>UOFX01000044.1_pt1 | contig 197550 bp, 187 predicted proteins | sample 1989101 | NCBI WGS metagenome assembly UOFX01 (sample SAMEA4712195, study PRJEB27164) | hydrothermal vent metagenome | biome: marine basaltic hydrothermal vent biome; feature: marine hydrothermal vent; material: mineral | place: Pacific Ocean | collected 2011-06-14/2011-07-23 | depth 1719 m
CATGCCAGGATCGGCGAAAAAAAGATAATTCCTTATATAAGCCTCCACTCAAACTGCCGGGCTCGTCCAACCAAACGGATAAGTCGCGGCTTGCTTCGCAATCACGACTTATCCTTATTCGTTAGCGCTTTATACGCACCCATGTTTGTTTTCATCCCATGTTTCCAACACAAACAATGCTAAGGTATGTGCAGAGTGAATTGCTAGCCTGGCATGCCGAGGCTTGAGCTTATAGAGCTTTCTTCCCTGCCCATGAGCTGAGCTTGCATGAGTTCTAAATGCACCAATTCCATCAACTACGGATAATATTCCTGATAAGATTTTCTTTAAGTCATCATCTTCGAGCCTACCTGGCTCAAACCCTAGGTTCTCTCTTACAACCTTCCATACCCCTGAGAGATCTTGTTTTCTAGGCATATCAAGCCCCTCATCAGAAATATAAACTTTAAAAATTGACTCAAGTATATTGCATGCTGCTGAAACAGCTTCCCTTGGTTCAGAATTTACATTTTCAAGTGCTCTTGAGAATTCACTTTCAATAGCCGGTATATTTCGCCCTTTGATTAGCTCAGACAAAGACTTACTTGGTGCAGAACTACCATCAGTAACAATGCCTCCATTTATATACTGCAAGTTGCATCTTTTAAATATTGATAAAAGTTTTTTCTTAAATTCTAGTTTTTGAGTATTTGATGCTCCCCATGAAACTTCCTCATCTTCATCTGGAAGTTCAATATAACCTTCAACTAGCCTTCCTAAAACAACAAGCGGGTTATCAGATTCTTTATTGATTATCCTGAGCCAAGCTTGAGTTTTTACTGGCTTAGACCCTTCCGGTGGTTCGCCTGGAGCTTCTGCATAAAAGAATAAATTATCCAAACTCGCATGAGTTTCTAAAACTGGCAAATTATCTGCCATGACAGCTATTACAGGTGCAGGTATTTCCTTTCTGTACATTAATTTCTCAATATTTTATTGCGCTAACAGTACATTAGACTGCAGCAGCTATATTACTTTTATAAAGGCTGCAGTCTAAATCAATTTGGGGGTTTTCAAGGAGGGTACGGTCATTATCCCTCTGTTAACTCCCGGTTCTTCCTGCTGATTTGACCGCGTATGGTTCAACATACCACAAAACCAGCGTTTCCGCACATCCAAGATGAATGTGAAATTACAACGATAAATCAGTAAGTTACCTGTGCAGCAGCAAATAGAAACACCGGCACACGGAGTCAAATCAAAACAGTTAATCATCCCAGACTGACATTAAATACCGCCTATCTAATACCGTAAAAATGAAGCAATTCTCCCCAAAATCGCCCTAAATTCTTGCCACCCCTCCCGATTTAGATTGCAGCGTCTATAAAATCATATAACTGCTGCAGTATATTGTCATTGTGTGAATTTTTGTCTAAGATTCCGTCAGCCTTGCCAAAGGCCATACGAAAGACAAATCGCTCAGGGAGGAGATTTATGGAAACGAAACAACATGCGCAGACGGAGGCGACCAGGAGATTTTGGGATCGCTATATACAACACCTTAGCAAGCAAGAGGTTAAAGAAACCGCAAAACGTTGGTACGTGAAACGGGCTGAGCAGTATATAAAGGCTTATCCAGGTAAACGACTGGTAACTCATACACCAACGGATGTCACCGGCTACTTCGAGCGTCAAGGAAGAAAGGTAGGCCTGAAAGAGTGGCAGTTCTTCCAGATCATTGATGCGATCCATGTTTTATTCTTGGTTGCCGATGTCCCTTGTACTGATCAGGTTGATTGGGCATTCTGGGAGGCATCAGCCAATACTTTAGATCCCGATCACGCCACTATTGCCCGTGAACATCCTCAGCCGGAAACACCATTTCTAAAAGATCGGCCAAAAAAATCTTCTCTGCGCGGTGTTGAGGAGAAGCATAGAGGACTGTTTGAGAAATTATGCACTGAGATCCGCATGCGTGGTTATTCCATTCGGACTGAGCAGGCATATAGAGATTGGGCCTGCCGGTTTATCGCTTTTAATGACAATCAAGATCCATCGGTGCTTGGTGCAGCAGAGGTGACTGCTTATTTGCAACATCTTGTGGTTAGACGCAATGTGGCTGCCAGCACACAGGGGCAAGCACTAAGCGCATTGGTTTTTCTGTATGGACAGGTGTTGTGCCATCCGTTGGGTGAATTGGGTACCTTTGCACGCTCTAAGCAGCCGCGCCGTTTGCCGGTGGTGTTGAGCAGAAAGGAGATTGCAGCGCTGTTTGCACAATTGAGTGGCACTCAACACTTGATGGCCGCTCTGTTGTACGGTACTGGTATGCGGCTGATGGAGTGTTTGCGATTACGGGTGCAGGATGTCGATTCTCAGTATAACAAACACAGACACCCATAACCTGAACTCTTGTCAATGACTGCATATATGCTATCATTCCAACTATGAGCAAGATAGTAGTTGTTGATACAAGTGTAATAATTAGCTCTCTAATTGGCGTAAGAGGCCCGAGCAGGGAGATACTCAGACGCTGCCTCAAAGGGGAATATAATCCATTGATAAGTAACGCTCTATTTCAAGAGCTTGAAGATGTGAGTCAACGAAGCAGGGTACGGAAGAAGTGTCCTTTGAGTGATGCTGAAATAGGAGATTTACTTAATGCCTTTTACGGTGCTTGTCATTGGATTCCCATTTACTACCTGTGGCGGCCAAATATTACTGATGAAGCGGACAACTTCTTGATTGAGCTGGGATTGGCCGGAAATGCTACACACATTATTACCAACAACATTTCCGACCTGAGAAATCCCGAACTTAGTTTTCCCGAATTAACTATTTTGAAACCTGAACAAATGCTGAGAGGTGAGTAATTATGGCCACGCTAACCATTAGATTGCCCGATGACAAGCACAATCGTTTAAAAGCGTTAGCCCAATACAGGCACGTGAGCGTTAATAAATTAGTTGAGGAATTCTCAACCCAGGCACTTGCAGAATTTGATAGTGAAGTCCGTTTTAGAACTCTTGCTTCTAATGGCGATATCGACAATGGCTTGAACCTATTGGATAAGCTGGGTAAGCACTTTTCCAAAGGCTAACGAGTATTTTTCTGCATAAAACACCGCCCAATGTCTCTACATCTCTTAACAAGTTTCTATATGTAGGAACCTACATATAGCTATCTACTCTTCATCCGCGACTACCCACGCCCCCTATCTCTTCCATATTTTTGCCGATAAACCGGAAACCCCTTGCCGCTATTCCAGCCTGCCATTGCCAAATTAATTAATTAATCTCCAAAAAACAATACGTTATGTTGCTGGCATGAAGCCTGCAACCTGATGATTGAAGAGCAATGTTTGGAGCATATTTAATGAGACTCGACAATGTATTTGGCATTCATGAGCAGGCCTTGAAGCTGCGGTCACAGCGCGCTGAGTTGTTGGCCAGCAATATGGCTAATGCCGATACACCTGGCTTTAAGGCGCGGGACATTGATTTTAAGCAGGCTTTGAAAGGAGAGATGGTGCCGCCGGTGAGAATACAACGCACCCACACCAACCACATCTCAGCAGCAACCAGCGGCATCTCTCTTGCTCAGTTGCTTTACCGGGTGCCATCCCAGCCATCTTTGGATGGCAATACAGTTGATCCAGATGTTGAGAAGAGTGCTTTTGCTGCCAATGCGCTGGAGTATCAGGCGAGCCTGCGTTTTCTCAGCGGCAAAATTAATGGCTTGCGACGTGCCATCAAAGGTGAATGATTATGTCCAGCATGAAGATATTTGATATTGCAGGCTCCGCCCTTAGTGCGCAGAGTCAGCGCTTAAACCTGGTAGCCAGCAATATGGCTAATGCCGACAGCGTGAGTAGTAGTTTGAATAAGACTTATCGCAGTCGCCAGCCGGTATTTGCGACACTCATGGACAGGCTGAATCCACAAGAACAGGCAGTGGGTGTGCGTATGCTGGGCGTAGTGGAGAGTCAGGCCCCTCTGCAGCAGGAGTATGCCCCTGAACATCCACTGGCAAATGAAGATGGATATATCTTCCGGCCAAACGTCAATATGGTTGAGGAGATGGCCAATATGATTTCGGCCTCTCGGTCATACCAGAGCAATGTCGAGGTGGTGAATTCAGTACGCAAAATGATGACCAGCCTGCTGGATCTTGGCAAATAGGAATAGGAGTTAAGAGATGAGTGCAATGAATACTGATAATGATATCTATGCCAGTCTGGGGCTGACCAGGACGCTACAGCCGGAGAAAAAAGGCGACCTGGGGCAGGATGATTTCCTCAAACTTATGGTTACGCAGCTAAAAAACCAGGACCCGTTCAAGCCCATGGAAAACGGTGATTTTCTGGCGCAGATCGCCCAGTTTTCATCAGTCACGGGAATCAAAGAGTTAAACCAATCCTTTGCTGATCTATCTGCTTCTATGGCATCCAGCCAAGCAATGCAGGCTGGGTCTCTAGTGGGGCGTGGTGTGTTGGCGTCACTGGATTATGGCATGTTGCCAACAGGTGGCAGTTTGTCAGGTGAGATTAATCTGCCTGCCAGCTCTACTGGTGTTTCAGTCACGATTGAAGATATTAGTGGTGCGGTGGTACGTGAACTGCATCTCGGCCCTCAGCCTGCTGGGCCGGTTCAGTTCAGTTGGGATGGCCTCGCTGATGACGGGGATTTTGCCCAGCCAGGTGCCTATCGGGTTAAGGCCGAGGCCATCATTGGAGACCAAACCACTGCCCTGGAACCACTGATTTCAGCCATAGTAAGTAGCGTCAGTGTGGGCGCTGCTGGAGAGGGGTTAATGCTCAATCTGGAAGGGCTGGGGCCTTTGCCGTTTGCTGATGTAGCCAAAATTCAATAACAGATTGTATAGAGTAACAGGAGAACTGATATGCCTTTTCGAATTGCACTTAGTGGCCTTGATGCTGCTTCCACCGATTTAGAAGTAACCGGTAATAATATTGCAAATTCCAGTACCACAGGTTTTAAGGAAGCTCGAGCAGAGTTTGCTGACTTGTATGCGAACTCTATCCAGGATGTTGCCTCAACAGCAGCTGGTCGTGGTGTGCGGGTGGTAAAAGTTGCTCAGCAGTTTAGCCAGGGCAATGTTGAATTTACCTCTAATAACCTGGATATGGCTCTAAATGGGGAAGGCTTTTTTATCCTGCAGGATACAGATGGTTCCAGTCTTTATACTAGGGCTGGTGCCTTTAGTGTGGATCGTGATGGTTATGTGGTGAATCATGCCAATCAACGGTTGCAGGTATATCCGGCCACTACTGTGGCTGACGTTACGACCTTCTCTACCGGATCAACCACCGATCTGTTATTGCCGACAACACCTGGTAATCCCTCTGCCACAACGTCGGCAACGGTTTCGTTGAATCTGGATGCCAGTGGATCAGTGCCGGTGCCAGCCTTTAGTACGGCCAACCCGACAAGCTATAACCATTCTACTTCAACCACCATCTATGACTCACTTGGTGTGGCGCGTACAGCCACCATGTATTACGTCAAAACAGCAGTAGCTGGAGAATGGAATACTTACCTGTATGTGGATGGCACAAATGTAACGGCGGGAGGGGCTTCCCCTGATGCGGTACCCATGGTGTTTAGTGCTACAGGTGCTTTAACTAATATCAATGGTACCGGAACCACTAGTGCGACCTTCGATGCCTATACCCCTGGTGGTGGTGCTAATCCGATAACCATGACCTTTGATTATGCAGCCACAACCCAGTTTGGCAGTCCATTTGGAGTTAGCAATCTTACCCAGAATGGTTATGCCAGAGGCCTGCTGAGTGGTCTTGAAACCAGCAATACCGGTGTGGTGTTTGCGCGTTTTACCAATGGCCAGTCAACGGCTCTGGGCAAGGTGGCTTTGGCCCGCTTTAATAATTCTCAGGGGTTGCAGCCGGTAAGTGATACTAACTGGGCGCAGACTTTTTCATCAGGTGATCAACAGATGGGTGAAGCTGGGACGTCAAGTTTTGGTTTGATCCAATCTGGTGCCCTGGAAAATTCCAATGTAGATATTGCAGAACAGTTGGTAAACCTGATTACAGCGCAGCGTAATTTCCAGGCCAATGCCCAGGTGATTACTACGGCGGACACTGTGACTCAGACCATTATCAACCTGCGTTGATAATTAGTCACCAGGAGCAAGATTGTGGACAGAATGTTGTATGTAGCTATGAGTGGTGCCAGTGAAACGCTGCTGGCCCAGGGCGCTAATAGTAATAATCTGGCCAATGCCAGCACCACCGGGTTTCTATCGGATCTGCAACAATTTCGCAGCATGCCGGTGTTTGGTGAGGGGTTTCCTACCCGTGTCTATGCCATGACTGAGCGCCCGGATATAGATTTTACCCGTGGCAGCATTCAATCTACCGGTCGTGATCTGGATGTAGCAGTAAGGGGCAAGGGTTGGATTGCAGTGCAGGCCAAAGATGGAAGTGAAGCTCTTACCCGTGCTGGTGATTTGCAGATTGATGTAAATGGGTTGTTATTGACCGGCACCGGCTTGCCGGTAATGGGCAATAGTGGGCCTATAGCACTCCCGCCAGCAGAGAAGATTGAGATTGGTGCTGATGGAACAATATCGGTGCGGTCGTTAGGGCAAGCTGCCAATGCGCTGGCGATAGTGGATCGCATCAAGCTGGTTACTCCACCAGTGTCTGAATTACAAAAAGGGCAGGATGGCTTGATGCGGCTCAAGAGTGGTTTATCTGCTGAGCCTGATGCCGATGCACGCCTGACCACGGGGACCTTGGAGTCCAGTAATGTCAATACGGTGAAATCATTGGTGGATATGATTGAGCTGGCCAGACGCTTTGAAATGCAGGTAAAGATGATGAAGACGGCGGAAGAGATGGACTCTGCTTCTGCAACTCTGCTTAGAATTTAATTATTCTGGCAGGGGTTTTGCATCTTAATTATCAGCTAACACAAGTTCCAAGCAGTTAGATAGAGGATCAAGATATGTACAGGCCACTCTGGATTGCAAAGACAGGTCTCGACGCACAGCAGACACGTATGTCGGTAATTGCCAATAACCTGGCAAATGTTAACACCACCGGTTTCAAGCGTGATCGGGCAAAGTTTGAAGATCTGATCTATCAAAATGTTCGCCAGGTGGGAGCGCAGTCTTCAGAGGCTACCCAGCTACCATCCGGGCTGGCCCTGGGAACTGGCGTACGCACAGTTGCTACTGAAAAGATCCATGGTCAAGGCAATATAGCGCAAACGAATAATTCACTGGATGTAGCTATTCAGGGTCGCGGCATGCTTCAGGTGCTCCATCCTGATGGCAGCATTGTCTACACCAGAGATGGTTCTTTTAGCTTGAGTTCTGACGGGCAGATTGTAAATGCAAGTGGCTATGCCTTAGAGCCATCGGTTACCGTCCCAGCTAATACCCTAAGCATCACTATTGGTTCAGATGGCGTAGTGTCAGCACTGATTTCAGGTAGCACAGCACCTACCCAGATCGGCACTATCCAATTGGCAGATTTTATTAATTTCAGTGGTTTGGAGGCTATTGGTGGCAACCTGTTTCGTGAAACTGCTGCCAGTGGCACCCCTATTGCTGGGACGCCTGGTCTAGATGGGCTGGGGACGGTTCTCCAGAGTTTTATTGAGGGCTCAAATGTAAATGTAGTGGAAGAGATGGTGAATATGATTGAAACCCAACGGGCCTATGAGATGAACTCCAAGGCTATCTCTACTACGGATGAGATGCTTGCTTATGTAAGCAATCAGTTATAACTGACAATCAAGTGTCATGAACAAAATACTTACAATCATTGTTATCGCCCTGGGGGTTACATTGTTGGTGGGATGTAATTCATCCCCCAAGCGTGATCCTGCATATGCACCAGCCAGACCCATTGTTCCACCTCCGGCACCACAGGAGAATGGATCAATCTTTCAGGCTGGATTTGAGGTCGCATGGTTTGAGGATATGCGGGCCAAGCGCGTGGGTGACTTGCTGACGGTTAAGCTGGCTGAGAAGACAGATGCCAGCAAGAAAGCGACTACCGATGTCACAAAAGCAAATACCACCACCATAACCAATCCAACAATTTTTGGTACTACGCCTCAGCTTAATCTGCCGGGCATATTACCACTAGCGGCAACCAAGAACCTGGGATTTGGTACCAGCCTGGCTTCCGCAACCGATTTTCAGGGAGAAGGTGCGAGTGCGCAGAATAATGAGTTAACCGGTGATATTACCGTAACGGTTGTTGAGGTCTTGCCTAACGGCAATATGCTGGTGCGTGGTGAGAAACGTATAGGCATTAATCAGGGTAATGAATACATCAAGATATCAGGCATTGTCAGGCCGCGAGATATTGATTCCACCAATACCGTGCTGTCAACCAAACTGGCTGATCCAACTATCATCTACGTGGGTGATGGGCCGGTTGCGTATGCAAATGTAATGGGCTGGCTGGCGAAGTTTTTTATCAGTGCGATATCCCCGTTTTAGGAGAAGATCATGAGGCAGCTTAAAGCAAAAAAAGAGCATGGATATATGTACAGATTCATATTGTTTACGGCTTTGCTTATGTGTTTGTCTTACGGCACAGCCCAAGCAGAACGAATTAAAGATCTTGCTTCTATTGCCGGGGTTCGTAGCAACCAGTTGTTGGGCTATGGTCTGGTTGTGGGGCTTAGTGGCAGTGGTGATAAGGTCAATTCATCTCCCTTTACTGAGCAGAGCCTGAAAACCATGTTGGCAAACCTGGGGATAGTGGTGCCGCCTGGTATGTCGATAAAACCCAAGAATGTTGCAGCTGTTACTGTGCATTCTGATTTACCACCTTTTGCCAAGCCTGGGCAGAAGATTGATGTAACAGTTTCCTCCATTGGCGATGCCAAAAGCCTGCGTGGTGGAAGCCTGCTAATGACCCCACTCAAGGGTGCTGATGGCAAAGTATATGCAGTGGCGCAGGGTAATTTAGTGGTGGGTGGACTCAGTGCCAGCGGCGCGGATGGTTCCAGTATCACAATAAATATACCCAGTGTTGGGCGTATCTCAGGGGGTGCCAGTGTAGAGCGTGCCGTGCCATCGCCTTTTGCTCAGGGTAGCACCTTTACCTTGAATCTCCACCAAGGTGATTTCACCACTGCGCGCAGGCTTAGTGAGTCCATTAATAAAGCTATTGGCCCTGGAGTCTCGCAGCCGGTAGATGCTACATCCATTGTTGTGAATGCACCTGTTGACCCCGGCCAGCGCGTTAGTTTTGTTTCAATGATAGAGAATCTGGAAGTTAACCCTGGGAGTGTTGCGGCGCGCATTATTGTCAATTCACGCACTGGTACAGTGGTGATCAGCAGTAATGTTCGGGTAGCACCAGCGGCTGTTTCTCATGGCAGCTTGACTGTAACTATCAGTGAAAATACCGAGGTGTCGCAACCAAATGCGTTTGCTGGTGGTGCCACGGCTGTAGTTCCGCAATCAGATATTGGAGTTGAGTCTGCGGTTGACCGTATGTTTTTGTTTAATCCTGGTGTAACCCTGGATGAAGTAGTGCGGGCCGTGAATGAAGTTGGAGCCGGCCCCAGTGACCTGGTCGCGATTCTTGAAGCACTAAAGCAGGCGGGTGCCTTGCGAGCAGAATTGATAATTATTTAGCTGGAAACTAAAAAATGTATGCAGCTGATCCAAGTGTTTATACCGATATCCAGGGCCTTGCTAAATTAAAGGTAGCGGCTCAACAGGGTTCTCCTGCTGCATTGGATGAGGCTGCTCAGCAGTTTGAGGCGCTAATGCTGCAAATGATGCTAAAAAGTATGCGTGAAGCCAGCCAGGGTGAAGGCCTGATGGATAGTGATCAAAGCCTCTTTTACCGCGATATGTATGATCAACAGTTGGCTATTCACCTGGCAAATAACGGCGGCTTGGGCTTGACTGATGTCATTAAACGCCAGTTGGCTGGAGCGGATGGCTCTGGAAATGAGATGGCAAGCTATCGCCAGCAAGCGGTGATGGCGGCTACTGTTGCCTTTGCACCTGCTACTCAACAAGTGGGCACAAGTGCGGCAGAGAAGATTAAACCAGCAATTGAACCAAAGATTGATTCACCAGAGACTTTCCTGCGCCAGCTATGGCCGATGGCGAAGGAGGCTGCGGCAATGCTTGGGCAGGCTCCTGGAACCCTGCTAGCTCAGGCTGCATTGGAGACTGGCTGGGGGCAGAAGATGATCCGTGCAGCTGATGGAGGCACCAGCTATAACCTGTTTGGGATCAAAGCTGACAGCCGCTGGTCTGGTGATCGGATGATGGTGCCCACTCTGGAGTTTGAGCAGGGCGTTGCGGTGCGCCAAAAGGCATCATTCAGGGCTTATGAATCATTTGCAGACAGTTTTCGTGACTATGCTGATTTCCTCGTGAGCAGTCCCCGCTACCAGCAGGTATTGCAGGCAAGTGATGGCCCTGCTTATCTGGCATCTTTACAGGAGTCTGGTTATGCCACTGACCCTCGTTATGCAGAGAAAATAGTGGCCATACTGGAACGGCCAGACACGCAGCAGATCCTTGAACATCTCAAGGCTACGGATAATAAACCGAAGTAATTACTTATGTATTTAAGATATTTACAGGTTGTTATGTATAGAGGCAATCGAATAAACATAGGACTGAGTTGTGACAAGCATTCTTAATATTGGTACATCAGGACTTATTGCGTATAAGCGCGCACTGGATACCATTGGGCACAATATCGCTAATGTTAATACCCCTGGATACAGCAGGCAGCGAACTGATCTGAGCACCAATATTGCTGATTTAACGGGTGCTGGTTTTATCGGTGCCGGTGTGCGTACCAGTGCTGTCAGTCGTATGTACGATGGTTTTGTTACGAACCAGGTGCGCAACAGTACATCCGCCGGGATGAGGTTTGAAGCCTATTATGGCTATGCGTCACGGCTGGATAATCTAATTGCTGATGAGAGTCTGAGTCTGAACCCCGTAATGCAGGATTTCTTTGATGCGGTTCAGAGTCTGGCTGATGACCCCGCCTCTATGCCTGCTCGAGAGATGCTGCTATCAGAAAGCCGCGCCATGATTGACCGGTTTAATTTTCTTGATGGGCAGTTTGATGATGCTAGAAATAGACTGAATCAAGATCTGTCAACCACAGTTACCGAGATTAATACAATCGCCACGTCTATTGCGGAGGCCAATGCCGGTATTGTTGTGGCTTATGGGATGTCGGGAGGCGCAGCACCAAATGACCTGCTGGATTATCGGGATCAATTATTGGTGGATCTATCTGCATTGGTCAGTGTCTCCACAGTGGCGCAGAATAACGGTGCCATCAATGTATTTATTGGTAATGGGCAGGCATTAGTGTCTGATACCCATGCATCCACCTTGGCTGTGACTGCTGGATTAACGGATGCCAATGAGAAAGACATTACCTTTACCAATACTTCGGGTTCAGTGATTGTTACATCGCAACTGGTGAGTGGCAGGCTTGGTGGGTTACTTGATTTTCGAGGTGAAGTGTTAAACCCTGCTCAGAATGAACTGGGGCGGGTTGCAGCTGGGATGGCGTTGCTATTCAATGCCCAGCAGCAGCTTGGTGTTGACCTGTCTGGTGCTATGGGTGGAACCTATTTTACCGCCCCCAGCCCTGATGTTATGGCAAGCACTATTAATGCTGGTGGGGGGGCTGTAACAGCGGCCTACAGTGGTGTTGGTAATCTAACCGCTAGCGACTATACCCTGACTAAAGATGCAGCGGCAAACACTTATACCCTGGTAAGAATGTCAGACAACTCAACCACCAGCATTGATACAGGTGGTGTTTCACCTTATACCACATCGGCGATTGATGGTTTTACGCTTACCATAACTGCTGGAGCAGTTGCTGGTGATAGTTTTCTGATCAAGCCTACCCGTGATGCAGCGGGTGATATCGCCCTTGCCATGACTGATGCACGGTCTATTGCTGCTGCCGGGCCGCTACGTGCCAGTGAAGCGGTAGATGGTAACGGACTACCAACCAATACTGGTACCAGTACCATTACTCAGCCGGATGTTAGTAACACAACTGCGCTGCCACTGTCCGGTTCCGGGGGAGATATTACCCTGACCTATAATCCTGATGCTGGCGGTGTAGGTGTCCCTGGGTTTGATGTTACTGGTGGTATCACCACAACCCTGCTCTATGATCCAGCTACAGAAAGTAGTGGCAAAACACTGACTTTACCCACCAAAGGTGGAGCAAGCTTTACTGTTTCAGGCACTCCGGTTGTGGGTGATAGTTTTGTAATTACTGATAATTCCTCTGCTGTTGGTGATAATCGCAATGCTTTGGCCTTAGCTGCCATGCAGCAATCTCAGACTATGCTTGCAGGTACTGCAACTTTGCAGGAGAGCTATGTATTGATGGTTAGTGGCGTAGGTGCGGATACCATGCGTGCGGATATCAATATGCAGTCCCAACAAGGTTTGCTCAATCAGGCGATTGCTGCCAGGGAAGGGATCTCTGGAGTTAATCTGGATGAAGAAGCAGCCAATCTGCTCCGCTTTCAACAGGCCTATCAGGCCGCAGCACAGGTAGTCAATGTTGGTAAGACCCTTTTTGATACTCTCTTAAGGGCGGTTGGGAGATAGTTATGCGTATATCAACAGGCCTCTATTTTCAGCGTGCAATCAATGCCATGACTGAGCAGCAGTCTGCGCTGAGCAAAACGCAGATGCAACTGGCTACTGGCAAACGGATGCTTACGGCGGCGGATGATCCGGCTGCTGCATCCAGAGTCCTTGGGTTAAATAAGGTGCTTGAGACTGTCAATCAGTACCAGAAAAATGCCGAGCGTCTAACCGCCAGACTGGAGCATGAAGAGGCCGCAGTTGATAGTGTGGTAAACCTGTTGCAACGTGCCAAAGTGTTAGCGGTTCAGGGCAATAATGGGGCGTTGTCAGCAACTGATAAAGAAGCTATTGCAACTGAAATATACCAGTTGGTGGATGGGATGATGGGGCTTGCCAATACGCGTGATTCGGATGGTGAATATATCTTTGGTGGTTTCCAGACCAGAGCCACACCATTCACCAGGCCAGCCTTGGGTACCTTCAGCTACGTTGGTGATCAGGGGCAGCGTAGTCTCCAGATATCGGCTGACCGGCAGGTGGCGGACAGTGATAATGGTTTTGCTATGTTTGTTGATGTGGACACAGGGCCTTATGCTGAGGTCACTGGTATTGCTGCGGCTACTTTTACCGCTATAGCAGATGGAGATCTAACTATTAATGGCATTAATGTCGGTGCCATACCGGCGGCAGCAGATGCAGATGAGCGTGCCAGCCAGATCTATGATGCTATCAATGCCGTTGCTGATATTACCAATGTTCAGGCTGAGATGGTTACGCCTAGCACGGTGCGCCTAGTATCATCTGCCGGAGATATTGCAATAAGCGCTGCGTCTTTGGGTGATACCGGGCTGACAACAGCAACTACAGCTGCGACCACGAGTAAGCGCAGTGTTATGGATACCCTGTATCAGCTAGCCAATACCCTGGATAATGATCTTGCTGTTGACCGTTATATTGGTGATATCCGATTGGCAATGGAGCATGTTACAACTCGCCAGACCATTATAGGAGCCAGGTTGAATACGGTTGATGCACAGGTTGAGGTGAATGCCAGTGTGAAGCTTCTGTATGAGGCAAATCTATCTACTGAGCAGGATCTGGATTACGCTGAGGCTATAGGGCGATTTGATCGGCAGATGCTTGCGCTGCAGGCGGCACAGCAGGCCTATGTCAAGGTGCAGGGGTTGTCGTTGTTTAATTACATTTAGCAGCCAGTCAATCTCCGTTCCGCTTCCCGGTATTTTTCGGCGGTTTTAGCTACCACCTCTGGTGGTAACTCTGGCCCTGGGGCCTGCTTGTCCCAGTCCAGTGTCTCCAGATAATCACGTACATACTGTTTATCAAAGCTGGGCGGACTGGTGCCTGGGCGGTACGTATCCGCTGGCCAGAAGCGTGATGAGTCTGGAGTTAATGCCTCATCTATCAGGTAGAGCTTACCGGCCTTATCCTGGCCGAATTCAAATTTGGTATCCGCAATAATAATGCCTTTTTTCCGGGCAAAGTCTGCTGCTTCGGTGTAGATTTGTAGGCTGACATCACGTACTTGCTCTGCCAGCTCCTGGCCCAGCAGATCAACAGTCTGTTCGAAGCTGATATTCTCATCGTGCTCTCCGATTTCAGCCTTGGTAGATGGGGTGAATATGGCCTCTGGCAATTGATCCGCCTGACGCAGACCAGTTGGCAGTTGAATACCGCAGACCCCCCCTGTTTTTTGGTAGTCTTTCCAGCCCGAGCCGATCAGATATCCACGGACGATGGCTTCAACTGGCAGGGGTTTTAGCCTGCGCACAACGATAGCCCTGTCCCCTAAGATGTTGCGCTGGGCCTCGTCTGGCACTACTTCTGCCAATGGTATTTCCGCCAGGTGGTTGGGGATCAGGTTGCCTGTGCGCTCAAACCAGAAGTTAGCCACCCTGGTGAGCACCTCGCCCTTGCCCGGTATGGGTTGGGGCAAAACCACATCAAAGGCAGAGAGACGGTCGGAGGTGATGATGAGCAAATGATCTGCATCGACTTCATAGATATCCCGCACCTTCCCTCTGCTCAGGAGCTTCAGGTGGGGGATGTTAGATTCAAAAATGGCGTTGGGTTGAGTCATGATTAAATATGGCCTGAGTTTGGTTTTTCCGGGTCGCAGTATACCGCAATCGTGCTAATGGGTATTGGCTCCCAGCCAATTAATATCCTTTGCGGTGCTTGGGCCTATGACACATTTTTTGAGACTGCTGGCCATTTCTGATTCCGTTGAGGAGGAAGGGATTCTGGCAGACATAATTTCTGCTCGGTATTGTGGGTAGCGGGGTTTGCGATTTGGTTGTGCGTAACCCTGCGGGTAAATGGGCTGGTTATTTGTATCATACTTGTCTGTAGCACCGACGGTATGCAGCAGCTCATGGGTGATCACAATATTATTACGTTTATCCATCTTTTTCTTAGCGAAGGCATGGACTATGCCAAGCAGCCCTTTTTGTAGCCCCAGAGAATGCTGGAGCGGTTTATCTTCCGTGCCTTGATAATAGAGCACGAAGATGCGTACACGGTTGATGTTGGATGCATCATCTGGGGTGTTTTGCCAGACCCAGTAACGCAGCTTCAGACTCCAGAGCATGGTTGAGAAGGCGGTTCTGGAGGCCAGATCTGGGGGCACAGGCGGCTGTTCCATTACCTCTGCCCCAAGCCTGGTATGGGTGGGATTTTTCTCCAGGGTGTTAAATTTTTTACCCTCACGCACCATGAACGCATCAATGTCGCTAAAACGATCAGTATGCAGATTGCGGATGTACAGGGTGGTTTTTGGATCACCATCTGCATTGATGGGATAGATGACTACTTGGAGGGGTTCCAACCAGGCGGTGGATGTCAGTAGCTGGCTTTTGCTGTAGATCGCAATTGCGGCCAGCAGACCCAGCAGTATCAGGATGCGAAGGTTACGGAAGCTGAATAGTTTCATAGTATGTTTCGGTGGCCGCTCATAAATGACCATCACTTATGCACAGATGGTGCAGAATAACTAACCCGCTGGTGTTGAGATGTCAAGATATTAACGAAGAGAATTTATAGCACTGTAATTAATTGAATTAATTGGAAAATATATTATGTATGGAATTTCGACAATCTGCTGTCAGCGCAACAAACATGCGGGATATTAGCTGGTTGCCGGGTTTTTTCCACAGAGTAATCCACAGGAATTGTTAGTAACTAAAAAAGTGCTTGGTAAATAGGGTTATGGCGGAACTGTTGCAATGGAAACATTATATTTAAGCTCTAATAGGTTGTGTGTAAGGGTGTTTTCAGCTTTTTGGAGTAAATATATCCATGAATCTTCATCATGGATTAGTAATTCGAGAAACCAGTTGGTGATGGGTATATAATGCGCGCCCCTTTCTCCAGTTGGAAATATATTTAAGTGACCAAGAAACTTCGTAACGTCGCCATCATTGCCCATGTTGACCATGGTAAAACCACCTTGGTGGATCAGCTTCTGCAGCAGTCAGGAACCCTGGGAGAACGCTTTGGACCTGTTGAGCGGGTGATGGACTCTAATGATCTGGAGAAGGAGAGGGGTATTACTATCCTCTCAAAAAACACCGCTATCTGTTGGAATGATTACAGTATCAATATTGTAGACACTCCCGGTCATGCTGATTTTGGCGGTGAAGTAGAACGAATACTTTCCATGGTGGACTCTGTCCTGTTGCTGGTAGATGCCGTTGAAGGACCTATGCCGCAGACCAGGTTTGTTACTCAAAAGGCTTTCAAGCATGGCCTGCGCCCCATTGTTGTTATTAACAAGGTTGATCGTGATGGTGCGCGGTCGGACTGGGTCATTGATCAGACATTTGATTTGTTTGATCAACTGGGTGCCACGGATGCACAGTTGGATTTTCCTGTTATCTATGCTTCAGCCATCAACGGCTATGCAGGGATGGAGGCCGATGTGTGCTCAGGGGATATGACCCCATTGTTTGAGGCGTTGGTTGCAAATTGCCCAGCCCCCAAGGTTGACCTGGAGGGGCCTTTTCAGATGCAAATATCCTCCCTGGCTTATAACAGCTATGTAGGTGCTATTGGTATTGGGCGTATTACCAGAGGTACTGTACGGCCCAATATGCAGGTTATTGTGGACAAGCCGGATGGTGATCCTCATAAGGGCAAAATTAGCAAGGTGATGGGCTTTCTTGGCTTGGAAAAGGTAGATGTGGCTGGCGCCTCAGCAGGGGATATTGTGGCCGTTACTGGTATTGAGGGCCTGAATGTATCGGACACTCTGTGTGACCCTGATTGCATTGATCCTCTGCCGCCTCTGACAGTGGATGAGCCAACAGTCACTATGACATTTCAAGTGAACACATCACCTTTTGCTGGACGTGAAGGCAAGTACCTGACCTCACGTCAGTTGAAGAATCGGCTGGAACAGGAGCTGATTCACAATGTTGCCTTGCGAGTAGAGGAGGGCACCGATCCTGAGAAATTCCGTGTCTCTGGTCGTGGTGAACTGCATCTCTCCATCTTACTAGAGACCATGCGCCGCGAAGGTTATGAGTTGGCAGTTTCCCGCCCGGAAGTGATATTCCGTGAAGTGGATGGTGAGGTGAGTGAGCCTTATGAACAGCTTACCGTGGATATCGAAGAGGCTCATCAAGGCAGCTTGATGGAGGCCCTGGGCGCTCGGCGTGGCCAGTTGCAGGATATGGTGCCAGATGGCAGCGGGCGTGTGCGGCTGGACTATATCATCCCTTCCCGTGGGCTGATTGGTTTCCAGACTGAGTTTCTGACCCTGACGTCTGGCACCGGGTTGATCTATCACGTCTTTGACCACTATGGCCCGGCCCACTCTGGCGGCATTGCGCCACGTAATAATGGCACTCTGATCTCAAAAGAGACTGGCAAGGCTCTGGGCTACGCATTGTTTAACTTGCAGGAGCGGGGGCGACTCTTTAGCAGCCACGGTGATGAGGTCTATGAGGGGCAGGTAATTGGTATCCATTCTCGCGCCAACGACTTGGTGGTGAACCCGCTGAAGGGGAAGCAATTGACCAATATTCGTGCGGCTGGTACAGATGAGAATATCTTGCTGACCCCGCCGATCAGGTTTTCCCTGGAACAGGCACTGGAGTTTGTTGAGGATGATGAACTGGTAGAGATTACCCCCTCGGCAATCCGTATTCGCAAACGGCACCTGAAGGAGCACGACCGTAAGCGGGCTTCTCGGGCAAAGGCAAGGTAGGTGGCTGTTGGGAAGGGTCACCCCGATGAACACTACAGAGTAGGAACAAATGGCCGATATTTTAGTCAAATTGACGTAGGTCAAGTAAGCTTGACCTGCAATTTGTGATATATGTTAGCGTTTTAGAAGTTTCACACCAAATTAATAATATGCTCAATTGTCCGGCGCAAGGAGGATAACATGGCGCGAAAAGTAAAAGAGACTCCTGTCCTCAGAGGAAAAGAGGCTGAAACTTTCAAGCAAATCACTGAAGCCAACAAAGCTCGAAAAGTATCATCTTCTGATTACAAAAGGGCACAAGAAAACTACAAGCGATTTAGTTTGACTTAAGTCGTCTAATTTTATTTAAGAATGGATGCTTTTTCTCTTCGTCGCCTAGATCCAGGCCATGCTCGCCCAGCCTTTGATTGTGGGGATTCAGATCTGAATGAATTCTTTCACCGAGATTCCATAGTTAGCGGCGAGGAGCTGCTGTCTGTAACTTACGCGATTGAGACGGCATGCAAGGCAATAGGCTTCATTAGTGTGCTTAATGATTCAATAAAAAAGGATTATTTACCCAGATCACGAATCAAGAAAATTTTTAAGCATATTCCTCGTGATAAGCGTTATGAAAGTACACCGGCAGTAAAAATTGGAAGGCTTGCGATATGCAAGGAACACGCAGGAAAAGGCATAGGCACAGCCCTCCTTGATTATGTAAAAATTTGGTTTACTGAGAAAAATAAAACAGGTTATTTATTGTCGTTGATGCCTATAACAAGGAAGAAATTATCAATTTTTACAAGAAAAATAGTTTCGATTTTTTGATTGCATCTGATAGCGATGATGAAACCAGACTAATGTTTTTTGATTTGCTCACTTTTCGTGAGTGATATCACCCTATTAAAGATGCGTGACCCATGACGTAATCACCGCTACACTGAACCCTATGGCTGATCTTTATCCAAACATTAGACCATATGCCAGCCACACTCTGGAGGTGGATGACAGGCACCGGGTTTATGTCGAGGAGTGCGGCGTTCCTGACGGGATACCGGTGCTGTTTCTACATGGTGGCCCTGGTGCCGGTTGTGAGCGTTATCACCGCTGCTTTTTTGATCCCTACCGCTATCGTATTGTCCTGTTTGACCAGCGAGGCTGTGGCCGTTCCCAGCCCCATGCGGATCTAACCGATAACACCACCGATCACCTGCTTGGCGATATTGAGGCCATCCGGGAGATGCTTGGGATTGAAAAGTGGCTGCTGTTTGGTGGTTCATGGGGTTCCACTTTGGCCCTGGTTTACGCTGAGCGTTACCCCGAGCTAGTGTCGGGGCTGGTGTTGCGAGGAATCTTTCTCTGCCGGGAGCAGGAGATTAGTTGGTTTTACCAAGAGGGGGCCAGCCGCATATTTCCAGACTACTGGCAGGATTTTGTAGCCCCTATCCCGGTGGATGAGCGGGATAATCTGCTGTTGGCCTATCATCGTCGCTTGACTGGTGATGATGAGCTGGCGCGCATGGCAGCAGCGAAGGCCTGGTCTCTCTGGGAAGGTAGAACCGCCAGCTTGCAGGCCAACAAATCAATTATTGAACACTTTGGTTCGCCGCATACAGCGTTCAGCGTGGCGCGTATCGAGTGTCACTACTTCGTGAACAATGCCTTCCTTAAGCCCAACCAACTACTGGAAGATGCCGCCCGTATAGCAGATATCCCCGGTATCATCGTACAAGGACGCTACGATCTCATTTGTCCTGTGGAGTCAGCCTGGGAATTGCATAAAGCATGGCCAAAGAGTGAGCTAAAGATTGTCCCTGATGCTGGTCATTCAGCTGCGGAAACAGGGATATCCAGTGCGCTGGTGGATGCTGTGGACTGGTTTGCTGATCAGCTAGAATGATCGGCCTATTGCAGCGGGTTTCTCAAGCCAGGGTTGAAGTGGATGGTGCGGTAGTAGGCGAGATCAGGCGAGGTTTGCTAGTGCTGGTAGGTGTGGAGCGGGACGATACCCAAGCCAAGGCGCAGCGATTGCTGGAGCGTTTGTTGGGTTACCGTGTGTTCCCTGATGAAACCGGGCGGATGAATCTAAGCCTTGCTGATATCAACGGAGGTTTGCTTCTGGTGCCCCAATTTACTTTGGCAGCAGACACCAGGAAGGGAATGCGGGCTGGGTTTTCTACCGCAGCAGACCCTGATGCAGGTCGCCGCTTGTTTGAGTTTCTGGCAGAACGTGCCAGCGCTCTACACCCGCAAGTTGCAACTGGCATCTTTGGTGCGGATATGCAGGTTAGTCTTACTAACGATGGCCCGGTTACCTTCTGGCTCCAGACCTGATATTTTTTTCCATTTCAAATAAAATACCCACTTTCCATATATGCCTGATTGGGCTTTAGCGAGTTAATCCCTATGTCGCGCACTGCAGAAATCGAGCGCAATACCCTGGAAACCCAGGTTAGCGTCAAGTTGAATCTGGATGGTACCGGTAGCGTTAAGCTGGAAACCGGGGTGCCTTTTCTTGATCACATGCTGGATCAAGTGGCTCGTCACGGTTTGGTGGATCTGGAGGTTAAGGCTGATGGGGATCTGCAAGTCGATGCCCACCACACAGTGGAGGATATTGGTATCACCTTTGGGCAGGCCCTAACAGCGGCGGTAGGTGATAAGACTGGTATTCGCCGTTATGGCCATGCCTATGTGCCATTGGATGAAGCCTTGTCACGGGTGGTGATAGATCTTTCGGGGCGTCCAGGCCTGGAATTTGAGGTGAACTTTCCCCGTGCTCGTATTGGTGAGTTTGAGGTTGACCTGTTACGAGAGTTTTTCCAGGGCTTCACTAACCACGCTGGGGTAACGCTGCATGTCGATACCATCCGTGGCAGCAATGCGCATCATGTGGCAGAAACCATATTTAAAGCCTTTGGCCGAGCACTTCGCATGGCCCTTGAGGTAGATCCGCGTATGCAGGGCCAACTGCCTTCCACCAAGGGTGCTCTGTAGGCTTAATGCATGGCAAAAACCATTGCAGTAATTGACTACGGTATGGGTAATCTACGTTCAGTGGCTAAGGCTGTTGAGCATGTGGTGGATGCTGGTGACAAGGTATTGGTTACCGATGATCCGAAGCTTATCCTCTCCTCAGATCGGGTAGTATTCCCCGGGCAGGGTGCTGCCCGGGATTGTATGGCAGCTATTTCCGATCATCATCTAAATAGGGCGATTTTGGACGCTGCTGAGGCTAAACCCTTTCTTGGGATCTGCATGGGATTGCAGGTGCTGATGGAGTTTAGTGAGGAGAATGATGGGACAGAACTGTTGGGTTTACTCCAGGGTAAGGTGCGCCATTTTGAGCGCGATGTCCAAGTGAGCGGACAGCGTCTGAAGATTCCCCATATGGGATGGAATAAGGTACACCATACAGGTGATCACCCTTTGTGGCAGGGTATTGGCCAGGACAGTCGTTTCTATTTCGTACACAGCTATTATGTGGAACCGGTTGATCGAGAAATAGTTGCTGCAACCACCGATTATGGTGTCGATTTTACCAGTGCGATAGCGAAAGACAATCTATTTGCGGTGCAGTTTCACCCGGAGAAAAGTGCCCGTGATGGACTTATGCTGCTGCGCAATTTCGTGCATTGGGATCTGTGATTGCAGATCTGTTGTTTCTAAGTTCTCCAATTTGAGTGGAAAAATATTATGCTCTTGATTCCTGCAATTGATCTTAAAGATGGCCAGTGCGTGCGCTTGCGCCAAGGGCGCATGGAGGATGATACCGTTTTCTCAGATGATCCGGTTGAAATGGCTGGTCGCTGGGTGGATGCGGGGGCTAGACGCCTGCATCTGGTAGACCTTAATGGAGCCTTTGCAGGTGAGCCGGTAAATGAGGATGTTATTGCTGCTATTGCCAGGAAGTACCCGGATTTGCCTATCCAGGTGGGTGGTGGCATCCGTGATGAGGCAACCATTGAGGCTTATATTGAGGCTGGTGTGAGCTACGCCATCATTGGCACTCAGGCGGTGAAAGAGCCGGAGTTTGTGGCCCGGGCCTGTGAGTCCTTCCCCGGTCAGATCATCGTTGGTTTGGATGCAAAGGACAGCATGGTTGCCATTGATGGCTGGGCCACGGTTACAGAGCATCTGGTGATGGATCTGGCGCGGCGTTTTGAACAGGACGGCGTTTCGGCCATCGTCTATACCGATATTGGTCGTGATGGCATGCTTAGTGGCCCGAATGTGGAAGCCACCAAGGCTTTGGCTTTGGCAGTCAATATCCCAATTATTGCTTCTGGTGGTATCACCAATGTTGATGATATCCGGGCACTATGTGAAGCTGCTGAAGTAGGTGTCACCGGGGCAATAACTGGTCGCGCAATCTATGAAGGGACGCTGGATTTTGCTGAAGGCCAGCGTGTTGCCGATGCAAGTTGTAGATTCTGAATTTTATGTTAGCTAAACGCATAATCCCCTGCCTGGATGTAGACAATGGACGTGTGGTTAAAGGGGTCAAATTTGTGGATATCCGTGATGCGGGTGATCCGGTAGAGGTGGCCAGACGCTATGATCGTGAAGGGGCGGATGAGATTACCTTTCTCGATATCACCGCCAGCTCAGACGATCGGGAGACTATAGTCCAGGTGGTAGAGCAGGTGGCCAGTGAGGTCTTTATCCCCCTTACCGTTGGTGGGGGCATTCGCACTGTAGATGATGTGAGGCGCATGCTCAACGCGGGAGCAGATAAGGTTGGCATCAATACCGCTGCGGTATTTAACCCCGAGTTTGTGCAAGAGGCAACGGAACGGTTTGGTTCCCAATGTATTGTAGTGGCAATTGATGCCAAGCGAGTGAGCAATGAAGGTGAACCTCTGCGCTGGGAAGTCTTTACCCACGGAGGGCGTAAATCAGCGGGGCTGGATGCTGTTGAGTGGGCCATGAAGATGGCGAATTACGGTGCAGGTGAGATCCTGCTAACCAGTATGGATCGCGATGGAACCAAGATTGGTTTTGATCTGGAGTTAACCAGAGCCATCAGTCGTGCAGTACCTATACCTGTTATTGCCTCTGGAGGAGTGGGCAACCTGGATCATCTGGTGGCAGGAGTGAAAGAGGGTGAGGCAGATGCCGTTCTGGCTGCCAGCATCTTTCACTTCGCTGAATACAGTGTTGGCGAGGCCAAGCAGTATATGGCAGAACGTGGTGTTGAGGTGCGAATCTAGTGAGTGATGCTCTGGAGAAGTTAGCGGAGGTTTTAGAGGCGCGTAAAGATGCTGATCCGGATTCCTCTTACGTAGCGCAGCTCTACAGTAAAGGCTTGGACAGTATTCTCAAAAAGATTGGTGAGGAAGCCACCGAGGTGATTATGGCTGCCAAGGATGGTGATCCAGAAAAAATTATCTATGAAACCGCAGACCTTTGGTTTCATACTCTGGTGCTGCTGGCTTCCCAGGGTTTGGGGCCAAAGGATGTTATCGCTGAATTGGAGCGGCGTTTTGGGCTTTCCGGGTTGGAAGAAAAGGCGCAACGCCAGCATAATTGATGTATTATCCAAAAAACCGTAGGTAGAGCTGTTAATCCGACAACCACATACAATTGTCGGATTAATAAGTCATTGTTGGAGCTGGCTTTATAGTAGATGCTGGCCAGCCCCTTTGTATTTGTGGAGAAGAAAATGGGCTTTAGCGGTATTAGTATTTGGCAGTTATTAATCGTTCTTATAATCGTTGTACTGGTGTTTGGCACTAAGCGGCTTAAAAACATCGGGGCTGATTTGGGCGGCGCTATTAAAGGCTTCAAAGGTTCTATGAAAGAGGGTGAAAACAAGCCTAAGGCGGAAGAGGAACAGGCCGAGAAGCTAGAGCAGGCCGAGAAGCTAGAGCAGGCCGAGAAGCTAGAGCAGGCCGATGCGGAAGCGGTAGATACAGCCGAAGCAGTCGAAACCAAAAACAGCGAAAAAAAGAACGCCTAAAGACAACTTTGTCATAGTTGCATCGGTTCAATCCCGTTATGTTTGATGTCGGCTTCTGGGAACTGGGCCTGATCGCCCTGGTAGCATTGCTGGTGGTCGGGCCGGAGCGCTTGCCGGGCCTTGCCCGCACCCTGGGTTTGTGGCTGGGTAAAGGACGTAGAACCATCAATAACATCAAAGAGGAGATTGATCGGGAGATCAAGATTGATGAGATTAAAAAATCCGCCCAGGTTCTTCAGGAGAACGTGCGCAATCCAGTGGGGCAGGTCATGGGTGAGTCTGCGGACGATTTAAGAACCCTCAAACAAGATACGGAAAAAATGATGGATGATTCCAAGTCAGAGTTTGAAGGCAAGAATAAGAAAAACAAGAAGAATAGCCAAGAAGCATCCCCCGACAAGACCCATGACAACTCCTGAAAACCAGGCAGCACCGACCCTGGAGCAGCAACCTTTCGTCACCCACCTGCTTGAACTTCGTGACCGCTTGTTGCGTATTGTAATAGCTGCCTTTGCGGTTTTTATCCTGCTGTTTCCGTTTGCCAATGACCTTTACACCATACTCGCAAACCCGCTGATCAAGCATCTGCCAGAGGGGACAGGGATGATCGCTACCAAGGTTATAGCGCCGTTCCTGACGCCGCTGAAATTGACCTTCATGATGGCTATCTTTCTGACTGTGCCTTACATTCTGCACCAGTTTTGGTCTTTTGTGGCACCAGGGCTTTATCGCCATGAAAAGCGTCTGGCTATGCCTTTGGTGGTCTCCAGTGCAATCCTGTTTTACCTGGGAATGTCTTTCGCTTATTTTGTGGTTTTCCCGCTATTGTTCGATATCCTGCCTAGCATGGCACCGGAGCAGATCACGGTCTCTCCTGATATCACAGATTATCTGGATTTTGTCCTCACCCTGTTCTTTGCATTTGGGATTGCCTTTGAAGTGCCAATTGCCACCATAATCCTGGTGTGGATGGGTGTCACAACGCCTGATTCCCTGGCAGCAAAACGCCCTTATCTGGTTATTGGGGCATTCTGTGTTGGTATGTTACTGACTCCACCGGATGTAATATCTCAGACCTTGCTGGCATTGCCCATGTGGATCTTGTTTGAGATTGGGCTGATCTGTTCCCGTGCCTTTGTGCGTGACCGGGATGATGAGCCAGTGCAGCCTGCGGCTCCTGAAAGGTTTGATGATGGCGATGATTTCTCTGATCTGGGGACACCAAAGCCAGCGGAGAGGCCACCAGCAGCACCGGATGATGCAGCTTCGCCACCGACACCTGGAGAGGTACAAGCCAAGCTGCGCCTGGTTTCTGATTACCGGGATGAGGCCGATAATGAGCGTGCTCGTGCATTGCTGTATGAAGTGTTGGCAGAGGGTAATGAGGATCAGATTAGGGCGGCGCGTATTCTCCTGCAGCAGTTGGATGATGAAAATTAATGGTGAAAAAAGACCCACAGAACATAGTTGACATCACCCCATCGGTGACAATCCATGTGCTACTGGAGGCATATCCAGAATTGGAAGATGTCTTGATTGGCATGGCTCCACCTTTCAAAAGGCTAAAAAATCCTATTCTAAGAAAGACGGTTGCCAAGGTTGCAACCATTGAGAATATCTCATCTGTTGGCGGTATTCCGCTGGATATTTTGATTGGCAAGCTCAGAAAAGCTGTAGGACAGCCGCAGAGCACGGATAGCTACAGCGACCAGGATTATTTTGGTGAACCGCCAGACTGGTTTTCGCCAAATAAGATTGTATTCTCTGTGGATGAGAAAAAGGTGGATGCCAAGGCAGGTAAGTCATTGGTTGCCCTCGTCCTGGAGGCAAAGCCTGTCAACAAAGGCGATATTGTTGAACTCACTACCTCGTTCCTGCCAGCCCCGGGGATCGATATTTTGAAATCCAAGGGTTACTCGGTCTGGTCACAAAGAGAAAGTGATGATCTGGTTAGGTCTTATTTCCTGAAGAATGCGGAATAATCACGGAACTTGAAGACATCATTTGGGCCTCGTGTGGATCCTCTAATTAATGGGCGTCCTTGGTTAACCCAAAAAATCTGACTCAAACCCGCTTCCCCTTGCTACGGCCCCTATTCTTGGGCAGGCGTCTAGTAGTACCAGCCACCGTAACGCCAATGCCATTTGTAGGAATAACCGGAATACCAATTGCGGTAGAACACTGGCCGCCAGCGGCTATTCCAACGGGATAAATCGTCTTCGTTCTTCCTGGCCTCCGTTGCCTCAGTCAGAAGCTTCTTCGCCTCTTTGTCGCCACGTCCTGCGGCAATCACCAACCACTTTTCGGCCTCGCGTGGGTCTGATCCCATTTCCTCGAGACCTGTTAGGTACAGTCTGCCGACCGCTTTCTGAGCGTCGAGGTCACTTCTTTCCGCTGCATCTAGCATCCATTGGAGTGCGCGGTAGCTGTCCTGGCGCACACCGTCACCCCGGAAAAACCGCAAACCCAAATCATAAGCGGCGCGAGGGTCTTTTCGTGCAAGCTCCTCGAGTGCTGGAATGCGCCCTTCCGGATCATCATCCGGGACCGCAGATGATGGATCGTAGGATGCGGAATTGCTCGGACGGTCAGAACACCCGGTAGAATCACAAATCCGCGCAGTATCCTTTAGCGGCGTTGTCTGCACACATGCAGGTAAGACCGCGCAAAGTGTAATTAGTAAATAGATTTGAATAGCTATCCTCATAACCCTTACCCTTCAAATATGAGATATGGTATTATAGTAATCGTTTTTCATAGGATGCGGTATCTATTAATCGTTGCGGAAGTATATGCACCATGGTTTCCACCTAACAGCAATAATACAGAGGGTATGTGATGAGTGGGATAAAATTGCAGCGCTTGGTGCTATCTATTTGCGGCGTGGCTCTAGCTGGCTGTGTAACATCGGGAACCAACAGCACTGCGGTATCAGGTTCTGCAGGTGGGGGGACAAGCATTGATGCAAGTTCTTCATTGGAACGCTGCGATCAAACCTTGGGCACACTAGCGGTCGATGACGGTCGCGAAGCGGACTGGTACGGCCGTTTTGGCAGCAAGACTAAAGTCACCACAATTGAACCGCTTATCCGTCTTGCGGTGCAACAGTCAAACTGTTTTGTGATTACCTCAGTCGGCAATCAACGAACCGACAGCCGTCTTTCGCGTATTACAGATAAACAGCGAAACTCTGGTGAATATCGCGCCGGATCAAAGCAGCAAAAAGGCCAACGAGTTGCGGCTGATTATTATTTAGAGCCGCAAATTATTATCGATGACTCATCGATCGGTAAAGTCGGTGCTGCGATCGGGGGGTTGTTCGGTAGCGGGATCGGTGCTCTCGCCGGGGGGCTTGAGATGAAATCATCAGTTGTCACCCTCACTCTATTTGATATTCGTTCTTCTGTTCAGATTTCGGTCTCCGAAGGTAGCTCGACATCAAACAATTATGGCGCCGCTATGGGAGCGTTTGGCAGTAGAGGTGGAGGCAGTTTGGGTGGTTTATCTACCACGCCAGAAGGCAAGGCCACAGTCGCTGCCTTTGTCGATGCTTTTAACGGCATGGTGCGTGCGTTGAAGAACTACGAGGCACAGAATGTAAAAGGTGGCCTGGGTCGTGGCGGTACTCTGAAAGTCAATTGATAGCAGGAATATCAGAAATACACATGCGCATAAAGAGTCACATTCGATGGGTGTCTTCGTTTTCTCGTTCATTCGTTTTCACGTTTTCAATCAAGCTACGCAAAAATAAGCCTGAATTCGGCATCGCTCAGATAGCCTTGCTCCTGTCTTAACTCCATCCTGGTCAGGGGGTGTCCTCGTAGCCAGTCATCAGGAAATTTTAGGGTTAGAGTGTCACCGGCTACTGTGATTTGTGGTTTTGAACTGCTGCTGTATGAGCGCCCACGGTGCAGCAAGATTGCCAGACGCAACAGGACACAAAGACGTTTGGCGCTATCTCTCATATTGGCTGGTAGTATATCGAATACCTCTAGTGGAAATCTTCTGCGGTGCCCTCTGACCAGAGCTGCTAATAGTGCCTGCTCCTGATTGGAGAAGCCGGATAGGTCCGAACCCTCAATCAGGTATGCGCCGTGCTTGTGATACTGGCTATGAGATACAGTTAGCCCCAACTCATGGAGGCGTGCAGCCCAGCATAGAATTTTGGTATCTTCCTCACTGTTAAGACCCCATTCCTCTGCTATTTGATTGAGTAGCGTATTGGCTGTGGCTTCGATGAAGGCCGCGTGCCTTGGATCGATATGATAGCGCTGGCAGAGTGAACGAATGGAGCGTTCACGGACATCCTCATGCCGGATACGTCCCAACTTGTCGTATAGGAGTCCTTCCCGCAACGCTTGATCTGAGATCTGCATTTGCTCAATGCGCATAGTCTTGAAAATGGCAATGAGAGCTGCAACGCCTCCAGGAAAGACGGCCTGACGCTCCTGGCTGAGGCCTTCCAGGTGTAGCTGCTCTACATGGCCTGCTTCAAGTAAGACCTGCCGGAGCTTTTGCAGGGATTGCAGGGTGATACCATTTTTGCTCCAGCCTGCGTTATATACCACCTCATTAATGCTGCGGATGGTGCCTGAACTGCCGATGGTGGTTTGCCAACCGACCTCTCTGTAGGAGTGTCTGATGGGTCGCAGATCAAGGGCAGCAGCCAGTGCGGCTGTCTCCATTGCTTCTGGAGTGATCCTGCCATCTGGGAAATGAGTTCTACTCAGGCTGACGCAGCCTATGTACAGGCTCTCACGTCGGATGATGTCGAAGTGGCGGCCGATAATGAGTTCGGTGCTGCCGCCACCGATGTCCACCACTAGGCGTTGCTCACCTCCTGTGGCCAGACTATGGGCAACGCCAAGGTAAACCAAACGCGCTTCTTCATGGCCAGCGATGACCTCAATTGGGTGGCCCAGGGCGGCCTCTGCGGCACGCAGGAAATCATCCGCTTGTCTGGCTTGGCGCATAGTATTGGTGCCGACTGCCCGGACGCTGTTTGGAGGCAGCCCTTGCAGGCGTTGCCCAAAACGCATGAGGCAGGCAATGGCGCGCTTTTTGGCCTCTGGGGTTAGACATTTGTTTTCATCCAGCCCTGCTCCCAGGCGTACCATCTCTCGTAGCCGGTCGATGATTTGGATATCACCGTTGGTGATTCGAGCAACGATCATGTGAAAGCTGTTGGAGCCAAGATCAACGGCGGCTATGGTTTCTGGCATCTTAGGCATGAAGGTATGGATTCAGGTTAAACTGGTGATATGAACTATTGTAGCCATTGCGGTGCCAAGGTTGAACTACGAATTCCTGTTGGAGATAATCGGGAACGCCATATTTGTATTGATTGTGAAACCATCCACTACCAAAATCCCAGGATAATTACCGGTTGTTTGCCTGAATGGGAGGATCAGGTATTGCTATGTCGCCGTGCTATTGAACCTAGAGAAGGATACTGGACCATGCCTGCTGGTTTTATGGAAAATGGTGAGACCGTTCATGATGGTGCTAGTCGCGAAACTTTGGAAGAAGCTGATGCCAAGGTGGAGATGAGGGGGCTGTTTACCCTTTTCAACATACCCTATGCTAATCAGGTGTTTATGATTCACCTGGCCAGATTACTGGATCTAGATTTTGGCCCAGGGGAGGAGAGCCTGGAGGTCGCCCTGTTTGCGGAGCACGAAATCCCATGGGATGAACTTGCCTTTCCGATGGTGGAAGAGACCTTGCGGCTGTATTTTCTAGATAAGAAAGCAGGGAGTTTTGGAACCCATGCTGCGACGGTGGTACGGCTGTCTAGACAACCGCGCCGCTATCGTATTGATCTGCACTAAGTTTAGCCTGGACCGGACTATTTCCCGCCCGGGTGCACCATGCGCACATTGGTTGCCACCAAACCGTTGTCTTTCTGATCACTCTCTTTGAGGTAGAATTCAACCACCGTGTTACGGCTCATCAGGTCTCCAACGGTGACGTCGTCAGCCAGTTCATTTATGTGGCAAAAGACACTTTTGTAAGGTGAGGTTGGGTCTCTTGGGTCGGTAATCCACAGGCTTGGAGATACCTCCTGGATAAAACGCAGGAAGCCGTAGCCCTTGTCTTCAAACCATTTGGTGCAGACACCACGCACACAGTAGCCCGGTTGGCCCCACTCGTTGCGTGGTTCACAGGAGAAGGGTAGTAGATCCGGGATCAGAAAGCCTGAGTAGAAGGCATCAACCTGGCGTTGCAGGGCCTTGGATACATTACGGAACCCGAGGAGTTCAACGCGGCAGCCCTTGTTTTGCAGGGCCGTCACTACCTGGAGGAAATCACCATCTCCAGTAACAAGTAGTATTTGATCCAGGTTTTTCGCCTGCAACATGGCGTCTACTGCCAGATCAAGGTCGGCGTTGGCCTTGGTGGTTATATTGCCCTCTTCATCTGTATAACGCTGGACATTCTTGACTGTAATCTTCCAGCCAAAGTCGCGCACCATTTGCTGGTAAGCATATGACTTACCGGCATATTCAGGTTCTTCTTTGGCCCGTTCCCGGTCAAATGCCAAATAGGTATTGAGTCGCTGTGGTGTGCCGCCGTTGCGCGTGGCGAAGCGGCGCAGGTTGTCGTAACGTAGCTGGTAGCCGCCATTAAAACGGACGTTTTCGGCATCAACAAAGACGCCAATCTTGAGGTTAGATTCCAAAATAACTTCTCTCTGGAATTAATCCTTCAATTCAAAATGTGGTTGACAGGCTATTACACCCGATCCTGAAGAAAAAAGCCCTGAAACGAAGCCGTTCCAGGGCGAACGATGGCTATACTAATGGTTTTTAGCTATGCACTGCAACCTAAAGAATACCAATTGTTACCAGACTAAATTGGTTTTACTCAGCCGGAGCCTGTTCTGTTGGTGCAGTTGCTGGTGGCCGGAGCTGAATATCAGCCTTATCACGCAGCTCTTTTACATAGGCCACTACGACCTCTCGCTGCTTGGCTTCCAGTATCTGGTCTTGCACCTCTGCAAATGTTGGCGGTGATGCATTACGGCTCTCTTCGCGCAGGATAACGTGCCAGCCGAACTCGGTTTTGACTGGAGCAGTGGAGTGGCTGCCATTTTGCAGCGCAATAATTGCGTTGGCAAAGGGCCTTACCATCTGAGTGGCACTAAACCAACCTAAGTCCCCTCCCTGTGGGGCAGAGGGACCGGTTGAGTGTGTTTTGGCTAATTCGATAAAGTCTACACCACCAGTCAGCTCAGTAATGACCGCGATAGCATCTTCCTCTGTGTCCAGTAATATGTGACGGGCCTTGAATTCTTCTCGCGGTAGATTGTTGACATGTTTATCATACAATTCACGTAGCTCATGCTCGGTTATCTGTCGTTGTTGTACATAGTTGGCAACAGACATTTCAGTAAGTGCACGGGTGCGTAACAAGGTCAGCAAGGCAGCTACTTCCGGGCGCTTGTCAAAACCATTTGCCTCGGCCTCTTGAGTAAGCAGCATCGCGTTGATCAGTTCGTTAAGGATGGCTACCTGCTCATCAGATGTTTCTCCTGTGGCTCCCTGTCTGGCGTGGCTCCACTGCTGGAAGAAGACGGCATACATGGCCTTGCTGACAGGGGTGCCGTTGACGATGACCATGACATCTGGGTCATCCAGGCTGGGCTTTTTTTCGGGTACCTTGATTGCATCTGGTGTTGGGGTTGGTGCAGCAGTTGGTACTTGATCAGGAGCAGGAGCAGAGACAGGGGTTGCCTGCTCTTCAGCCACCTGCACCTGCTGTGTGGTGGCTGGCGGCTCTTCACTGCAGGCTGCCAGCAGCAGGCCAGTGAGTGTTATCAGCAGTAACTTTAATGCTAAGTTCATTGCTTTCTTCCTTCTGAATTATAGAGTTATGGGAAAACCTTTTTGAACGGGGTGACGCGGATACTGGTATACACTCCGGTGCGCATGTAAGGATCTGCATCTGCCCAGATCTGGGCAGCTTCCAAGGTTGGAAATTCAGCCACAATCAGACTGCCGGTAAACCCTGCTGGGCCAGGGTCATTACTGTCTATGGCAGGGCAGGGGCCAGCCAGCAGCAAGTGGCCTTTGTCTTGTAGTATTGTCAGGCGTTTGATGTGCTCTGGACGCGCTTGCATCCGCGCCTCCAGGCTGTCTTTCCGGTCTGTTCCGATAATGGCGTAATACACAGTTCCTGCACCCATATGGTTGTTTTGAAGAGGGGAATTCTACCAGCCAAATCGTTAATCGTCTGCATTAATCTAGGTTGGATATTTAACCAATACTGCGATAACATATCTCGTAAGCAACTAATTCTCCGGCCTTTTTTGGTTTTTGTCCGCAAACAAATTTTACCATCAAGGAGAGCCGTGATGCTCGCTTTTTAGCTGCAATGGCTAATGAATTCACTTGATGACCGCATTTTGCAAGTACCTCATCTGAGTATGTTTATGCTGAATAGTTACAAAATTGGGCTGGCACTGCTGTTACTGTTGTTGGCCGCATGCAGTGACAGCCCATGGAATGACCCGTATATGGCAAGTGAAGCCAGTCAGAATATTCTATACGGTTCATTCAGTGAGCGCCCAAAGCACTTTGATCCGGCACGCTCATACAGCTCTAATGAGTATGCCTTCATCGGCCAGATCTATGAGCCGCCCCTGCAGTATCACTTCCTGAAGAGACCATACAAACTCATACCACTGACTGCAACACAAGTGCCTCAACCACGATTTTTAGATGCAGCAGGTGGGGTGCTGCCAGATGACGCTGACCCGAAAACCATTGCGTTTAGTGAATATGAAGTCAATATTAAATCAGGTATCCGCTACCAGCCTCATCCTGCCTTTGCTATGGGTTCTGGTGATGGCTATCTCTACCATGGGTTACCGCAGGGGTTTCTGGCGTCGGTGAATATCCTGGCTGATTTTCCAGAGACAGCTACTCGGGAGGCCATAGCTGAGGATTATGTCTATCAGATCAAGCGGCTGGCATATTCCAGGTTGCATTCTCCACTGCGAGGGATGCTGGGTGGCTACATCGTTGGCTTTGCTGATTATACTAAGGTACTGGATAAGGCCTTCGAGCAACAGCAGCAGGATACTGGGCTGAAGCGCCCATTTCTGGATTTACGGCAATATCCACTTGAGGGTGTTGAGGCGCTGGATCGCTACCGTTATCGCATCATAATCAAGGGCAAATATCCGCAATTGGTCTACTGGCTTGCGATGCCGTTCTTTGCCCCTATGCCTTGGGAAGCGGATGCGTTTTACTCACAACCGGGCATGTTGAAACGCAACATTTCTCTAAATTGGTATCCTGTGGGAACTGGGCCTTTCATGCTTACGGAGAATAACCCCAATCTACGCATGGTGCTGGCTAGAAACCCGAATTTTCATGGCGAACAATATCCAACTGAGGGTGGGCCGTCTGATCGAAGCAGTGGACTGCTGGATGATGCAGGAAAACCACTGCCATTTATAACCAAAGCGGTCTATAGCCTGGAGCGGGAGAATATCCCCTATTGGAATAAATTCTTGCAGGGATTCTATGATGCATCAGGCATCGCATCTGATAGTTTTGATCAAGCCATTCAGTTTGGCAATCAAGGTGAGGCAGGTCTGACAGATGAGATGCGGGAACAAGGTATTAAGTTAACCACTTCAGTGCAGACCTCCAGTTTCTATATGGGATTTAATATGCGGGATTCCATCATTGGCGGCTATTCAGATCGCGCACGCTTGCTGCGCCAGGCGATATCTATTGCGGTAGATTATGAGGAGTACATCTCCATCTTCGCCAATGGCCGTGGTGTTCCGGCACAGGGTCCTATCCCGCCCGGGATCTTTGGCTATCTGGAAGGTAAAGAAGGGATTAACCCATATGTATATGATGTGATAAATGACAAGCCTAAGCGCAAATCTATTGATGAGGCCAAACGTCTGCTGGCACAGGCAGGCTATCCAGGTGGACATAATAAGGAAACAGGCAAACTGCTGGCATTGAACTACGAGGCAGTGGCTTCCGGGCCAGATGATAAAGCTCGCCTTAACTGGATGCGGAAACAATTTAATAAACTTGGTATTCAATTGATTATTCGGGCTACTGATTACAATCGATTTCAAGAGAAGATGCTCAAAGGTACTGGTCAAATATTCAACTGGGGATGGAACGCTGATTACCCTGATCCAGAGAACTTCCTGTTTCTATTGCATGGCCCCAACAGCAAGGCGGAAGGTGGTGGTGAAAACGCAGCGAACTACAGCAATCCAAAATTTGATGCGTTTTTTAATACCATGAAAAATATGGACAATAGTCCTGAGCGGCAAATTATTATCAATAAGATGGTGGAGATTGCACGCCAAGATGCCCCATGGGTTTTTGGTTTTCATCCAAAGGCATTTTCACTCCACCATGCCTGGTACAAAAATGTAAAACCAAACCTTATGGCTAATAACACCTTGAAGTACAAGCGGCTTGATCCACAGTTGCGTAAATTAAAGCGTACTGAATGGAATCCACCTGTGCTGTGGCCGGTCGCGCTACTGGTGATTATTTTAATTGCCTCGGCTATACCTGCGGTTTTTACTCACCGTCAGCGGGAGAGGAGCGCAGCTTTATGATAGCCTATATCATCAGGCGCATTCTTTACGCCATTCCAATTCTGATTGGGGTGAATGTCATTACCTTTATGCTCTTCTTTGTGGTTAATCCGCCCGAGGATATGGCCCGTATGCACCTGGGTATGAAGCGCGTAACACCTGATGCTATCCAGCAGTGGAAGCAGGAACGCGGCTATGACAAACCACTGCTCTACAATGATGCTGTTGATGGCTTTAAGACCTTGTCTGACACCATCTTTTTTGAGAAGTCGCTAAAATTATTTATGTTTGAATTTGGTTCCTCTGATAGTGGGCGAGATATAGGCTATGACATCAGTCAGCGGATGTGGCCAAGTCTGGCTATAGCGGTGCCAACGTTAATTGTTGGTTTAGCGCTCAATATTACTTTTGCCCTGTTAATTGCCTTTTTTCGTGCCACCTATATCGATTATTGGGGGGTGGTACTGTGCGTGGTTATGATGTCGATATCGGCGCTGTTCTACATCATTGGTGGTCAGTACCTTGCCAGTAAGCTGCTGCACCTGGTACCAATTTCCGGTTATGACACCGGTTTTGGCGCGATTAAATTTTTAATTCTGCCGGTAATCATCGGTATTATTGGTGGGATTGGTTCCGGGACACGCTGGTATCGCACTCTGTTTCTGGAAGAGATCAATAAGGACTATGTGCGCACTGCGCGGTCTAAGGGATTATCTGAAAGCCGGGTGCTGTTTCGGCATGTCATGAAGAATGCCATGATCCCAATCCTTACCGGCGTGGTGGTGATTTTGCCGATGCTGTTCATGGGTAGCCTTATTACCGAGAATTTTTTTGGCATCCCTGGGCTGGGCAGTTATACCATTGAGGCCATTAGCAGGCAGGATTTTGCTATTGTTCGTTCCATGGTATTTCTCGGTTCTGTGCTCTATATCATTGGCCTGATCCTGACCGACATCTCCTACACCCTGGTTGATCCCAGGGTGCGGCTCTCATAACTATTAATCCTATCGATATGCCATTGTAGAAGCTGCTTTGTTTCCCTGAAGATGGGATAATACCTGGCTGTTGAAGATTTATTATATTTTGATTACTAGAGGATAAGAGAAAGATGGCTGAGAAGAGCACAAATGTTGTCTGGCATCATGCGACAGTAACACGCGAACTGCGTGAAAAACAGAATAAGCATAGAGGTGCTGTTCTATGGTTTACCGGCCTTTCAGGTTCTGGAAAGTCAACCTTGGCTCATGCAGTAGAAGATAAGCTGCATAAGAATGGGATACGGACATTTGTCCTGGATGGTGACAATGTTCGGCACGGTCTTTGCTCTGATCTTGGGTTTTCTGACGATGACCGTACAGAGAATATTCGGCGCATTGGTGAATTGGCCAAGCTATTTCTGGAAGCAGGTGTGGTTGTATTGACCGCCTTTATTTCGCCATTCCGCCAGGATCGTGAATTGGCCAGAAGTGTGACGCCGCATGGGGATTTCTATGAAGTCTTTTGTGATTCATCTCTGGAGGTTTGTGAGTCCCGAGATATCAAGGGGCTTTATGCCAAGGCTCGTGCTGGAGTTATCCCCCAGTTTACCGGTATCTCTTCGCCATACGAGGAGCCAGAGACACCAGAGATGCGTATTAATACTGGTGAAGATGAGTTGGATGACTGTGCTGAACAAGTTGTCCGTCTCTTGGTAGATCGAGGCGTGATTAGTTAGTGCGTGATTATGGATGCACAGTATTTTGCAGAAAAAACCGCTGAGATATCTAGGCGTATAGATGGCTTTCTTGGGGATGGTCTCAAGTTGTTTGTGGGTTCCTCTTTCCAGACCCACAGTATTCCACTGCTGCATATCATTACTTCGATTTCGAAAGAGATCCCTGTCTACTTTATAGATACAGGGTTTCATTTTCCTGAAACCCTTATCTATAGAGATCAAATCGCTGAGCTATTTGGGATTGAGGTAATCAATACCAGATCTGTCGTGTGTAAAAGTTTGCAGTGTGATGGAGATGGGAATCTCTATTTTGCATCTGACCCGGATCACTGTTGCTATCTGAACAAGATACAACCATTAGAGCCGATACTTATTGAAAAGGATGTTTGGATCAATGGGATCAGGGCTGATCAAAGTGCCCAGCGGAAGGCCATGAAGCCTGTTATCGAAGGCCCCTTTAATACCCTTAGGTATCATCCAATGCTTCATTGGACTAATAAGGATATATTCTATTATCGGAAGTTGCATAATTTGCCACCACATCCCCTGGAGGAAAAGGGTTACTTGAGTATTGGCTGTGAGCCATGCACGCGCAAGGCTGATCCATCCGGAGGCGAACGGCAGGGCAGATGGTTCGGTATGAAGAAAACTGAATGTGGCTTGCATACCGACTTGGTTGCGAAGAAGTGATACAGAGAAGAAGCTAATGAGAGTATTAATCACTGGTGGTGCTGGATATATTGGAACCGAGCTTGCCTATCGGCTGGCTGAAAGGGCAGATGTCTCAGAGGTCATTGTCTACGACAATCTCAGTCGTGGAAATTACAACCTGTTCATTGGTGTCAGAAAGTTTCCAAGGGATAAGGTGACATTCATCAATGGTGATCTGCTGGATACGCGAAAGCTGCGTAAAGCCCTTAATGATATTGAAGTGGTGTATCACCTGGGGGCCAAGGTTACCAAACCATTTTCAGACCACAATCCACACCTGTTGGAGCAGGTAAACCACTGGGGGACTGCCGAGGTTGTTTATGCAGTGGAAGAGAGCAACGTCTCTAAACTGATCTATGTAAGTAGCTCTGCCGTATATGGATCATCCAGTGAAGAGGTTAGTGTGGAAATGACGCCTGAACCTGCTACTTACTATGGCATTTCCAAATTGCGTGGTGAAGAACATGTAGCACGGTTGCAGCAAAAAATGCCGGCATATATCGTCAGAACTGCCAATGTTTATGGCTACAGCAAGAGCATGCGGTTTGATGCACGCATAAATCGGTTTATGTTTGAAGCAGCATCAGGGCAAAAAATCACGGTCAATGGTTCTGGAAATCAGAGTAGAGCCTACATCCATATCGATGATACAACGGATTGTTTGGAAGCCATGCTGAGGGCCGATCTGAAACCTGATGTATATGATCTGGTAACGCGCAATCTAACTATGCATGAGGTTGTGGATGGCGTTAAGCTGGTATTCCCGGAAACTGAAATCCTGTTTATAAATCAGCACATAAAACCATGGGAACTCAGAGTAAAGCCGGATAAGCGGTTACTAGGTTATTTAAACCTGGACGACAGCACTTTTCTGGAAGAGATCAAAGAGTTTAAGAAACAATTTACTCTGGATTTCCATGATTGATTTACGCTGAGGGTGCCCTCTGATTGGTTACATTGTCGCGGATAAAGTGGGTGATAAAAGACAGAGCGCTGGCCTCCAGATTGGAAAACTCAACACCATAATGATACACCGGCTTTTTACCTGGGCGGGCGACATGCTTGATGTGTCGGATAGTGCATGGAAATGAGATGGGGTCAGTGGTGGATTTGTGTAGCACATCGATGCAGAAAAAATCATCTATTGCGCCTAATGGCTGTTCAGCAATTAAGCGCGCACCAAGCGGGCTGATATCCTGCATGGTAACGCCGAAAGGGCCTGCGCCATCTTGTATGCTAAGTGTTAAAGAAGGCTCTTCGATGGATAGTCTTTGAGCCCGGCGTAGCGTGACGCCCTGAATCCCGGCGGGGAAATGCAGATGCATGTATTGGTAGGGTTGCTCACAGACCCGTAGTATTTCTGTCTCAAAGGCGTAGATTGAATCCCCGGATGAAATCGTGGCGTGGTAGGGGGCGCCCGCAACCAGTTGGATAGCGGCATCGTTATTCAGAGGATGGGATACCACCAGGCTCTCCCCAGGCGTATAACCAATCAGAGTTACGTCAAAACTATACTCAGCCCCCTGGTTTACAGGTTGCAGGTGAAGTATGGTGCCGATGGTAAGGTTTGGATGTGGTTTGTTCATGGTATTTGCTTGTGAACCAGAATTGTTTCCAAGCTTAATTGATATTTATAGCGTGGGCTAGTGATACGTGAATCCAATGACTTGCAATCGACCAGATGGTTTTGTGATGATACCCAGCACATTTATGTTCGGGTTAGCATGCCCATACTGAAATAAAGGATTAAGTGATGCCTGAGCTAGTTATCCTCTGGACGGATGCACTGATTTTTCTGCTGATTGGTTTGATGCTGATATTTGGCCATCTTGCCGCCAGCAGAGAGTATCTGCGCGCCCCATGGAGGCGGGTTGCGCACAGCCGAATCGGCATGGGAGCATTGGTGGTTCTGAGTGCCTATATGCTGATTGGAGTGTTAGATTCAGTACACTACCATCCCACCTTGCCAGCAGGAGAGCGTGCTGGCGAAGCGGCTCACTCTAACGAAGTGCTTAGCCTCTTGGATTATCTGCTTACGCCGCTCCGTGAACGCCAGGAAAAAACCTATTCCTCACCCTTGGCAACCAGCCTTTACACTAAAGAGAATATCGAGCAACCAGATGGGAGTATGGTGCGAGATTACCCACCACTGAAATATGGCGGCGCTCACCTGAATGACCCTGAGCAGGACTGGGCCGGAGACATTGTAAAGACCGTTATGATCGGCATGCTGGAAGCCGCACTTGCATGGGTATTAATTGCTGCTGGATTGATTGCATGGCTTGGCCGTCGTGCAGGATGCTCTTTTTCAGAGCAGCGCAGCAGGATTTTTCAGAGGGTCACGGAGGTTCCATGGTCTACTATCCTAACGGTTTTTGGGGTGTTGTTGTTGGTGGCCTTTATAACTGGAAACCTTAGCCTTAAATACCACCTGCTTGGCACCGACAAGGTGGGAGAAGATGTCTTCTACCAAGCACTGAAGAGCATTCGCACAGGGCTTGTGATCGGCACCCTTACTACCCTTATTATGCTGCCTGCTGCCATTATGATGGGAATTATGGCGGGCTATTTTCGTGGCTGGGTGGATGATGTTATCCAGTATATATATACCACTCTAAGTTCTATCCCAGGTGTGCTCCTGATTGCAGCGGCCATTCTGATGTTGCATGTATACATGAATAAGCATGCTGATGAATTTACCAGCCTGGTTGAGCGTGCTGATCTGCGCCTGCTATTCCTCTGTATCATCCTGGGAGTGACTAGCTGGACAGGGCTGTGCCGACTATTGCGAGGGGAGGTCCTCAAGCTCCGTGAGCTGGACTACGTGCAGGCAGCACAGGCCTTTGGTGTAGGGCACATAACTATCATCACCAGGCATCTCCTGCCTAACGTGCTACATATTGTAATGATAGCGGTGGTGCTTGAGTTTAGTGGCCTGGTGTTGGCAGAGGCGGTGCTTTCATACGTCAATATAGGAGTTGATCCCACCATGAACTCTTGGGGTAATATGATCAATAGCGCCCGACTGGAGATGGCAAGGGAGCCTATTGTCTGGTGGTCTTTAGTGGCGGCCCTAATATTCATGTTTACCCTGGTGCTGGCGGCCAATCTATTCTCTGATGTGGTTCGTGATGCGTTTGATCCGCGCCTTAGGGGAGGCAAGTGACTGATACGCTGTTACATATAAAAAACCTGCAAACCTGGCTTGGCAATGAGCAGGCTCCAGTGCGCGCTGTGGATGGCGTAGACCTGGAGATTTGTAAGAGTGAGACTTTTGCGCTGCTGGGTGAATCTGGTTGTGGAAAATCTATGACAGCCCTGTCTATTATGCGCCTGCTGCCCCAGGCTGGCAGGATTGTTGGTGGTTCTATCCGGCTTGGAGAGACCAGCTTACTGGATTTGCCAGAGCATGAAATGCGCAATGAGCGTGGTGGTCGCATGGGTATGATCTTTCAAGAACCCATGACCTCCCTCAATCCAGTGCTGACTACAGGCACCCAGATTGCAGAGGCAGTGCGTATCCATGATTTCAGCTACAAGCAGGATGTCCAGGCACGGGTGGTGGAACTGCTAACAGCGGTAGGCATCTCTGATCCGGAACAGCGCTCTCAAGAGTATCCCCATCAACTTTCCGGTGGTATGAAACAGCGGGTGATGATTGCCATGGCCCTGGCTGGGCGGCCTGAGCTGCTGATTGCTGATGAACCCACCACTGCCCTGGATGTCACTATCCAGGCTCAGGTATTGGCTCTTATGCAGGATTTACAGCAGGAGACAGGCATGGCCATCCTGCTGATTACCCATGATCTTGGTGTGGTTGCCGAAGTGGCAGATCGGGTGGCGGTGATGTACGCCGGACAGATTGTTGAAGTGGCAGCGTGCAAAGAATTTTTCCAAAATCCACAACATCCCTATAGCCGCAAGCTGTTTCAATCTATCCCAAGTCTGGATAAGCGTACTCAGCGATTGGCTGTAATCAAGGGCACGGTGCCGCCGTTAAATCAGGAGTTTATTGGCTGCCGCTTTGCTGACCGATGTGATGCTGTGATGGATTTATGCCGACAGCAGGCTCCAACATGGAGTCAAAATGGAGTGGGGCAAGGGGTTAGGTGTCATCTCAATGCAACCGAAGGGCAGATAAACATTGAGCAGCAGGAGGTCTTAGCGGTAGAGGAGGTCACAGCATCTGAAATTAGTGAGCAACCCCTATTGGCCGTTAGTGATCTAAAGGTTCACTTCCCCATTCACAAAGGCGTATTCCGGCGTGTAGTGGGCCATGTGCGTGCAGTGGATGGGGTCTCTTTAGAGATTCTTCCTGGTCGCACCCTGGCTGTAGTGGGGGAGTCAGGCTGTGGTAAAACCACAGTAGGCAAGGCGATCCTGCAACTGATCCGGCCCACGGATGGCACTGTGCGCTTTGAAGATGATGAACTCACTCAAATGCGCGGCAATGCGTTACGGAGCCGCCGTTCTGACCTACAGATTATCTTCCAGGATCCAATGGCATCCATGAATCCCCGCATGTTGGTGCATGACATTATTGAGGAGGGGATGCTGGCTCAGAGCATTGGAGGTAACGCGGCCCAGAGACGAGAGCGGGTATGTGAGTTGTTAGAGCAGGTCGGTTTGCCGACTACTGCTGCCGACCTGTATCCCCATGAGTTTTCGGGAGGACAGAGGCAGCGCATCTGCGTTGCACGGGCATTGGCGGTGGAGCCAAAGCTTATCATATGTGATGAACCTACCAGCGCCCTTGATGTATCTGTGCAGGCTCAGATACTAAATCTATTGCAGGAGTTGCAACAGCGGCAAGGACTCTCGTATCTCTTTATCACCCATGATATATCGGTAGTGTCTTATCTTGCTCATGAGGTGGCGGTTATGTACCTGGGGCGCATTGTAGAGCGAGGCACAGTAACGGAGGTATTGGAGAATCCCCAACACCCATACACCCAAGCCTTACTGTCGGCTGTGCCAGTGGCCGAGCATGGCCGCAAGCAGAATGTTATACGGTTGGAAGGGGATATGCCGTCCCCGTCCAATCCGCCGGATGGCTGTCACTTTCATCCTCGTTGTCCAAGGGCAGAGGAGAGGTGCCGACATGGTTATCCTGAGATTGTGCAGCTTAGTGAGACCAGATCAGCGAGCTGTGTGCTGCTTGGTGATTCCGTGCATTAGGCGTTCGCACTTGTGCTCGCTGTTTGGGTGGTAGGCTTGTTAGATGTCCTTACTTTTGCTACATTAAGCATGCGCATTATAGGTGCGCATGCAAAATACGGAGTACATTTCATGCCGCAATTATTTGACGAAAAAGCTCCCAAAAAGGCTGCAAATTTAAGTATAAACAGTGATTTACTATCAAGAGCCAGAAACCTGAAGATCAATCTTTCAGCCACGCTTGAACATGCGCTGAAAAGTGAACTAAGAAAATCAGAGCGAGATAACTGGCTGAAAAACAATAAACGAGCCATTAATGAACTGAATGAGCTAGCAAATAACAATGGTTTATTCTCCGATGCTTATCGAGACTTATGATGGCCCAATTTTCACTCTATAAAAATGAAGATAGTGCATCAAATGATGCGTACCCTTATTTTATTGATATTCAAAATTCGCTACTCAGTGATTTGAACTCTCGCTTGGTAATTCCCTTATCGCCCCATGATACTTTGAACAATACAGATGCAAAAAATTTATGCCCAGTTGTTCACCTTGATGAAGGTAACTTCGTGTTACTAACTCATCAAATGACTTCTGTCCCAAGCTCCATCTTAAAAACCAAAGTGGCCTCTTTGGAAAACTTTCGCTACGAAATTCTTGGTGCTATCGACATGCTCATCTCTGGCATCTAACAGAGTCGTTAACAGATGCCTCCAGCTCAGCAATAATTTCAGCAGCAGAGCGAATGCGTTTTACTGCGCCAACACTCTTCCCAGCTTGCCAGTACGTCTCTTTCCCCTCCGTTAATGCCATATCTTTTTTTAACTGCCTGAAAGAACACAAGGCTAGCAGCATACGCATAACGCCTTTTGTCTTTGCATGACCTAATAGCCATCTACTCAGCGCGTTGTTTTTCAGGCCAACATCATCTACATGGCTGTTTCTGATCACAGAGACAGGCACACCAGTGAGGCGTTCAGTTAATACAATGTCTGCTTCGGTGGCCTGAATAATCGCTTGTTTATAATCTTCACTCACCTGGCACTCCTGTGTCGCAATAAAGGCGGTACCCATCTGCACACCGTTGTAGCCAATATCCATCATCTGTTTAAAGCCTTCCCCCCCACCTACACCACCAGCACAAATCAGCGGCAGGCCAAGGTCAGATAATGCGTCATACAAGCCATGCGGTGTCAGGCCACCAGCATGCCCTCCAGCACGATTGTTGACTGCAATCAAACCATCAACACCAGCTTCTACCCCTTTTATTGCCCACTTGCGCTCCGTCGCATCGTGATAGACCAGTCCGCCAGCTTGGTGAACCTGCTCTACAACCCAGCGGGGATTGCCCAATGAGGTGATGAAAAAGCGCACTCCTTCCTCTAACGCAATCTCAATCCACTGCTGCATGCGTTGATGATAGCGACGAGACGATTTTTCTATCAGCGCATTCATGCCGATAGGTTTATCGGTTAATGAACGAATATGGCGCAGACCTTGGCGAAAATCATAACCATGAACATAGGTAAGGGAAATCGGCTGAACTATCCCTATACCACCTGCCTTAGAGACTGCGGCGACAAGCTCTGGATTACTACAGGGATACATCGGCCCACAGATTGCGGGAACTTTGATGCCAAGGTGGTCTAGAAAAGGGTTTGGTTCCACTTGGTTCATGGCTTATGCGCTCGGAATGGAGTTTGATTTGAACCAATCAGCCAATTCTATCTCTGCAATATTGCCTGAGGCTAGTTGCTCAAAAATGATAACGGTTTCTGGTTCTGAAGCATTCAATGTGAAACCGTTGAGTTCAAGAAAAATGGCACCAATAGCAAGAGCAATTCTTTTATTGCCATCTATAAAAGGGTGATTTTTTGCAAGGCCAAAACTATATGAAGTAGCCAGTTTAAAAATCGTTGATTCAGGTTCATATTCGTAACGTTGTTTTGGTCTTGATAATGCTGACTCTAGCAAAGCTTTATCACAAATCCCCGTACTACCACCATGCTCAGATAAAAGAATCTGATGCACAGAGAAAACAATCTCATCCAAAACCCAGCTTGGTTCAGTCACTATTTTGCAAGCTCATGGAAGGCATTTCGGTATTTCTTAATCACAGTTTCGGCAGCTTCCATTTGTGCCTCAAAATCTTGTTGGTAAGGGGTGAGTGTAAGTCCTTCAGGACTATCTACGAGGTATAATATGTCTCCTTTACTGGCTTTAAGTTTATTAAGTGCTTCTTTTGGAAGAAGAATTCCCATTGAGTTTCCTATGGCAGTAACTTTAACTTTTAGCATGGGGGTGTCCTCAATATGTGTTATAACAAGTGTTATTACATAGTATAGGTGTGCCTAATGATGGCAGTCAAGCGGATAGTGAACTTCAATGGGCTGACCCCCCTTGGTCTGATTTCCGGCATCATGTCTTGTATAGGCACGGCAACCAGACTAGACTAAGTTAAATGACTTAGTCCTAGATGAGGTTCCAGATGACGCTAATGGTTAATGTTCATGAAGCCAAAACGCATTTTTCACGGCTGTTGAAGCAGGCCCACGCCGGGCAGGAGATCATTCTGGCCAAAGCGGGAAAACCCTATGCGCGGCTGGTTCCTTTGGTGGTAAAGCCAACGCGCCGCCAACCAGGCCGGTTAAAGGGAAAGATCGGTGACGCCTTTTTTGAACCCTTGTCCGATAAAGAACTTGATGCATGGGAAGGCTGATGAGGTTATTGCTCGATACACATGTTCTGTTGTGGTGGTTCACTGATGATCGACAGCTCTCTACGTGTGCAAGAGGCATGATTGCCGATGAGGCCAATGAGGTCTTGGTAAGTGCGGCCAGTGCTTGGGAGATCGCTACCAAGCAGAGGCTCGGCAAACTAAATGAAGCGCCGGGGGTGACATCACGCTTTGCTGAATTGGTGACGGCCGATAACTTCATTCACCTGCCAGTGACCTATCTGCACAGTTTGCGTGCGGGGGCATATAAATTTTCACATCGTGATCCATTCGACCGTATGCTTGCCGCACAGAGCGAGCTTGATTCACTCCCACTCATTACTCGTGATCCGGCCTTTGAGGCGTTTCCTTGTACAACTTTTTGGTAATTTGCGGATGTAGAAATCAATGTGGCAAATCAATCGAGTCTGGCCCATTGATCCCCTTTTCATATATAAGCTTACTTCCATCATTAAGATATTTATGAATATGTGGAGTATCTTTTTCACCTGCGTATCCTTGTAAATCAAGTTCCCAAGGACAAGCATTTTTCAACTCATCTTTAAATCGACTAGATGCAGCACACCATAATGATAATGATTCTTCTCCACAACCCAACATGCATCCTTTAACAAACACCACTTCAACTGCCAGATCTAGATCACTATCAGTTTTATGAGTTTCTTTGTAACGACTCCCAAATAACCACATTCTATTAATGTATGGGTGTCTTTTTGCTATTGATATTAAATCGTTAATTACCTCATCCATCTTTTCTCTCAGAAACATAACTTAGTTTCTACACCATAACCAGTGCAATTAATACACCATATTTAACATGTAGTCTGCCCATACTGCAATCTATCTAACTGTATTGGTAACCATTGCAAACTACTAACATGCACAGACAATCAATCAACCACATTGATACTGTCAGCCGTACCATTATACATGCCGCACTTGCATCCCAGTGTTTTCTGCTGCCTGAATTTGGCGCTTATCAGACGAGATAAAAAGCTCAGCATTCCATGCTATTGCACACGACAAATGCAAAGCATCTAATGAACGCAACATATTGTGCTCCAATAAAATAATAGAACCTTCAACCACCTCTGGGACAAGGTTGATAATCTGAATATCTTTTATATCTTCTGCAACTGACAATAAAAAGAAAGAGGCCGATTTCCCTGATGCCTTGATTGTTAATAAGGCAAGATTTATCTCGGTGGAAAAGGGTGAATCATTTGACGGGGTTTATACCTTTGATCTTGCTGCGCAGGTAATACCGATGACTGAAAGACCATAAAAACCAAGTTCATCTCACGCCCTATGAGTTAACACTACCATTGATAACAGTTAACCCCGCCGACTAATGCTCCAGCTGCCAGGGTCGCACAATAATTCATTAATTCATCTGGCAATTCAATATCGATAAATTCAACCTGCATAGTGGCCTGAATTTTTGTTGAGTGGTGTTGAATCAATGCCGGTGGCTGCGGAGGAACCGTTAAGGTAAATGCAGTAGGGAGGAGAGAAAATCCACTGCCCAAGATCTTCATGTAGGCCTCTTTCCTAGTCCAGAGTTGATAAAATGCAGACTGCTGCTTTTCCTTGGGTAATGAAAATAGAGCTTGCTGCTCAGGTGCGGTGAAAAATCGCTGACCAATTGCCTGCCAGTCTGCTTTTCGATCCATATATTCGACATCAACACCCACTTCGGCATCACAGGTGACGGCTAGGATGCTTATGTCTTCCGTATGACTTAGGTTGAATGTTAAATCACGCTCGTCTGCAATGAGCGAAGGCTTGCCCTTGTCACTGAGTTGATACTGAATGCTGGCAGGCGCTATGTTCAAATATTTTGCCAGTATGGAGCGTTGAAATCCGTGGGATATGATGAATCTATTGCGATGAATCTCAAACTTGAAGCGTTGCGCTCTTGCTCGCTCTTCGGCAGAGAGGAGAGTGCCTAAATGCTCCAGTCTCTCCTGTACGGTATCTCCCTGGCACAGCCAGATGTCAATAATGCCTGGTTGTAATCTGAAGCCTGGTTTCTCGCTCCAGTGGTGCCTTACGGTCATTTACCTGGGAGCAACCGGGATATACCGCTGATATTGTGCCGGTAGATATAGACCCTGACTTTTCAATACCTGAATACGATGCTGATAGGCAGCACCAAACATCAGATGTTCCGCAACATCCACCACCTTGCGGTTTTTGTAATCATGCAGATAGGTTGGAGCAACCCAGTCATTGAAGGCACCCATCGCAGGGCCACTCCAGATCTGATAATCAAACTCACGGCCTTTAACACCGGCATTTGACCAGCGGGAGGATTGCCCCAGGTACCAGCGAAAAACCAGCGCCATCTGCCTTTTTGGATTATCTTTTGCCTTCTCGATGATTGATGGGTCACGCTGCTGAAAAAACGCTACTGTCTCCTGCCAGACGGTTTCGACGCTGTTCTGCAGGATCTGCTTCTCCAGTTTTTCCAGCTCAATCGGTGGAATCTCAGATAGGCTGTTGTAGGTGGTGTATAGCTCATACAGCTTCTGCGCACGCATGGGAAACAACGTCCCTTTTTTCAGCACTTGCAGTTTAATGCCGCGTTCAAACATGTCAGAAGCTGGTGCCATCACCACATCGGCCATGCCTGCCTGTGACAACAGTTTGCGCGTATGTTCAGAGGCTCCTGCCTCCACACAGCTCTGATTGACCGAGCCGGTTACGATGTAGGCGGCACCCATCATATAACAGGCCAGTGCGGCATCCGGTGTGCCGACACCACCACCAGCACCCACACGAATCTCAACTGGGTATTGACGCTGTTGCTGAATTTCATCCCGCAGGGCGATTATGGATGGCAAGATAACCGTCAGTGGGCGGTTATCGGTATGGCCACCCGAATCAGCCTCGACGGTGATGTCGTCGGCCATAGGTATCTGTAGAGCAAGCTGCGCCTGCTGCTGAGTGAGCAGACCATCCGCCACCAGTTGGTTGAGCATCTTCTCCGGTGCTGGCTGCATAAATACAGTGGCCACCTCCCGTCTGGAGACCTTGCCGATGATCTTGTTGTTGATCTGAATCTGACCCTGCGAGTCCTGCTGTAGACCCTTGGCGCGGTAGTAGACTAAAGATGCAGTCATGTTGAAGAAGGCGGCCGCCTCGATCACATTGACTCCATATTTCAGGTAGAGGTCGATGGTACCTTGTTCAATGGCTGGCTCAGATGGGTTGTGGATAAAATTAAAGACATAAGGGCCATTGGGCAGGGCCTGCTGAATCTTCTGAATTGCCTGCTCAACACGACCGAGGCCCAGACCACCTGCACCAAAAGAGGCCAGAATGTTCGCTTGGCCCAGGCTTATGACCATCTCTTCAGAGGCGATACCATTGGCCATAGCACCTGTCATATAGGCGTATTTCACCCCATAGAAGGCCTTAAAAGCTGGATCACCCAACTGCTCGGCAATCATTGGTGGGACATAAGCGGTGATCTTTTCAACCGTTTCACAGCCCTCGTTATTGATGGTGATCTGGCCATTATCCTGAATAACGTAACACGGCTTGTTCAGTTCTTGCAGATTTTCCAAACCCTGAATCGACATCTTATCCGACCTCCTGAATGCTTAGGCCAATGCTCTCTACTGAGTAGATTCGCAGCCCATCTTTCCACAAATTACCATCGACAAGGATATCAATGCGACCTGTATTTTCTCTGATCTCTTTGATATGAATCTCAAGTGTCATCTGCTTGTTGTCGGGGATGATCTGCCCCCGATAGCACCACTTAGCCTCATCCTCGACCAGACCAAAACGTGGATTTTGAAAGCCTTTAGCCAGATCCTGCTGTAATACATAGACCTGTATCGACTGGATCATCGCCTCTACACCCAGAGATCCCGGCATCACCGGATCCTGGTAGAAGTGGCATGGGTAGAACCAGTCAGAGGCATCAATAACATTCATCGAGTGAACGTAGCCTTTGCCATATTTGCCGCCATCTACAACGACAATCGACTCGTCGATAAAGTCAAGCATGCCTCCTGCCAGGTGGTAGTAAGGCTTGGCTTCTTTGGCGGCATATAGATCTTGCCGCACTTGCTCTGAATGAAGATCGATCTCAATCAATCTATCCTGCGGGATCGACTCCTCTTTGTACCAGGGTAGCAGTTTCTTGCCCTTGTCCATGCCGACTTGATTGGAGAGCGAATCGGCGGTGAAGAAGCCAAATACTGCATCTCCCTCGTAGAAGGTCTCGCCGTCGCAGATCAGCTCAAATGTGAACTTCTGGATGATGTTGTTCATCACCGCTGAGGTGGAGTACATGGTGGATTTGTTGACAATAGTCTTGCCGCGCAGATCAACCTCTTTAATGAGTCGTCCACGACCATCCAGGTTACGGAAGTATAGATTGCAATCCGGGTAGAGCAGGGTGCTGCCGATGTGTGAGGTCAAGAAGCCATTGGGTTGCAATGCAATCTCCATCAGCATGGAGTAGGGCGAAAAGGCAGGGTGTGAGTTCTCGGTACAGAACCAGATATCCTGTGCCACATCATACTCAGCGGTGCACTTGGTGGTGTTGTCGAAATCGTGGCGTTCACCTTCAACATCCAGCACCCGATGCATCACTTGCAGATAACCATTGGGGGTGCGTGGTGGGCGTCTTGGTGGATCACCAGCTTTGGCTGGAGGTTGTTTGTAGATGGCAAATTCGGGGCCGAAACAGGCTTCAATATCACCAGTGGCAAAGTGGACGATCTGTTCGTCAGTGAACAGTGGTGCCTTTGCCTTTGCTGATGGAACGATGCTCAGTACAGGAGGTGTTGCAACTGGTTGCGGTGCTATAACAGTACCACCACTCAGCAACGCCCGCTCTTCGGTGCCTTTTTCAGACAGCTCAAGGCAGACGTTTCTAAAGTCAACCACCACCTTGCCATCAATCAGGATATCGACGTTACCTTTGGCGTAGGGTTTAGGGCTAAGACCAATCTCCGTCACCTCCAGTTGATAGGTGATCATACGATGTTTTGGCAGTGCCTGCCCTCGGCAGCGGATAGGCTGTGGTATGTTCCTTATGGTCTGGAAGCGGGCATCTTCAGTTTTGGTGTGCAACCCCAGATAGAGCATGAAAAATTGCAGCAGTTGGACACAGCCTTCAGACATCAATGAACCTGCCAACACGGGGTCATCACGGAAGTGGCTGGTGAAGTACCATTCATCAGGCTGTAGATCTTTCTCCGCCACCAGAAATCCCAGGCCCCAGAGACCACCGGTACGATCAACAGAGGTAATGCGATCCAGCATCATGATCTTCTCTAATGGGAAGTGCAGTGATGGATTCTTGCCTCTCTTGTCGTAGGCCTGATTGGCATAGCAGCTGGCTAGATCACCTCGCATCAGCGCCTGCATGTCGCCCTTATCAAAGGCGGTTTTGCTGCACTGCAAGATGGGGGTAAAGGATGATTTTTTAACCTTTGCGCGGGTGCTGGTCTCCTCGTTGGTGCGGATGACTCCCTTGCCTACCGCCAACTCCTCTTCTGAGAAAAAACCGGCACAGCCACCATCCATCTTCAGGATCATCTTGTCACCGATGAAACACTCATAATTGAAGAAGAACAGCAAGTTGTTGCCATGTTTAGCAAATGAGTTGATGGAGATCTCATAGCGCAGGGTTTGCCCCTCTTTGGGTTGATCATCCAAAAAGGTCAGGGTGCAGTCGAGCAGGCGGTAGAGGTATTTGCCTTTGTTGTCGAAATCGATACCCATGTAGCTGATCAGCAGCAGGTCACACTGGCCTGATTCGATGCAGATGCAGGTCGGTATCTGGCCGTCCGTTGAGTACCAAGCGTTGTGCGGAATATCATATTCCGTGGTCATTTTAGAAGGCTTGAATTCATCCCGCTGGCCCTGCATCTCGGTAACACGGGTCACCAGCAGATAGGGATCCATCGGTAGCATCACTCGTTTTGGATAGCTGTCGATAATGGCGTATTCAGAACCAAAGACCTTGCCAATCTTGCCGTAGGCAAACTCACGCAGATCCGCTTCGCTAAAAATGATCTGTTTGGGTGTGCTGTACTCTGTAGGGAAGAGCTGTTGGGGTGCGGTACTCACCAGCTGCACGGTATCTGGTGAACGGATGCTATCGATAATAGCAGCAGTCTGCGTCTGCAAACCTTGATGCCGCGAAGCGATAAAATCTCCATGCATCTTGCTGATATTTATATTGTGCCTGAACATCTTATGCAGCATTTCATCCTGATAACCAGATATACCAGCGGATGCAGTTATGGGTAAAGGTGATACAACGGTTTTTCTGTCTGGCATGTGTTGCCTCATTTGCACCGCCTCTGTTTTCTTAACCACAGGAGCAGCTTTTTCCGGCAGGAATTTAGTCCGGTTCTCTGCACTAAGTATCACCTCAGTAAATGGCTGCCTGCCCAACAGCACAGGTTTTATCAGGCTGGCTACTTTGTCTGCCTGCTCGCTCTCGGTGGGGTAGAGCCTGTCCAGATTCATCGCTACCCCATGGCTGGTCAGCTTTGCCGCCAACCGGAGTAGTGACGTATAGTCATCAACACCTTTGCGATTGATATTCACTGCAAGGTGCGCTTTGCCTTTCAGGCTCTCACCGATCCATTTAGCACAACTACCCTGTGGCCCCAGCTCAATAAATATGCGAGCACCGTCGTCATAGACCTTATTTACCAACTTTGGAAAATCGACCATGTGGGTATAGAAGGTGGCGATGTTGTGGCCGATAACATCGTCTTTGATTTCGGTCTTTTGATAGTCTGCTGCGGTATAAAAATCGACCCCATCAATCTTGGTGGTGGGCATGGTATGCAGCTCTTTCAGCGCATCAAACTCAGCCTTGACCAGCTCATTGTGAACTACATCTTTAATGGGAACGGGGAACAGTTTCCACTTCAATTTTTTCACCACCCGTCGGCATGCCTCATCGTCACCTGCAATGACGATCTCATTGGGCGCATTGACGATGATAAGGAATACCCGCTCCTCTTCGGCAATGACCAGCTTGGCCTTCTCTGGTGAAGTGCGCAGGGTATAGGTGCCCCAGATGGGTTTGTCGCCCTCTTTAGCTGGTGGCAGGTTCCAGGCCTTTCTCACCACATCCATCTCGCCCACCAGACGATGGTGGAAGGTGGCTGTTGAGTGCAGGGTTTTACTCATATAGTCGGTATTGCTCCAGGCACCAGATGAGAAGAGCATCGAAAGCTCTCCCATGCTGTGACCAAAGGCAGCTCCCGGCTGCACGCCTAACAGATCCTGAATCACCTTGGTGTAGATGATAGAGGTCATGATGCCTGACTCAAACATGGCAATGGCATCCTCACCCATTGCTTCCTCCAATTGTTTCAGCCTCTTTTTATCGGGTGCTGAGAGCGTCTGAGGGTAGATATAGCGGGTGCGCATCATGGTTTTCAGGTTGGAGCTGGCATCTGCCACGAGATCCACAACCTCAGGAAACATCTGAAAAACATCCCTTGCCATGCCGATATAGGAGTTGAAGCCACCCGGATAGACAAAGGCAATTTTGCCCTCTTTGGCCTGTGGTGTGGGGGTGAAATAGCTGCCTAATGGCGTTGACCATTCCTCACCACTCTCTAGTGCAACTGGCACTCCTTTTGTTGCCGAGAGAATTTGGCGCTGCAACTCCTCAGTCGAACGGGCCAGCAGTGCCAAGCGGTATTTCGGATTGGTATGTTGTTTAAATTGCCGGTATTTGCTGAGTGACAGTGCTTTTAGATCATTGCTCTCTGTGATGGCGCTCTCTAGTGAGGCCAGTTCTGTCAGCAGCTCTGTTTCCGATTGAGCACCCAGAGGAAACATAAAGATTGAGCAATTTTCAAAGAACTCATTGCTTGGGATCTGGCTTCTGTCGGCCTCGGATAAAATCAGGTGATAACAGCTATCATCCTGCCCCAGACTGTTGATCGCCGCATAACGTTTTTTCTGATCGCTGTTGATCAACCAGGGGCGTGACTCTGCCGGAAAGTAGAAACCGTTTGTTTCCCAGGCGGCTATATCTTTTGGCTCCTGCCAAGCAGGAATGCCCGGAATAAAGCGCTGATAGATGCAGAGCGCCGTCTTTACCAGGCTGGCAATACCCGATGCGGCAAAGGTGTGACCAATATTGGCCTTTACGCTGCCGAGGGCGCAGGGCTGCTGTTGATAGGTTTGTGCCAGGGCAGCAATCTCTGCACTATCCTGACTCTGGATGCCACTGCTGTTTAATTCAATGTAGTCAATTTTATCTTTTGCTATACCCGCCTGCTGTAAGGCATCGGCAGCAGCCCGGTGCAGGCTATCGGCAGAGATCTTTCGTTTGCCAGCCAGCGCTTCAATTGTGGCGTAAATTCGATCAGATGCTTTGACTTGATCATGGCGTTTTAAAACAACAGCACCAGCACCTTCGCCGATGGTCCAACCTGCACTGTTTTGATCAAAACTCAGGCCGGAGCTGCTATTCATATCCAGAGGATTGCGCCGGTTTTGTAGATAGACGTGTTCAAAGCCACCCGCCAGATCCACCGCACCAACCACCATGGCGTCCACTTCACCTGAATCCAAAAACAGCTTTGCCACTTCCAGGGCCTTAAACACCGAGTTCTCTGCCGATGAGATGGTGAAAGCAGGGCCGCTAAAATCCCACAGGGAGCAGATTCGGCAAGGGATAATGTTGCCGATAAAACTGGTAAATTGATTGATCTCAACCGCATTGTGCAGGCTGTCTTTTAACAGATCGGTCAGTTGTTGCTGTTGTGCTTCGGTTAATTTGATATTGCTGTTACACAGGCTTTCTTGCAGTTGCCAAGCCACATCAATACGGCCACGGAACTGATGGATACCGAGATCCATCTCCATCGCCACAATGACGCCGACATTGCCACCTTTGGCCAGACTGGAGTCTTGCAGCGCCTCATCCAACACCTTCATCATCAGCAGTTGTTGGGGCAACAGTGGTGCCTGCTCTTCAGGTGGGATTTTGAAGTAAAGGTGATCAAAATCAAACTGGTCGATATAGTTGCCCAGGGGTGCTTTTGCATCAGGAGCACTAAGACCAAATTTCTTCATTAAGTCGGCATCATTCTCAATACCCTGCCAACGATGTTCCGGCAGGGGTATTTGTAACTGTTTTGATTTGTATAGGGTCTCTTCCAGTTCAGAGAGGGACTTGCTCTGCCCGAAATAGGCGCCCATGCCCACAATGGAGACCGGCTCGGCAGCCCATTTTGCACTACCCTGTTTGACCGCTTTTGCCTGCTCTTTTTTAGTCAGAGGCAAATGCTCTGCCATCACCAGATGGGCATTGGTGCCGCCAAAACCGAAGGCGCTGATGGCGGCTACTTTTTTGCTTGGCTGTTTAATCTGCGGCCAGGGGCTGTTGGTAGTGAGGATTTTATCACCAGCAATGCGGTCACTCTCTGCACCCATCGGCTCTCGAACATTGATCGTGGCAGGCAGCAGATCATTTTTCATCGATAAAATGATCTTCAGCATTCCCGCCATACCGGCTGAGGTCAGCAAGTGGCCAAAATTGGATTTGGCGGTACCCATGGTGAAATGGACATCTTTATCGGCGAAGAAACCTGCCATAGACTGGAGTTCGGTCTCGTCTCCCAAGGGTGTGCCTGTGGCATGACACTCGATATAGTCCACATCTTCTGGCTGTATGTCGCTATTTTCGTAGGCGCGTTGGTAACAGCGTTCCTGACCGGCCTGGTTGGGACTTAAAACAAATTTTCCTTTACCGTCATTTGAGAGGCCCACACTGCTGATTACCGCCTGGATATTGTCGCCATCTCGTAGCGCATCTGCATAACGCTTCAAGACAAACATTCCGGCACCCTCACCGGTATTTAAGCCCTGTGAGTTTTTGTCCAGAGGCCGACTGATGACGCCTTCCGGGAATGCCTTAAAGGTTGAAAAGCCCATAGCGACAAACCACGGGTCAGCTGCACTAACAGCTCCGGCCAGCATCATGTCCGCCTTATGGGAGAGCAGATAAGAACAAGCGAGTTTCATGCTGTAGAGTGATGATGCACAGGCCGCATCCAGCACTAGTGAGACATCACCCAACTCCAGTGCCTGGTTGATAATGGTTGCCGGGTGACCAGCAACGCCTCCATTGGCTAATGCTGCACTGCCGGATTCGGCACCCATCTCCAGGCTCTGGTCATTCAGCAGCGTTTTCAATGGCGTGGAAAGCGCCTGATGATAGAGGGGCAGAAAGAGCTGGTTTGACTTTTTGGTGGGGAATGAGAGGTTGCCGAGGATCACTCCGCAGCGTGCTAATTTGTCGGCCTGGGCGCTATAACCAGAGTCTTGCAACGCCTCACGACAGACATGTAAGGCCCACTGGAAGGTGTTATCCAGCTCGCCCAGTTGTTCAGCATCCAGGGCATACCCATTGCTGTCGAACTGGAAGCCTTGAATATAGCCTCCGGTGGTGCAGTAGTACCTGTCCTTGATCTCCTCGGCTGGGCCATTTTTTGCCGGATTAAAATAGTCGGCAGGTGTACGCCCCATCTGTTCTGCATCGGCGGCTACCTTGGAATCCTTGTTGGCAACTAAATTTTGCCAGTAGGCGACTGGGGTCTCCGCCCCAGGAAACAGGCAGGAGGCACCTATAATCGCAATCTTATCCATGTGGCTCTACTTTGTTGTAAACATAGAGTTCAGACTTGGACTTACGGTAACTTCAGCACCAAATGCCTTTGAGTAGATGTGGCCCATTTTATCGTGGATAGTGACATCAGCGGTCATGTTGGTTTCTGAGGTTGAATCCACATCCAGTGAGACGTAGAACTCTTTATCTTCCGGGATCAGCTTATAGTTGACCACCTTGAGAAACTTCAGAGGCAGGCTACCCAGATGGCGATGCTCTCTTACCCAAACCAACATTGCCTGGAACATCAGGTCGGTGGCGAAGGGGTTGATTGAGCTAATGGGGAACTGACCCTGCACATCATCCTTAATCTTGTCCAGATTGCAGAGCAGGGTTAGCTTTTTCATTGAGGTGTTGATCACCTTCTCGATCCCCTGAAACAGCGAGCCGTGGAACAGGGTGCCATTTTCATACAGGGCTTCCCCTGTTGTGCTCTCTGTTTCATTCAGATCTGACTGGGTGTACATAGGCACAGCCGGTAGCTCTTTAGCGACCTGGATATCGGCTTTGTAGTGCCAGACTTGTTTGTCACGGTTGTTCTTGGATGAGATGGTCACCTGGAAACGGCTGATATTTTCATCGTTGGCGAGTCCTTTTACATCAACCTGATAGAAGTCAGCCTGTGCTGTATCAAATACGATCCCTTTAAGTACCTGGAAATTGTCACACTCAACGAAGCTGTATGAGGGGCTAAGACGTTCACATATATTAGCCATCCATGAAAGAGCGGTAGCCGATGGCAGTACCGGATTACCACCAATCACATGGTCACCGAGGAATGGATTATCTTCCAGCAGCAGTCGGGTGTTGATCTGAAAGGTGCGTAGTGGTGTATTGCTATTGTCCACATCGGAGCGCATGGAGCTGCCTACCAGCAGTTGGATGGTTGCGCTTCGCTCTTGATGGAGTTCGTTACTAAAGATCTCTGCCCCCTCAACTATGGGGATGATCTCAACATTTCGTTGCTGGAAGTAACGCTTCAATTCAGGTGTCACCATGCCGCCATCCCAGGGTCCCCAGTTAAAGGAAATCACATGGCAACTGGGGTAGAATTGGCTAACCTGATAGGCCGTTTTATTCAGGATCTCGTTGGCAACAGAATAGTCTGACTGGCCATTGTTACCATAGAAACCAGCGGCTGAAGAGAACAGCACCAGATACTCCAACTCCTCCATCCTGACCAGTGACAGCATTGCTGCCAGCCCAGCTATTTTGGTGTTTAGTACTGAAGCGAAATCGGTTTCGGTCTTCTTCTCAATCGGTTTGTCGGCCAGCACACCTGCCCCATGGATCAGGCCGGTAATCTTACCCAGGGTGGCAACCGCAGGTGCCACGCTCGCTTTCAGGGCTGCACCGTCGGTGATGTTGGCGCTGATATACTCAGCCTTACCGCCCAGCGCTGCGATTTGAGAGAGGGTACTGCTGATCTCACGATCAGATTTAATTGCCCGCAGACGTTGGTTGACAATAACCGGTGTTGGTTTCTCACCCTCCTCCTTCAGTACCTCCATTATTTTGCGCTTTAGCTCTGAGTCATCACTGATGCCATTGGCCCATGCGGGTTCGCTGCCGTTATAAGCGGCACGACCGGCCAGGATAAAGCGGCAGTGGTACTGCTCGGCCAGTTGCATAACACAGGCGGCGGTGACGCCCTTGGCCCCACCGCTGACGAAAAAGACCGAGCTGTCGTTGATCTTGTCATTAGGCGTTTCAAGGAGTGCATTGGCTCTTACTTCGCCTGCCAGTGTCATACGACCTTTGGCAGAGTTACCTACCTCAGTAATAGAGAGATCTGGATCAAACAACTCATCAATCACTATTTGAGCGCTATTCTTATCATCGAGGTCTGGATCCAGATCGATAGCACGGCAAAAGACCTCATCCCACTCCAGATTGAGTGACTTCACCAGGCCATTCAAACCACCCTGGCTCAGATCAAAGGCATTGCGACCAGCGGTACCAATCTCACCATCCATATAGGAGATGGTGACAAAGAAATTGCGCCCTTGAGCCGGTTTGGTGGTCAGTGCTTGTTGTAGATATTTGGCGCTGAAGAAGACCATCTTCAGCAGGGTTTGCTCAGGTTCACTGAAGCTGATTTTACTGGAGGTGTCCACAGGTCTGGCGCTGAGGTGAATAAACCCATTCAGTGTCTGAGCTTCAGTGACAGCACTCAGTACCTTTGCTAGCTCGGCATCCGTTGCCTCGGCCAATTTAACGGTTTGAACTCCTCTGGGTAGTCTGGATGGCTTGGCAATCAGCGATGCAGGGAACTGTAATACCGTCACACTCCAACCCAGATCCTTTAGCGCTTTTGCTGTGTTATAGGTGAGATTTTCACCACTGTCGGTAATCAGACAACTGCGCCCCGTCACACTGATCTCTGACTCCAGGGCATCAGGCCGTGGTAGGTATTTTTTTACCACCATGCTCTCCGTGGTGGTAAAAGCGACATCATTAACCGCCGTACCAACCACCTCTGCCTGCTCGGACAGTGCTCTACTGATGCTGCTGTCCTGTGGTACCAGACTCTTAACGTAGGCAACTATTTCAGCCAATGTGCCCATTTCAGATAGTGCATTCTGATCCATTTCAGGCAGTTCAGGGAACTTGCTGGTCATGGCACCAAGTATCTCAACCCGTTTAATCGAGTCAATGCCCAGATCCGCCTCAAGGTTCATATTTAGATCCAGCATCTCCACTGGATAACCGGTTTTCTCATGCACGATCTCCAGCATGCTTTGCTGAATAGCTGCCTCATCCAGTACCGAAGAGGCTGAGATTATTTCGGTTTCAGATGCATCACCTGCGCTGGACTTGATCTCAACATACTGAACGATCTCCAGCAGGGTCTGCATCTCCGCCAGGGCATTTTGATCCAGCTCCGGCAGTTCCGGGAACTTGCTGGTCATGGCACCCAGGATCTCAACCCGCTTGATGGAGTCGATCCCCAGATCCGCCTCCATGTTCATATTCAGATCAAGCATCTCCACCGGGTAACCGGTCTTTTCATGCACGATCTCCAGCATACCTTGTTGAATAGTGGCAGAATCCAGGCCTGAAGTGGCCGCTGGAGCAGTTGCGCCTCCCTTCTGTTCCACGTATTCAACAATCTCCAACAGAGTCTGCATCTCTGCCAGGGCATTTTGATCCAGCTCTGGCAGTTCTGGGAACTTGCAGGTCATAGCTCCGAGGATCTCAACCCGTTTAATGGAGTCGATGCCCAGATCAGCTTCCATGTTCATGTTCAGATCCAGCATCTCCACCGGATAACCGGTCTTTTCGTGCACGATCTCCAGCATCCCTTGCTGAATAGTTGCTGAATCCAGGCCTGATGGGGCTGCAACGGCTGGTGCGGCAGCAGTTGGAGCCGCTGCCCCTGCCTTTTGCTCCACATACTCAACAATCTCCAACAAGGTCTGCATCTCCGCCAGGGCATTCTGATCCAGCTCCGGCAGCTCTGGGAACTTGCTGGTCATGGCACCGAGAATCTCAACCCGCTTGATGGAGTCAATGCCTAGATCTGCCTCCATATTCATGTTCAGGTCGAGCATCTCGATTGGATAGCCGGTTTTGTCCTGCACTATCTCCAGCATCCCTTTCTGGATCTGTTTTGCATCCAGTGCCAGTGTTGGAGCCTCAACGGCTACAGGTGTCACAGGGGCTGCTGCGGGTGCTGGCGGTGTTACAGTCTGTTGCTGAACAACAGCTTGTTTGGCTGTTGGTGCAGCCACAGCAGTTGGCTGATAGCTGCCAGTTGGAGTCCCACTGATAAATTGGCTGCTGGCTCTATTGAACTCAATCTGCCCCTGTAGGTAGCTCTGATGAACGCGCAGGGTATCTTGTTGGTGCTGATGCAGGTCAGCAATGCTTTGACTGATGTTTTCAGGAACGGCTTGATTCTTGGCCCCAAACTCATCCACCAGATGGTGCATCATATTAAAGAAACCCTGCGAATAATCCTGCTGATTGAGCAGGTAGGTCTCGTGGGCACTCATGGTGGCAGTCTGAGCCTGCAACCACTCTGACTGGTTCAATCCTTGATCTGCTGCTGTGGTCGGGGCAGGTTGAGTGGCTTGCACCGGCTCGGTCTGCTGCAATGCATCTGGTTGCTGAGGCAATGCCAGTTGAAAACCGTCATTCAGGGCATCTTCGAAGGCCTGTTTGGTTGCATCACTCACATAGTTGCCACCATTGAGCTTGATTTTCATGCCTGCTTTTTTGCTCACCGGCAGTTCGAGATCACGCTGATATATGTCTTTCAGGTTCAGCTCAACACCGGCAACTTTCAGTTGCACCAGGGCATCACGATAGCGGGTATCACTATCCCCCTTGGGCGAGCTGTTCATGGCAACAGCGACATGAGGTCGATCCCCCAGAATTGCATTCACCAAACGGGTTAATACACTTTTGGGGCCGAACTCAACAAATATGGTGCCACCCTGATCGGCGATTGCATTTATCTCCTGGGTAAATCGCACAGAGTTGAGCATGTTGGACTTGAAGCTTTGCTTAATCTCTTTGGCTGATTTGGGGTACGGCTTTGCGGTTACATTAGAGAAAATGGCCGTATGCGGTTTTTTAAAGGTCTGTTTTTCAATCGCATCGGAAAATGGTTTATCGGCGAAGGCTACCAACGAAGAGTGGAAGGCTGCTGAAACGGGTAGTGCAACGACAGAAAAACCATCTGCCTTCAAGGTCTTGGCAGCCGCAGCAATGGCCTCGGTTGGCCCTGCGACAACCAGCTGTTTTGGTGAGTTGTAGTTGGCTATAGAGATTTGCTCCAGTGCCTCGACTTTCTGCTCAATCTCCTTGGCATCGCCCATAACAGCCAGCATTGCACCAGCGTCATACCCGGCTGCAGGTGATGTGCCCATGGCCACAGCGCGAGCGCGGGACAGGCTGTAGAAGCCATCATCATCAATCACACCAGCGGCCCACAGCGCGGTCAGTTCACCATAGCTGTGTCCGGCGACTATATCGGCCTTAAAGCCGCTCTGTTGCATCATTTTAAACAGGCCAGCACTCACGGAGCCAATAGCAGGCTGTATGTACTGGGTTAACTTTAACCGCTCTTCCTGTGCTTTTTTGCCCGCTTCATCAAAGGCCCGTTCAGGGAAGACGGCACTCGAAAGCGCGGTGTCGTTATCGTTTAGTAAGAGCTGTCCCATTTTGGCAAAACTTTCACGCATGGGCGGAAAGTTAAGGGTCAGATCTTTACACATATTGAGATATTGGGAACCCTGTCCAGAGAACAGTGCGACTACCTTTGAATCTTCTGGAAGTGCCTGAGCACGGTAGTGAATGCCACCAGTGGGGTGTTCCCACTGGCCTTTACTCAATTGCTCCAGGGCAGTGGTCAGAAGCTCAATAACTGCTGTCTGATCTTTGGCGACAAAACCCAGGCGTGCATCTGCTGCGGGAACCTTGCAGTTTTCTGCCTCGGTAACGAAATTGTAGTATTCAAGCCCACTAGCATCTTTTTGCAGTGCCTCAAGCCATGATTGGCACTTGCTGGCTAAAACCTCTGGAGTACTGCCATGTAATACCAAGGCACGTTGCACATCATGCTTGCGGTAGCCTTTGTCTGCTACCTGCTCCGCATCGGATAAGTATTCTTCCAGCACAAAGTGGTAGTTGCTGCCACCAAAACCAAAAGAGCTGACCCCGGCACGGCGTGGGGTTTTTGCATTATTGATCCACGGTCGGGTATCGGTATTCAGGTAAAAAGAGGAGTTCTCAATATCCAATTTTGGATTGGGGTTATCCACATTGATCGTGGGCGGCAATATCTTGTGGTACAGGGCCAGCGCTGTTTTAATCATGCCGGCAGAACCGGCTGCTGTTTTAGTATGACCAATCTGAGACTTGATACTGCCTAAAGCGATATGTTGCTTTTCATGGTCTTCGCTATCAAATGCCAGTTTCAGCCCATCGAACTCGGCGGCATCACCGGCTTTGGTGCCTGTGCCATGAGCTTCGACCAGTTTAACGGTGCTTTTGTCAAAACCGGCATCTGCATAGGCGCGATCAATGGCAACGCTCTGACCTGACGCACGGGGCGCATAGATGCTCTTGAAGCGACCGTCGCTGGAGGTGCCGACACCTTTGATGACGGCATAGATCCGGTCATTGTCATGCTCAGCATCTTCCAGGCGTTTGAGCATAACCATGCCCACACCTTCACCGATGACGATACCGTGAGATGCTTCATCGAATGGCTTAGGTACTTCATCCGAGGTAAAGGCGGGGGTTTTACTGAAATTGAGGTACATAAATGGTGAGTTGTCGGTATCGACACCACCGGTGATCATGGTGTTGGCCTTAAACTCCAGCAGATCACTGATTGCCATCTTCATGGCCGCCAGCGACCCTGCGCAGGCTGCATCGACCACGCAGTTAGTGCCGCCCAGGTCAAAGCGGTTAGCAACCCGGCCCGCGATCACATTGCCCAACATTCCTGGAAATGAGTTCTCAACCCAGGGAATATAGGCCTTTTTCATTTTCTCAATCAGGGTCTGAATATCATCTTCAGCAACACCACTACTTCTGAGTACCTTCTCCCAGATCGGCCCCTGAAGGCGTGAAACCAATGGGGTAATCAGCTTCTGACCGCCACCGACACCCAGAATAACGCCGGTATGATCGCGATCAAAATTGCCATCAACATAGCCGCAATCTTTGAGCAGATCCCGAGCAACGACCAGTGACAGCAGTTGAGATGAGTCGGTTACCTCAAGAATATTGGGCGGCAGACCAAACTCCATAGGGTCAAAGTCGATATCGGGTATAAAGCCACCCCGCTTGCTATAGCTCTTATCGGGGGTAGCAGGGTCGGGGTCATACAGGTCATTGATCTCCCATCGATCTGCTGGAACATCGATGATGCAGTCCACCTTGCCCATAATGTTTTCCCAGAACTCATGCAGATTCCTTGACTCTGGGAACAGGGATGCCATGCCAATAATCGCAATGGGGGTTTCCTGTAACTGAGAAGTGAGTCTCTTATCGGAACTATTTGTGTCTGCCATCATTAAACCTGCTGCTTCAATCTATTGAATTCTTTGAATTACTACTTATCTTAGCCGACAAATTATAGCGTTTTAGCTGTCTTTGCACACGAATAATCTAACTCCTTGTAATCTAAATCCTTTTGTCCCAATCACTAAGCCTCATCACTAAGCTGGATTTTAGGAGGGTAATCAGCTAACTTACTCTATAGGCACGATTTTTAATGCATTATTAAGGCAAGGCTATGGCAATTTCTGGCCGTAGTCGCAAGTTGCGGCAAGAGGGGCAGATCACATGATGAACTATCAGGATCGCATCACCATAGAAACCGGAAAACGTGGCGGCAAGCCTTGTATCCGCTCTATGCGGGTCACGGTCTATGACGTGTTGGATTGGTTGGCTGCGGGCATGAGCGAAGCGGAGATTTTAGAGGATTACCCGGAACTGACTCAGGATGATATTCGAGCTTGTCTGGCTTTTGCCGCTAACCGCGAACATCAGTTATCCGTGATTGCACCGGCTTGAAATTATCTGGCTCAAATGTGGCAACAAGCCCAAGTGGTATGTGCTGGGCTTATTGCTCAATAATCAGGAGCAGATCAAGGTGTTTTATGAGGATGCGGAGAGTAGTTGCTTGGAGATTTATTGATCGAGGTCACTCGCTTGTCCACTTAAAACGTGGTCTGTTTCCTATTGTCGAATAATCTAAATCCTGGAAGTGACAACAGATGCATTATGGCCGCCGAAACCAAAAGCATTGGTCAGAACATGATTGCAAATCTTATGTTTCGCCCTGTTTCCAGCTATAGTGATCCTGCATTCTTCATCAAGATTAGAGGTGTTTATTGTTGGTGGGATAATGTTTTTATTTAGAGATTGCAGGCTTGCTGCCAGTGCCAGTGCTCCAGAAGCGCCTAAAGAGTGCCCAATCATAGATTTTATTGCTGTTACCACCATGGGGGACTCCAGATCACCAAAAACGTCATTTATGGCTTTTGCTTCTACTAAATCATTTACCTTGGTTGAAGTGCCGTGAGCATTCACATAGGCAATATCGCTGGTACCAATTGATGCGGAATGAATAGCCTGCTTCATTGTTGCGGCCATCACGTTACCGCTTAGATCAGGGGAGGTGATGTGTGACGCATCACAAGAGAGAGAGAAACCAGAGATCTCTCCCAGTATATTAGCTCCTCTTTGTAATGCTGAATCGTAGGATTCTAAAGCAAACAGGGCGCAACCTTCCGCAATAACAAACCCATCTCGATCCCTATCGAATGGCCTGCTTGCAGTCTCAGGCGTATCGTTCCTGGTAGATAATACTCTTAACCGGTCATAGCCACCCACAACAAAAGAGGTCATGGTGGATTCCACTCCGCCAGCAATGGCCGCGTCAATAAGCCCGCTTTGGATAAATGAGACGGCTTCACAGACAGCGTATAACCCCGCTGCACAAGCAGCAACTGGGGCAACACAAAGGCCGGTAAAATTATTGGCTATAGCGACATTACTAGCCGCCATATTAGGGATAGTATTGGTAATGGCGAAAGGGCTGGCATAACGAGGCCCTTTTTTGAAGTATTTATCATACTCAGTATCAAGGGCATCATATCCTCCAGCGCCAACTCCAATAAGGGTTCCGACCTGATGGCTGCTATAGGCTGTTTCAAACCCTTTTGCCTGTTCCAACGCCAGTTGCGCGCTTGTCAGGGCAAACTGAATAAAGCGTGAAGTTCTTTTAATGAGCTTCTTGTCCATATAGCTCTCTGGAGAAAAAGCATCTGCCTCGCATGCCAGGTTAGACCGGTTGCCCTTATCAGAAAGCACCTGGGAAATATTGCATCCTGATGCCCCTGCTGCTAACGCAGCCCAGTAATCATCCAAACCAATGCCGATAGGGCTGATTACACCTATCCCGGTAACTACAACTTTTTTCATGGGTGTTTACTCAAGTTTCGGGGGTTCGAATTTAGCAAGTAATTTTGCATAACATATTAAAATCACGGGCAAATCAATACAAATCAGATTTGTTGATGAAACGATGTATCATTCGCCGATTGCGTTTGCTGGGTTTGCTACCTGGAGATGTTCCGGTTGCAGCACGTTGATCACGTAGTTCCGTGGTGATTTGTTGTCGGCGGAGGATGCTTTCCTCACTCTCCTCGTAGAAGTGCACCGCTTCTGCAGCCGGACGCCGTTGTTTGGGTAGCACCTTGACTTCTACTTCCCATTCAAGTGATGCCTTATGTATGCGCAGCAGTGAGCCGGAGCGGATATCTTTGCCCGGTTTAGCTCGTTGCCCATTTAGGTGAACTTTGCCGCCTTTAATGGCTTCTGCAGCCAATTGTCTGGTCTTGAAAAAACGCGCTGCCCAGAGCCATTTATCAAGGCGCATGCACATACGCCAGCAATATTAATTTACCCGCCCCAGCATGGCATCAAGCTCACCTTCTGCTTCAAGCTGTGCCAGTTCATCAAAGCCACCAATACCTTGGTTGGCAATAAAGATTTGAGGTACGGAGCGGCGCTGGCTGCGTTCTATCATTATCTGCATCTGGCCAGGGTCATTATCAACCGGGATTTCCTCATATTCTATGTCCTTGCGTCCGAGCAACTGCTTGGCGCGAATACAGTAGGGGCAATATGCGGTGCTATAGACGACGACCTTAGACATGTGGATACTTCTATTTAAAAGTAATTAACGAGAGATTAAATGATGCCGCATGATACACCAAAAACCATCTTTTTAACGGATTACCAGCCACCTGAGTTTCTAATTGATCAGGTTGATCTGCATTTTGAGTTGGGAGAGGAAGTGACTTTAGTGCGCACCCGACTTGGTATGCGACGCAACCCGGATGCTGCTACGGAAGCCAAAGATCTGCGCTTGCATGGCGAGCAGCTAGAGCTGGTTTCTATAAAACTGGATGATGTTGCGCTGTCTAATGAGACCTACATTATGGATGCGGAAGGGCTGACCCTGAAGCAGGTGCCAGACAGCTTTACCCTGGAAACCACGGCCCGTATTCAGCCGCAGAATAATACGGCCCTGGAAGGGCTATACAAATCCAGTGGCATGTTCTGTACACAGTGTGAAGCGGAGGGTTTTCGCCGGATCACCTGGTATTTGGATCGGCCGGACGTTATGGCTCGTTTTCGCACCACCATCGTAGCAGACAGGGCAAAATACCCGGTGCTACTCTCCAATGGCAACCAAGTTGCAAGTGAGAATCTGCCAGATGGGCGGCATATGGTGAGTTGGCAGGATCCTTTCCCCAAGCCTTGCTATCTATTTGCCCTAGTGGCTGGTGACCTGAAACATGTTGAAGATCACCATACCACGACCTCAGGCAGAGAGGTGGCACTGAAAATCTATGTAGAGCCAGAGAATATTGATAAATGCGACCATGCCCTGGTATCCCTGAAGAAGGCCATGATCTGGGATGAGCAGAACTACGGTCGTGAGTACGATCTTGATATCTATATGGTCGTAGCTGTAAATGATTTCAATATGGGGGCCATGGAGAATAAAGGACTCAATATCTTTAATTCCAAATATGTACTGGCCCGTTCTGACACCGCTACGGATCAGGATTTTCAAGGCATAGAAGCTGTTATCGCCCATGAATACTTCCATAACTGGACTGGCAACCGCATTACCTGTCGTGATTGGTTCCAACTGAGCCTGAAAGAAGGGTTGACAGTGTTTCGGGATCAGGAGTTTTCTGCTGATATGGGGTCAAAGGGCGTCAAGCGTATTGAGGATGTGCGGTTGCTGCGAGCCCATCAATTTGCTGAAGATGCAGGCCCTATGGCCCACCCGGTGCGGCCTGACTCTTACATTGAAATCAACAACTTCTATACCGTTACCGTATATGAGAAAGGGGCTGAAGTGGTGCGAATGCAGAACCAACTGCTGGGGTCGGACTTGTACCGCAAGGGTACGGATTTATATTTCAAGCGCCATGACGGTCAGGCTGTAACCACCGATGATTTTGTCTGTTGTATGGAGGATGCGAGTGGCCTGGATCTGGGGCAGTTTCGCAACTGGTACAGCCAAGCAGGCACACCTGAGCTACGGATCAGCAGTGATTATAATCCCACAGACCAAAGCTTCGTCCTCCAGGTGTCACAGTCTTGCTCATCAACACCAGGTCAGGAGCAAAAAGTTCCCTACCATATTCCACTTGCGGTTGGCCTGTTGGATGCTGATGGTGCTGACCTTGCCCTGCAACTGGAAGGTGAGATAAGTCCCGATCCTGGTACACGGATACTTGAACTGCATCAGCAGGAAGAAACATTTTGTTTTATAGGCGTAGAGCAGGCTCCGGTGCCGTCGCTGTTACGTGGTTTATCCGCTCCGGTAAAAGTGCATTATGACTATAGCGATGAAGAGCTGATGTTCCTCATGGCGCATGACAGTGATGATTTCAATCGCTGGGACGCTGGCCAGACCTTGAGTCAGCGGATTATTCTCCGCATGGTGGCAGGTAAAGAAGATACGGCAGCATCGAGCTTTATCTGGGCCGTGGATAAGGCACTGAATGATGGTGCAGTTGACCAGGCACTGTTGGCGGAGCTGTTGACTCTGCCAGCAGAGACCTATCTTGGGGATCAGATGGAAGTGGTGGATGTTGATGGCATTCATGCTGCCCGTGAGGGACTGCGCAGTCAAATCGGGGCAGAACTGAAGGATGCCCTCTTACTGATCTATCAGGACTGTAATGAAACCGCAGGCCCGTATGCTGTAGAGCCGGTTGATATTGGTCGCCGCAGCCTGAAGAATCGCTGTCTTGGCTATCTCATGCAATTGGATGATGTTGGGGTACGGTCTATATGCCTGCAACAGTTCCAGGAAGGCCGCAACATGACTGACTGTGTTGCGGCACTGAGTCTGCTGGCCAATACCGATTGCCCTGAGCGGGAGCAGGCCCTAGGTGCCTTCTATAAAAAATGGCAGGATGATCCTTTGGTACTTGATAAGTGGTTTGCCATTCAGGCCACTGCAAAATTGTCTGGCACCTTGGATCGGGTAAAGGCATTGAAAGAGCATGCTGCTTTCTCGATAAAAAACCCCAACAGAGTGCGTAGTCTCATCGGAGCCTTTTGTAGTGGCAATCCCAAGGGGTTTCATGCCATTGATGGGGCGGGGTACCAGTTTCTTGCAGATTCTGTGTTGGAGTTGGATGCCATTAACCCGCAAGTGGCTGCACGTATGGTTCGTTTACTGTCACGTTGGCGTCGCTATGATGCAACCCGCAGCCAGTTGATGCAGGCAGAGTTGCAGCGTGTTTTGGCGGCTGCCGGTGTCTCCAAAGATGTGTATGAAATTGCTGCGAAAAGTCTTGGCTAGTGGTGGCTATTTGATCAATCTAGTCCTCATTGATTTATCGGGATTTGTGTATAAGGAGTATGAGTTGGCGCTTGGATTGGAAGGGCGTATAGTTGCTGATGTAGGGTAGGTTCCTATACGTAGGTTCAAGTTCCTATATGTAGAAACTTTTCACTATATGTAGAGACATTTGGCGGTGCTTTGTGCCGAATAATACTAGTTATGCTTCATGGCCTAGTAGGTAACCGAATGCCTGAGGCACAAAAGGTGAAAGTTGAGTTAAATACTACAGCATTTTTGAATTTCTTTTGCGCAACGAGTCTTTTACACTAAAGGAAAAAACATGCCTTGCTTAACTAGAGTGTTATTACTTCTACTGTTCGCTCCTAGCATCAATGTTTATGCTCTTGACCCAACAGAAATATTTTCACTGAATCAAAACTCCGTCGGCTTTGTCTATTCTGGCGGTTCGCAGGGTAGTGGCGTTGTAATTGATAATAATGAAGTTGTTACTAATTGCCATGTTATTTCTAACTACAGTACCGATGGCGTAAAATTTAATTATCAAGGTAAAGCTTTTCGTGCAATCCTTATGAGGGGCAATCAAAGCCTTGATTTGTGCGTTCTAAATGTTGCAGGATTATCAGCCCCACCAGTTAAAATTAGAGAGGCAGCAGGATTTTAAAAACATGGCTGAAAGTAAAGGCATACCATATCAAAGCTTGATAAATCTATATCTGAGAGATTGTGCTGATACCCATCGAGAATTAAAGGTCAATTGGGCATAGGCCACATAAATAATCGAGACAGCCTTCCTGCCTATTTCAACAGCAAAACGCGGACACCCATCATTTATTTATGAGCAACAGCTTACTGGACTTATTCGGGAAGATTGATTTTTTCTTTCAAAAAAGTAGCTTATAAGCTACAGTTGGTATTGTGATGGAAATTTACAAATATCAGGATGAAACTGGGAGGGTGCCTTACGATGAATGGATTGCTGGTTTGAAGGATAAGCGGGCGGAGAAGAGAATCCAGATTCGAATTGACCGTTTGGCGATGGGGTTGGAAGGTGACTGGAGATCCGTAGGTGAGGATGTGCGTGAATTACGAATTTCCGAAGGCAAAGGCTATCGTGTTTATTATGCCTGGGATGGTGGCGAGTTGGTGATATTGCTTTGTGGTGGTGATAAATCAAGCCAGAGCAAAGACATCGAGAAGGCGAAATGTTATTGGAGAGATTATCATGGTCAATAAACAAAAGGCCGTGCCCTATAAACCAGAGGACTATCTGAAAACGGCTGAAGATATTACCGAATATCTCAATGCCGCTATAGAGGATGGTAATGAGCAGGTGTTGTTAATGGCTCTTAGAAACGTGGTGAATGCCACTGGTGGTATGGCAAAGTTATCCAAGAAAACAGGGCTGTCCAGAGAGAGCTTGTATCGGCTGCTATCTGAAGATGGTAACCCCAGACTATCCAGTCTAGTGGCCGTATTACGCTCCTTTGGGTTGTCTCTAGCAATCAGGCCGCATCCGCATCACCCTATGTCGGCGCACGGGTAAGATTCCTCGCTTCTTGCCTCATTATCCGTTCAGGGTGCAAGACAAATAAAGCAAGACAAATAAAGACAGCCATCATTTGAGTCCTGCATCTCAACTACGGCGTATTGTGATGCCGATCCAATGGGGGCGTCCATCTCATCATCCATCATTTAGAATTTAGATAACTTGTAACCTATATAATTACTGGTGTTTTTGTTGATTTAAATGGTGGGTGTCCAGGTTTGTATCTATTCCTGGGCAGGAGAATATAGAACGGTGAATATGGGCAAGGGTGCGTTTCAGTTTGCTGTGGCTGCACAGATTGACCGTTTGATGGAGGTGCTGGATAGGGACTTTTTTTCACGCTACACCCATTGCTCCGATATGGCGGATGAGCAGCTTGTTGAGGCAATTGCCATCGTTCATATCGAGTTTATTTTGATTTACTTTTTTCGTGAAAAACAAACAGTCATGCAGTATTGACGCACACGTCTGCAAGGCGTACTATTAATAAATTAATGTACGGCAAGAGGTTCGTGTGATGCAAACAAAATTAACACTTAGATTAGAAGGCTCGCTGATACAGCAAGCAAAAAACTATGCAAAACAACATGGTAAATCACTTTCTCAAGTTGTATCTGATTATTTTCAAATACTAACGCAGAAAGAAAAAAGAATAAAAACACCTCCTATTACTCGATCATTAATAGGGGTTTTGGAGTCTAGTCATGTTGAAATAGATGATTATAAAAGGCATTTAGAGGAAAAATTTCTTTGAAAATCTTATTTGATACGAACATCATCCTTGATGTTTTGCTAAATAGAAAAAAATTTGTTGAGCTTTCTGCAAATCTTGTTGGAATGGTTGAAAACAATAATATTGATGGCTATTTGTGTGCAACCACAATTACCACCCTTGACTATCTCATATCAAAAGCGATCAACAGAAAGCAGGCAAAAATTGAAATACAAAAATTGCTGGCTATTTTTAGCATTGCTGAAGTCAACTCAATAGTTCTAGAGTTATCAGCAAACTCTGAATTTGCTGATTTTGAAGATGCTGTTCAATATTATTCTGGTGAATGTTGTGAGGTAGAAGGTCTTGTAACTAGAAATACAAAAGATTACAAGAATACTAATCTACCTATATATATGCCTGGTGAGTTGTGGGGGATAGTCACAATTAACCAGCATGATAAGGCATAACAATCAACACGGACATTTTTCTGCAGTGCTTGGGCGGTGCTAAAAAAAGCCTAGCACAGTCAAAACACCGCTAGTCAAGCGCGCTAGTGAACACTTTGTCACTCTTTCACTCGGTTCATTAGAAGGCCTCATGACTGATTTCAATGAGAAGGATGAACCTATCCTTGCAGGTATTCTCCCAGATGGGAGGCGCGTGCATGTAGAAGGCATGAGCACTGGAACTCGGGATCAGCTGTAAAAAGGCGAAACGTAGATTTTTAAATGGGTAATCACAAAACATACAAATGGACCTTTCCTGCTCGATTCCGAACCGGTGCCTATGGCTGGCAGGCATCCAGACGGGTGTGCCAGCGCCTTCGTGAAGCTGTCTCCGAAATCAAAAAGGTTGCGAAGAAAGATTCTGTTCTCGGGGCGGAGGGCGCGATCCGTCTGATGGAGAAGCTTTGGCCGGCGTTGCAGCATGTGGACAGTTCCAGTGGCGCTCTGGGATCGGCCGTCAATAAAGCGCTGGTTGCGTTGATACCTATCATCGTCAAGGCACCTACTGACGAGAATACTCGTAATAAATGGCTCGACCGGCTCTGGCAGGCTATGGAGGATGATGGCGTTGACTACCTCAGTCCGGTCGGTGACCAGTGGGGTGAGATCTGTGGCTCGGTGGAAGTTGCCGGGCGATGGGCCGATGATCTGGTTTCCACGTTGCGGTCCTGTTGGACAGATCCGAATCCAGGTAACTATTTCCACGGCACGACGGCGTGTTTGTCCTGTCTGTTGGTGTCGGGACGGCATCAGGAGTTGTTAGAGCTTTTGGAATTGGATCAGTACCCCATGTGGCATGGCCGACGCTATGGTGTCGAGGCGCTCCTCGCCTTGGGCAAGAAGGCGGAAGCTATCCAGTATGCTGAGGCCTCGCGGGGCTTGAATCAGCCGGATACCGTGATCGACCAAGCTTGTGAGGAGATCCTGATCTCATCCGGTTTGCATGAGGAGGCCTACCAACGCTATGGATTGAGCGCCGCAGTGGGAAACTCCTATATCGCCCGTTTTCGCGCGGTTACGAAGCGCTATCCCATGAAGGAACCATCACAGATTTTGGCTGACCTAGTTGCCACGACGCAGGGAGAGGAGGGTAAGTGGTTTGCCACGGCCAAGGAGATCAAACTTTTTGATCTGGCACTGGAGCTCGCGAATCAAACCCCCTGTGATCCGAAAACTCTGATAAGAGCGGCGAGGGACTACCTCGGCACGGAACCGGCATTTGCTCTCGGTGCAGCAATGGCTGCGCTTCACTGGTTGAGTGAGGGATGGGGCTACGAGGTGTCAAGTACCGATGTGGTGGAGGCCTATGACCGGGCGATGGATGCCGCAGCCAGGTTGAATAAAGTTGGCGAGGTAACAGACCAGATTCGGCAACTCGTAGAGTCGAATGAGAGCACTTCAGTGCTGTTCGTTCGACAGTCTTTACAAGGACGTATGCGTGCGCATTTTACGTCAGTTAACGAGATGTGATTCTGATCGAATTATGAAATCTGAGTGTATGCACTTTGTGCAAAAAATAACCAAAATGCGCTCCACCAATGCTCCACTCGCGCTCCATTATTGGGACATTCGGAGACAATGAGAGGCAACGAAGTAAAATCACAGACACAAAAAAAGCACTGTAAAAAACAGTGCCTTTCGTGATTTTTAGTGGTCTGCGATGGTTTTTCAAAATGGTGCCGAGAAGAGGACTTGAACCTCCACGGGGTTACCCCCACTAGCACCTGAAGCTAGCGTGTCTACCAATTTCACCACCTCGGCAGAGGTTTGGGTGTGCTAAAGAGAATGATACCCACCTGATGAGGAGCGGAACTTTACCGGGACATATGGGGGTTGTCAACGTAGAATGTGTCCTTTGAAATCAATAGGAAAGCGCCTGTCGTGGCAAAACGCCGAGGAAAAAAGACTGCCCGTGAGTTAGATCCATATTTGGCTCGTGAGGCGAAGAAATACGATAACCCTATCCCCAGCCGGGAGTTCATCCTGGATCTGCTCTCTGAATATGGCGCCCCTCTTGGATTGGCCGCTGTTGCTGAAAAGCTGGATCTGTTTGAGGATGAAGATCTGATAGCCCTGCGCCGCCGCCTCAACGCCATGGAGCGAGATGGGCAATTGGTGCGCAACCGCCGGGATGGCTTCTGTGTGGTTAATAGTAAGGATCTGGTTAGTGGTCGGGTGCTTGGCCACCCGGATGGCTTTGGGTTTCTCAAACCGGATGATGGTGGGGATGATCTGTTCCTGTCCCCGCGCCAGATGCGTGCCTTGCTGCATAATGACCGCGCCGTTATGCGGGTTGTGGGGGTGGATCGCCGTGGTCGCCGGGAAGGTGCTCTGGTGGAGGTGCTGGAGCGCAATACGCACAGAGTTGTGGGCCGCCTTCATCATGAGGGCAGCGTGGGTTATGTGGTGCCGGATAACAAGCGGCTGCATTTGGATATCCTTATCCCTGAGCATGAATTGGCTGGGGCTGAGCATGGACAGATGGTTGAGGCTGAGATTGTTGAGCACCCCACTAAACGCTCTCAACCAATCGGGCGGATTACTGAGGTGCTTGGGGATCACATGGCCCCCGGTATGGAGATTGATATTGCTATCCGTACCCACGAACTGCCGGCTGAGTGGCCAGAGGCGGTTGAGAAGGCAATTGGTTCTCTTGGCAGGGAGGTAGATGAGGCCGCAAAGCAGGGGCGGATTGATCTGCGTGATTTACCCCTGGTGACCATTGATGGTGCGGATGCCCGTGATTTTGATGATGCTGTTTATTGTGAGGCCAGACCTAAGGGATGGCGTCTGTTGGTCTGTATTGCCGATGTTTCCAGCTATGTCCAACCTGGTTCAGCGCTGGATGCTGAAGCCTGGGAGCGGGGTAATTCGGTCTATTTTCCGGATCAGGTCATCCCTATGTTGCCGGAGGTGCTGTCCAACGGGCTGTGCTCGTTAAACCCGGAGGTGGATCGGCTCTGCATGACCTGTGAGCTGTATGTGGACAAGGACGGGAAGGTTCTCAGCTCCAAGTTCTTTGAGGCGGTGATGCGCTCTCATGCGCGGCTTACTTATGATCAGGTTGCGGCAATGGTTGTTGACCGTGATCCTAAGCTGCGTAAGCAATATTCTGGCTTGCTGATCCATATGCATGAGCTGTTTGCACTGTATGAGGTATTGCACCAGTCACGCAGTGTGCGTGGTGCTATTGATTTTGATACCACTGAGACGCGCATCCTCTTTAATGAAGAGCAGAAGGTAGAGTGCATTGTGCCGGTGCAGCGTAATGATGCCCACCGGTTGATTGAGGAGTGCATGCTGGTAGCCAATGTGGCGGCTGCTGGTTTTTTGCAGCGTAAGAAGCTGCCAGCCATCTACCGCAACCATGAGGGGCCGCAGGAGCAGAAGCTGGCTGATCTGCGTGAATTTCTGAATGAACTGGGGCTGCATCTATCCGGTGGGGAAAAACCTACAACCAAGGATTATGCCGAGTTGCTGGAGTCTGTTCAGGGCCGCCCGGATACCCATTTGATTCAGACTGTGTTGCTGCGCTCGCTGTCACAGGCAGCCTATGGGCCGGACAATGTGGGCCATTTTGGCTTGGCCTATCCTGTCTATACCCATTTTACTTCACCGATTCGGCGCTACCCTGATCTGCTGGTGCATCGTGCCATCAAGCATTTGTTGGCTGGTGGTACGGCAGAGGACTTTGAGTATTCATTGCCGAAGCTACAGGCTCTTGGGGAGCATTGTTCCAGTACTGAGCGGCGAGCTGATGAGGCCACTCGAGATGCTACGGATTGGCTGAAATGTGAATATATGCTGGATAAGGTTGGTGAGGAATTTGGCGGTATTATCACCAGCGTCAACTCCTTTGGGGTGTTTGTAGAGCTGGAGCAGATCTATGTCGATGGTCTGGTTCATATTACAGCCCTGGAAAATGATTATTACCATTTTGATCCCGTGGGCCACAGGTTGAATGGTAAGCGCAGTGGCATGACGTATCGTCTGGGTGATCCAATCCGTATCAAGGTTGCAGCGGTCAATCTGGATGATAAAAAGATTGATTTTGTATTAGCGGACTCTGGCATGGATGCCGGTGTTAGAAAGGGCAGGGGCAGATCAAGAAAAAGATCCAAGCGCAGATGAGTGATTCACAGATTATTGCTGGCCTGCATAGTGTACGCACGGCCTTGCAGCATGAAGGTGCGGTTACAGAGCTGTGGATTGAGGCGCGGCGACATGATCGGCGGATTAAGGAGATTCTGCAGTTGGCAAGGGAAGCAGGATTGCAGGCCAACAGGGTTCCTCGGGACGAATTGGATGCCTTGGCTTCCAACGCCAATCACCAGGGGGTGGTGGCACGCACCAAGGCCCCGGCATCACTTGATGAGGCGGCTCTCAAGGTTGTGCTGAAGAAGCTGGATGTGCCGCCATTCCTGTTGGTGCTTGATGGGGTGCAAGACCCGCATAATCTTGGGGCCTGCCTGCGTAGTGCGGATGCGGCTGGTGTGCATGCTGTGATTGCCCCCAAGGATCGTTCAGTTGGGCTAGGGCCTACCGTCTGCAAGGTGGCTTGTGGGGCGGCAGAGAGTGTTCATTTTGTGCAGGTGACAAATTTAGCCCGTACTTTGCGTTGGCTCCAGGATGATCTGGGGGTTTGGTTGACAGGCATGGCTGGAGAAGCAGAGGCTAGTCTGTTTGATGCTGATCTAAAGGGGCCGCTGGCCCTGGTTTTGGGTGGTGAGGAGAAGGGCATGCGCCGCCTTACCCGCGAGGCATGTGATGTCTTGGTCAAGCTGCCGATGGCGGGTGAGGTTGAGAGTTTAAATGTCTCAGTGGCTACCGGTATTGCCCTGTATGAAGCAGTGCGTCAAAGATTGGATTGAGATTTATGAGAGATATTCATGGCGCTATTTGATGTATTTAATGGTGATGCAGACGGCATCTGCGCCTTGCTGCAATTACGGTTGGCAAAGCCGCTGGATGCAACCCTGGTTACCGGTGTAAAGCGTGATATCAAGCTGCTGGATAAGGTGAACGTACAGACCGGTGATGAGGTGACTGTGCTGGATGTCTCCCTGGAAAAGAATTGTGCCTCACTGAAAAGGGTGCTGGCGCAGGGTGGCAAGGTGTTTTATGTCGATCACCATATGGCAGGGGATATCCCGGATCATCCTGGTCTGACCACACTGATTGACACCGATCCGAATATTTGCACCAGCTTGCTGGTGGATCAGCACCTGGATGGGCAGTTTCGTGCCTGGGCGGTAACAGCTGCCTTTGGCGATAATATGAATAAGAGCGCAGAGCAGGCAGCGAAGGTGCTTTCCATTTCCTCGGAGGAGCTGGAGAAATTAAAAATCCTGGGAATCTGTATCAACTACAACGGCTATGGCAGTTGCATTGAAGATCTGCATTTTGCACCTGATCTGCTGTATCGGGAACTCTTATCTTACAACTCACCTTTTGAGTTCATGACGGATAGTCAATCGGCCTATAAGCAACTGCATGACGGCTATTTTGATGATCTGTCACAAGCAGAGCTGGTGGATGCAGAATATGAGAATGAACAGGTGGCGGTGATTGTCCTGCCAGATGAGACCTGGTCACGGCGCATTAGTGGTGTTTATGGGAATAAGTTGGCAAATCAGCACCCAGGCCGTGCTCACGCGATCCTCAGCTACCATAAGGATGGCGGGTATGTAGTTAGTGTTCGTGCGCCATTACATAATAAGGTTGGGGCAGATGAGCTGTGTAATGAGTTTCCAAGCGGTGGCGGCAGGAAAGGGGCTGCTGGTATCAATCATCTACCTGTGGAGCAGTTAAAATATTTTGTGGAGCGGTTAAGTATTAGGTACAAAGGCTAAAGTTGCAGAAAACCTGCTCCCCTGAACCTTGCCCCTGTCGGTTTAGGCCTGTACAATGCGCTCCTTTTTATGTGTGGGCCTATTACCCTCGCACAAACTCTCTGCCTCACCACGGATTTCCGCTGGGAGGCTCACTAGCCATAGGGAGCTAAAATGAGACATTACGAAGTAGTATTCCTGGTACATCCAGACCAGAGTGAGCAGGTTCCTGCCATGATTGAGCGTTACCGTTCGGGCTTGGAATCCAAGGGTGGAGCAATCCACCGCCTGGAAGACTGGGGTCGCCGTCAGCTCGCATATCCCATTAATAAAATCCACAAGGCCCACTACGTGCTCATGAATATTGAGTGTGGTGATGAGGCTCTGACGGAACTGGAAAACGCGTTTCGTTACAACGATGCTGTAATCCGTAACCTGATTATGAAGCAGAAAAAGGCCGTTACCGAAACCTCACCACTGGCTAAGCCTGCAGAGGAGACAGAAAGTGCCGGGGCAAAGCCTGAGCCAAAACCTGAGCCTGAGCCTGAGCCAAAGCCCGAGCCAAAACCTGAGCCTGAGCCAGAAGCTGAAGGAACTGACGCTTCAGCCTAGGGCATAAAGCGCAGCGGGGTTACTAATTTCAGCGCAGCGCTAATAGCTGCCAAAACAGATTATTTAGGGGATTACCATGTCGCGTTATTTTCGTCGTAGAAGATACTGCCGTTTTACCGCCGAAGGCATCACGCAAGTTGATTATAAAGACCTCAACCTGCTGAAGGCCTTCGTGAGTGAGAGTGGCAAGATTGTGCCAAGCCGCATCACTGGTACCAAGGCCAGGTATCAGCGCCAGTTGACCACCGCTATTAAGCGTGCGCGTTTCCTGGCTTTGCTTCCGTATACGGATCAGCATTAATCGCTTGGTGGAGTCCTAGGGACATAGTCCCGCACTGTAGAGTATAAAATGCAATCGCTAGCCTCCTTTGTGATGCGTGGCAGGCTGCAGGCTGTATCAGCAGCAGCACTTCTGGCCGTCCTGGCATGGAGTTTTTCGCTGCTTGGGGTGTTGAGCGCAGCTGTGGTAGCGCTGGTAACGCTCAGGCATGGCTCAAACGAAGGGTTGGTTACAATTGTCCTGGCCTCACTGGTTAGTGCGGTATTGGGCTTGCTGGCACTAGGCAATGTAGCGCCTGCCTTAGCAACGCTGGCACTGGTATGGACACCAACTTGGCTGATTGCCATTGTGTTGCGAAATAGTCGTTCTCTGGCTCTTGCTGTCCAGGGGGGTGTGCTGTTTGGGTTGACTGTAATTGTTGTCTATCATGGCGTTATGCCAGATCCGATTGCTGATTGGCGTGAAATCTTGCAGACGTTTAGTCAGCCACTGGTTGAGGCGGAGGTGCTGAGTCAGGCTCAGCAGCTTGAACTGGTGGACAGTTTCGCACCCTGGATGACCGGGTTCGTTGCTGTGGGTTCATATTTGCAACTGGTTGCTGGCTTGATGCTGGCCCGCTGGTGGCAAGCGACTATGTTTAATCCAGGTGGCTTTCGTGAGGAGTTTCATAACTTGCGGATGCATCGGGTGATGGCTTATATCGCCTTCCCGGTTCTGGTGTTTGGGATAAATACCGAAATGACCGGTGTGGGGCTGTTGGTTAACTATGTGGCCATGTTGTTGATGACTGCATATTTTTTGCAAGGGCTGGCATTTGTGCATGGTGCTGTAGCGCTGTTTGGGGCAAGTTCAGGTTGGTTGTTTGGAATGTATGTGTTGCTGATACTGGCCATGCCAAATATGTTTGGCTTGTTGTTTGCCGCAGGTTATGCAGATGCCTGGTTTGATTTTAGGGCGCGCATTCGAGCTAGTAGGGATGCTGACTGATTGCGTTTGGTGCCACTTGAGGGTGAACCCCATAATTTAATGTAGAGGTAGGTAAGATGGACGTTATTCTGTTACAGAAAGTTGATAATCTTGGTGGCTTGGGTGAAGTGGTCGCTGTTAAGTCAGGTTATGGGCGGAATCTTCTGATTCCTTCTGGTCGTGCAGTGCCTGCCAATGCTAAAAATATGGCTGAACTGGAAGGTCGTCGGGCTGAGTTGGAGAAAACTGCCGCTGAGCAGTTGACTGCGGCTGAGGCACGTAGGGCCAAGGTGGATGGCATGACCATTACTATCGCGTGCAATGCGGGTGAGGAAGGGCGTCTGTTTGGTTCTGTTGGAGCCGCTGATATTGCTAAGGCTGTTACTGATGCCGGTGCTGAATTAAGAAAACATGAAGTTCGCCTGCCGGAAGGCCCATTTCGTGTTACGGGGGAATTTGCAGTGACAGTGCATCTGTGTGCTGAAGTTGATGCAACCATTAAGCTGACCATAGTGCCTGAGGAATAAATTGCCTTCAGGTGCGATGAAAATAGCGTCGTTTCTGAATAGAAACCTGCTAAATTAAGCTTTCACCAGCTGCCACTTTTTCGTATGCTCCCCCTAATTCCTTGGTAACGTTTTCCTGATTATAAATCCCTATGCCAGATTCGGTTTTTTCATCCGCTCCGCCAGATTACGACGATAGCGCCACAGACCGATTACGGGTGCCGCCGCATTCCATTCAAGCGGAACAGTCAGTGCTTGGTGGGCTGATGCTGGATAATAAAGCCTGGGATCAGATCGCTGATCGGGTGGTTGAGATTGATTTCTACCGGCGTGAGCATCAGCTCATTTTCAGGGCCATTGAGGCATTGGCGGAAGGGAGCAAACCCTTTGATGTCATCACCCTGTCTGAGGAGCTGTCTAAGCTCAGGGTGCTGGATGATAGCGGTGGGCTGGCCTATCTGGGCACCATGGCGAAGGATACCCCCAGTGCCGCCAATATCCGTGCCTATGCGGATATTGTGCGCGAGCATTCGGTTACTCGTCAGCTTATCCATGTGGGCAATAACATTGCCAATAGTGGCTTCCAACCAGAGGGGCGTACCAGTGTTGAGCTGTTGGATGATGCTGAGCGCCAGGTATTCGATATTGCAGAGCATGGTTCCAAGGCAGGTGGCGGGTTTGCTTCGATAAAGAACCTGCTCACTAAGGCAGTGGATCGGATTGAGACCCTGTTCCAGCAGGAAGATCCGATTACCGGTGTGGCTACTGGTTTCACGGATTTTGACAATATGACGGCTGGTCTACAGCCGGCAGACCTGATCATTGTGGCTGGTCGGCCTTCTATGGGCAAGACCAGCTTCGCCATGAATATTGCAGAGAATGTGGCGATTGGCGGCAAAATACCAGTAGCCGTATTCAGCCTGGAGATGCCAGGTGATGCCTTAGCCATGCGTATGATGTCTTCTCTGGGGCGCATTGATCAGCACCGGGTGCGTACCGGCAAACTGGCCGATGATGAATGGCCGCGTCTGACTTCGTCGGTAAGCATGCTGTCCGAGGCGCAGTTGTTCATTGATGACTCTCCGGCCTTAACACCGATAGAGGTCAGAGCCAGGGCGCGACGTCTGATGCGGGAGCATAAGGATTTGGGGTTGATCGTGATTGATTACCTGCAGTTGATGCAGGCGCCAGGATCGGCTGAAAATCGCACCAATGAAATATCGGCTATTTCACGTAGTCTCAAAGCTTTGGCCAAAGAGCTGAATGTGCCGGTGATCGCCCTTTCTCAGCTTAATCGCAGCCTGGAGCAGCGCACCAATAAACGCCCGATTATGTCAGACCTGCGTGAATCTGGTGCCATCGAGCAAGATGCCGATTTGGTGGTCTTTATCTACCGGGATGAGGTCTACAACGAAGATAGTCCAGATGTGGGTAAGGCCGAGATTATTATCGGCAAGCATCGGAATGGCCCAATCGGTAAGGTTATCCTGACCTTCCTCGGTAAGTACACCAAGTTTGAAAACTATGCTGACAATGTCTACGGCGACGATTATTAATGGGTTCCGCGCCTTACGCCATTATCAACTTTGCTGCACTACAGCATAATCTTGAGCAGGTTCGCACCCTAACACCAAACAGCCGCGTGATGGCGGTAATCAAAGCCAATGGCTATGGTCATGGGATATTACGTGTTGCGCGGGCCTTGGAGGCAGCAGATGCTCTTGCTGTGGCAAGGGTAGATGAAGGGGTTGCTTTGCGGCAGGCTGGTATAGTCACGCCTGTAGTGGTGCTGGAGGGGGGGATAGACCAGGATGAACTGGCATTGGCCTCCGCCAATAAACTTGAGCTAGTAGTGCATAATGTGGAGCAGATCAGCCTGCTGCGGCAGTCACCGGTGGCACCAATAACATGCTGGCTGAAGGTGGATACTGGTATGCACCGGCTGGGTGTAGCTTTGGATTCAGCCATTGGGGCCTACCGGGAATTGGCTGCCTGTACTGCTGTTGTGGGCCAGCCTCGGCTCATGACTCACTTTGCAAATGCCGATAACCTTGGTGATCCCACCATACCTCGTCAGTGGCATGCGATTCAGCCCTTGGCAGCAGAACTGGCAGTAGAGGTAAGCTGTGCTAATTCTGGTGGAATTCTTGGTTGGCCTGAGACACATGCTGACTGGGTTCGTCCCGGTCTTATGCTCTATGGCGTATCTCCATTTACGGGTGGCCGTGCGGTAGGTTCTGGTCTGCAACCAGTGATGAGCTTACATAGCCGCTTGATTGCGGTGAATCACTACAGCAAAGGTGATGCAATTGGCTATGGTGGTACCTGGATTTGCCCTGAAGATATGGCTGTTGGTGTGGTCTCTATCGGCTATGGTGATGGTTATCCGAGGCATGCTGCTGCCGGTACTCCGGTATTGATTAATGATAAGCTGGTGCCACTTGTAGGGCGGGTCTCCATGGATATGATCAGTGTGGATCTGCGTGATTGTCCGGCAGCCCAGGTTAATGACACTGTGACTTTGTGGGGTGCCGGTTTGCCAGTGGAGGAGATAGCTGAGACCGCAGATACCATTCCTTACCAGTTGTTGTGTGGTGTTACAGCCCGGGTTGATTTTATGGAAGAGATGTAATGGCCAAACAGAAAGCCAGTAAGTCAGTCTTTACCTGCAAATCCTGTGGCGTGAATTTCCCTAAGTGGTCTGGTCAGTGTGCGGATTGTGGTGGCTGGAATACCCTTGAAGAAAGCATTGCAGACTCGGCTTGCAACCCGCGTTTTGCCGGTTATGCAGGCGATGCCAGCCAGAACCGAGTGCAGATACTTGCTGATGTAAAACATGAGGCGGACGGGCGTTTTTCCACCGGTATTGGTGAGTTGGATCGGGTGTTGGGCGGGGGGCTGGTTGCTGGTTCCGTTGTGCTGATCGGTGGTGCCCCTGGTATTGGAAAATCCACCCTGCTGATCCAAACCCTCGCCCAGCTCTCAGGGCATCTTTCTACGCTCTATGTCAGTGGTGAAGAGTCTCCTGAGCAGATAAGCCTGCGTGCGCATCGCCTTGAGCTGTCCTGCGATGAGCTGCGCCTGTTGCCAGAGACCTGTGTAGAGAGAATTCTGCCTGTTGCGCAGCAACAGAACCCGGATGTGATGGTAGTGGACTCGGTGCAAACCCTTTACACCGAGTTGCTACAGTCTGCACCCGGTGCAGTGGCCCAGGTGCGAGAGGCTACTGCCCAACTGGTTCGGTTTGCCAAGCAGACTGGTACAACAGTCTTTCTGGTAGGGCATGTTACCAAAGATGGCTCTTTGGCTGGTCCACGGGTGCTGGAACATATGGTGGATGCGGTGCTCTATTTTGAAGGTGAATCAGGCAGCCAGTTCAGGCTGATACGCACCATCAAAAATCGCTTTGGGGCGGTCAATGAGCTGGGTGTGTTTGCCATGACCGATAAAGGGCTACGAGAGGTAAGCAATCCGTCAGCAATCTTTCTATCCCGGCATCAGAACCTGGTCTCTGGCAGCATTATCCTGGTTACTCGAGAGGGAAGTCGCCCGCTGTTGGTTGAGGTGCAAGCCCTGGTAGACGAGAGTCACCTTGCAAACCCCAGGCGGGTAACTTTGGGGCTGGAGCAGAACCGCCTTTCCATGTTACTGGCAGTGCTGCACCGGCACGGCGGTATCTCTATGTTTGACCAGGATGTATACGTCAACGTAGTAGGTGGTGTGCGTATCACTGAGACGGCGGCGGATTTAGTGGTTTTGTTGGCAGTGCTTTCCAGCCTGCGCAATAAAACCATGGCGCAGGATCTGGTGGCCTTTGGTGAGGTTGGGTTGGCTGGAGAGATACGGCCAGTGCCAAATGGCTTGGAACGGCTGCGGGAAGCGGCCAAGCATGGTTTTAAGCGGGCGATTGTTCCCAAGGCCAATGCACCAAAGAAGCCTATTGCTGGCCTGGAGGTTATTGCTGTGGAATCCTTGGCAGATGCCCTGGATGCAGTGATGTAGGGAAAGGACAGTTTACGGTTATTTTATTGATGCTGGCAGTGCGCTAATATACATACCTCTGGAGGCGTCTTTTATCCCGGCGCAGCCTCATTCTAAGAACAGGCAAATATGCGATATATAAGCACCCGTGGCGGGGTTGAACCTGTCACCTTTACCCAGGCAGTAATGATGGGGTTGGCGACCGATGGTGGGTTGCTACTGCCAGAGACCATTCCGACCGTAGATCACAGCACCTTAAAGAAATGGGCGCAGCTCAGTTTTCAAGAGTTGGCTGTTGAGGTGATGTTGCCATTTATCGGCGAAGATATCAGCCGTGCAGAGCTAACTGCTCTGGTGCAAAAGTCCTATGCCAGCTTCAGCCATCCTGAAGTTACCCCGCTAGTAACAGCCGGACATGTCAGAATTCTGGAGTTATTCCATGGCCCGACTGCTGCCTTTAAGGATGTTGCCCTGCAGTTCCTTGGCAATCTTTTTGAGTTCCTGCTGGAACGTGATGGTGGGCAGCTTAATATCCTTGGGGCCACCTCCGGTGATACCGGTTCGGCGGCAATCTATGGGGTGCGTGGTAAAGAGCGCATCAATATCTTTATCCTCCACCCGCATAAGCTGGTTTCACCGACCCAGGAACGACAGATGACCACGGTGCTGGATGAGAATGTCCACAATATTGCCATCCGTGCTACCTTTGACGATGGTCAACGCATCGTTAAGGCCTTGTTTAATGACCTGGAGTTTAAACAAAGCCATAGCCTGGGGGCGGTAAATTCCATCAACTGGGCCAGGATTCTGGCCCAGGTTGTTTATTATTTTTATGCCTGGGGGCGCATCAGCGGTGGTGATGTTACGCAGAAGGCTTGTTTCTCGGTGCCTACCGGCAATTTTGGCGACATATTTGCGGGCTTTGTTGCCATGCGCATGGGGCTGCCAACTGATCGCCTGGTGTTGGCCACAAACAAAAACGATATCCTTCCCAGGTTTGTTATCACTGGCACCTATAAAATCGGTGATGTCTATCCAACTTTGAGTCCATCAATGGACATCCAGATCTCATCCAACTTTGAGCGTTATTTATATTATCTAATGGATGAGGATCCGACCGAGGTATGCCGCCTGATGGATGATATATCCAGGCATGGGAGATTCACTATTACTGCTGACAAGCATGCTGAGGTTACGCGGCTCTTTCATGCGGTTGCGATTGGTGAAGATGAGACTCTGGCGCAGATGCGCATTACCTACAAGCGCAGCGGCTATATTCTGGATCCGCATACTGCGGTAGGAGTAATGGCGGCAGACGATCATCCTGCGGCTATCTGTCTGGCTACTGCGCATCCGGCCAAATTTGGTGCAGCAGTGCGTGCTGCTATTGGGGTTGAGGCACCACTGCCACCGTCACTTCAGGGCCTGATGGGAAAAGAGACCCGTTGTGCGGTTTTGGATGCTGATAGTGATGTTATTAAAAACTATATGGAGCAAGTGATTAAATCTTACTAATTAATTGGGATTAAAATACGGTAATAAACTCGATGAAAAAGACGATGTACCAAAAGATATGGGATGCCCATGTGGTTCATGAAAAAGAAGGTGAGACCCCGCTGTTGTATGTGGATCGCCACCTGATGCATGAAGTAACCAGCCCCCAGGCATTTGAGGGACTGAGGATTGCTGGACGTCAGGTGCATAGAGCCAATAGCATCCTGGCTACCATGGATCATTGTGTGCCGACTATTGACCGTGATAAACCTCTGCAGGATCCAATTGGGCAAAAGCAGATCGAGACCATGGCCAGCAATTGTGCATCCAATGGTCTGCGCCTCTACGATATGCAGAGTGACAAGACCGGCGTGATCCATATCATCGCCCCGGAGAGAGGCTTTATCTACCCCGGCATGGTGGTGGTCTGTGGTGATAGCCATACCGCAACCCACGGTGCCTTTGGTGCCTTGGCCTTTGGGATTGGTACCTCTGAAGTAGAGCATGTGATGGCCACCCAGACCCTACAGCAGGCCAAAGCTAAAACCATGCTGATTCGTGTTGATGGGGAGCTGGCCGCTGATGTCACCGCCAAGGATATTGCCCTGGCTATAATTGGCAAGATCGGTACTGCTGGCGGCACCGGGCATGTCATTGAGTTTACCGGTGCAGCAATTACCGCCCTCACCATGGAGGGTAGAATGACCCTGTGTAATATGGCAATTGAGGCGGGTGCCCGTGCTGGTATGATCGCCCCGGACGAGACCACGTTTGAGTACTTGCAAGGCAAGGAGTTTGCCCCTGCCGGTGAACAGTGGGAACAGGCTGTCACCCACTGGCGTGGATTGGTCAGTGATGAAGGTGCCGAATTTGATACCACCATTACCATGAGTGCGGCAGACATAGCCCCTCAGGTGACTTGGGGTACCTCTCCAGGGCAGGTCATCGCGGTTGATCAGCCAATCCCTGATCCGGCTGAGATCGGCAATCAGGATGAACGGGCTGCATGCGAGAGTGCGCTGGCATATATGGGGTTGCAGGGTGGTACCATGCTCAGTGAAGTGCCAATTGATACTGTCTTTATCGGTTCTTGCACCAATGGTCGCATTGAGGATATACGTGCCGCCGCCGCCACTGCCAAAGGCAAAAAGGTAGCTGCTGGCATCCGTGCCATGGTTGTTCCCGGCTCCTATCCGGTGAAACGACAGGCTGAGGCTGAAGGGCTGGACAGCATACTGCTGGAGGCCGGTTTTGAGTGGCGTGAGCCTGGTTGTTCTATGTGCCTGGCTATGAACGGTGACCAACTGAGCGAAGGTGAGCGTAGTGCCTCCACCTCAAACCGCAATTTTGAGGGCAGGCAGGGTAAAGGTGGCCGCACTCACCTGGTTTCACCGGCAATGGCTGCGGCGGCGGCCATTGAAGGGAGATTTGTAGACATCAGGGAGTGGTAGTGCACGCCAATTAACATGAATCGATAAGAGGAATCATCATGGGCTTAGTACATGCTGAAATACATATATCAAATCCGCGAAATACCAAATTAAAGCCACTAGTAACCAATGCTCTTGTCGATACAGGCGCAATTACTCTGTGTATCCCAGAGCACGTAATGGTTCAGTTGGGTTTGGAAGAGACCGAAAAGCGTGAAGTAACAACAGCAGATGGAAGGCACATACCTGTACCATATGTAGGCCCGATTCAAATTAAGTTTGAAAACAGAACATGCTTCACTGGTGCGCTGGTGCTAGGTGATACTGTTTTACTGGGCGCGGTACCGATGGAAGATATGGATTTAGTGGTTAGCTCTAGAATGCAGCAATTAACCGTCAACCCTGAAAGCCCCAATATGCCATCTGCTGTCGTTAAACATACTCTGACCACAGGTTGAGAATAGGGATCAATTATGCAACCCTTTACTAGACATACTGGCATCGCGGCCTTGATGAACCGTCGCAATGTTGATACTGATCAAATTATCCCCAAGCAGTTCCTGAAAAAAGTGGAGCGCACTGGCTTTGGGGTACATCTGTTTCAGGATTGGCGTTACCACGCCGATGGTAGCGAAAACTCCAGGTTTGAGCTGAATAACCCTGCCTTTAAGGGCGCCTCAATCCTGGTTGCTGGTGATAACTTTGGTTGCGGTTCCTCCCGTGAGCACGCTCCGTGGGCGATTCGTGACTATGGTTTTACTGTTGTCATATCCACCAGCTTTGCAGATATATTTTTCAGTAACTGCTTCAAGAACGGCATCTTGCCGATCAGAGTCTCAGAGACGGAGCTGCATAACCTGATGGAAGAGATAGCTGCTAATGAAGGAGTGGAGTTCTCGGTAGATCTTGAATCCCAGACCGTAACCACCCCAGGTGGTCGTAGCATTAGGTTTGAGGTCGATGCATTTCGTAAAGAGAGCCTGCTGCAGGGGCTGGATGATATTGCCTGGACACTCAAGCATCAGGATGAAATTCTGGCGTTTGAGAGGCGTCAGAAGCAGGAGCAGCCCTGGTTGTGGTTATGAATTTTGACTAAACGTCATATCAACATTATGGACACCACCCTGCGGGATGGTGAACAGACCCAAGGGATCTCTTTTTCGCCTGCGGAAAAGATCAATATCGCCAAGGCTTTGCTGGAGCAACTCAAAGTTGACCGCATTGAGGTGGCCTCTGCTCGCGTTTCTGGTGGTGAAAAAGAAGCGGTTGAGAGCATCAATCGGTGGGCAGCTACAGTTGGTGTGGCAGAGCAGGTTGAGGTGCTGGGGTTTGTTGATCACACCAAGAGTGTTGATTGGATTGTTGAGACCGGTGGTAAGGTTATTAACCTGCTTACCAAAGGGAGTAAAAACCACTGCCTAAATCAGCTCAAGACAGATCTTGCCGGACACCTGAAAGAGATCCATAAAACCATCAACTATGCCCATAAAAAAGGGCTTGAGGTTAATGTTTACCTGGAAGACTGGTCTAACGGCTACCGGGATAGCCCGGATCATGTCTTCGAGATGATGAGCAATCTACAGGGATGTGGCATTCGTCATTTTATGCTGCCTGATACCCTGGGGGTACTGACGCCGGATGAAGTTTACGCCAGCCTCAGCGATATGATTGCCCGCTTCCCAGACTCTGATTTTGACTTTCACCCCCACAATGACTACGGGCTGGCTACTGCCAATGCGATGATGGCGGTCAAGGCCGGTATCCGATCTATCCATTGCACAGTTAACTGCCTGGGTGAACGGGCTGGTAATGTTTCACTCTCCGAGGTAGTTGCTAACCTGAATGATCACATGGAGGTGGAGCTTTCGGTCGATGAATCCCACATCTTCCGGATCAGCCAGATGGTGGAGTACTTCTCTGGTAAACGGATAGCTGACAACACCCCTGTGGTCGGTGCCGATGTCTTTACTCAGACTAGTGGCATTCATGCCGATGGTGATAAAAAAGGGCGCTTGTATGAATCCAGGCTTAGCCCAGAGAGATTCTCCCGGAGGCGCAACTATGCTCTGGGGAAAATGAGCGGCAAGGCATCTCTGCTTAAAAATCTGGAGCGCCTGGATATCTCCCTGAGTGAAGAGAATCAGCAAAAGGTTCTACAGCGAATCATTGAGTTGGGTGACTCCAAAAAAACCATAACAACCGAGGATCTGCCATTCATCATCGCGGATGTTCTGGAGAGTAAAGACTATGACCATATCCGGCTGATTAACTGCTCGATCACCAGTGGTCTGGAGTTGGAATCAACCGCCAGCATCAGAGTGGATATTCAGGGTGAGATCTCGCTTGCCTCCGGGATTGGCAACGGTGGCTTTGACGCCTTTGCCAATGCCATAAAAAAGATTCTGAAGAAGCGTGATATCAGCCTGCCCAAGCTGCTGGATTTTGAGGTTAGGATTCCCAAGGGCGGGCGGAGTGAGGCGCTGACAGAATGTATCATCACTTGGGATGGTGAGCCGGATAGCTTTAAGACCCGTGGGGTACACTCAAATCAGGTTTTTGCAGCAATCAACGCCACGTTACGAATGTTGAATATTCGGCTTCATCAGGAGCAGATGAGTGGGAAGGCTCGACAGCAATGAAGGACTGATTTCCTTTGTAGATCTAAAGAAAAAGGCCTGGCTGAAACTCAGCTAGGCCTTTACTTTGTATGGCTCCCCGGGACAGGCTCGAACTGCCGACCTAGTGATTAACAGTCACCCGCTCTACCGACTGAGCTACCGGGGAATGGTCTCGTGATCTTGAGGCCGCGTATAGTAATGCCCACACTTGGCTGGGTCAAGGCAAATGAGAGTTACCTATTGTTTTAGCAATAGAAACCATGGATGATGCCGTTCCAGAAAATGCGTGGGGATAACCTCCATGAGCTGAACGTTAACTTAATTTGATCTCCAAACAGTTAGAGTAGGAAAACCATGAGTAAAAAAATTCTAATTCTTCCAGGTGATGGCATTGGCCCTGAGATTATTACTGAAGCAGTCAATGTGTTGAATTGCTTGCGCAATGAGTTTGGCCTTGATGTGGATTTGGATGAAGCTCTGGTCGGTGGCAGTGCCTACGATGCAGCAGGTCATCCCCTGCCGGATGCAACTCTGGCACTGGCTAAAGAGGCTGATGCTATTCTGCTGGGGGCAGTGGGTGGCGCCAAGTGGGAGCCGCTGGATATTTCACTACGACCTGAAAAAGGCCTGCTGGGTCTGCGTTCTGAGCTGTGCCTGTTTGCAAATCTGCGTCCAGCCATTCTCTATCCCCAGTTGGCGGACGCCTCTACTCTTAAACCGGAGGTGGTTTCAGGCTTGGATCTGATGATTGTGCGAGAGCTGACCGGCGGTATCTACTTTGGGCAACCGCGTGGGATTACTGAGTTGGAGAATGGTGAAAAACAAGGTTATAACACCCTTGTTTATAAGGAGTCAGAGATTGACCGTATCATGCGTGTGGCCTTCGATATTGCCAAGAAGCGGGATAATCGCGTCTGCTCAGTAGACAAAGCCAATGTGTTGGAGTGCACGGAGCTGTGGCGCGAAGTAGCCGAGCGGGTAGGGTTAGATTATCCTGATGCAGAGTTGAGCCATATGTATGTGGACAATGCTGCTATGCAGTTGGTTAAGGCTCCCAAACAGTTTGATGTGATGGTCACCACTAATATGTTCGGTGACATTCTCTCCGATTGTGCCGCCATGTTGACCGGTTCCATCGGCATGTTGCCTTCAGCCTCTCTGGATAAGAATGGTAAAGGCATGTATGAGCCAATCCATGGCTCAGCACCAGATATTACTGGTCAGGGTGTGGCCAATCCATTGGCCACTATTCTTTCAGTTGCCATGATGTTGCGCTACAGCTTGGATAAGTCTGACCTGGCTGATCGAGTGGAGCAGGCAGTTGACCAGGTGCTGGATCAAGGCCTGCGTACCCCTGATATCATGTCTGAAGGTATGCAACAGATAGGCACTGAAGAGATGGGTAGTGCCGTCGTTGCTGCTATCAAGGGTTGATCATGGGAATAGGGGCGAACGCTATGAAACGTGTAGGTTTTGTAGGTTGGCGCGGGATGGTGGGTTCCGTCCTGATGCAGCGCATGCAGGCAGAGAGTGATTTTGATTCTATCGAGGAGCCAGTCTTTTTCACTACCTCTCAGGAGGGGCAGGAGGGGCCAGACTTAGGCAATGGTACCCAACCATTACAAGATGCCATGGATGTTGCAACCCTGAAGAGCATGGATGTCATTGTCACTTGCCAGGGAGGTGGTTATACCAGTAAAGTTTTCCCTAAGTTGCGTGCTGCTGGCTGGACTGGCTACTGGGTTGACGCTGCCTCCACGCTACGCATGAACCAGGATGCCATCATTACCCTGGATCCGGTAAATATGCATGTCATCACAGACGGGCTGGCTGCCGGGGTTAAAAATTATGTGGGTGGCAATTGCACAGTTAGCTTAATGCTGATGGCGTTGGGCGGGCTGTTCCAGAATGATCTGGTGGAGTGGGCGACCTCTATGACCTATCAAGCAGCTTCAGGATCTGGGGCCAATAACATGCGTGAGCTGCTGGCCCAGATGGGAGCGGTTGAGGCGGCGGTAAAATCACAGTTGGATGACCCTGCTTCTGCCATCCTGGAGATCGACCGTATGGTGGCAGATACATTGCGTGGTGAGGCATTCCCAACCAACTGTTTTGGTGTGCCACTGGCTGGCAGCCTGATCCCATGGATTGACACCCAGATGGATAATGGGCAAAGCCGTGAAGAGTGGAAAGGTGGGGTAGAGAGCAATAAAATTCTCGGGCGTGAGGATAATCCTATTCCGGTTGATGGGATCTGTGTCCGCATAGGTGCAATGCGCTCCCACAGTCAGGCACTGACTATCAAATTACGCAAGGATGTGCCTCTGGACGAGATTGAATCCATGTTGGCAGAGGCCCATGATTGGGCCAGAGTGATTCCTAATGACCGGGAGATCACCATGCAGGAATTAACCCCAGCCAAGGTGACTGGTAACCTTACAGTGCCAGTTGGACGTTTACGCAAGATGAATATGGGATCTGAGTACCTCTCTGCTTTCACCGTTGGTGATCAATTGCTGTGGGGTGCGGCAGAGCCACTACGCCGGGTGTTGCGCATTCTGCTGGAAAGATAAATCTGATAACGGGATGATTAATGGGTAAGAAATTTAATGTTGCGGTAGTAGGTGCCACTGGCGCAGTGGGTGAGGCGATGCTATCTATCCTGGCGGAACGCAAATTCCCGGTGGATAAGATCTATCCTCTTGCCAGCAGTCGCTCCTTAGGGAAGAAGGTGGCGTTTGGTGATAAGTGGTTGAAGGTTGAAGCACTGGATGATTTTGATTTTACCAAGATGGATATAGCACTATTTTCTGCTGGTGATGAGGTTTCTGAGGTCTATGCTCCCAGAGCTGCCGAGGCTGGTTGCAGCGTTATAGATAATACTTCACGGTTTCGCTATGACGATGATGTGCCGCTAGTGGTGCCAGAGGTAAACCCAGAGGCCATTTCCAATTACGTGAACCGAGGCATTATCGCCAACCCAAATTGCGTAACCATTCAGCTGCTGGTTGCCATCAAGCCTATCTATGATGCGGTGGGTATTGAGCGCATTAATGTTTGTACCTACCAGGCGGTGTCAGGAACCGGCAAGGACGGCATTGAGGAGTTGGCCATGCAGACAGCCAATCTGCTCAATGCCAAATCTATTTCCACTGATGTCTATCCCAAGCAAATTGCCTTTAATGTGCTGCCTCAAATTGATGTCTTTGAAGAGAATGGGTACACCAGGGAGGAGATGAACATGGTCTGGGAGACTCGCAAAATATTGAATGATGAGTCTATCCAGGTGAATCCGACTGCTGTGCGCGTCCCGGTTTTTTATGGTCACTCAGAGGCAGTCCACATCGAGACGCGGGAAAAAATCAGCGCAGAACAGGCGCGGGTGTTGTTAATAAAGTCTCCTGGAATCGTGGTGCTTGATGAGCGGCATGATGGCGGTTACCCGACTGCGGTCACAGAATTAAAAGGTGCGGACGCCACCTATGTCGGGCGCATTCGGGAAGATATTTCTCACCCTCGCGGACTGGATATGTGGGTCGTCTCCGACAATGTTCGAAAAGGCGCTGCATTAAATGCTGTTCAGATTGCTGAAATTTTGGTAAAAAACTATTTGTAAGCTATAGTTAGCGGATAAACATTAAGTTTATTCTACAATATGCCTCGACATGAGGCGCATAATTGTTGCTATGGGAATCCGGTTCCGGTTAAACAAAAGAAGCGGATTTGCCGAGTGGGGAGAAAACATGGTTAGAAAACTAACCCTGGTATTGGTTCTTGTAGTTCTAAGCCTTCCTGGTAGCGTGGTAGCTCTGGGAGTGGGTGATGTTCACTTAAGATCTGCTCTTGATCAGGCGTTTGATGCTGAAATAGATCTGCTATCGGTTAAGTCCGATGAGTTGGATGGAGTAAAGGTTCAGTTGGCATCACCCGAAGCGTTTGCGCGGATCGGGATAGAACGGCCGTATTTTCTGACAAAATTGCGCTTTAAGCCAAGTTTGAACGCGGCCGGTAAAGCGGTTATCCATGTTACCAGTCATATTGCAATACGCGAACCATTCCTGAATTTTCTCATCGAAGTCAACTGGGCTAAAGGACGGCTGGTGCGTGAGTACACCGTCTTGCTGGATCCACCTGTAACTCTAAAAAACTTGCCCCTACCTGTAGCACCGCCAGTTATAAGGGCGCAGGCACCTGTGGCCTCTCCCTTGAGATCAACGCCCAGCGCAGCTGCAAGCAAGCCGTTGGCTGAAGATTATCCCGTGCCGGATGTGGAATCGCAGGCGTCAGATTACGGGCCGGTGCAGGCAAATGAGACTCTGTGGCGTATTGCCATGGATACAAGGCTAAGTGGTGTGACCGTCCAGCAGATGATACTGGCAATACAGCGCAACAATCCCCATGCCTTTTATGGGAAGAACGTAAATAACCTGAAACAGGGTGTCATCCTGCGTATCCCCACCCGGGAAGAAATAGACTTTATCTCAGTGCGTGAGGCTCAGACCCAATTTAGCACCCAAGTTGATGAGTGGAAAGGGGAGAGAGTTTCTGCATCTGCTGCAGAAATTGGCACAGGTGTTGGATCGGTAGATGAGGAAGAACCAATTAGTGATGTAGTTGCTCCTGCCGATGATAAATTAGAGCTTGCTTCTGCCACCCTTGAGGATGCAGTAGCGACTGGTGCTGATGAAGCTGAGACCAGGGCGGTTGCTCGCCTGGAGAATTCCCTTGAGCTTGCTCGTGAGGAAAATGAGAGTGCAAAACAAGAGCAAGCCGAGTTATCGGAGCAAGTCAGTGAGCTTGAAAGCCAGCTTGCAGATATTGAGCGGATGCTGGAGTTGCGGAATGACCAGTTAGCTCGCATCCAGGCTGAGACTGCAAAAAATGCAGAGGAGGGACTCTTATCAGAGCTAGAAGCTGTGCAGAGTACACCAACACCTCAGATGGATACCGCTGCTCAACCTGATGTGGCTCAATCGTCTGATGAAGATATATTGTCCTTTATCCAGGAGCAAATAAAGCAGAACCTAATAGTTATAGCTGGTGTTGGTGGGGCTCTTGTTCTATTGCTATTGCTTATACTGCGTCGCCGCCAGCTTGCTGATGACGATGAACTTCAGGAAGGCTACTTCGTTGCAGACGGTACGGAAGCTACCGAAGTTTTGGGTGGAGAGACTGGCGAAGATACCAAAATCCCTTCGGCTGATGAGATGGAAGCATCCCTGTTGAGTGAGTTTTCTCATAGTGAGATGGATGATGTGCAGGATGATACGGGTGAAGTGGATCCTGTCGCTGAAGCTGATGTATACATTGCCTACGGCAGGTATCAGCAGGCTGAGGAATTGTTACGGCAGGCAATGCAGCATAACCCGGATAAACTCAACAGTCATTTCAAGCTGCTGGAAATTCTTTTTACTAAACAAGACGTGGATGGTTTTACCGCCCTGGCTGAAGAGCTGCATGAGAAAGGTGCCGAGACACAAGATGCTGGTGCCTGGAAGCAGGCTCAAGCCATGGGGCATAGCTTAAATCCTGGGCACGCTCTCTTTGCCAGTGCACCGGAAGCTGATGTGATCGCGGAACCGGAGCCTGTGAGTGAAGTGGTTGACGATGGTGGCGATTTTGGATTGCCCGATATGGATGATTCGGCAACAGATTTTGATCTGAATGCAGAGCTTGGTGAGCAGGATCAACAGCCTGTAGTGGATGCAGATAGCTTGGATTTTAATCTTGATCTTGGGGGTGGGCAGTCTGAGGATGAAGCGGCCAATTCTGATAATGCTGAGGTAGATGCTGAGCCTTTTGTGTCAGAGACCGAAGATCTGGCGGATGCGCTCTCTAATTTCACTGCCGAACCGGCGCAAGTTAAGGCCGATGATGGTCTGGAAGGTAGCACTGAAGACAAGGCTCAAGATACGACTGCGATGGCACGCGAGCTGGAGGAGAGTTTGTCTGCTTTTACCGTTGACCTGGATGCAGACGCAAAAGGAGATGAGGATCTGCTAGGTGGAGAAGTCGAGGCGGCGAGTATTGAGGTGCCTACTCTGTCTCTGGATGATCTGGGTGACCTTGATATCCTGGAAGCAGAAGCTGAGGTTGAAGGACTTGGTGATGATGTCCCCGTCATACCCATGGAAGATCTGGATGATATAGACATTAGTGGTGTAGACATCAGCGACCTCGACGATGTGGGTGGAGCAGAAGAGGTTCTGTCTGAGTTGCCAGAATTGCCTGAAGGAAGTGATTTTGAAGTGGATCTGATGACCGAGCTGTCTGATGAAGTTGGTGATGCCGATGAGGTTGGAACCAAGCTGGATCTGGCCCGTGCCTATGTTGAAATGGGTGATGAAGAGGGTGCTCGTAACATCCTGGATGAGGTAATAAGTGATGGTAGTGATACCCAGAAAAAAGATGGTCAGGAGTTGCTTAAACGCTTGTCCTAGTACTTTACACTCTGAGTAGCATAAAAAGGCGCACAGAGTGCGCCTTTTTTACATCTTAGCAATAGCAAGAATGACATATGTCGCGGATCACATTAGGTGTCGAATATGATGGTGCCGGTTTCTGTGGCTGGCAGATCCAGCAGCCAGACATAAGGACAGTGCAGGGCGTGCTTGAACAGGCACTCTCACGGGTCGCTAATGGCTCTGTCAGGGTGCATTGTGCTGGGCGAACTGACACAGGAGTGCATGGAGTTGGTCAGGTGGTGCATTTTGATACAGAGGCGCAACGTAGCTCTCGGTCATGGGTGTTGGGTGCTAATTCTAATTTGCCATTCGATGTAAATGTTAACTGGGCAAAACTTACTGCCGACCCCTTCCATGCGCGCTTTTCAGCTATCAGTCGAGCCTATCGCTATGTAATCCTTAATCGCCAGACCCGCTCCAGCCTGCAGCGCAAGCACGCAGTGTGGATACATCATCCACTGGATGCGGATTGTATGCATGAGGCGGCTCAGCAGTTGGTTGGAACCCATGATTTTTCCTCCTACAGGGCGCTGGGCTGTCAGGCGCATAGCCCGGTGCGCACTATTGACCATTTGGACGTGCGGCGACAGGGAGATCGGATTATTATCAAGGTTGGTGCCGAGGCGTTTCTACACCATATGGTGCGAAACATCGCTGGGGTGCTGATGGCTATTGGCCGGGGAGATCAGGATGTGAACTGGGCTTATGAGGTGCTACAACGGCGTGACCGCACTCAAGGAGGAGTAACTGCACCGCCAGAAGGGCTTTATCTTATGCACGTTGGTTACCCTGAGCATTTTGAAATCCCTGAGCCTCCAGAATATTAGGTTTCCCTCACCATAAAGCGTGGGTACAACCCCTCCAACTGCATGGTAATCGTGGTCTGTCCCAGATTGTTCTTGGATAGGTCGAAGTAGATTGACTTTAGGGGGTGAAATTCATATTCTTAAAAGTAAGATATATGAGTTTTGTAAGGAAAACAGGCAATGTTAGCAACAATCACTGCTAAAGGGCAGGTTACTATCCCTAAGAAGGTGCGGGATATTTTGCGGCTTCATAGCGGCGATAAAGTGGATTTTATTGTGCGGGATGATGGCAGCACACTGTTGCAACCTGTTACCAAAAAAGCCGCCGATGTTTTCGGAAAACTACAAAAGCCTGGTCGCAAACCTGTTTCGATCTCGGAGATGAATGAGACTGTTAGGCAAAGACACAGGATGCTGGTTGATGAAAGCCCTTGATACCAATGTTCTGGTTCGGTTTCTGGTAAATGACGATAAAACTCAAGCCGAATTGGCATTAAAATTGATCAGTGCAGCGGAAGCAAAACGGGATGTTTTGTTTGTCTCGGAACTCGTGCTCCTTGAGTTGATATGGGTGCTTGAATCGGTCTATGTGGTTAACCGCACTGAACTCCTGGACTCGATAGATGATCTTTTGCAAATGCCTGCTTTAAACATCGGCTCTCTTACTGCTGTGCAGGCCTTTCTCCATAATGCCCGAATAAACAAGCTGGATTTATCTGATTTGCTCATTGGCCACTGCGCCAGGCAGTCCGGCTGCGAATCAGTGCTTACTTTTGATAAAGGGGCCGCAAAATCAGACCTTTTTCAACAAGTCATCTAGTTCGCTCTTGTGTGGAGGTCGCGACTTTCTCTACCACTCAGTATCCTGTATCTTCTATCGCCTTATGAGAACAAGGGTTAAAATCTGTGGTATCACCCGCGAACAGGACGCCCTGGATGCGGTGCGCCTGGGTGCGGATGCTATTGGCCTGGTCTTCTATTCTCCCAGCCCACGTGCAGTTACTGCGGAACAGGCAATAACAATTGTTCGGCAATTGCCTCCCTTTGTTACGGTAGTTGGGTTGTTTGTGAATGCGACACGGGATGAGATTGCAGCCATTGTTGAGCGGGTGCGCATAGATTTACTACAGTTTCATGGTGATGAACCTCCAGAGCAGTGTGCAGGCTTTGGATGCCCATGGATTAAGGCTGTGCGAATGCGGGATAGTATTGATTTGCATGCAGTCAGGCGACGCTATGCAGATGCATCCAGCTTACTGCTTGATGCTTATCAACCTGGTAAAGCAGGTGGCACAGGTGCGGTTTTTGACTGGAGTAAAATCCCAGATGATTTGCGTTCGTCTGTCATACTTGCCGGTGGTTTAACGCCTGAGAATATTGCATTGGCTATCCGGCAGGTGGCCCCATATGCCGTTGATGTCAGTGGTGGTGTGGAACAGGAGAAAGGCATCAAAAATGCCGACAAGATTGCGGCCTTTATGAGTGGAGTAAAGAGTGCCAACCCGTAAACAAGAAACCTATTTTGATCAGCCAGATGAGCGTGGTCACTTTGGTCCCTATGGTGGCATCTTTGCGGCCGAGACCCTGATGGCGGCCTTGGATGAGCTAAAGGCAAATTATGAGAAATATTTAAAGGATGCGGACTTTCTGGCAGAACTGGATGCAGATCTGACCCATTACGTCGGCCGCCCATCGCCGGTCTATCATGCCGAGCGTTGGAGCCGTGAGTTAGGTGGGGCTCAGATATACCTCAAGCGTGAAGATCTTAACCATACCGGTGCGCATAAGGTGAATAATACTATTGGTCAAGCGTTGCTGGCCAAGCGGATGGGTAAGACCAGGATAATCGCAGAGACCGGTGCCGGTCAGCATGGAGTTGCTACAGCCACGGTTGCCGCCAGGCTCGGTTTAGAGTGTGTAGTCTATATGGGTGCTGTGGATATTGTGCGCCAGGAAGCTAATGTCTACCGCATGCGGCTGCTTGGTGCCGAGGTGCGACCGGTAGAGTCTGGATCAAAGACCCTGAAAGATGCCTTGAACGAGGCTATGCGTGACTGGGTTACTCATGTTGATGATACATTTTACATAATTGGCACCGTTGCTGGCCCACATCCATATCCAGCCATGGTGCGTGACTTTCAGGCCATAATTGGTCGTGAAGCCAAGCAGCAAATGCAGGCTCAGGCCGGGCGTCTCCCGGATGCTCTGGTTGCCTGTGTGGGCGGTGGTTCTAATGCTATCGGCCTGTTTTATTCCTTTCTGGATGATCGGGAGGTGGCAATTTATGGTGTTGAGGCTGCTGGAGATGGCCTGGAAACAGGTAACCACGCTGCGCCACTATGTGCTGGTAGGCCAGGGGTGTTGCACGGAAATCGCACCTATCTTATGGAAGATAAGGATGGCCAAATTATCGAAACCCATTCTATTTCCGCCGGGTTAGATTACCCAGGTGTTGGCCCTGAACACGCATGGCTCAAAGATTGTGGCCGTGCCAATTATGTGGCCGTCACGGATGATGAGGCCCTGGCAGCCTTTCATGCCTTGACTCGCATTGAAGGTATTATCCCGGCTTTGGAATCCAGTCATGCCCTGTCCTATGCCGCCAAGCTGGCAGCAACTATGAGCAAGGACAAACTCATACTCGTGAACCTGTCTGGCCGCGGTGACAAAGACATGCATACTGTCGCAGCACGAGAGGGGATCAAGATATGAGTCGCATTGCTGCTCGCTTTGAAGCCCTTCATGCGCAAGGCCGTACGGCACTGATCCCTTATGTCACTGCTGGAGATCCTGGGCCTGCCGTGACAGTTCCGCTCATGCATGCCATGGTAACAGCGGGTGCAGATATCATTGAGCTGGGTGTGCCATTTTCAGACCCAATGGCAGATGGCCCGGTAATTCAGCGGGCCAGTGAGCGCGCACTGGTTCACCATACCAGCCTTGGAGATGTGATGGAGATGGTGCGTTCCTTCAGGGTTCAAGATCAGGATACACCTGTAGTATTAATGGGCTATCTTAATCCTATTGAGGTGATGGGTTATGAGGCCTTTGCAATAGCAGCAGCGGATGCCGGGGTGGATGCCGCACTTACCGTAGACCTCCCGCCGGAAGAGGCTGGAGAGTTGCTGCCTGCTCTGAATGAGCGAGGTCTCGATGCAATTTTTCTATTGGCACCTACTACAGTTGATGCTCGTATTGAGAGTATTTGCAGTGCCGCCAGTGGGTTTGTCTATTATGTTTCCCTGAAGGGTGTTACTGGGGCGAGCAACCTGGATCTGGCTGAGGTTAAGCAAAAAGTATCTGAGATCCGTTGTGTAACTGACCTGCCAGTAGGTGTCGGCTTTGGTATCAAGGATGCCGCAACTGCCGCCGCCGTTGCCCAGGTGGCTGATGCGGTGGTTGTTGGTAGCGCCCTGGTCGCCAAGGTTGAGGAATTATCCGCAACACCAGATGAAATTGCACCTGCCGTGGCAGGTATTTTGGCGGAAATGCGCACGGCGATGGGCGAGTAAACCGTTACTCTGTGATACGATTCGACATATGAGCTGGTTTGAAAAATTAATGCCCAGCCGCATTCGCACTGAAGGTGGCACAAAAGGGGCAGTACCGGAAGGTCTTTGGTCTAAATGTCCGGGCTGCTCTCAGGTTTTGTACCGGGCTGAGTTAGAGCGTAACCTGGATGTGTGTACCAAGTGCTCACACCATAATCGTATTGGAGCACGGCGGCGTCTGGATAGCTTTTTGGATTCTGAACCGAGAGAGGAAATAGGTGCCGATTTAGCACCACTTGATCCGCTCAAGTTTAAAGATAGCAAGAAGTACCGGGATCGTTTGAATCAGGCCCAGAAAAGTACTGATGAAAATGATGCGCTTATAAGTATGCGCGGCCAGCTTAAGGGCATGGATGTGGTGGTGGTTGCCTTTGAATTCAGCTTCATGGGCGGTTCTATGGGATCCGTGGTTGGGGAGCGTTTTGTGAGGGCGGCTAATGTGGCCCTGGAGCAGAATATCCCTTTGGTTTGCTTCTCTGCAAGTGGTGGTGCCCGCATGCAGGAGTCCCTTTTTTCTCTGATGCAGATGGCAAAGACCAGTGCGGTGCTGGGTCGAATGGCCGAGCAAGGCACCCCATTTATTTCTGTACTGACCGATCCAACGATGGGTGGTGTTTCTGCCAGTCTGGCCATGCTTGGGGATGTAAATATTGCAGAGCCAGGTGCTCTAATAGGTTTTGCTGGCCCCAAGGTTATTGAGCAAACTGTGCGAGAAACCCTACCGGACGGTTTTCAGCGCAGTGAGTTCCTGCTGGAGAAGGGTGCCATCGATATGATTGTTGGGCGTTGTGAGATGCGTGACCGTCTGGCCAGCTTATTGGCAATGCTTACCAAACAGTCCCAGCCCGACGCAGAGGTGGTTGTACCTGCTGAGCCTTTGGAGCCGGAAGAGCAAGAAGAGCAGGCAGTTGAGGAAGTAGACGAACAGGCACAATAGGAAAGCAGCCCCGGTTTTCCTTATGAGATTTCAGAGCCTCAATGACTGGCTGGACTGGCAGGCGTTACTCCACCCCTCAACCATTGAGCTGGGCCTGGAACGGGTTGCAACCGTCTGGCAACAACTTCATCCGAACCCATTTCCATCTCTTGTTATTACCGTTGCTGGTACTAATGGCAAAGGTTCCTGCACGGCGATGCTGGGGGCTATTCTGCGTGCAGCTGGATATCGCACTGGTTGCTACAGTTCACCCCATTTACTTCGCTATAACGAACGTATTCGCATAGACGGTGCGGAAGCGTCTGACGGTGCAATTTGTCAGGCCTTTGAGCGCATTGACCAGGCCCGTGATAATACCTCACTTACCTATTTCGAATTTGGAACCCTGGCGGCACTGGAGATCTTTGCAATTAGTGCATTGGATGTCGTAATTCTTGAAGTCGGGCTTGGTGGGCGCTTGGATGCGGTGAATATCATTGATGCGGATGTAGCCCTTATCACCAGTGTGGATATGGATCACATGGATTGGTTGGGAGATGATCTGGAGCAGATTGCTCTGGAGAAGTGTGGAGTGATGCGGGCCAACCGCCCTGCTGTCTTTGGTGGCAATACTACTCCTGCGTCTCTTGTGGAATATGCAGAATCATTACAAGTACCCCTATCTGTTGCAGGAGAAGGCTTTAACTTCAGGGCTACGGAGCATGATTGGGACTGGGTCAGTGAGGGAAAAAAATTATGTAACCTGGCATTACCCTCGCTTCAGGGATGCCACCAGTTGCAAAATGCGGCAGCCGTTATAAAAGTGGTGGATTTGCTTGCTGATAGGCTGACTATCAATCATGATGCCATCTGCCAAGGGCTTGCAAATACCCATTTGCCTGGGCGCTTTCAGGTCATTCCTGGATCAGTGGATTTGATATTGGATGTGGCACATAATCCAGCGGCGGCGCAGGTATTGGCTGATACCTTGCAGCAGTTACCCTGCACCGGGCGTACCCTGGCTGTATTTGCTATGTTGTCAGATAAGGATGTGGTATCTGTAACAGAGATTATGTCGCCACATGTTAATGGCTGGTACCTGGGGGCGTTAGAGGATAAGCGAACTCTCTCGGCGCATGAGATTCAACAGCAGATGCACAAAGCAGGTGTAATCCGCCATGTTCAGCCATATCAAAATCTAATGGATGCATACTTTGCTGCCCAATCTGAAGCGGTGTGTGGTGACAGGGTGCTGGTATTTGGTTCCTTCATTGCTGCGGCTGGAGTACTAGATCATGAAAGTACTGCGCCATTGGGTATATAATACATCCTTTAACAACGGGATCGCTTGTGGATGAGAATATGAAAAAACGGCTGGTCGGTGCCATCGTACTGGCTTCACTGGTCGTAATATTTGTTCCCATGCTGCTGGAAGATGAGCCGGTAGTCGCCTTGGGCATTACTGCAACCAACATTCCTCCAGAGCCAAAAACCGAGTTTCCATCGCATGTTGTGCCTGAAGAGTCCAGAGTGCCGCTAGTTGCTGCTGAGTCAATAATTGAAGCTGTTAGTCCGGCTGTTCCCACCCGGGAAGAACAATCAGCAAAGCAGCAACCAAAACCTGTCCCAAAGGCGCGAGTGGGTTTGTCAGCCTGGGTTATTCAGGTCGCTAGTTTTGGGCAAAGAGAAAATGCTGATAAATTGGTGAAACGTCTGCAAGCAATGAAATTTGATGCCTTTCAAGAGCAGGCATCCATTGGCGGCAAGACGGTTTTCCGGGTTCGGGTGGGGCCAGAAGTTGATCACAAAAAAGCTGAGAGCATGCGAGATCTGATTGAGAAGAATGTGCAGTTGCAGGGCAAGGTCGAGAGATACCCATGATCTGGGTTGATTACATAATCATTGGCATCATTGCCTTATCTGCACTTATAAGCCTGGTTAGAGGGTTTATGCGGGAGGCCCTCTCCCTCATGGCCTGGGTGCTTGCGTTCTGGGTAAGCTGGACTTTTTTCCGTGAATTGGCCGTCTATCTTGAATCTAGCATCACTGTGCCATCGGTACGTTTTGGGGTGTCTTTTATCCTGCTGATGATAGTAACCCTGGTCATTGGCGGACTGGTAAATTATCTGGTTGGGCAACTGGTTGAAAAAACTGGCCTCACGGGAACAGACCGAATGATAGGCATGTTTTTTGGTGCAGCCCGCGGGGCACTGTTGGTGGGTATTGCAGTGTTGTTGGCAGGCTTGACGGCAATGCCTGCTGACCCATGGTGGCATCAGTCTGTTTTGACTAGCTACTTTCAGGATTTGGCGATCTGGCTGCGGGGGCTGTTGCCGCCGGATATAGCTGATAAATTCAGATATGCTTGATTTTTTACACCTCTGGTGACTATCACATGTGCGGGATTGTTGGAATTGTAGGGCATCATCCAGTAAACCAATCGCTGTACGATGCGTTGCTGGTCTTGCAGCATCGGGGGCAGGATGCTGCGGGTATTGTCACTTATGACAATGGCAGGCTGCATCTGCGGAAGAACAATGGTTTGGTCAGGGATGTGTTCCGTACCAGGCATATGATTAACTTAACTGGCCGTATGGGTATTGGTCATGTGCGTTATCCTACAGCTGGCAGTGCTTCTTGTGCGGAGGCTCAGCCGTTCTATGTTAACTCCCCGTATGGTATCGCTCTGGCACACAATGGTAACCTCACCAACTCAGAGGAACTCAAACGTGATCTGTTTCAGGATGACCTGCGCCATATAAATACTGAATCTGATTCAGAGATTCTGCTGAATATCTTTGCTCATGAGCTTCAGGCGCTGGGTAAATTGCGAGTTACGGAACATGATGTCTTTCAGGCGGTAGCCAGTGTCCATCGACGTTGTCGTGGTGGTTATGCGGCAGTAGCCATGATTGCAGGCTATGGCATCCTTGGTTTTCGCGACCCGTATGGTATCCGCCCCATTGTATTTGGCAAACGAGAGACAGAGCAGGGGCATGAGTATATGATCGCTTCTGAGAGCGTGGCGCTCTCAAATATGGGTTTTGAACTAGTTCGTGACCTGCGGCCTGGCGAAGCGGTTTTTATCGATGTGCAAGGCAATCTGCACACCTATCAGTGCGCTGCTAATACAGTGCTTTCCCCCTGCATATTTGAGTATGTTTATTTCGCACGCCCCGACTCCGTCATAGACGATGTATTTGTGCATAAGGCCCGCTCTCGTATGGGCAAGAGACTGGCAAATAAGATAAAGCGGGTCTGGTCAGATCACGATATCGATGTGGTTATCCCTATCCCAGACACCAGCCGAACCGCAGCCCTGCAACTGGCATTCACCCTGGGGGTCAAGTACAACGAAGGTTTTATCAAAAATCGTTATATTGGACGCACCTTCATTATGCCGGGGCAGCAGGTGCGCCAGAAATCGGTGCGCCAGAAACTGAATGCTATAGATTCTGAATTTAGGGGTAAGAATGTGCTACTGGTAGATGATTCTATCGTCCGAGGTACCACATCACAGCAGATTGTGCAGATGGCACGAGATGTTGGTGCCAGGAATGTCTACCTTGCTTCCGCTGCGCCACCAGTCAGGTACCCAAACGTCTACGGGATCGATATGCCAGCAGCCAGTGAATTGGTGGCCAACCAGCGCACAGAGGAAGAAGTACGGGAGATCATAGGTTGTGATCGGCTCATCTATCAGGATCTGGCGGATCTTGTGCAGGCGGTACACGAAGGTAATCCCAAAATTGACCGTTTCGATACCTCCTGTTTTAACCGTGACTATGTGACAGGTGATGTTAGCCCTCAGTACCTGGAACAGCTTGAACTACTGCGTTGTGACGAAGCGAAGGATGAGCGAGACGAGACTGAAGATACGGGTATTGATTTGCACAATGATCTGTAATTTACCCGTACTAACCAGATCTGGAGTTATGGCATGAGCCAGGATTATGATGATTGGGGTCCCGCTACCCGTGCCATTAGGGTAGGGCATGACCGCACCGCTGAAGGAGAGCATGGTGAACCCATATTTCCTACCTCCAGCTTTGTGTTTAATAATGCGGCCGAAGCAGCGGCGCGTTTTGCTGGTGATGAACCGGGCAATATCTATTCTCGTTTTACTAACCCCACTGTGCGTGCCTTTGAACAACGTCTGGCAGTGATGGAAGGAGGCGAGTCTTGTGTTGCTACTGCCTCTGGCATGGCTGCCATTTTTGCTGTTTGCATGGGGCTGTTGAAGGCTGGAGATCATATTGTTTCATCTCGTAGCGTGTTTGGTGCTACCACTGTCCTGTTCGAGAAATATCTGACTCGTTTTGGCATTACCACCACCTATGTGCCTCTTGCCGACATCAATGCCTGGGAAAAGGGCATACGGCCCAATACACGCATGTTGTTTCTAGAGACCCCGTCCAACCCGCTGACCGAACTGGTGGATATCCAGGTGTTGTCGAATGTGGCTAGGGCCTACGATTGCCCCCTGGTGGTGGATAATTGCTTTTGCACCCCAGTGTTGCAACAGCCTCTTGCTTTGGGTGCGGATATTGTTGTGCACTCTGCTACCAAATACCTGGATGGACAGGGACGTTGCGTGGGTGGTGCTGTAGTTGGTGATGCCAAGCTGGTGGGGGAGGATGTTTTTGGTGTCTTGCGAACATCAGGCCCCACTCTTAGCCCATTTAATGCCTGGGTATTTCTCAAGGGGCTTGAGACCCTGGAACTGCGCATGCAGGCTCACTCCAGCCGTGCCACTGCATTTGCCCTGTGGTTGGAACAGCAACCTGGAGTTAAGCGGGTGTATTATCCTGGTTTGGAATCTCATCCACAGTATGAACTAGCCAAGCGGCAGCAGAAGGCCCCTGGTGGGATTGTTTCCTTTGAGGTTCAAGGTGGCAAGACAGAGGCCTGGAAGGTAATTGATGGTACTCAAATGCTCTCTATTACGGCAAATCTGGGAGATGTTAAAACCACTATTACTCATCCTGGCACTACAACTCATGGGCGGCTCACTGTGGAGCAGAAGCAGGAAGCTGGCATCAGCGACAATTTGATTCGCATTGCTGTTGGCTTGGAGGATATAGATGATATCCAGGAAGATTTGGCTCGAGGCCTGGATGCTTTATAAAACCTCATTTTGGTTATCCTAGAAAAATGGAATCAGCGCCATAGTCAGGCTGATGGGTTTGGCTATCCGGCTCGGGTGCTGACAGAAAACCTGCACTTGCTGCCAACTCATGGAAAGGCGCTTGATCTGGCATGTGGGAGAGGCGCAAATACGCTCTGTTTGGCAGAAAATACCAACCTGGCTGTGCACGCCTGGGATATTTCAAATATTGCGATAGAGCGACTGAGGGAAGAGGCTGGTGCCAGAGATCTGAGTATTCATACCGAGGTTAAGAATGTAACCCAGCAGGTTATAGCTCCATCCAGCTTCGATATGATATTGGTGTGCCACTTCCTGGAACGCAGTCTGGCGCCAGCGCTGATAGACGCCTTGCGGCCAGAGGGACTACTCTTTTACCAGACATTTACTCGTGATAATGTCAATGACAGCGGCCCCTCCAACCCTGCTATGCGGCTGGGAGATAATGAACTTTTAGAACTATTTGGATCTCTCAGCCTCCGGGTTTATCGTGAAGAGCAAAGGTTGGGTGCGGTTAACCAGGGTTGGCGTGATCTTGCTATGCTGGTGGCGGAGAAAGTATAAATCGGAGACATGATATCGATTTCAGCAATTAATCATGCATGGCTATGTGCTGGCAAATCTAGTTAAAGATGGTGTTCCAGGTTGAATTAATCCCTTTCCTTGCCCTTCAGCCTGCTGCCTCTAATGCGTCTAAATACCGCTCGGCATCCAGAGCGGCCATGCAGCCAGCTCCAGCAGAGGTGATGGCTTGGCGGTAGGTGTGATCCATCACATCACCCGCCGCAAAGATGCCAGGGATGTTGGTCTGGGTGGCTTTGCCTTCACGCCCGCCTTCAGTCTTCAGGTAACCATACTCCATATCCAGTTGGTCTACGAAGAGGTCGGTATTTGGTTTATGACCAATGGCGACAAAGATGCCATCCAGGTCAATGTCCCTGGTTGAACCGTCCTTTACATTTTTTATGCGCATACCGGTAACGCCAGTCTGGTCGCCTAGAGCTTCATCCAGCACAGCATCCCATTCAATGGTTACGTTGCCGGTTTCAGACTTTTGGATTAGCTTGTCTGAGAGGATCTTCTCGGCCCGGAACTGGTTGCGACGATGCACAATAACCACCTCAGAGGCAATATTTGCCAGGTAGAGGGCCTCTTCAACTGCGGTGCTGCCGCCACCGATAACGGCGACCTTTTTGTTGCGGTAGAAGAATCCATCGCAGGTAGCACAAGCGGATACTCCGCGGCCTTTGAATTCTTCCTCAGATGGCAGGCCCAGATATTGGGCGGAAGCCCCGGTACAGATAATGAGCGCATCACAGGTATAGATACCATTATCACCAGTGAGGCGAAACGGGCGCTCTGTGAGCTCTGCTTTGTTGATGTGATCAAAAATTATATCGGTGTCGAAGCGCTCAGCATGTTTGCGCATACGATCCATGAGTTCTGGCCCCATAACTCCTTCGTTGTCACCTGGCCAGTTATCCACGTCCGTGGTGGTCATGAGTTGTCCACCCTGTTCTATCCCGGTGATTAGCACTGGGTTGAGATTGGCTCGAGCTGCGTATACTGCTGCTGTGTAACCTGCGGGGCCGGAGCCTAAGATCAGTAGCGGGCAATGTTTTGTTTCGGTCATGTATAATTGCTCCTTCAGTATCATGCAGGGTGAAAAGCCAAGGCTCGTATTGTGGGTTGAATACTACTGAATGTTCCCTGATTGGTAAAGATGTCTTGTGCTCTTTTCGCAAGAGTTTAAATTATCACACTGAAGGAGTAGCAGCTGCATAGTCCCCGTGGCCTAAAGGTTGTTCAGCAGGTGTTGATGCCGTAAGATTCAATGTGTAATCTCTGGTTCTTAATGTTTATTCTAGGAGAAGCAGTCAGTGGCACAAGCGAAGCAACGGGAAGTTGACGGGTTGCAAGGTATGCGGATTGGGAGGCGCCTGCGCGAGGGGGCCTGGCTGCTGCTGTCTGCTGTTTCGCTCTATTTTTTGCTATCCCTTGCGACCTATTCTCCAGGTGATCCCGGTTGGTCATTCACCGGGCAGCGTGAGCAGGTTCTTAACTCCGGTGGGCCGGTTGGGGCTTGGCTGGCGGATGTCTTCCTCTATTTATTTGGTTTTCTTGCTTATCTTTTCCCCGTGATGGTGGCTTGGAGTGGTTGGCTGATCGTGAAAGAGAGCAGCCAGGACGACCGAGTCAATATTCACCTTATTGCTTTGCGTTGGGTGGGTTTTCTAATCACTATTTGTGCAGGCGATGCCCTGGCTGACATGCATGTTGCTCGTTTCCAGATTGCCTTGCCGGTAGGGGCTGGCCCTGGCGGAATTTTGGGTAATTTCATCCAGGCAGAGCTGGTTGGTGTGTTTAGCAGCACTGGCAGCACCCTGTTGCTGCTGGCGCTGTTGCTCGGTGGCTTTACCCTGTTTACCGGAGTCTCGTGGCTGGCGGTGATGGATTGGTTAGGTGGGTTGACCTTTGCGGTTATTGCCATGCTTGGGAGGGTCAAAGGTCTTAAAGGGCGGCTGGAAGAACTGAAGTTCGGGCGTGAGGCTAAACAACATCGTGTGGAGGCGGCCAAGGTTGAGAAGGAGAGGGCCAAAAAACGCAAGCCAGTGCGTATAGAGCCGGTTCTTAAAGATGTTAAACCCAGTACCAGGGTGGAGAAAGAGAAGCAGGTGCCGCTATTTGATGCCCTGCCTGATTCCGAGCTGCCGCCTCTGTCGCTGTTAGACCCAGCGAAACCCAGTGGCTATGGTTATTCCAAAGAGGCGCTGGAAGCACTATCCAGACAGGTTGAATTAAAATTGCGGGATTTTAATGTTGAGGCTGAGGTGGTGGCGGTTTTCCCCGGCCCTGTTGTTACTCTGTTTGAGCTGCAACTGGCACCTGGCACCAAGGCATCTAAACTTACTGGCCTTTCTAAGGATCTGGCTCGTGCTCTATCTACTATCAGCGTGCGGGTAGTGGAGGTGATTCCTGGTAAGTCAGTAGTTGGATTGGAGATTCCAAATGAACAGCGTGAGACGGTCTATCTCGGTGAGGTGTTGCAATCAGACGCCTATGACAAATCACGCTCGCCGCTGACACTAGCCCTGGGTAAGGACATATCTGGTAATCCATCGGTGGCAGACCTGGGTAAGATGCCCCACGTCCTGGTTGCAGGCACCACAGGTTCAGGTAAATCGGTGGCTATCAATGCCATGATATTGAGTCTGCTGTTTAAGGCTACACCACAGGAAGTCCGGCTGATTATGATTGACCCCAAGATGCTGGAGCTGTCAGTCTATGAAGGTATCCCCCATCTGTTGACGCCGGTGGTGACAGATATGAAAGAGGCCGCAAATTCTCTACGTTGGAGCGTAGGGGAGATGGAGCGGCGTTACCGCCTGATGGCAGCTCTTGGGGTGCGTAATATTACGGGTTACAATCGCAAGGTGCTGGAGGCCGAAAAGGCCGGAGAGCCGCTACGTGATCCTCTGTTTGAGTTGGAACCGGGCCAGGACAGCACCCATATTCCGCTACTGCAAAAACTGCCATATATAGTGATCATCATTGATGAATTGGCAGATATGATGATGGTGGTGGGGAAAAAAGTAGAGGAGCTGATTGCCCGCTTGGCCCAGAAGGCGCGGGCTGCTGGTGTGCATTTGTTGCTTGCCACTCAGCGTCCCTCAGTTGATGTGATTACCGGTCTGATAAAGGCCAATATTCCTACGCGGATTGCGTTTCAGGTCTCATCACGGATTGACTCCCGTACCATCCTGGATCAGATGGGGGCTGAGCATTTGTTAGGGAATGGTGACATGCTATATCTGCCGCCTGGTGGTAGCATCCCCAAGCGTATCCACGGAGCCTTTGTGGACGATAATGAGGTACATAGGGTAGTCAAGCAGTTGAAGGCGATGGGTGATCCTGATTATATAGATGAAATTCTGCAGGAATCTGCGGAGGATATTCCCGGTCTATCTGCTGATATCGGCGGCTCCACAGAGGACACTGATCCACTGTTTGACGAGGCCGTGCGTATTGTTACCGAGACCAGGCGTGCCTCTATATCTGGTGTGCAACGGCGGCTAAAGATTGGTTACAACAGAGCGGCTAGAATGATTGAGGAGATGGAGAGAATAGGCGTAGTCAGTACGGCTGAAAGCAATGGAAACCGTGAGGTGCTTGCGCCGCCACCAGTGGAATAATCACCAAAAGGTATTAGCTTGAGAATCAAATCATTATTAATCTGGATTGCAATAACCTTGTCCCCTGGAGTTCTATGGGCCGCCACGGGGTCAAAACACCTGGATCTATTTCTGGATAACCTGGGCACCCTGCAAGCCAACTTCGAGCAGTCAGTGCTGGACGACACCCATAGCAAGGCAACTCGGTTCCAGGGGGTTCTATATCTCCGGCGACCAGGGCAATTCCGCTGGGATTACAGCGAACCCTATGAGCAGTTGATTGTGGCGGATGGCAACCGAATCTGGGTCTATGATAGCGATTTGGAGCAGGTTAGCCACAGTTCTCAGGAGGATACTTTAAAAGGGACTCCGGCTCAGTTGCTGAGTGGCACCGCGCCTGTTGAAGAGAGCTTTGAAGTGATTGATATCGGTGAGAGCCAGGGCATGGAGTGGGTGGAATTGATTCCACGGGATAAGGAGAGCCAGTTTATTCGAATCCTGCTGGCCTTTATGGGCAAAGAGCTACGGCGCATGGAGATGGCCGATCAGTTCGGTCAAATCACTCGTTTCCAATTCACTGATATTCAGCGGAATCTGGAGTTGCCGGACAAGCTGTTTGAATTTGAAATGCCTGAAGGAGTTGATAGTTATGGGGAATGAGCAGGTTTAAGATTGGCAGTGAACAGTATCACCTAATACCAACCATGGCTTCTGACGACTTGTTTGCCGCTGCTGATGTGAGTAGTACTCGACCCCTGGCGGATCGAATGCGGCCTCAAGCGTTGGATGAGTTTTTTGGTCAGCAGCAGATTGTTGCGCAAGGTAAACCTCTACATGAAGCCATTGCAGCAGACAGGCTGCACTCAATGGTCTTCTGGGGGCCGCCCGGTACCGGTAAGACCACGCTGGCCAGGCTGATTGCCCGTAGCTCAGGGGCATGTTTCATAAGTTTGTCAGCAGTGATGGCGGGGGTGAAGGATATCCGTCAGGCAGTTGAGCGGGCTGGCAATGTACGTCTGTCGGAAAACCGTCCCACTATACTATTCATTGATGAAGTGCATCGCTTCAACAAGGCACAGCAGGATGCGTTTTTACCTCATGTGGAGGATGGCACCCTGGTCTTTATCGGTGCTACTACCGAGAATCCATCCTTTGAATTGAATAATGCCTTGCTATCCAGGGCACGTGTTTATGTGCTCAAATCACTGACGACTGACGACCTGGAGCAGGTTCTGGCAAATGCCATCAAAGATACGGATCGAGGACTTGGTAAACGAGATATACAGCTGGAACCAGATCTGCGGCGCCTGATTGCTGAAGCTGCTGATGGTGATGCCCGTCGAGCGTTGAATCTATTGGAGATTGTTACGGATCTATCTGAAGATCCAAAGATCTCACGAGAAGCAGTGGAAGAGGTTGTTGCTGGTGGGGTACGTCGTTTTGATAAAGGAGGTGATCTGTTCTACGATCAGATCTCAGCCTTGCATAAATCAGTACGCGGAAGCGCCCCTGATGCGGCTCTCTATTGGTTCGCACGAATGCTTGATGGTGGCTGTGATCCCCTGTATATAGCGCGTCGTGTGGTACGTATGGCCTCAGAGGATATCGGCAACGCAGACCCTCGCGCCCTCACCATCGCCCTAAATGCCTGGGAGACTCAGGAGCGGCTGGGTAGCCCTGAGGGTGAGTTGGCTGTTGCCCAGGCCGTTACTTATCTCGCTTGTGCGCCTAAGAGCAATGCCGTCTACATGGCTTTCAAACTGGCTATGAGCAGTGCGCAAAAATCTGGTTCATTGGAGGTTCCAGTGCATTTGCGCAACTCACCCACCAAGCTGATGAAGGAGTTGGGGTATGGGAAGGCATACCGGTATGCCCATGATGAACCTGGAGCTTATGCAGCGGGGGAGACTTATTTTCCAGAAGATCTTGGTGAGCAACAGTTCTATGAACCGGTAGAGCGTGGGTTGGAGATTAAAATTGCGGAAAAACTAAAACGCCTACGCGAATTGGATAGGGATACCAGATAGGTAAAAATATTATGGCTAAAGAGAAACTCAAAGATATTGTATACAAGGCTGATTCGCTTATTCATGGTACCGGGTTATTCGCCAAACGAAAGATCAAAAAAGGTGAATATATCGGGATTTATGAAGGTAAGCAGGCAAGGCGTAACGGTACCTATGTACTATGGGTGTATGAGGATGAAGGAGCGGAACCAGTGGGCCGTAGTGGCAAGAACTTACTGCGCTACCTAAATCATTCTGTCCCAGGGAACGCAGAGTTTGATGGCTTTGATCTTTATGCCAGAGTCAAAATCAAGCTGGATGATGAGATTACCTTCGACTATAAGGAGTTTGATTGATAAAACCTAGTAGGAACAATGCCCGCCACAAGGTTTAACGTCGTAACTAGCAGTGAAAAAGAAGGTTGATCCTGTGCCAACTGTGCTCTCAACCCAGAGAGAGCCGCCTATCTGATCGACTAGCTGTTTAGTGACAGCTAATCCATGCCCCGCAGTATTGAGCATCTCACCAGAAACTGCGTTCTCCGGTTGAGCTTTAGGCTCAAAGATGTGCTCCTGCTTCTCGGGTGCTATCCCGCATCCTGTATCAGACACCGAGAAGTGTATGGCCCCTGGGGCTTTGTTCTTCATGTCTGGTTCTACATTTACCCTTATATATCCTTCAGATGTATGTTTCAGCGCATTACTCAGAAGCTTTACCAGGATACTTTCCAGGACGGATGCCTCTCCCATAAATTTGGAACAGGCGTCGGGGCATATATGTGCAGAAATATTTATTCCTTCAGCGTGAGCGCGTTCAGCGAAATTGCCAACAGTTATGTCTACCACTTCTTCAAGGCTAAAATACTCTGACATCAGCTTTTCTCTCCTAAGGTAGTACTTTCACTGCTGTAGCCACAAACCGATACTCAATAACAGGGCGATTGATTCTGTTAACCTCTTCTGCTGATTTGCCTGCATCTTGCGCAAAATGGCGGGCTTCTGATATTTCCATTTGCTCGGCAAAAAGCTTGCCTTGGGCCAATATCTTTTTTCCTACCACTGTCTTGGGTACAAAAAATTCGTAGTTGATGAAGGTTACTCTGATATCGCTTTTGGTTCCTTGCAGTGTTACCCAGCAGCCCTTTTTCTGACAAATATCTGTAGCCTTACCCGTAATTAAAATTTCCTGATTTGCGAGTTGTGCAAGTTGCTCAATGGCATTATCGACAGAGATGGGGGAGCTAAGGGTAATTTCGGCACCAAAATGGTCTGTCTGATTCCCATCGCTACCATATGCAGTTCCAATAGATAAAAAAAGTATTATGGTGAAAATTGATGCTGTTCTCATTGGTTACCTCGTGGTTATGGATGAGCAAATGATACACAAAATAGAGATGATAAATAAGGCCAATTAGTGACGGTTATTTTCTTCTTAATTCCTGATATAATGGGTCAAGTTTTTATCTCGGCGCCCAACGATCCGCGCCTTTAGTGCTTCTCTTAGTAGTACGCTGTAAGAACCTCGCGGTATACCCATCCCGGTTATTCCCGATATAAAGTTACAATAAACCTGCCTTAGATCGTTTCAAGGGTTTACCTTGAAAGGCCATTAGGAAAATAAATATATGTCATTTGATACTCTCGGCTTGTCTGCCGAATTGCTCCGTGCTGTCTCTGAACAGGGCTACAGCGAACCTACTCCCATACAACGTCAGGCCATTCCGGTCATCCTTGAAGGAAAAGACATTATGGGGGGTGCCCAGACAGGTACCGGTAAGACCGCTGGTTTTACCTTGCCTCTGTTACAAAAGTTGCATGAAGGCCCCAAATTGGGGGGTCGGCGTCCGGTGCGAGCACTGATCCTGACCCCAACACGTGAGCTTGCTGCCCAGGTGGAGGCTAGTGTTGATACCTATGGAAAGTATCTGCCCCTTAAATCTACGGTGATTTTTGGCGGTGTGAAGATTAACCCTCAGATTCAGAAACTACACCAGGGCGTGGATGTGCTGGTGGCAACGCCTGGACGATTATTAGATCATGTCGGGCAAGGAACCCTTGATTTGTCCAGAGTGGAGATATTGGTGCTGGATGAAGCTGATCGCATGCTGGATATGGGCTTCATCCGTGATATTCGCAAGATCCTCGCTGTATTACCAAAGCAGCGCCAGAATCTGCTGTTTTCTGCTACTTTTTCAAAGGAAATAAAGAAACTGGCTGATGGCTTGCTGCATTTGCCGGTGTTAGTTGAGGTTGCTCGTCGCAATGCCTCATCTGAGCTGGTTGACCAGGTTATTCATCCCGTAGATCGAACTCGTAAGCGTGAATTGCTCTCCTATTTGATCGACTCTCAAAACTGGCAACAGGTACTGGTATTTACTCGCACCAAGCATGGCGCAAACCGCCTTTCCCAGCAATTAATGCGGGACGGCATTACAGCAGCAGCTATTCATGGGAACAAGAGCCAAGGGGCGCGCACTCGTGCATTAGCTCATTTTAAGCAAGGTGAGGTTAGAGTGCTGGTGGCTACAGATATTGCTGCGCGTGGCTTGGATATTGACCAACTGCCCCATGTTGTTAACTTCGAGTTGCCCAATGTATCGGAAGATTACATACATCGTATTGGTCGTACTGGCCGTGCCGGCAATGAAGGTGAGGCAGTGTCACTGGTTTGTGTAGATGAGCATAAATTATTACGGGATATTGAGCGTCTGGTGAAACGTGACCTCCCGCGAGTAGTTGTGGAGGGTTTTGCGCCAGATCCATCAGTAAAGGCCGAACCCATCATCAATGGTCGTAATAGCCAAAGCCGTGGGCGTGGTAACCAAAACCGTCAGCGCTCTGGTGGAAGAAAATCTCAGCGGAGCACAGCAGCATAATCATAATCTGGAATTAAGCAGATTTGGTATCATTAATGTGCAGCAAATGGGGTTGTGATTACGGCGAGAGGATTAGATGTCTGATAATGCAAAGCTTGACCAGGTAGTATTGGATGCCAGGCGTGCGGCTGAAAAACGCTCAGAAAGCTACCGGGAGCAATCCCTACGCATCCACCCCTGGATATGTGGCCGTTGTGGCCGTGAGTTTGCCCGCAGTAATCTCCGTGAGCTGACAGTCCACCATAAGGATCACAATCATGATAATAATCCTGTCGATGGTAGTAATTGGGAGAACCTGTGCCTCTATTGCCATGATAATGAACACCAGCGCTACGTTAATCATGTACGAGGGCATGATGGGCTTTTATCGTCAGAGACAAAGACTGCAACATCTAACCCCTTTGCGGGACTAGCGGATATGCTAGAGCAGAGCAAAAAATAGGTCTCATGGATTTCAGGAATAACTATGCCAACAGAACTCAACGTACCACTCACCGAAGATGAATTAACCAAACTGGATGACTTCTTGCTTTCCAGTAGTGAGGGTGGAGGCAGAATGCCAGTAGATGAAGCTCATGGCTTTATTACAGCACTAATCATCAGCCATCTGCCGGTTGGGCAGACGGCGTGGCAGTCAGCAGTGTGGGGCGACCCGGTATTTGCGAATGAAGCTGAAAAAGAGTGTATGACCGATCTATTGCAGCGTATGCGCAATGATATTGCGGCAACGCTGCAAGCAGGCCATCCTTTTGAACCACTGGTGATCGAAGAAGATAGCGATGGAGAGGTAACGGAGGACTATGATGGTTGGTGTATAGGGTTTATGCATGCTGTCACCTGCCATCAGGAACATTGGGAGAAGCTACCAAAAAATGAACATGAGTTGCTATCCCCAATAGCCAAGCTGGCACTCTTGAGTAGTGAGGAAGAGGTGGAGATGGAAGCAGATGAGTATGAGATGTGTATCGAACTCATACCAGGAACAGTTGCTGGCCTTTACTCACATTGGGAGTCTGAGCAGCCGACCATGAACTGAGGCATTTTGGGTTGTGGCGTTGTCAGCGGCGCTTGCCACCGCGCCAAGGTTTTGGCCGATCCGGCCCCACATGGATCATCCTGCCGTCAAGATCACTGCCGTCGAGCGCCGCCATTGCGGCACGAGCCTCATGCCCTTCCATCTCGATCGTCGCAAAGCCTTTGCAATCACCAGAGAAGAGATCTTTTGCCATCTTGAGGGAACGAACAACGCCATATTCTGTGAAGAGTGCTGTCAGGCTCTCTTCTGTGGTTGATCTTGGGAGACCACGAACCGAAAGAGTAATCAATTATTGTTACCTTCATAAAAGTGTTGGAGTACCAGCAGCAGGTAGGGCTAAGATTGTGCTGCCGAGCCAAGATATATTACCCTGGGTAGAAATGCAACCATCTGTAAATATTGCTTTTAAATCAATACGATATTTGGCTGGTTTTGGCTGCTTGCAGGTGCGGGTAAGTTGACATGGAGCTGCGGTGAACTATTCTTTGCTGGTGAGTTGCTTTGGTTAAGTGAGGGATATATGTTTATAAAAAATAGACTTGAAAGTGCTAATCATGCTGACGAAGCAAATGGTAGGCGGGCAATACGGCGACGCCATCTCATCTATTATCTTAGAGTCTGGGATATGGCTAATAATGAGGTGTTGGGGCATATAGTCGATATTACGACAGAAGGGATTATGTTGATTAGTGACCAGCAGATAGAGCTTAATAAAGAGTATGACCTTGAAATACGCTGGAATGATGCAGAAGGTGATGCTAAGACAATTCGATTTAAAGCAGAAAGCTGCTGGAGTCACCTGGATATAAACACTTCCTTTCATGACACTGGTTTCCATCTGATTGAAGCGACACCAGAGGTGCTTGATCCCATCCATGAATTAATTGATGAATACGGATTTAATGACTAATAATAAAGCAATGATATTTGATGTTATAGATGCGCGGATTACGCCCTATGGAAGCCTCGATGTTTTAGCGGCAGGAGAAATCTGCAAACTGCTTGATACCAGCCAGGGTGGGTTGTACAGCACATTCAGAAACTGCTCATTAGCGGTGCTGAATTGTGGCAGTAACCTGGATGATGGAAAGGAGCTGCTGGAGCGTTATAAGAGCTTTGATATCCACGTCATCCGGCAGGCTCGTGGTATAAAATTAGAGGTTCAGGCAGCACCGGCAAGGGCCTTTGTTGATGGCCGGATGATCAAGGGCCTTAGTGAACATCTGTTTGCTGTGTTGCGTGACATAATATATGTAAATGATGAGATTATTGGCAGCCCAGAATTCGATTGTGGGAAGTCGGCAGGCATTACCAATACCGTATTTCACATATTGCGCAACGCTAATATCCTGCAACCTAGAAAACGGCCTAATCTAGTGACCTGTTGGGGCGGGCATTCTATTACCCGGAAGGAGTATGAATATTCAAAGGAAGTTGGTCATGAAATGGGGCTGAGAGGCTTAGATATATGCACAGGATGTGGTCCTGGTGCAATGAAAGGCCCTATGAAAGGAGCAACAATCGGGCATGCAAAGCAGCGAATATATAATGGGCATTACATCGGCATAACAGAACCTGGAATAATTGCTGCTGAGTCCCCAAATCCTATTGTTAACGATCTGGTGATAATGCCGGATATTGAAAAAAGACTTGAGGCTTTTGTTCGTATCGGCCATGGGATTGTGGTGTTTCCTGGCGGTGCTGGTACAGCCGAAGAGATCCTCTATATCCTTGGTATTCTGCTTCACCCAGATAACCGGCAAACCCCGTTTCCGCTTATATTTTCCGGGCCAGCAGGGACCAGAGATTACTTCACTGGGATTGATAAATTTATTGGGGTTACCCTGGGTAAAGAGGCGCAAGCGCGCTATAAGATAATCATTGATGATCCTGCATCTGTCGCAAAGGAAGTGCTTGCTGGAATTAGAGAAGTGCGCCGCTACCGACGTGAAACCAGTGATGCTTATTATTTCAATTGGTTATTAAAAATAGAGCGTGAGTTTCAGGAAACATTTGCTCCCACACATGAGAATATGCTTGGTCTTAAGTTGCATAAAAAACAGGAAAGTCACTTGCTGGCTGCAAATTTGCGCCGTGCCTTCTCAGGCATTGTTGCTGGAAATGTAAAGGATGATGGTATCCGCGCTATTGAGCAACATGGTCATTTTGAAATTCGCGGTGATGTGGACATCATGCAACCAATGGATGATTTGCTGGCATCATTTGCTGCTCAACATCGAATGAAGTTGCCAGGCTCAAAATACGTCCCGTGTTATAAAGTTATCAAGTAGCCTAAGGAGACTCTGCTTTTTCAGCGCAACTGATGCATAGAGCGAATCAATAGGGGGAGAAAAGGAACAGGCTATACGATCAGACAAGGAGTTACCGCACTGGTTTGAACTTCATCATTGGATATCACTTGCGTGAGGAGCCGTGTACGGATCAGTACGTGCAGGCGGAGGCTTCGGCCTCCTCTGACCCGATAAAACAAACAACGCTTTAAACTGTCCGAGGAATTTGACTTCGTTAGGGCTTTTTGTCTACACTGTACGGCATACCCGTACGATATGAGGCATTAACTAATGGATAGCATAAGCGTAAATAAATTCAGAGATAATCTAAAATGCTTTATAGAACAAGTTGTTAATGAGCATATGCCACTAAAAGTAACTCGCAGAAGCGGTGAAGATTTTATTGTTGTCAGTGCTGAGGACTGGGCACGGGAGCAAGAGACACTATATATTTTACAAAACAATGACTTAATGAAGCAGATTGCCTCTTCAGTGGTAACACACTCTAAGAAAGCTGGGTATACACCTACTACTGGAGAAATGGATGAGATCACTGGTGTTTGAGGGTAATACATGGGCAATCTATGAAGAGCTTAGGCGGAAAGATAAAAAGCTGCATAATTCATTACGCAAATTATTAAAAGAAATGCTTCGGGGCGATCCATGTACTGGCATAGGAAAACCTGAGCCACTAAAACATAACCTCTCTGGATTATGGTCTCGCCGATTAAGCCAGAAAGACCGAGTTATTTATAAATATGATAGTGATTATATTTATATCTTTGCTATCGGCGGACATTACGACCAATTTTAATTTGCCCTAATAAAATACAAAGACCATCGTTTAGAATCTAAAAAGTGACTTTTCCTCTGCCTATTTCAGAGAACTTGTCATCTCCGCAAAGGAATGCGCAATGAACACAGCGTGAGATGCAGTTGCCTATAGGGATATAGGTGCTAGAGCAATGCAGGAGCAATTGCCGCGATAGTAGGGGGTATCTTATCTGAGATTTACATGGGGTAGCCATACAACCTCTCCTTGAGTCCTTGTCATATTGATGTCTTTGTGACTTTAGCGCGTGCTATGCGGGAATACAAACGATGGGTGTCTGCATTTTTGCTCTGATCCTCTTACCCCTCTGCCAACACTTCATACAGCAATGCACGAGCACGCTCATTATCGGCTTCATCCCGGTAATCAGAAATCAGACGCAGTTTGGCTGATTTCAATGATGGTTGTCCTGGTTTAATACTATTGAGCAACATGGTCATTTTGAAATCCGCGGTGATGTGGACATCATGCAGCCAATGGATGATTTGCTGGCATCATTTGCTGCTCAACATCGAATGAAATTGCCAGGCTCAAAATACGTCCCGTGTTATACAGTTATCAAGTAGCCTAAGGAGACTCTGCTTTTTCAGCGCAACTGATGCATAGAGGGGTGGCGGGATCAAATTCGAGGCGCTGTTTAGCTATGCCCTCATCGCATTTTATGCAGTACCCATATTCTCCCTCCTCAATCCGATGTAGTGCGGAAGTAATTTTTTGCGTCTCGATCTTGCGGCGTCTCCTCACTTCCTGTGACATTGCCTGACCTTGCATGGCATCCATACGAGACAGCCTCCCAACACAGGTTTGATCCAGCTCAACAGTCTTTGCGGCTTCGTTATTTATGTCTTCAAGATCGAGCAACTCATTTTGCCGTTGCAATAAACGTTGCTTGAAAGATTTAATATTTATATCATCCGGCATTGCGCAGAGGCCTTTGCGTTGGGGCGTTATCTAGTTGCTGCGATGGATTAGTTGGTTACTTTAAGAGGGCCAACTGTTTAATTATGAGTCATATTACTCTAAACCGACCGTTGATACTTATTATTTGCTATGTCTGCATGGCTTTACTCCTCAGTTCTTGTGCAACCATGCCGGGAACTGTTTATGATCTAAAAAAAGGTAAGCCAGTCCTCATGAGTGTATTGCTGGCACAGCTGAATAGCTATCGGGTGGTGTTTGTTGGGGAAGCACATGATAGCGATATTGATCATGCCATGCAGTTGGGAATTATTCGCCAATTTCACAGTAATGGGAAGCAGATTGCGGTTGGTTTGGAGATGGTTCCTGCTTCCTTTCAGCCCATATTAGATGCCTGGATAGCAAAAAAAATCAGTGAAGCCGAATTCAGCAGAATGTTTTCTGATGTTTGGTCAATCTCATATGCCTATTATGAAGAGATCTTTAATTATGCAAGAGAGAATAACATTCCTTTAGTGGGATTAAATATTACTAAGAAAACATTTAAGAAGGTATCCAGGGATGGTGTTGGTATGGAGCCTCCAGATTTGTTAAGAAAGCTGAAATACAGTATGTGTGTTCAGGAGTTCAAGTATGCCAGAGCCATGCGTCAATACCTGGTAAATCTTAACCACCGCCAGGGTAACTTTAACAAAATGTGTGATACCCAACGGTTTAGGGAGGCTTTTATGGCATGGCGGATTGTTGATTATCTAAGGTCATCAGAAGATACGATGATCGTTTTGACTGGCTCCGCACATGCGCAAAAAAATGCTATCCCTGCAATGCTGAGAAGGCATGGGGAGCAAAACTATGCCGTTCTGCTGCCTTATAATTTCAGCGATATTTTGCAGGCTAATGTTACTTTGCGTGAAGGTGATTTTGTTTGGTGACTAGAAGGTGTTGGCGGTAAAGTTATTGAACCAACTGTGGGCGTATGCTGCCTCGCGTTTTAGCTGCTCTGGATGGGCATCAGCAGGGGTAGAGCCACCGGCAGTTTGCATAATGCTGGCACCGTCTTTTGCCAAGCGGTATACAGCGGTGGTTGAGAAAGCATACTCATTACCAACAGTTGAGTAGGCGACATCCAGGTAAGATGGAGTTTCAGGTTGCTGGTCGTTTAAGAGCGCCACTACCGCTGAGGCACAGACCATGGCCTGAGAACTGGCCGCTGATCCCAGCTTATGCATGCTGGTGGCAATACTGGCGTCGCCGATGATGTGGATACCCTCAAGCCTGGTAGATTCAAAGGTGGCTGGATCAATAGGGCACCAACCACTTGCGTCGGTAAGCCCTGCTGATTGGGCGATTTTGCCAGCCCGTTGAGCTGGGATGATGTTGAGAACATCTGCCGTAAATACGTTGCCACCTGCCGTGGTAACGCTGTTAGATGCGGCATCTACCTTTACCACTTCTGATTTGTCTTGACCTCCATGCCATTCGATCAGGCTATTATTGCCGCCATAGCCATAAAGTGTCTTCCAGGCCTGAAGAAAAAGCCCCATTTGCGGGAATTTCTCCTTAGCGTCGAGAATGAGTACCTTTGACTTGGGTTTTTGCTGCTGCAGATAGAGAGCGATTTGACTCGCCCTTTCATAGGGTGCGTGGGGTGCCCTTATGAGACCCGATGGCGGAGCGATGATGACGGTACCACCGTCAGGCATGGCCTCCAATTGCTCGCGCAGGGTTTTGGTTTGTTGACCAGCTTGCCAAGCGTGAGGGATTACTGCTGCAACTTTTGTGTCGTAGCCTGCAATGGTCTCCCATTTAAAGTCTATGCCGGGGGCAATAATGCAGCGGTCATAAGAAAATGTCCGGCCCGTTTTTGTTGATACCGTCTTTTTGTCGGCGTTGATATTGGTGGCGATGTCGTGGATGAGCGTGATGCCAATATCCTTCAAGCCGGTGTAGTTAAAGCGGATGCTGTGCAGTGAGCGTTGGCCACTTAGCACCTCATTGCTCATAAAACAGGTGTAGTAGGCCTGCTTTGGCTCGATGAGGGTTACTTCTATTGCTGGATTGAGCAGTTGGATTTGCTTGGCAGCAGTAGCACCGCCGATACCGCCGCCCACAACCACAACCTTTTTGTTAGCGCCGAGAGCCAGAAAGGGTGTGGCTCCTAAGCATAAGGCTGAGGCGGTGAGAAATTCCCGGCGGGTAAAGCCCATGCTAATCGGCTATTGCTGACTTGAGTAGTAGTGGAGGAGGGCGGTGAAGCCCTGCTCGCCTTTTCTGGCATATAGCTTATCTAGCCGCTGCTGCATTTTTTTACCAGCTTGGCGCTTATTGGTACGGAAGTCCTTTAACGCCCAACTGAGATAGATTGTCCATTGCCCAGCCAGAATGCCAGCATCATCTTGAACTGACTGTCCGCCTTCGGCGTGGCACTTTTCGCAATATTGCTCGTGTAGTTTTGCTCCTTTTCTGGCTAGCTTTGCATCGAATGATTGTTTGGCTTTGATGAAAGTCTTGGTGCTGAAATAGTCTGCCAGGAGCTGGGTTTCCTCAGTTGAGTAGCCATTGGCGATCTGGCCCATGACGGTGGATGGGATCTCACCGTTTTTGAATCCCTCCATGGTGAAGATAAAATACTCGCTGGAAAGCCCAGCGATGGATGGGATTGCCGGGCCATTGCTGCTCCCATTCTGGCCGTGGCAGATGATGCAGCTATTAGCCAGCATGCTGGCTCTAGGAGCCTGTTGGGGGGCAGCAATGCTGATGGAGCAAAGGGTCATGGCCAGCCAAGTGGTCAGTAGTATTATAATTTGGCGTTTTGGCATGGTGTCATGTAGAGGGAGCGCTAGGCTCTTCTGGCTCTTGAGGCTCCTGGTGCGCGATACCTTTGTGGCAATTAATACAGGTCTTACCTTCGCTCTCAGCACGGGCGTGGCGCTTGCGTGCGCTCTTGTCCTGCTCTGCCAGATCCATTTGCGCCAAGGCGTGACAGGAACGGCATGCCATAGAATTGTTGGCTTCCATCTTATCCCACACACGATTGGCTAGCCGCCACCGACGCTGATCAAATTTTTCACGCGTATCCATGGTGCCCAGCAGTTCATGTATCACATCAGGGGCGGCCATAATTTTGGCTTTTAGTCGTGGTATGAACTCCTGTGGAACATGGCAATCCTGGCACTTGGCCTGCACCCCAGAGGGATTTTTGAAGTGAATGGTTTTTTTGAACTCCTCCAGATTGAAGGTCATGGAGTGGCAAGAGACGCAGAATTCCTGGGTATTGGTGTAATTAATACCCATGTTCAGCAGAATGATGCAGAGTGCTCCACCAGTGAATGCCAGGATTAAACTAAGAAGGGAGCGTGGTTGCCCGGTTTGAATGGCTATTTTATGGCGAACCATCGTTTCCTCTAAGCTCTCATGTTAGTGCGGTTATATTGAGATAAACAGCGAGTGTAGCGGGGCAGAATCGCAAATATTTGTGATAAATGCAAAATATTCAGTTTGTAGATGATTTAGTACCTGCGGACATGTGGGGATTGATGTAGCATAGCGGCAAATTATCTGTGAGTACCTGTGATGTTGCAGTTGAAAGACGGATTTGGTAGGAAAATCGAGTACTTGCGGCTGTCGGTTACCGACCGTTGTGATTTTCGTTGTTTCTACTGTATCCCTAAGGGCTATAAAGATTTCACTCATCCAGAGTCCTGGTTGACTCTGGATGAGCTTGAGCGCCTGGTGCGGCTGTTTTCAGAGTTGGGTGTCAGTAAGATGCGGCTGACCGGTGGAGAGCCTCTGATCCGCCAGGATCTGCCGGAGATGGTCAGGCGTATCGGTGCCCTGCCGATGCTTGAGGATCTTTCTCTCAGCACCAATGCTTCCAGGTTAGCAGAACATGCTGCCGTGCTTAAAGAGGCTGGGATAGGGCGCATTAATGTCAGTCTTGATTCTCTGGATGCGGATGTGTTCAAAAAGATTACCCAGGGCGATCTGGATCAGGTTATTGCAGGTCTGATGGCGGCCAAAACAGCAGGCCTCAATCCCATTAAGATTAATATGGTGGTGATGAAGGGATTGAATGATCATGAGATTGGCAATATGGTGGATTTCTGCCTGGAACATGATTTTACCCTGCGGTTTATCGAGACCATGCCAGTTGGAGCAGCCGGGCAAACGGCAACCGATTATTTCCTTGATCTCAAAGAGGTCAGGGCTGAGTTAGAGCAACGCTTTGATCTGGAGCCGGCGGTGATGAAAGGTGCTGGCCCAGCGAGCTATGTTCTGGTGCGTGGCACTAAGCTGCGTATTGGTTTCATTACCCCTATGTCACAGCACTTCTGTGATACCTGTAACCGTGTGCGCCTCTCTGCAGAAGGTACCCTTTATCTCTGTCTGGGACAGCATGACACGGTGGAACTGCGTCCCATACTGCGTAGTGGGGCAACGGATGATGAAATTAAACAAGCGCTACGAGACGCTATTGTGTTAAAACCAAAACAGCACGAGTTTCAGTCACAACCAGATAACTTAGTGCGAATCATGTCTGTAACAGGCGGGTAATTTATAACAGGCCCTAAGGCGCGGATAATGCCCTCCACATTTTTTCGTTTCATTCTGCAACATAAATACCTAGTGGTTGCCATCACGCTGCTCTACGTGGTATTGGCTGCGAGCGGTATGCGTTTCCTGGTATTTAATAATGACTACCAAGTCTTTTTCAGTGAGGAAAATCCACAGCTTTTAGCCTTTAAAGCATTGCAGGATACCTATACCAAAAATGACAATATCCTGTTTGTTGTCTCCGCAAAAGATGGCCCAATTTTCACCAGGGAAACCCTAGCAGCAATTGAGTGGCTGACCAAAGAGGCCTGGCAGGTTCCTTATTCCCTCAGGGTGGATTCCATTACCAACTTTCAGCACACCTATGCTGAGGAAGATGATCTGATAGTGGAAGATCTGGTACTTGATGCCGCCGGTTTATCAGATGCTCAACTGGCTGATAAAAGGCGCATTGCGTTAGCAGAACCGATGCTTCTGGATCGCTTGATCTCCCCTGATGCCAATACCACTGGTATCAACGTCACCATCCAAATGCCTGGAGTCAGGTTGGATGAAACCCCCGAAGTAGTGCAGTTTTCGCGTAATCTTAAAGAGCAAATGAAGACGCTGTTTCCTCAGGTTGAGGTGCGGCTTACTGGCGTGGTGATGATGGATAATGCATTTGCTGAGGCATCGCAACAGGACATGCAGACCCTCTATCCATGCATGCTGCTACTGGTACTTATCGTTATGGGGGTGCTGTTGCGTTCTATACCAGCAACCCTGTCTACTCTGGCGGTAATATTGATGATGATTGCTGCCACTATGGGGATAACGGGGTGGATTGGCATTCAAATGACAGCACCTACCACTATAGTGCCAGTCATTATTCTTACTTTAGCCGTAGCAGATTGTGTACATGTACTGACTACGTTTCTGCACCAGATGGGACAGGGTAAAAATAAGCAGGATGCCATGCTGGAGAGTTTGCGCATAAACCTTGAGCCGATTTTCCTTACCAGCCTGACAACAGCAATTGGCTTTTTAATTCTTAACCTAAGCGATGTTCCCCCATTCCAGGATTTAGGCAATATGGCAGCCATAGGCGTCGCCTTTGCATTTATTCTATCCATCACTTTCTTGCCAGCGCTGATGATGATAATGCCGGTCAAGGCGTTCCGTTCTGACACACCGGATGCCATTGCAATGGCGCGCATTGCAGAGTTTGTTATCCGAAATCACAGCAAACTGCTGGTGGGCATGTTGTGCCTGGTGCTGTTTCTGCTGGCGCAGATTCCTCGCAATGAACTCAATGATGAATATGTGAAATATTTTGATACATCCATAGAGTTCAGGCAGGATGTGGATTTTGTAACGGAACGTCTTGGAGGTGAATACCGGATAGATTATTCCCTCAGTGCGGTCGAAGCTGGTGGTATAAGTGACCCTGCTTTTCTGCGGCACTTGGATGCCTTTGCTGAATGGTATCGCCAGCAACCAAAGGTTGTTCACGTCTCCAGCTTTACCGATATCATGAAACGGTTGAACAAGAATCTACATGGAGATGATCCAGCATGGTATCGCCTCCCTGATCAGCGTGACCTTGCGGCTCAATATCTCCTGTTGTATGAGTTTTCATTGCCATTTGGATTGGATCTGAATAATCAGATCAATGTTAAAAAGTCCGCAGTTCGGTTTTCAGTCACGATAAAACCCATGTCAACCAATGAGCTGCTGGCACTTGAAGAGCGCGCTCAGCAATGGTTGCAGGAAAATGTCCCTGAGACCATGCGGTCAGAAGGTGCCAGTCCAACCGTTATGTTTTCGCATATCGGAGCACGTAATATACGCACTATGCTTAAGGCATCGGTGATAGCGCTGGTGCTTATATCATTCATCTTAATGTTAGTGCTGCGTTCTGTGCGCATTGGACTTATCAGCATTGTGCCAAATCTGATTCCCATCGGCATGGCCTTTGGGATATGGGGGTTGTTTGTTGGGCAGGTAGGTCTGGCCTTATCAGTTGTCAGCAGCATGACCCTTGGTATTGTGGTTGACGATACAGTGCATTTTCTAAGTAAATACCTGCGCGCCCGTCGGGAAAAAGGTCTGAATTCAGAGGATGCAGTTCGTTATGCGTTTGCCACAGTGGGTACTGCTCTGTGGGTGACCTCAGTTGTATTAGTGTTGGGTTTTGGCATGCTGGCCTTCTCCAGCTTTGAACTTAACTCAGGCATGGGGTTACTAACAGCCATTACCATCGCCCTGGCATTGATGGCGGATTTTCTATTTCTGCCGCCGTTGCTGATGAAATATGGAGGCCCAAATGAAAAAAATCGTCTGCCTGCTGCTTAGCCTGATTTCAATTGCCGCATTTGCTGAAACCCCAGAAGAGACTGGTTTGGCAATCGCTGTTGAAGTAGATAAACGTGATATTGGGTTCCACAACTTCACTGCGGTGATGACCATGGAGCTTAAAAATCGTCAAGGAGAGAAGAGCTTACGGCATATGAAAACCAAGGTGTTGGAGATGTTGGATGATGGTGATAAAACCCTCATCGTCTTTAATCGTCCCCGTGATGTAAAAGGCACTGCACTACTCACATATTCACATAAAACTGGCCAGGATGATCAGTGGCTTTACCTCCCGGCATTAAAGCGGGTTAAACGTATTTCCTCACGCAACAAATCAGGGCCATTCATGGGGAGCGAATTTGCCTATGAAGATTTGTCTTCGCAGGAGGTTGAGAAATACAGCTATAAATACCTGCGTGATGAACAACTCAATGGCCAGGATATGTTTGTCAATGAACTATACCCGGTGGATAAAAACTCTGGCTACACGCGGCAGATAGTATGGATTGACAAACAAGAATATCGACCACAGCAGATTGTCTTCTATGATCGGAAAAACTCTAAGCTAAAGACCCTGATATTTAGCAAATACAAACAATATCTTGATCAATATTGGCGTGCCGGTGAGATGTTTATGGAAAACCATCAGACCGGTAAAACAACGCTGTTGGCCTGGGATGATTATAAATTTCGCGTTGGTCTGAAAGCCTCTGATTTCACAAAAAACAGTTTGAAACGAGCTAAATGATGGTGATTTGGCTAATGCGTGATTGCAAGGCTTGCCCCCCTATCGCTCCCCATTTCGATTTCCATTGACTAATCACCTCACAGCTCCAAAAAATCCAAGCACTCTCGCGGCAATGTAGCCGCTGCTTTATCAAGAATAGCGGATTCTTGTTCAGCTTTTAGCAGTATCTTATAATCGCCTACCTTTCCTTTACGAATAAACCCACCCGGTTTAAAACCTGATTTGGTGTGGTCCATTTGGTTAGAAAATTTTTCGGTATGCTCTTTCATCCATTCGAAAGAAGTGTAACGAAGTACTCTTTCCATCTCTTCTGGTGTGCGTTGCCAGTTAAGAAAATTGAGAATGGAATCTATTGCGCCGGGTAAATCTTGCTTCATATCTTGGTAGCGCAGCCATAGTAAATTACCGTCATCTTTATGTGGCCACCAACTCTCAATATTTCGAAACCAAGGGCCATGTTCTATCCATTGATCAAAGTATTCATTGAACGAGGTAAGACGATTGATGTTAACTTCGGCTATAGCCTCATCAGTCATGTCCATAATGTGATGATAAAAACTCACGCAGCAATCTCTCGGATCTCGTGAGCTGAGAATAATGCGGACAACATCACTGCCGGGTGTTTGTGGATAGGTGCAATGTGTTTTAAATATTCGCGGATTTTCTAGCAACTCGTAATAGGCTAACCGTTCTTCTGTGCTCGAATTTTTACGGGGTAGCTCTAACCACGGAACTACTTCGTCAATAGATTTGAACTCTGTATCTCCGCCAGTATGCAGTTGATGCAATATTTGCTGCATCCATGTTGTACCCGCTTTTGGGGCTGTTGTAATAAGGATGTCAGTGGGACGTGGTTTGAAATTAGCGAGGCATACGGGATCATGTGTGTAATCGGCATTACCCCATTTTTTATCTATGTCTGTTTTCATATTTGAGCGAGGGAATACTGGTTATATTGCGTTTTTTACATAGTGTTGAATATTAATAATTTGACTATTTTTACGAAAGCCATCCTCTAGTGAATATGCCATTTTTTCTAGCGGAGAATTCATATATCCATGTTGCTTAAGATCGCTTATATAGCGAGCAATAAACTCTTTGGCACCTAAATATTGCCATTGCAAAATATGAACAAGTTCATGGAAATGCATTGCAAGTTCGTTTTCAAAACCACTTTTGATAAAGTACACATTCTTGTAGGTTATTCCAGTAAACTCCATATCAATAAATTTACTTAACCCTGCTTCACGTAATTCTTGAATATCAATTTTTGGAATTTCATCAAGAACAACAAAGTTGCATTTTGATAGAAACTCTTCACTGTAGTAACCTTGAAATTGCTCAGTAAAGCATTCACACGATTTCATTTGATTTGAATAGTTTATTATTGTTTGATCTATCCACTTTTCAATAAGCCCTACCACTTAACCCTCCTTGCAATATAACTTAATTTAGACACCGTAAACGGTATAATTAAATACACCATATTTGGTGTGTAGCCTGCCAATATGTCCACCTATCTATCTGCATTGATAATCATTGTAGAAAACCACTGCCATGCTATACACACAATAACTCAGCAGGGATCGCACCATGGCAAAACAGCCTCAGCTTATGAAAATAGAGGGTCAAGTATTGCAATCACGCATTAGCCATTATTCCCTAATTTATGCAACTGGCAGGTGAATACTGTACTTGACCTCTTTGCTTCCAAAATTCAAGGCACCTTCAAGAAGTGTTTGCGGTAATAGCGAAGCTCTTCTATGGAGTCTTTGATATCATCCAGTGCCAAGTGCTTTGAGTCCTTTTTAAAGCCATCTGACATTGCAGGTGCCCAGCGATTACCCAGCTCCTTGAGTGTGCTTACATCTAGATTACGATAGTGAAACCAGCGTTCAAGATCAGGCATACAACGAGCCAGGAAGCGCCGATCCTGGCATATGCTGTTGCCACACATGGGCGACTTTCCAGCAGGAACATATTTTTCCAGAAAGGCAATGGTCTCAGCTTCAGCAGTTCGTTCATCGCATTTACTAGCTCGCACCCGCTTGATTAGGCCCGACCCGTTATGCTGCTTCTGATTCCAGTCATCCATGCCAGCCAACAAGCTATCCGGTTGATGTACTGCCAAAACCGGGCCTTCTGCAAGAATATTTAGATTTGCATCCGTGACAATGGTGGCAATTTCAATAATCTCATCATTCAGGGTGTCCAGACCGGTCATCTCCAAGTCGATCCAGGCAAGATTCGTTGAGTCCTGTGCCATTGGCAGCTCCAATTTATCAGTAAAGTATTAGCTGAGATTGGACAGAATAGCGTCCACGCTTGCCTTGGCATCACCATAAAGCATGCGGGTGTTGTCCTTGAAGAACAGTGGGTTATCTACCCCGGCATACCCAACACCCCGGCCACGTTTCATCACAACCACGGCCTTGGATTTCCAGACTTCAAGTACCGGCATACCGGCGATGGGGCTGGTTGGATCATCCAGGGCGCTTGGGTTTACGATGTCGTTGGCACCTATGACCAGTACCACATCCACTTCAGGTAGCTCGTCGTTGATCTCATCCATCTCCAGTACGATATCGTAAGGCACCTTGGCTTCAGCCAGCAGCACGTTCATATGCCCCGGCATGCGGCCAGCCACCGGGTGGATGGCGAAACGGACATTAATGTCGCTTTTGCGCAGTTTGCGGGTGATCTCATTGATGGTGTGCTGAGCCTGCGCAACAGCCATGCCATAACCAGGTACGATAACGACTTCTTTGGCATTGTTCAGCATTTCAGCGGTTTCGTCGGCAGAGGTCTCCGGGGAGTACTCCTGTTGCTCACCGTCGCCAGCAGGTGCGGCTGTACCACCAGCTGAACCAAAGCCACCAGCGATCACGGCGATGAACTTACGGTTCATGGCACGGCACATGATGTAGGAGAGGATGGCACCACTTGATCCAACCAGTGCGCCGGTAACGATTAGCAGGTCATTGTTGAGCATGAAGCCGGTAGCTGCGGCTGCCCAGCCCGAGTAGCTGTTGAGCATGGAGACCACAACTGGCATATCTGCACCACCGATGGCCATCACCATATGCACGCCAAAGATGAAGGCGATGATGGTCATGACTATGAGTGCCGTGATGGCCCAAGTGCTGTGCTCGCCACCTACAAAGACACCGCCGAGGATGATGCAGAGAACGCCTAATCCAAGGTTAAACCAGTGGCGACCTGGCAAGGTGAGTGGTTTGCTGGTAATGATGCCTTTGAGCTTGCCAAAGGCGATTACGGAGCCGGTGAAGGTGACTGCACCGATCAGTACGCCGATGTATATCTCGATCTCATGGATGGTTCTGGCGGCACCTTCCAGGGCATGCCCTGAATCAGGTGAAGTGCCAAAATAACCGGCGAAACCGACCAGCACGGCGGCCATGCCTACAAAGCTGTGGAGGATGGCGACCAGTTCCGGCATTTCGGTCATCTGCACTTTTTTGGCGAGAAACAGACCTATACTGCTACCGATCACCATGGCAACAATCAGCCAAGCGTAGCCAGCACCATGTACCTGCTGCCCCAGAATGGTGGCGACCAGTGCCAAGCCCATACCGATCATGCCGTAGACATTACCGCGACGTGCAGTCTCCTGATTGCTTAATCCGCCCAGAGCGAGAATAAACAGTACCGAAGCGACGATATAGAATATTGTTTGTAAACCTGGACTCATCTCTACATCCTCTTATCTTTGGAACATCTTCAGCATACGCTGAGTGACGGAGAAACCACCTGCAATATTGATAGTGGCAATCAGGATGGCGATAAATGCCAGGAACACAACCAACCCATTGGAGCTTGATATCTGCAACAGGGCGCCAACCACGATAATGCCGCTGATGGCGTTGGTGACGCTCATCAATGGGGTATGCAGGGCCGGGGACACGTTCCAGATCACCATGTAACCGATGAAGCAGGAAAGTACAAATACGGTAAAGTGGGCCAGAAAATCTAGCGGTGCAACTTGCCCCAGCATGGCCAGCAGAATGCCGCCGATGCCGAGACCGATATAGCCGCCTACCGGACTCTTCTTTTCCTCTTCCTTCTCAACCGGTGGCGCTGCAACGGCAAGAGCCGGTTTTGCAGGGGCCGCTGATACCTCTATTGGAGGAGCAGGCCAGGTGATTTCACCATCCTTAACTACGGTGGAACCACGGATGACCACGTCATCGAAGTCGATAACGATCTCGCCATCTTTCTCCGGAGTCAGGTCGGTCAGCAGGTGCCGCAGGTTGGTGCCGTAGAGTTGGCTGGATTGAGCTGCCAGACGGCTCGGCAGGTCAGTGTAGCCGATGATGGTAACGCCGTGCTTGACTGCAACCTTGCCTGGCTCGGTCAGGGCGCAGTTGCCGCCCTGCTCGGCTGCCAGATCAACGATGACACTGCCGTCTTTCATGGATTCAACCATGCCGCAGGTGATCAGCTCAGGGGCCGGTTTGCCGGGGATCAGGGCGGTGGTGACGATAATATCGACCTCCATCGCCTGCTCGGCAAAGAGTTTCATCTCAGCTTCGATGAACTCCTTGCTCATGGTCTTGGCATAACCAGTGTTGGGTGAGCCGTCGTCTGCCTCCTCGAATTCAAGCATGAGGAATTCAGCGCCCATGCTCTCAACCTGCTCTTTTACCTCAGGGCGGGTGTCGAAGGCACGGACGATAGCGCCCAGGCTGTTGGCTGCACCGATGGCGGCCAGACCGGCCACACCTGCACCGATCACCATTACCTTAGCCGGTGGCACCTTACCAGCGGCGGTAACCTGACCGGTGAAGAAGCGGCCAAAGACGTTGGATGCTTCGACAATGGCGCGATAACCGGCGATGTTTGCCATGGAGCTGAGAGCATCCAGCTTCTGTGCGCGCGAGATACGCGGCACGCTGTCCATTGCTATGACGGTGGCATTGCGCTCCTTCAGGCTATTCATCAGTTCTTCATTCTGGGCAGGCCAGATGAAGCTGATGAGGGTGCTGCCTTTGCGCAGCAGCTCAGTCTCGTGAACACAGAGTGTCGGGTGAGGCTCCGGTGCGCGTACCTTCATGATGATGTCGGAGTTCGACCATAGCACCTTGGGGCTTTTTGTAATCTTTGCCCCAGCCTCCTTGTAGGCCTCATCAGAGAAGTTGGCACCAGCACCAGCGCCGGACTCGACAGTCATCGTGAAGCCCAGTTTCAGGATTCGCTCGACGGTTTCAGGGGTTGCAGCGACGCGCTTTTCGCCCTCGTGAACCTCTTTTGGGATACCAATATTCATGGCCATACCTGGTTATCCTTTGTTGTTTGCTTTGAACAGGGGCAGAGCGCCACCGGCTTTCAGAGTAGCTACATCACCTGGCTCGAAAGCTGGATTCAGGGCTATCTTCTCACCGTTGACCTCAAGATAAAGATCACCTTTCAGGTTGGATACATCTATGGAGACGGCATCGCCCTGAGAGATTTTTTCGTAGTCGGCTTCGTTGGCAAAGGTCAATGGTACGATGCCGAAGTTCACCAGGTTGGCGACGTGGATGCGGGCAAACTGAGCTACTACAACAGCGCGGATACCCAACCAGCGTGGGCACAGTGCGGCATGCTCGCGTGAGCTGCCCTGGCCATAGTTCTCACGGCCAACGATAACGCCGTGGCCACCTGCATCCCGGTGCTCACAGGCGCGGCGGGAGAAACTTGGATCAACTTGGTTGAAGGTGGCCTGCATGGCGTACTCTTTGACGTTGGAGCGCAGTGGCAGGAAGATACCGGCAGGCTGAATGTCATCGGTACTGATGTTGTCACCCAGTTTTAGCATAACCTCACCCTCCAGCTTTGTTGGCAGGGGTTCAAAATCAGGCAGAGCCATGATGTTGGGGCCACGGATAACTTGCGTCTTGGCTGCTTCATCAGCAGGTACTGGCATGATGAAGGAAGCGGTATCAATAACCTGAGGTACATCCTTGAATTTAATTTCATCGCTACCAGGCAGGGTGATCTCGCCGGTTAGTGCGCTGGCAGCGGCTACTACTGGGCTGACCAGGTGAACCTGGGCGCTGTCGGTGCCGGAGCGTTTAGGGAAGTTACGGTTGAAGGTACGCAGAGAAAGGCCGTTGCTCACAGGGGAACCGCCCTGACCGATGCATGCGCCGCAGCCGTTCTCCTGCACCCGTACACCGGAGGCGAGCAGGGTGGTCATGTAACCGGCTTCAGCCAGCTGCATGGCAACTGCGCGGGAGCCTGGGTAGAGCAGGGTATCGACTTTGACGCGCTTGCCTTTCAGGATTTCAGCGAAGGAGGCGATGTTCTCGTAGGAGCTGTTGGTACAACTGCCAACAGAGACCTGATGAATCTTGGTGCCAGCGTGATCGGCGATCTTCTCAACATTACCTGGAGATGGGTAGATGGCAATCATTGGTTCCAGAGCGGAGAGGTCAATGTCGATGATGCGGTCATACTCAGCGCCTTCATCGGCAGCAAGCGCCTGATAGTCGCCACCTCGTTGACGGCTTTCCAGGAACTCTTTGGTGCGCTCGTCGCTGGGGAAGATAGAGGTGGTGGCGCCCATTTCAGCACCCATGTTGGTGATGGTGGCACGCTCGGTCAGTGACAGGCTGGCAACGCCTGAGCCTGCATATTCAAAGATAATGCCTTTACCGCCCTTAACGCCGTTGATCTCCAGCATCTTCAGGATCACGTCCATCGCCATAGCGCCATTGCCCAGAGCGCCGGTCAGGTTGACCTTGACCACTTTAGGCATAGGCATGCTGTACTCGCCGGTGGCCATGGCCAGAGCGATATCGTAACCCCCCGCACCCATGTAGATGGCACCGCAGCCGCCAGAGTTTACGGTGTGACTGTCAGCACCAAGGCCGGTCATGCCGGGTTTGACAAAGTTTTCCATGTTCAGGAAGTGGCAGATGCCGGTGCCGGGAGGGGAGTAGACGATGCCCAGCTTTTCAGCGACGGTGCGCAGGTACTCGTGATCGTCCGGGTTTCTGAAGCCGACTTGTAGCATGCTGTGGTCAACAAAGTTCACGGACAGTGGCTTGACCCGGTCAACGCCCATGGCCTCCAACTGCAACATACACATGGTGCCAGTGGCATCCTGTGTAAAAGCCTCGTCGATCTTGATCTTGATGACTTTACCGGCAGGCGGCAAGGTATCGCTACTTACCAGGTGATCGAGCAGTATTTTTTCGGTCAAGGATAACGGCTTCATTTGGATAGTCCCCATTAATGTTGAATAAACTGATGCCTTAAAAAAACCCGAACCCTAGGATTCAGGTGTTAGCTATTGAAATCATTCGCTTTTTAGATGTATGACCCTGCATTGTTGCCGAACAATTTAGAATCATGCACACGAAACTTCATGGATAAACCACATTTGGGCGTACTTTATCGTCCAAAATTCCTAACGTAAATGCTTTTTTGATTTTATTTTGGTGTTTTGGTGGGTTTTTTGTAGGAATAGCAACCGGGTTATAGCAAATAAGCATGCAATCGCTATAATGTTTCGTTTTTCACCTCATACATAATCAGGTTATTTGGAGAAGCAGGATGACAGATACAGATCAGAATGGCGGCGGCGCACCAGAAAGTGCCAAAGATGATACAAGCCACGTAATTGGGCTGTTGGCAGTAACCCTGGTAGTGGCGATGATTTTTGTTTCAACTTTATCGCCAGAGCCTTCAGATAAGTCTGCGGCTGCATCCCATACCACAGCTCAGCCAGCAGTAGCACAACAGAAAGCAGATGTTCCTGCTCCGGCTCTTGAGGTCAGTCAGACAACAGCGCCACTCCCTGCTGGCCACCCTAATATTGCAGCCTTGCAGGCTGCTGTTCAGGCTAAGGCACAAGCACCTACACCTGTAGCAGCACCAACTCCAGCCAATACTGCCACTTCATCTTCGAAGAGCCATGATAAAGCCGAAGATCATGAACCGCATGAGATACATTGGGGTTATGGTCGAATGGGTGGCCCGGCTCAATGGGGGATCATGAAACGCGAGTACCTGGCTTGTGGTAATGGTGAGCAGCAGTCACCCATTGATATCGTTGTAGATAATACCGTTGGCTCGCAAGTTGGAGAGATCGTATTCAACTACAAGCCTTCCATGTTGGAAGTGGTTAATAACGGCCACACCATCCAGGCCAATTATGCCTCTGGCAGCAATATTCTGGTTGGGGGCAAAACCTTCGAGCTGTTACAGCTCCACTTCCACAGCCCAAGTGAACACCAGATTAATAATCAACACTTTGATATGGAGGTACATCTGGTGCATAAGAGTGCTGACGGGGAGCTGGCCGTCATCGGGGTTATGTTGAAGAAAGGCCTGAAAAATAGAGCGGTGGAGGCGATTTGGACTAATTTCCCATCTGCTGTCAACAAGCCGATAACTGTAGCTGATGCCACAATCGATGCTGCCGATTTGCTACCAGCGGATAAAAAATCTTTCTACCACTACATGGGGTCATTGACGACACCACCTTGCAGTGAGGTTGTAAACTGGTTCGTTATGCAGAATTTCATTGGTGTTACAGAGCAGCAAGTGGCTACTCTCACCGAGGCAGTAGGTGAAAATAATCGTCCTGTCCAGCCCCTAAACCGGCGGCATGTGCTGGCTAACAAAGGCTCTTTATAAAAATTGAGTGGGTCGATAAGCAAATAAACTTAAAGAAACAAAAGCCCCGTTACCAATTAATGGTAACGGGGCTTTTTTTATGGGTCATGAAACTCTGAAGCTGAAGTTTTTGCGCATGCTGTCGCTATTGACATAGATTGGATAAATGGGTGAATAGCGTTATGGGCAGTGCCAGTATACTCACCGAAGCCAGAATAAAAATGCTCCAGCCGATAAGCGGTAGCAATCGGCAGATTCTAATTGTCGATGATTTTACAGATATGCGGATGGCTATCCGTCGTATGTTGCGTGAGATAGGTGAAGATAATGTAGAGCATGCCTGCAATGGTAAGAATGCACTTGAGAAAATGAAGTGTACTAAATTTGATATTGTGCTGTGTGACTACAATCTGGGTGAAGGAAAGGATGGGCATCAAGTCTTGGAGGAAGCCCGTTATTTTGGTTCTGTTACCCCCAGTTGTATTTTTATTATGATTACGGCAGAGACATCTGTTCCTTATGTTCTGGGGGCTATAGAGTGTCAGCCAGATGACTATATTGCAAAGCCATTCACGAAAGAGTTACTGCATCATCGTCTGCAAAAAGTCATGGAAAGGAAAAGGTTCTTGCTTGATATATATCATGCAATCCAGGAAAAAAAATATAGTGAAGGAATTCTTCTTGCAGAAGCGAGAATGAAAACTAAATCACGCTATGTTATGGAAATTACCAAACTTCTTGGGTGGCTGTACATAAAAACAGAGGACTATGATGCGGCTGTATGTTTTTATCAAAGGTTATTAGAGCGACAGAGTCCTCACTGGGCAAAATTTGGTCTTGGGCAATCAAAATATTATCTTGGTGAGATTGCAGCGGCTATCAGTATATTCGAGGGTTTGGTGGAAGATAATCAGTATTTCATTGAAGCTTATGATTGGTTAGCAAAATGCCGGGTGGCGATGGGTGATGCTGCTCAAGCGCTGGAGCAATTAGCAATAGCATCCCGTTTGTCACCTAAGACTATAGCGCGCCAATTACAGTTGGGTGAGCTGGCTAAAAATGAAGGTGATCTGGATGCTGCTGTAAGTGCATACAGGGCTGCCATTTCCTATGGTAAGCACTCTTGTTTCAAGTCGGCTAAAGAATATCTTGGAATGTCTGAGATATTGGTGGGCCGGGGAGATACATTAAAGGCGCTTACAAATCTCAAAGAGGCGCGTGCTGAGTTACAAGCGCAACCAGTGGATCTGTTGCAGATACTTACAACATCTGCAGACCTGCATCGAGTAAATAAAAGGGATGGAGAGGCGTCTAAATTATTACAGCAGGCAGCAACCGTGTATCAGGATAACATGGGTGATGTGCCAGATGAAATCTCGATTAAACTGGCTGAGTCGGCACTCAGCATTGGTGATACAACGCTTGGCGCATCTATAGTGAGAAGCTTAGCGGAGAACAACCATGATGATGATGAATTGCTTGATCAATTAAGAGATGTCATTGAGCAAACTGGGTATTCTGAATCGCTGGCTGAGGTTGTAGATGGGTCGGTAACAGAGTTGAGAGCGTTGAATAAAGAGGGTATCAGCCTGGCAGAAGATCACCGGTTTGCCGAATCTTTAGAATTATTTAAACAGGTACTGGTAAAAGCACCGGATAGCAAGGCATTTAATCTAAATGCGGCTTTAGCATGTATTATTTTGATGCAGAATAATGGCTTTGATGACAACCTTCTTTGTGAAGCAAGGGCTTATCTGGCGCGTGTAAAAAAATCTGGTAAGGCTGACGCTCGCTATGCTGATCTTACTAAAATGCTTGCTCGACTTACCGCTGGGCAAGGTGAATAAAATGACATGTGATACGCGAAAAAAACACTTTGAAACCGCCATGGCACTGACCATTCATGATGTTAAAAATTCACTTGCAATATTTTTAGATCGGCTTGAACGAGTGCAGGCAGAAGATGAAAATGCTGGGAAAAAATATGCCAGTTTTAATTATGAGGTACAGCGCATAAATAATAATCTTGTGAGATTGTTAGCATTGTATAAGGTAGATGCTGATACGTTTGTGCTGCGTGATGATTACCACCATATTGATGATTTTTTAGTTGAAATTGCAGCTGGATATGCAGCTGTATTAAACGAAAAGTGCATTGAGTTAATCTTAGAATGTCCTGAAGATTTATGTTATAGATTTGATAAAGCACTGATTTACGGGGTGTTGGATAATGCCCTAAACAATGCTGTGCGCTACACACATTCAAAAATCATGCTGAAGGCGTCAGGATGTGATGACTATCTGGTTCTGAGCGTCCAGGACAATGGGGATGGCTATCCAGACAATATGTTGTTGCAAGAGTCCTCTGGCAGCTGTGAAACAGAGATTGATATGGCAGGAGGTACCACGGGATTGGGCAACTACTTTTCGCAAATTGTTGCTGGCCTGCATAAAGCTGATAAAAAAAAGGGTTATACCAGCCTAACAAACGGAAGTGAGCTGGGTGGAAGCTGTTTCAGCATATATTTGCCAGGTAAAAACTCTTCTTTTCCTGATTTTTAGTTGCTCCTTTCTTGTGTGACTGTTATCGTTGCGCCGATGTAAAATATGGGCGTGGCATATCTCGTGGTTGATGCCCTCGATAATAATAATATTTATTGCTTATCTCTTTGAATAATAAGCAATTGATGCCCAGCTATTGAAATATAGAATAAGGGACTCTGTCCGTTAGATTTAAACATGAGGAAAAAAAATGGCAACTGTTACACTTAAAGGTAATACCTGTAATCTTACTGGCACCGAGCTGAATACTGGTGATGTGGCACCTCAGGTTACGGTGGTAAACTCGAATGGTCTGGCTGATAAGATAGTAGGTGGGGCAAGCGATAGCGTCCAGTTGATAGTCGTGATTCCTTCCCTTGATACTCCGGTCTGTGCAGCAGAGGCACGCCGCTTTAACGAAGAGGCGGCAAAGATCCATGGTGTTGATTTGACGGTGATCTCGATGGATCTGCCGTTTGCCGCAGCCAGGTTTTGTACTGCTGAAGGCATTGAGAATCTAACAGTGGCCAGTGATTTTAGAAACAAGGATTTTGCCAATGCCTATGGCGTATTGTTGGCAGATGGCCCGTTGGCTGGTGTGACCTGTCGGGCAATCTTTGTTATTAATAAGGACGGCCGCATTGCCTACCAGCAGATTGTTACTGAGATTACTGATGAGCCTAACTATGAGGCTGCGCTGACTGCCGCTAAGGGCACCAGCTCTATGGGTGCCAGCTGCTGTGGCACCTGCTCCTAAGTTAGGTTAGATGTTGAACCTATAGGGCGAGTTTGTTACCCAGACTCGTCCTATATTGTTCTCGTTGTTCATTTGAATAAGCTTTTCTCCAACCTCTCAGCCAAACCACACAAACCATTTTTTCTTGGGGCTATCGCCAATGCCATGCTGTTTATGGTCTTGTTGATAATACATTACCATGGCTTGGTATCTTCAGAGGTCGCTCTAAGTATCCATCATGCATATGCCATGATATTTCTGGTTTTTACCCAGTTCTTCATGGCTTTTCTGCTGACCATGTTTCCGCGATTTCTTTCTGTACCGCTGGTTCCTCAAGCGCTCTATATGCGGGTGTTTCTGTTACTTAATGCCTCTTCCATAGTGGTTGCTGTTTCCCTCTACGTATCGCAGGTATTGGTTGTTGCCGGGATGTTAGGGGTACTTACAGCTTTTTTAATGGCATGCAGAATATTACTGGAGATGAACAGACAAAGCAGTGTGGTAAATCGCTACGATACAAACTGGATATTTGTGGCCCTTGGTATGGGCGTGCTGTCTCAACTCCTGTTTATCTGTTTACTGCTGGGTGTGGGTGGGTATGATCTTGGGAATTTTGCGGTAAATACAGGATTTTTTCTCTACCTGTTCATGATAGTGCTTATCCTTAGCCAGAAAGTGATTCCATTTTTTACCGAGGGAAAGATCAAAGGCTATCAGTCGAATAAGAGCCGCTATTTTCTTGAGCCGATCTTTGGGTTGTTGATGTGTAAAGTGGTATTGCAGCCAGTTGGATTAGCAACGTACGGCTTCGTTGTTGATGTGTTGCTATTCGCCATAATTTTGCGGGAGATTGTCAAGTGGCAGCTACCTTTCTTTAAGGTAGAGGCTATCTTGTGGGTGTTGTATCTGGCGCTGCTGTGGGCTCCGCTAGGGTTTTTAATTTTTTTCCTGGATGGGCTAAATCAGTATCTATCTGGTGGAGTGACTATAAATTTTGAGAAATCCCACATACATGCCTTGGCATTGGGATATTTTACAACCATTGCTGTCGGCTTTGGCTCAAGGATTATTCTGGGCCATTCAGGCCGAAAACCGGTGGCAGATCGTTACACCATAGGCCTGTTTGGTTTGGTGCAGGTATTGGTTGTGGTAAGAATATTCGGTGGTCTGAGTGTGAATCTGGATGCCAGTTGGTATGTAGGGCTGATGCTTATTTCAGCTACCCTGTGGTTAGTGCTGTTTATGCTTTGGTCAGCACGCTATGTGAAGATGCTGTTTGAACGGTATCCATATGAATAATCGGTTGTCACGAAGCAGCGGGGGTATAAGGTGGTCAAAAGAGAGTGCATAAGCAGAGCGAAGTCGCGGGAAATGTGCATTAAGAGTCTTCCCTGATATGGCTTTTTTCCTGGTCGACTAAATATGTGGGACGTTGCTTTATCTCATCAAAAACCTGCTCAATGTAAACACCTATAAGGCCAAGGCCGAACATGATTAAACTGCCAATGAGCAAAATAAGCAGAATTACGGTAGTGAAGCCACTAACTGCTTGGCCGCTATATTTATCATATAGAGCAATACCCCCAATCACTAGGCTCAGTGCAAAGCATGAGATGCCAAGTCCGGTAATCAGGTGTAAAGGTGTGGAGGAGAAACTGGTGAGAGCTGTCATAGAGAAACGCATCAGCTTAATTCGCGACCAGGCGCTGATACCATGCTGCCGCACGGGAACATCAAAAAATACTTGGGCGGAAGAGAACCCCATCCATCCTATCAGCCCTCTGAAAAAACGCTTGCGTTCCGGCAGTGAGCAGTATATGTCGACTATTTTGCGGTCAAGTAATTTATAATCCGAACGGTTTTTGATGTCCATGCCAACCAGTAAATTAAATATACGATAGAACCCCGTGGCCAGCAGGCGGTTGGAGAAGGTCTCCCGGCCACGGGATGATTTGCAGGCTTCTACCACGTCTATACCTTGGCGCCAGAGTTTAACCATTTTTGGGATTAGCACTGGTGGGTGCTGCAGATCACTATCCATGATTATTACCGCATTGCCGCGAGCATGATCCAGACCGGCGTGAATAGCGGCTTCTTTACCAAAGTTGCGGCTTAAGCATAGCAACTCAATATTATCTCTTTGTTCGCAGTATTCGCTTATCCATGTGGCCGTTTTATCAGTGGAACCGTCATCAATCAGAAGAAAACAGAACTTTATATCTTTAACCTTACAGGCTTCTGAAATAATAAATGGAAGATTATATTTAATGGAACAGTATTCGTTGTAAACCGGGATAATTACTGTGATAGTTTGCATTGGCAGGGATGAATATGGAAATAATCTAGTGGTGCAGAGATGACTCTGCATGGTTAATGTGGTCTTTTTCTTTGTCTAGTATCTTAAGGCTCATGGCGGAGGGTAATTTATCCAGATTTAGTTGACTAAATACTTTGGGGTCAGGCCGCTTTTACAATGCTTAAGAAAATATTTTCTTAAGCATTGTAAAAGCGGCCTGACCTCCATGTCAATTTGCATCGGCATAACCCTGATTTAACACTGAGCTGATAGCATCTAGGTTGAACTTTTTAGAATACTTTTTTCGTATCGCCATTTTCTATTTCCTCAGTTAAGATGATTATCCTTGATTGAGGTGTCCAAATCCATTAGACCACGTCATGGACATTTTCAGAAAAATGCCACAGGTTAGTTAAGGCTCCATTCAACAACTAATGTCAATTAAAAACCCACATTTACAAGATGTCGCACTACTGCTGATATTTCCTGTAATTTTCCTGTTCTTTCTTTGGGGGCCGTTAATCGAGGGTAATGCACTCTATTTTCGTGATCTCCAGATCTTTTTTATCCCAATGAAGGCGTTTTTAGCCGAGTGGTTGAGTAATGGAGTCCTCCCTTTCTGGGATGCAGGTAAATTTATGGGGGTACCATATTTCGCAGATATTCAGACAGGGGTTTTATACCCTCTCTCCTGGCTACTGCTCATTGCCGATGGTAATCACGGCATTGGATTACTCATATACTGTCATTTGTTATTGGCAAGCGTGGGGTTTTACCTTTTTATCAGGCGGCTTGGCCTGAGTGCAATCGCAGCTTTTGCTGGTGGCCTTGTCTACACCCTCGGCGGAGTTATGGTCAGCAGTTTCAATATGATCAATGTTGTGCAGGGCCTCAGTTGGTTACCTTGGATACTCTGGGCCTTTCTGCGTCTTGTGCAACTGCCAACGCCACGCAATTGGGTGATAGCTGTCATCTGCATAGCCCTGCAGGTTTATGCTGGCTGGGTGGATGCCAGTATGATGACAGGGCTTGCTGTTGTCTGGCTGTTGCTTTCCCAACGACCTAATTTAGAGCAGGTTGGCTTCTTGCGGATGGTGGGTTTGGTTGCATCGGCCTACTTTTGCGCCCTGTTGCTGGCAGCGCCTCAGCTTATTGCCACCTTCGAGTTGTTCCAATATTCGGTGCGAACAGGTGGTTTGCCTGACTCAGAAATTGCCGGTTATATGCTGGGCCTAGACGGACTCTCCTCGCTGCTGTTCCCTCCAGCATTGGATGCTTTGGATTGGGAAATCTTAGAGGCGTTCCCTGATGGCTATGTACCCCTGTTTCTTTCTCTATATGTAGGATGGTCAGCCCTTGCCTTAATTATGGCTGCCATTTGTCTATGTCATCGTCAGGCAATTTGGTGGTTATCGCTGGGAGTACTTGGCCTTTTTTTGGCGGCAGGTGAGAACCTTAGTGCCTCTTTCTATCTGCACAAGATGGTCGGGATTTTTCGTTACCCGGAAAAATATGTTGTTTTGTTTCATCTGAGCCTGGCGATTGTCACAGCATTTGGCTGTCATCACCTTGCCAGGAATTGTGATTGGCGCAATTTTGCTTCTGTGTTGTTGGTGATAGCCATGGGGTGTGAACTTTATTACTACAACGACAAGATTAATCTGTTGCAAGATGCGGACTATTATGATCTGGAGCAGTTAACCGATATCCAGCATATAACTGCCAATGAGGGTCGGATCTATTCCCGCAATGTATACCAGGAAGATGTTACATCGGTGCGTGATCTTTACCTTAATTACCGTAATGATTTGACCCCCTTTACCGCTAATCTGGTTGGGCTGAATTATGTGCTAGGCACTGCTGGGCTGATGCATCGCAGCCACCGGGAGATTATTGACCTTTTGCAGCCACTCCCTCCATCCCAACTCTTGGCGATGCGACTGGCCTTTTTTGATGTGCGCTATCTTGCCAGTAACGACATTGCCTTTAAAGAGGATAAGAGCTGGCGAAGTCTGGCGAGACCTTTTGGCAATCGGCTTTGGGACATTGGTACGCAAAAATCTGATTTGTATTTTCCCACTCAAGTAGTACCGCGACAGGGGTTATCACCCAGGTTTTTTTCCATGGAGAGAGCTGTAATTACTGGACAAAAGGCTTTGGTGGAGACTGATAAACAAGCTGATGGACTCTCTGGGCAGGTACTTCACACTGAACGACTAACACCTAACAATATGCGAGTTGAAGTCGAAACGTCTAATAACTCGTTGTTGGTTTGGTCTGAATCACATTATCCTGGGTGGCAGGTACTGGTAGATGGAACGGCGGTCTCTCTGGAAAAGGTTAACTATTTTTTTATGGGGGTATGGATCCCGCCAGGGCGTCATGAGGTGGAGTTCAAATTTGTTCCCACTGGTTTTATTGCGTCATCAGTGTTGGCTGTTTTTGTGCTTATTTTGTTGATTATACTGGCATTAGCCAATATCAGAACTTTCCCAAGCCGCAGGGCTATCTTCTCCTCTTAGGTGCGTGGCGCTGTTTTGCAGCTACCTTTCGTCTGGGTTGGCTTTGCCGTGTTTCCTTAGGGCTGCCTGTTGTTTTTCTGCCCTGAGGTTGCCAGGCTGGAACCAGGTGGCGTTTGCCGTTTCCTATCAGGTCTGCCCGCCCCATACTATTGAGGGCATCTCGTAATAAAGGCCAGTTTTTTGGGTCGTGATAGCGCAGGAAGGCCTTTTGCAGGCGGCGCTGGCGTAGTCCCTTTGCTACCGGGATAATCTCACTATCTTTGCGAATGGCCTTGAGGGTGTTCAGCCCGGTATGGTACATGTCGGCAGCAATGGCCATAGGAGTGGGCAGGAAGGCCTGTACTTGATCTAACCGGAAGCCGTTTTTCTTGAGCCACAGGGCCGCTTCCAACATGTCTTTGTTGGTAGAACCGGGATGGGCGGACATAAAATAGGGGATGAGGTACTGCTCCTTACCAGCTGCTTTTGAATGGCGGTCAAATTCCCGTTTGAATTTGTCGTAGATATCAATGCCTGGTTTCATCATCGCTTGGAGTGGCTTTTCCTCCGTGTGCTCTGGTGCAATCTTTAGATAGCCACCTACATGATGGGTGACGAGTTCCTGCAAGTATTCCGGTTCCCGGATGGCAAGGTCATACCGCAGGCCGGAGGCGATGAATACTCTTTTAATACCAGGCACTTTACGTGCTCGGCGGTAGAGTTTGGTTAGTGGGCCGTGATCTGTATCCAGGGTCTTGCATATCTTGGGGTAGATACAGGATGGCTTGCGGCAGATAGCTTCAATAGCCAGGTTTTTGCAGCGCAGCCGATACATATTGGCGGTGGGGCCGCCAAGATCTGAGATATTGCCGGTAAAGCCAGGAGTTTTGTCCCGAATATCCTCGATCTCTTTAATGATAGAGTCTTCTGAACGATTCTGCACAATGCGCCCCTCATGCTCAGTGATGGAGCAGAAGGTGCAGCCACCAAAGCAACCACGCATTATATTGATCGAGAACCGAATCATTTCCCAGGCTGGAATGCGGACATCGTGGTAGGAGGGGTGAGGTTTGCGAGTGTAAGGCAGATCAAATATTTGATCCAGCTCTGGTGTGCTTAGTGGCACTGGAGGTGGATTGATCCATAGATCTCTCTTCCCATGCCGCTGGATTAGAGCGTGGGCATTGCCTGGGTTGGTCTCCAGGTGGGCTATGCGGGCGGCGTGAGCGAACATTATCTGGTCACTGGCTACTTGATCATAGGAAGGGAGGCGCAGGACTGTGCTTGGTTGCTTCTGCGGCTGTACAATGGTTGTCTGTTCCAGGCCAGCGGCCTTGGTGCAGTCTGGTGTGGCTGCATAGGGATTGGTGAGTTTAACGATTGGTACTGGTGATTCAGGCTTAGTGTGATCTATTTCCTGCCAATCATCAGGTACGCCGCTGCACATCACGCAGGTACCACGGATGTCCTGGATAGCGCTGATTGGTTCGCCCTTAGCCAGCCGATGGCTTACTTCGACTATGGCTCGGTCGCCGTTACCAAAGATGAGCATGTCGGCCTTAGAGTCAGGCAGGATGGAGCGTCGTACCTTATCCGACCAGTAGTCATAATGGGCGATGCGACGCAGGCTGGCTTCAATGCCGCCGATGATGACCGGAATCCCTTTGTAGGCCTCTTTTGCCCGCTGAGAATACACGATTACGGAGCGATCCGGTCGCAGACCAGCCGCACCGTTGGGGGAGTACGCATCATCACTGCGTATTCGCCTGTCGGCGGTGTAGCGATTGACCATGGAATCCATGTTGCCGGCCGTGATTCCTAAGAATAGGTTGGGTCGTCCGAGCTGTTGAAAGTCCTTTGTATCCTGCCAGTTCGGCTGGGCGATGATTCCAACCCGGAACCCATGCGCTTCCAGTAAGCGACCGATCAGCGCCATGCCGAAGCTTGGATGATCGACGTAGGCGTCTCCAGTAACCAGAATGATGTCGCAACTATCCCAGCCAAGCTGATCCATCTCTTCTCTGGAGACGGGTAGTACAGGTGCAGTACCGAAACGATGAGCCCAGAATTTGCGGTAGGAGAAGAGGTTGGGGGTGGTGCTTGTCATCTCAATGGTGAATTCTCAATGGAGTCTGATTGAAGCTCTGATTATGGGTACATTGTGACATAGCTTAATTCAGAATGAGATGCTTAGAAACAGCCGCTTTCCTTGACATGAAAGTGGCTGCTGGCGCACAATGAAACTCCTTGGTTTTCATCCGTTTGTAAATCTGAATGGGGTGTTATCCCAGCCATTTTTTGTTCGTAAGGGTCTTTATGATACTGCGTGAGATAGCAACTTTTCTATTTCTTTACACTCTGCTTGTTTCCGTGGCAGTCGCTGCTGCGCCGGTGCAACACCAGATGGAGCCGATTGATCCCGATGAGCTTCAGCAAGAGAGAATTGTGGATTATCTTGAGACAGGTATTCCAAATTGTGCGCTATGCCATGCCAGCGAGCAGCGCCCTGCCACTGATTATCGGAACGACCTTGAGTGCCGGCAGTGCCATAGCGCAGATTACAGCCAACAGTTTTTGGATATTGATGAGCGCTACAAGGTTCCATTGAAGGATAGACAGTATAAGGTAGCATTGGCCAAGCCGACCTCAACACCTTCTTCTACAGCAATAAACACCGTTAAAAAAACGATAATCCCTGACGATATGGTTTTGGTGCCTGCCGGTGAGTTTATTATGGGCACCAATGACTGGTGGCCAAAATCTGGGCCTGAGCATAGCAGGCATCTCCCTGATTACTACATGGATAAATATGAGGTGACTAATGCGAAATATGAAAAGTTTGTCGCAGCAACATCGCATCGGCTGCCTGATCACTGGGTGAAAAATGGCAATAAAATCCCAGCAGATCAGGAAGAGTTTCCAATTACGTTTGTAAGTTGGCAGGATGCAGTGGATTACTGCGAGTGGGAAGGCAAGCGCTTGCCTTCAGAATTTGAATGGGAAAAGGCGGCCAGAGGCACAGATGGTCGTGTATTTCCATGGGGCGATGAATTTGATAAGGATAAAGGTAATACACCCCAGCATGGGCATGGCAAGTCTATGAAGGTTGGGTCATTCGATAGTGGTGTAAGTCCATATGGCCTGTATGATATGGTTGGTAATGTCTTTGAATGGACTTCAAGCTGGTATAGATCCTATCCGGGAAACACCCACAATGATCCAAATGAGGGTGAGACATACAGGGTTGTTAAAGGTGGTTCCTGGTACGATTGTACTTATTACCGGTGTGGTATCAGTGCTCCAACCTATAACCGCATATTCTTTCACCCCATGACCAAAAACTTCACTTTTGGTTTTCGCTGTGCTCAGGATCCTTAGTAATTATGTATAAATTAAAATTACAGGCCGCTGTATGCAGCATGCTGGTCGCTAATGTTTCTTTACTTAGCGTTAGCCAGGATGCTGGTGCAGCACCTGTTCAACCGCAATCTCAGGCAGCCATAACTGCGGATCTGGCGAATGGTAAAGTTGTTTATATGAAGTACTGTTTTTATTGCCACGGGAAAGAAGGCCGAGGTGATGGTGCTATTGCAATTGCAGTAAAACCAAAACCAGTGAATTTTGTTAGGGATGTGGAAAGGATGAATCGGCCTGATGCGGAGTTGATGAAAATCATTGATAATGGCGCAGTTCAAAACCCTGATTCACGGCTATACATGCCTGCCTGGAAAGAAGTGCTAAGCGAGCAGGAGCGTTGGAATGTGCTTGGATATATCAGGGAATTGGCCAGAACAGGCAGGGTCAAGGATGCTGGTGGTGCAGCAGTTGTAAGCACGGAGAAGCAACAAGATACCCCATCTGCGCCTGAAGGAATGGTGTATATTCCTGAAGGTGATTTCATCATGGGTAGTGCTACTGTAGATGTTGAAGCAATGGGGCTCAGATTTGGGAGTGAGCCGTATTATAAGAACGAAAGACCCCGGCGCATAATTTCACTTAAAGGCTATTATGCTGACATCTACGAAGTAACCAATAAAGATTACAAGGAGTTTCTAGATGCGGTTCGGGGCAATGTAAGAATTAGACTGCCTACATATTGGGTAAATGGCCAGATTCCTGCCGACCAGGAAAATTTTCCTGTCTACACGGTTCATTGGTATGCAGCCATGTCTTACTGCCGCTTTCTGGGCAAGCGACTCCCTACAGAGGCTGAGTGGGAAAAGGCCGCAAGAGGAACGGATGGCAGAGAGTTCCCATGGGGTAATGAATACAGCATCAAAAAGTTAAATAACCAGTCTGATTTTGCGGGTCCCATAACGGTTGGTTCCTATGAGGATGGGAAAAGCCCTTACGGTCTTTATGACATGAGTGGCAACGTGTCTGAATGGGTTGATGCCTGGTATAAGCCATATCCCGGCGGTGAGGATTACAAAGATCCAAAATATGGTGAGGAGTATAAAGTTGTTAGAGGTGGTGGCTGGGGAGGTATGGGTCACTATAATCTGGCACTCTATTACACTACCTCTCATCGAGAAAAAGGCAAACCACTGGAAGGCTATCAGGATGTTGGTTTCCGCTGCGTTAAGTAGTTGTACCGGTGTTGTTTAGGATGGAAACTAAAGGTATATCTGCTTTAGCATTAATGCTGCTGGCAACCTCCAGTGTTGCTGAAGTGGCGCTGGATTATCAACCAGAAGAGCAGATTGCAGCTCGCCAAGCATGCTTGCAGATTGCTGCCAGATTGGCTTCGGTACATACCAGTGACTGCGAGCTTGCTAATGATTTAGAGGCGACTGGTGCCATATCGGTAAATGGCACGCCTATACTTGCAAAGACCTATCCTCCGCTCCCAGCACGGCAACCACAGGCTCGAGTGATGTTGTTGGGTGGCATCCATGCTGATGAACTTAGCTCTGTCAGCATAGTTTTTAAGTGGATGCGAGTGTTGAACAAATATCACTCTGGTTTATTTCACTGGAGGGTCATTCCAGCGCTCAACCCTGATGGACTGCTACGGAGGAAGGCGCAACGGATGAATGCGAATGGTGTAGACCTGAATCGTAACTTCCCTACCCCTGACTGGAAGCAGCGTGCCTTGACTGATTACTGGGTTGAACGCACTGGGCGTAATCCGAGGCGTTATCCCGGCCCGGAGCCGCTAAGTGAGCCGGAAAGCCTCTGGCTGGCAAAAGAGATCGAACGCTTCCAACCAGATGTGATCGTGTCAGTGCATGCCCCTTTTGGTGTGGTTGACTTTGATGGCCCGCCTTATGGGCCAGACAAATTAGGGCGGCTACGTTTGAACATGTTAGGAACCTACCCTGGTTCACTGGGGAACTATGCTGGGGTACAAAAGAATATTCCTGTAGTGACCATTGAATTGAAGTCCGCAGGAATCATGCCTAAGCATCGTGAGATATTGCGGATTTGGGTGGATTTGGTGAAGTGGGTGAAGAAAAATATCCCAAAAGATACTCCCCCAGTGTACAAAGGTTTGCAGGCCTTGATGCAGGATATGGAGGAGCAGGGTCGGTCGCTTAATAATTAGCATTATGGAAAGTGTATTGAGTCACTGTGTCTCGCTTTAAGTCACCAGTTCTAATTGCACTGCTAAATGGATTGCTTGGAGTTCTACTGTTCCTGACCCCATGGGCCTCTCAATTGGAAGAGGATTATGGTCTTGGTTGGTTGTTTCAAACCCGTGGGCCGCGCCCAGCACCGGAGCAGGTAGTTCTGGTGACGATGGATACGGAGTCCATGAAAGAATTGGGTTTGGAGCGGTTGCACCGCAAGTGGCCACGTGCATTGCATGCAAGGTTGGTTGATCGCCTTTCTTTGGCGGGTGCTGCTGTTATCTCCTTTGATGTGTTTTTTCGTGAGCCACGGGATAGCACCAGTGATCAGGCCTTAGCTGATGCCATTAGACGGGCTGGTAATGTGTTGCTGTTCAGGATGGTTCAGAAGGATGCGGTACAGGTCGATGATGGTAGTGGCCAGTCTGCAATGGTGTTTACTGAGTTGGTTTTGGATCCCGCCCCCTTGTTTGTCAATTCTGCCGCAGCCTTAGCACCGTTTACCCTGCCCAGCGTACCGGTGAAGGTGAGTCAGTTCTGGAAATTTAAACCTGAGCTTGGTGATATGGCCACCCTGCCCACCATGGCCTTTCAATATTTTGCTCTGAGTAGTTATGAGACGTTCCACCGCCTATTGCCAGTTGATGGACCTGCCTTTCCTGCGACAGCTGAGGCTATGCTTCAGGAGCCTGGATTAGCCCAGTATATGCGGCAGGTGCGGTCTATGTTTGCGCAGCAGGAGGGATTGGGAGGGCAGTTGCGGCACACACTGCATGCTGAGATGGCTGCCGGAAATATCTCGCAATCACAATTGTTGGATGCTCTTATCTCGCTATATAGTGGTGCTCATAATAATTTCCTTAATTATTATGGGCCGCCTCACGCTATTCGCGGTATCTCATACTTCAGAGTACTGGAAATGACCGCAGATGAGCTGCAGAGACAGTTCCAAGGCAAAGCTGTTTTTGTTGGGGTGTCTGAGGCGTTTCAGTGGGATCAGCAGGATACCTTCTATACGGTCTATTCTGATAGTCAGACTGGGCACAACATCAGTGGCGTTGAGATCGCGGCTACGGCCTTTAATAATCTGTTACAGAGAGAGTGGCTGGAACCTCTGCATTTAGGGTTTGAGTTGCTATTGGTTTTACTATGGGGCGGGGTGATTGGCTTCCTGTGCTGTGCTCTATCGGTGGGCAGAACTGTTATTGCGGTACTACTGCTGGTGGCGGTGTATGTTCTGATTGTGCTGAAGTGTTTTGCAGAGATCTATCTGTGGCTGCCGCTAGTAGTGCCAGTTGTGATACAGGTGCTGCCAGTACTTTTTATTACGACCGTTATGGGGTACATGGAAGCTCATGGCGAGCGAGCAAAGATTGCTTATGCCTTGGGGCGTTATCTGCCTCAACAAGTGGTGGAGGATCTGGCAAAATCAGTACGCAAGATTGGTGGGCCAGGCAAGACGGTGTACGGGGTCTGTTTGGCAACTGATGCAGAGCAGTATAGCCAGTTAGCTGAGAGTCTCCCTCCTAATGAACTAAGGGAATTTCTCAATGCATATTATGAGATTATCTTTGCCGCCATTCGTAGCCATGGTGGTGTTATTTCAGATGTGATAGGTGATGCGGTTCTGGCGCTGTGGATGGAACCCAAGCCACGGGATGAGTTGCGGTCTCAGGCGTGTCTGGCTGCACTGGATGTGCTGAAGGCGGTTACTGAGTTTAATCAGTTGCAGCCTAGGCATAGATTGCCAACCAGGATTGGACTGCACTACGGCGAGGTTTGCATCGGCGATGTAGGTGCGGGGGACCACTTTGAATATCGGGCCATTGGTGATGTGGTAAATACAGCCACAAGAATTGAGGGTGTAAACAAGTATTTTGGCTCGCGTCTGCTAGTATCTAAAGAGGGTCTTGAAGGCGTTGGCGGTTTGGTTTCCCGTGAATTGGGTTATTTCCGTTTGGCGGGTAAAGAAAGAGCGGTGCAACTGTTTGAGCTACTTGGGGTGCAGCAAGAGTGTTCAAAGTCTACTTATGTCTTGGTTGGTAAGTTTGCAGATGGGTTGGCGACCTTTCGTGGCCGTGAGTGGGAAGTGGCCTCTGCTGTTTTTTCCGATCTTGTAAAGACGCATGGAGAGGATGGCCCGGCACAGTTCTATCTGGAACTTTGCGATAAATATCGTGCAACGCCACCTGAACCGCAATGGGATGGCGTGATTGAGCTGGATAAAAAATAATTATGGCCGCAGTTAGTGAAAAAATCGAACTGTTAGGGGGCATTCCACTTTTTTCTGGCTTGACTGAGTCGGAGCTGAATACGCTGTTTCAGCACTCATCTATACGCAAGTATGAAAAAAATACCATTGTCATTAATGATGGTGATGATGATAGTACTTTATATGTAATTATTTCCGGCAGGGTCAAGGTCTTTCTGAAGGACGAGAATGGGAAGGAGGTTATCCTCAACCACATGGTGGCAGGGGAGTATTTTGGAGAATTAGCGTTATTGGAGCAGGTCAAGCGCTCTGCCTCGGTAATAACAGTGCAACCTTGCCAGTTTATTATTATTACCAGTACTGATTTTATTCGTTGTGTTTCAACTCACCATGAGATTGCGCTGCGTGTGATGCGGAATATGTCAGCTCGCTTGCGTGATCTTTCGGCAGAAGTGAAGAGCTTGGCATTGCAGGATGTCAGTGGCCGTATTTCTCGTGTTCTGCTGAAGCTTGCTCAGGATAGAGGCGGCAGGTTGATAATTACTGAATGTCCGTCGCGCCATAATCTAGCCAAAATGGTTGGGTCTTCCCGCGAAACGGTTACCCGTATTTTGAAAGATATGGAGAAGCGTGGGTGCATAACAATTTCAGGCAGAACCATCACATTTGGCAGTAACTTTGTCGCAGATTAGTAAATCCCTTCCTAAAAACCACCCAAAATGTGACTTTCATCACACTGTTTGTGTGACCTAGTTCTCTATTCACCTGTGTGACTTGCCGCTAATATTGTTACATACAGGGAGTCTTGGTCTTGGGACATCTGGATTGTTCCTGTCTCTGCCTTAATACCAAGGAGCGGAGATAAGGACGTTTTCGTAGGGAGCGATGAGAAACTTCATGGAAGAGTTTTTTTAGAACTTTCTGGTGAATAGGAGGCATGTGGTTCCTTCACTTAGGTGCTGCCTGCCGTTAATAATAAAATCTAGGGATTATAAGGGTTACAAGGAGTTGAGGATGCGGGGCAATGATGCTAGACACGGTAGTGTTGTGTATTTCGCCTAAGGTATCATGGAAGTGTGGGGGGCAGGGATGCCCCCTAATTGTCCTGTTGCTGATATCCTGCTGGATATCAGAAAGTAGGATTTATCCCACCCTATTAATAGCAATCCACTGGGAATATGAGGCTTCATTTAGCGCCTCTTGGTTAAGGAATGACTGCATGGTCAGATTTTCTCAACTAATTTTAGTTCTCAGATGCATATGCCTTTGCCGCTGAAAGGAGACTATTGCTATGATCAGGGTGTTGCTTGTGGACGATCATGAACTGGTGCGAACCGGCTTCCGGCATATTCTTGAGGAAACCGCTGATGTTGAGGTAGTCGGAGAGGCTTCATCTGCTGAGGAAGCGGCTGAAATGGTCAAAATCAACCCTCCTGATTTAGTGCTTATGGACGTAAATATGCCTGGCATCGGTGGTATTGAAGGTACGCGGAGGGTGTTGCGCATTAATCCAGAGGTGAAGATCATCGCCCTTGCCGTGAATTTTGATAGCCCTTTTCCCAATCAATTGTATGAAGCTGGGGCTATAGGATACTTGACCAAGGGATGCCCAGTTGAAGATATGCTAAAGGCGATTCGCCTGGTTGCCATTGGTAAACCATATATCTCAAGCAAGGTGTCCCAGCAGCTTGCGCTGGCCCAGATGATAGGCCTTGATGTAAATATGCCCTTTGATAAGGTTTCATTGCGGGAGATGCAGGTGCTGATGATGATAATTCAGGGCACCAAGACCCAAAAGATCTCCACTTCTCTCTGCTTGAGTCCAAAGACCGTAAGCACCTACCGCCACCGATTGTATGAGAAGCTAGAGGTGGAAACAGATGTGGAATTAGCCTACCTGGCTATACGTCATGGTTTGGTTGAAGCGCACGCCTATCCTGTGCCTACATCTTTAGCCTCATGAATTGCGTGAGTTCTTGACCCACGCCACCCAGCAAAGCATTCTATAAGGCAATTCTATTGTTTAGGAGTGCAGATGTCTGTGTCACCTTCTTTTGCCTTGGATTGTCGGGCCTGCCCGCGATTGGCCGATTTTCTCGATCAGGTTAAGGTCGATTATCCTACCTACCATGCGCGGCCAGTAGCGCCTTTTGGTGCTCCGGATGCTTTATTGTTAATAGTCGGGTTGGCACCGGGGATGCATGGTGCCAATGCTACAGGGAGGCCTTTTACTGGTGATCATGCTGGTATCCTGCTCTATGAGACGCTATATGAGTACGGTTTTAGTACTGCGCCAGAATCCATTTCCAAGGATGATGGCCTGAATCTGATTGATTGCCGTATCACCAATGCTGTGAAGTGCCTGCCCCCACAAAATAAGCCGGTTGGGGCGGAAATAAATACCTGTAATGCCTATCTGAGGAGTGAGATTAATGAACTTCCAGATGGTGCAGTAGTGCTGGCGTTAGGCTCTATTGCCCATAATGCCGTGGTGAAAGCAATGGGGCTGAGGCAGAAGGCGTACCCTTTTGGGCACAACCAGTTGCATGATATTGGGCATGGCATGCAGTTGCTAGATTCATACCATTGCAGCCGCTATAACACCCAAACCAGGCGGTTGACGACAGAGATGTTCCAGGCTGTCTTTGCTCGGGCTAGAGTGTTGCTGGATGCAATATAGATAACCTGCTGTGGCATCAGAAATTGCAGCAGCGGAATTTGACCCCGCTATCTTTCTCAATACTCTGACCGGTCGTCCCGGTGTCTATCGCATGCTGGATGAGGAGGGGAAGTTGCTATATGTGGGGAAGGCAAAAAATCTGCAGCGGCGTGTCAGGAGCTATTTTGGTCGATCACTAAACACCCGCCTCCAGCATGTAGTTTCCCAGACCAGAAATATTGAAGTCACGGTTACCCACACTGAGGCGGAGGCGCTGATCCTGGAAAACACCCTTATCAAGACCCTCAAGCCCCGCTACAACGTGCTGTTGCGAGATGATAAGAGTTACCCCTATATCTACTTGTCAAGTGACCAGCAGTTCCCACAGCTAGCCTGGCGACGAGGTACTAAAGGTGGCAAAGGGCGCTATTTCGGTCCTTATCCAAATATTGGTTCTATGCGGGAAAATCTTCAGTTGCTACAGAAGTTATTCCCTATCCGTCAGTGTGATGAGGGGTTTTTTCGTAATCGTTCGAGGCCCTGTCTCCAGCATCAGATAAAGCGTTGTACGGCCCCTTGTGTTGGTCTTGTGACTCAAGACGAGTATGACCAGGATGTGCAGGATGCCGTATTGTTCCTGGAGGGTCAGGCGGGCCAAGTGATGGATAGTTTGATTGCCCGCATGGATCAGGCGTCTGAACGGTTGGAGTTTGAGCAGGCTGCACGGTACCGTGATCAAATTGCGGCCCTGAGGCGTATTCAGGAGAAACAGTACGTAAGTGGTGAGCTGGGCAATCTGGATATTGTGGCTGGTGCTGTTCAGGGTGGGGTGGCTTGTGTTCAGCTATTTTTCGTTAGAGCAGGTCGCAACCTGGGAAACAAGGTTTTTTACCCAAAAATGCCGGACGGAGAGGGGGAGGCAGTGCTCCTGTCTGCTTTTCTGGCACAGTACTATATCGGAAAATATGTGCCACCTGAGATTATTGTGAGTGCCTTGCCTGATGATGTCGCCCTGTTAGAAGAGGTATTCTGTAGGCAAGCAGGGCGCAAAATCAGAATTCATGGCCGAGTACGCGCCGAGCGGCGGCGCTGGCTGCAGATGGCTCAGCAGAATGCCAGATTGGCTTTAGATGCCAGATTGGTCAGCAAAGCTGGAATGCAGGTACGCATGGAGGCGCTTATGGAGGTACTTGCTCTGGACGAACCGCCGACACGGATGGAGTGCTTTGATGTCAGCCATACCAGTGGTGAGCAAACGGTGGCAGCTTGTGTTGTGTTCAATGAACAGGGTGCCGTTAAATCTGATTACCGGCGCTTCAATATTGAAGGTATCTCTCCTGGTGATGACTATGCAGCAATGGAGCAGGCCCTGAGTCGGCGTTATACTCGCCTGCAAACAGAGGATGGCAGGCTGCCTGATATTCTCTTTATCGATGGTGGCAAAGGGCAGCTTTCAGCGGCAGCCACGGTATTGGAAGAACTGGGGGTAAAGGGTGTTGCTCTGGTTGGTGTAGCAAAAGGGGCGGATCGCAAGCCGGGTCGGGAAAGGCTTTTCTTGTTTGGCCAGCAGACGCCAATTATACTGGCATCAAATTCACCTGCTTTGCACCTGATTCAACAGATCCGTGATGAGGCGCACCGCTTTGCCATCACCAGTCACCGGCAACGGCGTGGACGCAGCCGTACAACATCGGTACTGGAAGAGATTGCCGGCATTGGCCCCAAGCGTCGCCAGAGGCTGTTAAAGCAATTTGGGGGGTTGCAGGAGCTATCACGGGCCGGGGTGGAAGATATTTCCCGTGTGGCTGGGATTAGTCGCCATTTGGCACAACAAATATATGAAGCCTTTCACGGAGATGAATGATAAATAGCATCCCAAATATGCTGACACTGGCGCGGATTGCGTTAATTCCCGTATTTGTGGTGATTTATTACCTGCCCTGGGAATACTCAAACCTGGTGTGCACGGTGGTTTATGGGCTGGCAGGTATCACAGACTGGCTGGATGGATATCTTGCCAGACGCCTTAATCAGTCATCCGCCCTTGGTGCATTTCTGGATCCTGTAGCCGATAAGCTGATGGTCGCTGTTGCCCTGATTTTACTGGTTGAGGCTGATCCTTCACCAGCATTGGCAATTCCAGCGGTGATCATTATTGGACGAGAGATCACAATTTCAGCTCTGCGTGAATGGATGGCTGAGGTGGGCGCACGGGCCACGGTGGCAGTTTCAGGGATCGGCAAGGTTAAGACAGTAACTCAGATTGTGGCCATAACCATGCTGATCTACCGGGATGATTTTTTTGGGATACCCATCTATACAACTGGCTATGTGCTGCTATACGTGGCTGCAACACTGACCATTTGGTCTATGGTTACTTATCTCCGAGCGGCTTGGCCAAGTTTGAAAGCGGAATCATAATCAGAAAACAGCCTTGACTCTATGGGGCAGGTCATTACAATAGCCGCCTCTTGAAGCGGGAATAGCTCAGCTGGTAGAGCACAACCTTGCCAAGGTTGGGGTCGCGAGTTCGAATCTCGTTTCCCGCTCCAAATTATAAGCCCCGAGCAGGTACGCTTCCTCTCCTGTTAACGCTAAGTACCTACACCCCTGTAGGCAATGCTGGCTTTAGGTAAATGTTTTGGCTGAGTGGCAGAGTGGTTATGCAGCGGCCTGCAAAGCCGTGGACCTCGGTTCGATTCCGGGCTCAGCCTCCATATATTCTCCTTATTGATCAATAAGATACAATCACATTATCCATGCTACTTTAAGAAAAAAGCGGGTTGTTTTTGTTGAAAAACCACCCTTGCCACCCGAAAATCCTTACAATCAAGGTGTTCATGTAACGGCCAAACAAGCCGTGGACGCCAGTTTTATGCTCTGCTATCTCGTATTTTCCTTTGTTAATGCTTCGTGGAAGCTCAGCAGTGTTGATGGTTTGATGATAACGGCAGCCCGCAATATCTGATATGGACTGAGAAACAGTGACCAGAAGCCCAGCAAGAATCGATCAAGTGCTGCAAGATTGGGCGCGCGTTGCTGAGAGCGATTGATTACCAGGAGTTGCTGTTTCATGAGGAGACTATCAGCAATAACAGCTTTTGCGCCACCTGGCCCCATGAGCTTGGCGATGGTGGTCAAAAGATGTATGAGGAGAGCAATCAGATCCTTCATTAAAGAATAAAAGAATAGGGTAGGGCGCATTGCCATCAGGCACAAGATTTTTCAACTGTCTGTTTTTACGTGAGAATTAACAATTCGCCACTCACAGGCTACTTGCCCCTCTGCTCAAGAATCTGCCGGACCACAGGCTCCAATGATGTGAGGCCCGCATTGCGGCCGATGCTCAATGCCTCCTCTATGGATCTATTTTCGATGGCCGCCGCATTATATGCGAATAGTGCGCCGGCCCGGTTCCCACTGGCGCAATGGATCATTACCGGATAATTTGACTTATCCTCAAGTACTTTCATGAGGGATTTGGTGTTTTCCATTGTCACCCCCGCACCACCTGCAACTGGGATGGCAATATAATTCATCCCCAGCTCTTTCGCCTTTGCCGCCTCATCCCACACTCCGCGTTCCTGTGGGGTGCGGAGATTGACGATGGTTTTATAACCGGCCGCTTTCGCCTGTTCAACCTGCGCTACTGTTGGTTGCCCACCGGTAAGGATGCCTGGCAGCGGAGTGCGTGCATTAGGAATATTGATAACGGTTGCCCGATCTTCTCCCGCTGCTGCAGTCATGGTGATAACGAGGGCTGATATTCCACTTGCCCACAAAGCAACAACCAAGAAGCCAGTTGTTAACGTGGTTCTCACTGCTTTCATAATAATTCTCTCCGATTATATTGCAGGATGTAGCTACCGTGATTTAGCTGTATTACATCGGTTGGGTAATGGTAAATGCACCCCGGATATCCCCCGCTTTAAAGCCACGTGCTTGATCTTGGGGATAGAGTTTATCCAGTGTCTCCAACACTTTTGGCTGAATCTTTTCACCATGACAAGCTAGGCAAGGCTTTTCTGCGGTGGGGATAGCCTTCATATAACGGAAGAGCTGTTTTCCATCCTGTGTAACAACCTCATAATGCTCTATTTTCTTTGGGTCTTCTCCGGCTGTTTTGCGGGCTTCAAACTTTTCGAGTACAGCTTTTTCCCAGGCATCCGGAGCATTATCGGGATTACGTAGCTTTAGACTTGTACGCCCGATTTTCCAGCCATGTTTTTTTGATTGCACCATGGCAATTGCTGGTGCGCTGGTATTACAGACATTGAGGGCTTTTACAGGTCCGCCTTCCTTCAGCGCAGCCTTAAGTTGGCCCTTCAGCGAACCCATAAATTCCTTAACGGCGGCACGGCTTTCATTGGCATGTTGATCAAGATTCCTGGCGCCTGCCGGAGTGGCTAAAATGCAGCAGAATAGAGTCAATAACAGTGCTTTTTTCATGGTTTATCCTCGTAGAGTTCGCTATGTTTTACACTTCCTACCGGTGCAAATTCCGAAGTTAGTATAGGCAGGGCACCAGCCTATAACTGCGGTAAACACAGGAATAGCTCCAATCGCTCCCCATAGGTTCTGGGTAATAATGCCCCATGCGATTATGCCCATTCCAACAGCAAAACGAAGTATCCGGTCGATACCACCAACATTCTCTTTCATCATAGCTAATCTCCAGATGGTTTACAGTTGAATCTACTCAAAGGCAGGATCTGACTTTTTACCCAACGCTTTAAGAAACATGGCCAAAGGGCAGAACCCGGTAAATGCAGCCTGAAGCATGTTGGCTCCAACAAAGGCGGCAAGCCATAGCCAGTTGAGCGAATACCAGTGGGACAAAGCAAGGCTGATTAATATAACGGTTCCGGCAAAAGCCAGGACAATGCGTTCTATACTCATCTGATAGTGCTCCTATATAAGTGATGCGCTGCCAGCAGTTGATAAGCATATTAGCATATGCTAATATGCTTATCAACTAATAATTTTGGTGGCCTCAAAATCATGAATGAGCATAAAGAAAATCGCCTGGTCCGCTATTCGGTAAATCACCCCAGAGTGGTGATCGCAGCGATGACTCTTTCCACCCTTCTATTGATCATGCTGGCAATACTGCCACTCCTCTTTATATCCAATGGATTGGAAAACATCCATTTCCAAAGATGATTTCCGACTGTTAGAAGCAAGGTTAAGTTAGCAATATGGAAATGTATGTAACAAAGTCACATAAGTAGAGAGCTCAGTTGTCAGATAATAGTTGGCAGGAAGTTTATGGTTCTAGTAATGGCATAGGTGAGATTTAGCTGATTCGATGGAACAATACCAGTAAGACTGGTAGCACTAACTTGGTGCGGCATACCTAGCGGAAACTGGAGATCGGCAGGTGTTATCACTTCCTGCCATGCACCTGCATGATGCAATCCAGTCATTCCGGAGTGGTGAGCGTACTGGCAAAAAAGGGGATACTTTATGTGTTCGTCTTGAAGGGATAATGATTGATTGAAATTTGGAGCATAGGTATCTCGCCCGCAATGCGGGTAAGACGCTCACGCTCTAAAGTAAAGGTTCATAACTACCCAAATACAAACTCGAGGTTCTCTATGAAAGAACGCAAAGTTGATGTCGCAATTATCGGTGCCGGTAGTTCAGGCCTGTATGCTTTGAGCGAGGTGAGGAAGTCGGGCCAACGGTTTGTCCTTATTAATGGTGGGGCACTGGGCACCACTTGTGCCCGGGTCGGCTGCATGCCCTCCAAGGTGTTGATCCAGGTGGCTGATGATTACCATCGCCGCTGGATTTTCAAACACTACGGTATGCAGAGCCAAGACAGCATGACCTTGGATATCCCCAAGGTAATGAAATATGTGCGGCATATGCGGGATATATTCGTGAAGCGGGTTTGTACTAAAACCACAGACCGAATGGGTGAGGATTTTGTAGTGGGCGATGCACGATTCCTGGAGCCTGATCTGCTGGAGGTGGGAGGTAGCAGAATTCGTGCTGGGAAGGTCATTATCGCCACCGGTTCACGCCCCTTGGTCCCTGCTGCCTGGGCGGCTTTTGGCGACCGTATTTTGACTACCGGCAATCTATTCGAACAGGATAATCTGCCATCTGCCATGGCCGTCATCGGCCTAGGTGCAATAGGGTTGGAGTTGGGACAGGTGCTGCACCGGCTGGGCATCCAGGTCAGTGGCTTTGACCAGTTGAATTGTATCGGTGGTCTGACCGACCCTGAAGTTAACAAGGTGGCTCTGGGGATTCTGGGCAAGGAGTTTTCCATCTACTTAGGCCAGGCTGCAATAATTACCGAAGAGGGTGGCAAGCTGCGTGTCACCGCTGGTGAACAATCTGTCGTTGTGGATAAAGTTCTGGCGAGCCTAGGCCGCATTCCCAACCTCGACGGTCTTGGCCTGGAGAATATCGGCGTTAAACTGAATGGACGAGGTATTCCACTCCATGATGCCAATACCATGCAGATAGGTGATTTACCTATTTTTATCGCCGGTGATGCAAACGGAGAGAGACCAGTCCTGCATGAAGCGGGAGATGAAGGGCGCATTGCTGGATACAATGCGGTTCATGAGGAGGCCAAAGCGTTCGGCCGCAAGGCCCCGCTGGGCATCACCTTTTGTGATCCTAATATCTGCTCAGTAGGAAAACGTTGGGCTGAACTGGAACCTGAAAACATTGCCATCGGTGAATCTGCATTCGACACTGAGCCACGCGCCATGGTCATGGTCAGAAACCAGGGCTTGCTGCGGCTATATGCTGACAAGGCCGCAGGTACTTTGCTAGGTGCGGAGATGATCGCACCTGCTGGGGAGCATTTGGCCCACCTCCTGGCCTGGAGCATTCAGCAGAAACTTAGCGTCAGTGAACTACTGTGCATGCCCTTCTATCACCCAGTTGTCGAAGAAGGGCTGCAATCAGCACTTTATGATCTCTATGCTAAATTGAATGGAAACAAGCCTGATGGGGTTATAGGGTTAGGGCCTGCATAGAATAAACCCAAAAAGAGTTGTTGGTGTGCGCATTGTAGGCAGCCCCCTCACTCTCTGGTGAGTAATGGCTAGATTCTGTCCTCTTTAAATAGGGAATAAGGTTAATAGTATGAAAAATCTCCGCTTAAAGAGGCTGTTGATTATTCCCGCCACTCTTATTGGCGTTGCCGTTTTTGTCCTGCTGGTAAAGAACAGTTCAAAACCTGTGCGGATGGTTGTTGCAGAGAAGGTGACCGCCGTAAGGGTGATCAGTGTGCCGGAAGCCACTGTTGTCCCGCAGCTGGCGGCAACGGGCAATGTTGAACCCAGCCGAGTGTGGAGTAGCGTAGCGCAGGTGAGTGGGAAGATCATCATGCTGCATCCGCGCCTCAAGCAAGGGGCATTGATCAGGGAGGGTGAGGTGCTGTTGCAGATTGATCCCCGTGATTATGAACTGGATATTACCCAGGCGGAGACCGGGCTTGAGACGATCAGAGTGCAGCAGGCACAGGTCGATGTGCAGGAAGCCAATGCGAAGGCATTGCTGGTGATCGAAAAGCAGGCCCTGGAGATCGCCAGAAGTGAGCTGCAGCGCAAACAGAAAATGCTCAAGCGCAGCTCCATCTCTCAGTCTGATTATGGGAAAGAGCAGCGTAGCCTGCTGGCCCAGCAGAAGAGTGTTCAATCGCTGATCAATAGCATCAAGCTCTATCCAGTGGATCGCAGGCGGCTGGCTGCAGAGTTGGAGAAACAGCGGGCGCAGCTGGCTGATGCCAAGCTGAATCTTGAGCGCACGATGATTCAGATGCCCTTCAATGGTCGTATTGCCGAGGTCAGGGTCGAACTTCAGCAGTTTGTCGGTCAGGGCACGGTGATGGTAGTGGCCGATGGTATTGAAAAGGCCGAGGTTGCGGTGCAGATCCCGATGGAGCGGTTGGGTAACCTGATCTACTCCGAAGCTGTTATTAATCCTGTAGAGGCTGAGAATATTGAACTGGGCAAACTGCTCGGCCTCTCGGCACGTGTGCTGTTGCAACAGAATCAGTATCGGGTTGAATGGGATGCCAGGGTTACCCGCTTCAGTGATGCCCTCGACCCACATACCCGAACCGTCGGGGTCATTATTGAAGTGGACAAGCCCTATGCCCAGGTGCAGCCGGGCAGACGTCCACCGCTGGTCAAGGGCCTGTTTGTCGATGTGATATTGAGCGGGCGACCACAGGCGCACCGTTTAGTCATTCCCCTGGGTGCCCTGCATGGCCGGCAGGTCTATGTAGTCAATCAGGAGCAGCGTCTGGAGCAACGCAGGGTAACCATCAGCTCCAAGGGGGCTGACTACGCCATCATCAGCAGTGGCCTGCAGCCGGGTGAGCAGGTGATTATCTCTGACCTTATTTCTGCTGTTGAAGGGATGTTGCTCAAGCCGGTTGATGATGATGCGGCACTGCAACAACTTCTCTCCGCTGTTCGCGGATAGCCTCCCATGATCCTAGATTCCTCAGTTGACCGCGCCACTCTAAGGGCAACTAATTGATATTAATATGATTAACTTTAATTTGTCTCTTCACCTGCTGGATGAATCACGCTACAGGGCGGATTGCACGCTTGTGGCGGCACATGGCTGCGTTGCAACTCCTTGCAATAGAACAACTATTCCGTGTCATTGCGCCTTGCCCTGTACCACCGCAAGCGCACACTCCTCCCTGTCCAACTGAGGATTCTAGGATGATCCGCTATTTTGCCGCCCACCCTACGGCAGCCAATTTGCTGATGCTGTTGCTGGTGGTGCTGGGTCTTGCTGCGCTGCCAACACTGGAGCGGGAGACCTTTCCCGAATTTGCCCCGCAAGAGGTGCAGGTGAATGTGCCCTATCCAGGGGCCACGCCGGAGGATGTTGAACAGGCCATTTGTAAACGCCTGGAAGATGCGATTGATGCGGTCAATGAGGTAGAAGAGATTCGCTGCCAGGCGCTGGAAAATAGCGCCAGTGCTGTCATTACCATGACTGAGCGTGGTGATTTTGGGCAGTTCATGGATGATATCAAAAGTGCTGTTGAGGCGATTGACAGCTTTCCGGAAGAGGTTGAGTTGCCGGTTATCGAGCAGCTGGGCCGCACTGACCAGGTGGTTAACATCGCCATTACCGGGCCACTCTCTCCCCCGGCGCTGAAGGCCTATGCTGAGGAGATAAAAGATCGGCTCCAGATGATTTTGGGCAGTTCATGGATGATATCAAAAGTGCTGTTGAGGCGATTTCGGGTATATTGGGTCGAACCACGCTATCCTATTGAAATAACATAAAAAGTGGCTATTATTAGGCTGTTATTTTGGCTTAGAATGTCAATTTGAGATAGAAAAATGCAACTTTAAGGAAAGTCCAAGTGGCACGAGCCAACCGATATCATCTCCCAGGACAAGTCTGGCACATTACCCATCGTTGCCATAAGAAAGAGTTCCTTCTCAAGTTTGCGCTGGATCGGAAGCGGTGGCTTCAGTGGTTGTTCGAGGCGAGGAAGCGCTATGGTTTGGATATTCTCAATTACACCGTGACTTCCAATCACGTCCACCTGTTGGTGATTGACGGAGAGAGAGAAGTGATCCCGAAAAGCCTTCAACTGATTGCAGGAAAAACGGCCCAGGAATTCAACCGCAGGAAAGGCCGAAAGGGAGCATTCTGGGAAGATAGATATCATGCAACTGCGATGGAGGCAGGTGAGCATTTTCTCCGTTGCCTGGTCTACATCGATCTGAATATGGTTAGGAATGGCGATGATCACTACGAACTGAGAGAACCCAGGGTTGCTTACCATGTCCATTTTACCCCAGAAAACGAGCTTCTAAGCATTGGAAACAAGTTCTATTGGAATGAACCTCCTGAGCAATCCAGTGGTTAGCTTGGTCCGACCCGATTTAGTTTAGATCGCTAGCGACCAGCAATAGAAACGGGGCCAGCATAAACTGACCCCGTTTGAATCATGGCAAGACTACCTGAATAAAGCGTTGATACCCGTGCCACTAACGGTTTTGGTATTATTGTTGCGACAGTCATCATTGTCAGGGTTGCTGTCTAACCTGATATCCGGAGCATAGATAATATTAATCTTGTAGCTGGGTGGAAATTCGCCTTCAGCAGGTGATGATGAGTGCCAGTTACGTGTCCATGACACCGTGGTTTCCTGTCCGGGATTCAGGTTCTGGAAATTTCTGGTCGCAACCAGCTTTGCCCTGCCACCGGCTGGCACCTCAAACAATTGGAGGGATTGTTGGTTCGGGTTGGAACGATAGGCTGTACCCATGTTCTTGATCTTACCCGTAATCTTTACACGACCATCAAAGCCACTACGTGACACGATACTAAACTGGATGCTTCTGGCTGCCGGATCTGGACAGGCTCCTCCAGTAGGAGGCCTTATAATGCCAGATACCCCTCCCACAAGACGGTTATCTAGGCGAGCGGCTCCAGGCTGCTTCGGTTTACCAAAACCTGAGCCGGGTTTGGCTGGTTTCATACCAGGGCCGTTTAGTTTGGCAAGTATTCTCTTGTCAGCCGATGTTGTGGGTCGTTTGTTTGCAGAAACCTTGATAGTGGCGGATCTACATTTGACCGCAGCTCCCCTTGTTTCACAAACATAGTCATTTTTGCCTTTCAAATCGCAGCCGAAACTTGATTTGCTAAGTTCAACAATCTTGCCACCGACACTGAGACAGGCTTGTTTTGTCGATGCCGGATTTGCCTGAGCGGTACCAGACACAGATAAGGCAAGTAAAGCAAGTGGAAGAAGAACCTTGAGTGGTATGGTGTTCATAACTAACTCCTTTATTTGTTATAAGCAGGATGCTTTATCATTCCCAATTAGCCAGGTGAGATGGCCTGTTACACCAAATTTGGTGTATGAGAGTGGTTATCAAGGATAAATATTACGACCTGAATATGACGCATCTGCTCCTATCCAGGCCAGTGAAAAATTATTGTACTGACAACTCCTCGTTATTAGGTCGTGGCAAGCGATGTCATGGTTCAATGCAATTTAAGGTGTTTCCGTAAAAATCGAAAAATCGGTGCCAGGCATCGATTTCTCCGATTTCTGCAATCAATCACACAGCGCGCATAGAAGTCCCTTAGCAGGCCTTTTAGGATGTCTTTCTTCATGAGAAGGAAGTATCGCATCATATTTTCTTTGCAAAAAGGAAGGCTTGCCGGTCTTACATGCCCTCGCTGCGATGCAACTGAGTTTTCTAGGATCATTGAAGTATGTGTGAATTCAGTGCTATCTTTACGTCACATAACGGAAAAAAATTGATATGGAGTGGCAAACGGCAGCGAATTTCATAACTTATTGAAATATAATGATATGCATCGGTCTGCAAAGACGTGGGCCTCGGTTAGATTCCAGACTCAGCCTCAATTTCTTAGTTTGCACGTATCTTATGCCCCCTTTGCCCGGGTGGCGAAATTGGTAGACGCAGCGGACTTAAAATCCGCCGGTTTAACGACTGTGCCGGTTCAAATCCGGCCCCGGGCACCATTTAAAAACAACTACTTACAGCATTTTTCCCATAACTACGTGAAGAAAAGGCATTGTTTCTGGATGCAACCAACTAAGCACGTTTTGACTGTATACGAGCGTATTGAATCAATAGCACAGTACCAATAGTTGCGATTAGAAGACTGATCAGGATGATCGGTACAGATGGGTTATAACGGGTCATCACCGCCACAGTTGGTTCTGTGATCATTGCCTTGTAACCAAACATCTGATCGTTGAGTTTGAGCTTGTTGTGCTGGGTCATATGCTGGCTCAGCGCTATAGTCAACATTTGCGGTTGCTGGGAAATTCTCTCCCAGACAAACTGGGCGATGAGTACATCCATCCTTGATTCATACACGCCTTGAAGTGTAAGCCGTCCCCCGGCCATTGCTACCGGCTTGTAGGGCAGCATAGAAAACTCCTGGCCATCATCCGCGCTTATCAATGCGACCCCGGCTGGTTGATTTTTGCCGCCCTGGATGATGATTTCCCTTCGCCCACCATCAAATAGAGCTGGTTCGTTATAGGCGATAGTCTCTGTATGAGTAGTACCGTCTTCCAACTGAAATTCCAGCTCTGCCAGAGTGTCTTTGAGGGAGCCATCAGGGTGTAACTGGTTGTTGACTGACTTTGCTATGACGGTACCAACACCAGGCACTGTGGTGGGTTTGGTGGTCAACATCATATGGTCTGAGTCGCCGTAAAAACCATCGTGGATATGAGCAACCAGAGTCAATAATATTGCCCCATGAAGCAGCAGCCCTGCGTACAGACGCAGTTTGCCTGTGGTTGCGTCCTTCAGGCGTACAATTGATTCGATGAAGCAGGCGGCTAGGTTGATGCTGAGCAGGCCAAAGGTCACCATCAGGGCATAGAGCCACCAGTGTATTGTCTGAACAGGTTGAAAAAAGAAGTTTAGATTAAATGGGAAGAAGGGCGGGTAGATCTTGGGGTACATATTCATAACCAGGCTGCCTGCTGCCAGGTTGATCACCACAATCATGCATAGAATAAAGCCAGCATGTTTATTCCCCAGGAATTTTATGGTGCGATATATCATGAGCTAAAACTTATGAATGGAACGGCTGAAGAAACCAGTGCCGACAAAGGTGATCATGATAAGAACCATGCCCAGCACGTAGAGAGGGATCTTCCACCGTCTGAATTTAGGCAGGTTATCGATATGCAGCAGATTGCCGTAGTAAAGCCAGAGTATGACTGACCACAAAATCTTAGGATCCCACATAAAGTAGGCACCCCAGGCAAGATAACCCCAAATGCTACCAAACAGCATGGCCAGGGTGAAGTAGATGAAGCCAATACGGTTTAGCCTGGTAATTAATGGCCTGTCAGGCACCCCATCCACCGAACCCTTTATTGCCTGGATGGCAAACAACGCATTGATACCAGCCAGAAACCAGTAGGCATAGGCGGCAAATGAGAAAGGCACATGCATGGGATACCAGATTGTTCGCAGGTAGGCAGTGGGAAAGCGAATGCGGTCGGTAAATACAAAAGTAGTGATGGTCGCAGCAAAGGATAGCACCAGCAAGGCCGTAAACTCTTTGTTTGATACTTTATCCCGGTATAACATGCCGCAAAAGGCGATTAATACGGACAGGGTCATGAATGACTCGACCTTGTCAGTAAAAGGAAAAAATTCCTTCAGGTAGGCACGAATGCTGAAAAAGACCACGCTCAGGCAGAAAAACAGCATCAGCGAGATCGTCGCCTCTTTGCGTTTACCAAAGATGGAAAACAGCACGGCCAGCCCCAGGCACGCGGTGGCAGCGATAATGGAAAAGCGGATAATGGACTCTAGTGCAGGCACTGCTGCCGGTACTCCGTTAAAAAATCAAGCTGCATCCTAACTTATCGTGTTTATGGAGTACCAGAGATGCTGCTATAAAAGTCGGCATCTGTTTATCACGCAGGTGATGGCAATCTGCTATAATGATCCTCTTCTTTAACCTGAGGTACCTCAATGGATTCCGCCCCTTCGTCCGCCGGTTTCGGCTGTCTCGGACTCGCTCCTGCTGTGCTTAAAGCTGCCAAGGATCTTGGCTATGAAACCCCCACACCTATCCAGGAACAGTGTATTCCTCACCTCATGGAGGGGCGAGATCTGCTTGGGCAGGCGCAGACAGGAACCGGTAAGACGGCAGCCTTTGCGCTGCCAGTGCTTAGCCTGATTGACTTGAAATGCCGTGATCCTCAGGCGCTGGTGCTGGCACCAACACGCGAGTTGGCTCTGCAGGTGGCTGAAGCCTTCCAGAGTTATGCCCACAACCTGAAGGGCTTTCATGTTCTACCCCTGTATGGAGGCACCGGTATGTCTACCCAGTTGCGCCAGCTAAAGCGCGGGGCGCATGTCATAGTTGGCACACCTGGGCGTGTGATGGATCACCTGCGGCGAGGCACGCTCTCGTTGAAGAAGCTTAATACCTTGGTGTTGGATGAGGCTGATGAGATGCTGAATATGGGGTTCATCGAAGATATTGAATGGATTTTCGAACAGGCCCCCGAGGAACGGCGGGTGGCGCTATTCTCTGCCACTATGCCAAATGCCATACGCCGGGTGGCCAGGAAATATTTAAGGAATCCAGTTGAAATCAAGGTGGCATCCAAGACTGCAACCGTTACCGCTATTGAGCAGCGCCACTGCGTAGTAACTCCCTTCCACAAAATGGATGCCCTGACCAGGGTGCTTGAGGTGGAAGAATTTGATGCCATGCTCGTCTTCGTGCGTACTAAGATCGCCACAGTTGAAGTAGCGGAGAAGCTGGAGGCCCATGGATTTTCCGCTGAGGCCATCAATGGAGATATGAACCAAAGTGTGCGTGAGCGTACCATTGGGCGATTAAAAAATGGCAAGCTGGACATCCTGGTTGCAACGGATGTCGCAGCCAGAGGGCTGGATGTTGAGCGCATCAGCCATGTGGTTAACTATGATATTCCCTATGACCCAGAGGCATATGTTCACCGCATAGGGCGAACCGGGCGTGCTGGCCGTGAGGGTAAAGCCTTGCTGTTTGTATCTCCTCGTGAGCGCCATCTGCTTAAATCCATTGAGCGTGGCACCCGCCAGCGCATTCCACCGATGAATCTGCCCTCAGCAGATGATCTGGGTGAGCGCCGCATTGGGCAATTTATGCAGTTGCTGCGTGATACCCTGGTAGAACAGGATCTGGATTATTATTACCGTCTCATTAGCCGGGTTGAGAATGAGCAAGAGATGAGTGTGATGGATATTGCGGCTGTACTCACGTTTCTAAGCCAGCGTGAGCGCCCGTTTGTGGTGAAAGAGCTAAAGGCACCTGCGAACAAGGGCCGCTCTGATTCAAAGCCACGTTCAGATTCAAAGCCACGTTCAGATTCAAAACCACGTTCAGATTCAAAACCACGTTCGGAGCGAAAAGGTCGCCATGACCGAAGTGAGCGAGCTGCGGCAAAGGGTGATAAGGGTGATAAGGGTGATAAGGGTGATAAGGGTGATGGGGGTGGCATTCCCTGTGTGCGTTATCGTATAGAAGTAGGCCGTGAGCATGGAGTGACTCCCCGCGAGGTGGTCGGTGCTATTGCCAATGAAGCTGGAGTTGATGGCAAACACATTGGGTATATTGGCATTCACGATGCGTATAGCACTGTAGACTTACCGGAAGGGATGCCCTGCGAGATTGAAAAACATCTGCGGAAGGTGATTGTATGTGGTCAGAAGTTGCAGCTTAAAAGCACAGGAGAGAAGGTAACGTCTGGAAAATCAAGCGGCCTCAAGCGAGATAATTCTAACCCAAGAAAACCTGGTAAAAGGTCAAGTAAGAAAGTTGCAAAGAAGGATGAGCATAACAGTAAATAGAAAATAGAGAGGGTGCTATCCTAGAAAAATCAGTTGAACCTACTGCGGACGTCTAATACACTCAATCCACATTAGGCTCAACTGATTTTTCCAGGATAATGAACACAAAGGCATTACTCCTCATTGTTACATTTATTGCAGTTGCAGCGGTAAGTGCTTACTTCCTGTTATTTTCCACCCCCGCCACTCCCCCCAGCCTAATCGAAGCCCCTACCCCGAAGGTAGCGGCTTTAACATGGGAACAATTGCTTGAAAGCCTCGCTGATAAACCTGCAATAGAGATTCGTCAGCATGGGGTACGGTTCTTTCAGGATAGAGATCCTGATAAGGCCTTCCTCTTATTCAAACAGGCGGCAAAAAAAGATGATGGTTGGTCTGCTATGGTGATTGGGGAGATGTATGATCCAGCCACTTTTACGGCTGAAGACTTTGATCCCGAAAAGACCGCATTTTCAAAGCCTAACCCCGGCAAAGCATTGCAGTGGTATGACTTGGCAATCAAGCATGGGGAAGGTAAGGCTAAATCACGGCAAGAGCGTTTGATCAGTCTGTTGCAGGCTGAGGCAGATGCTGGAGATGCCAAGGCACAGAGGTTGTTGCGTAAGAGAGAACCACAATAAAAGTAGCGCTATAAAAACTGGAGTTCCGGGAAGCCATGCAGAGTAATAGAATAAAACAAGATAATCCGTGCATAGCAGGGCTGGTTCTCCTGCTGCTGGTGGCATCTGTGGGGTTCTTGGTTGTCGGGCCTGCGATGGCGGAAGATCCGCTTAAACCTCTGCGGATGGAAGGTAAAAAGACTCTCTACCAACGAGTATTGAGCCGTGTTGGAGCAGAGATATATGTTGCTCCTGATGTGCAGAGTGAAGCAAACTCGCGAGTGCCTCCATTCTCAATCTTTTATGTCTACGCCAAGCAAAAGGTGGGGGATCAGGAGTGGCTGCAAGTCAGCCCGTCGAGCCGTGGCGATATCAGTGGCTGGATTCCGGCCAAGGATCTGGTGGCATGGAAGCAGATGTTGGTTGGGGTGTTTACCAAGCCGGGGAATCGCCAGCCTGCTCTATTCTTTCGTCACCGTGAAACCCTGGTCAAGGTGCTGGAATCTGAGATCGGCACCGGCCTGGCCGAGCACTTGCGCAAAGAGGCAAAAACAGGGGAGGGTGAATCCTCGGTCATTGCTATGGAGCCGGAGATCTATGTCGACCCTCGGCAGAATTTCTACCTCTTGCCTATCCTGGATCATTTCGAAGCTGATGATGACTTCGCCACCAAAGTATTAAAGGTGGCAGTGGTCAATGAGAACATCCAGCAAAGTGATGAAAAAACCGCAACTGGTGAACAGGGTGAGTCTCTTTCCAGGTTCAAGGTGGCGATGACCTTTGTGATCGACACAACCAGCTCTATGGGGCCGTATATTGACCAAACACGTGATGCTATTCGACGCATCTGTGAAAAGACCCAAACTACCAAATGGCGTGATCGGTTTAACTTTGCCCTGGTGGGCTTTCGCGATAGCCTGAGGGCTAAGCCTGATTTGGGCTACACCTCAAAGTTGTTTACCGATTTTAAGGGTGGTGGTGACTGTTCGGCATTATTGGCTGATGCCAAGGAGATGCAGGAATCAAAAGTCTCCAGCAAAGATTTTTCTGAGGATGCCTTTGCTGGCATCAATGCAGCTCTTACTGAGTTGGATTGGCAGCCGTATGGCGGTCGTTTCATCATTCTTATCACTGATGCCAGCGCCCGCTCAGGGAGCAACCGCTATAGCTCCACCAAATTGAATGCGCGAGAGCTTAATTCCAAGGCTCAATCTCAGGGGATTGCGCTGTTGTCCTTGCATCTGCGTTCGCCAATTGGCAACCATGACCATGAGCGGGCAGAGTTGCAGTATAAAGGGCTGTCAAGCTGGCCTAATCTGCCTCCATTCTACTATCCGCTTGCTGCTGGGGCTGAGCAGTTCGGTGCAGAAGTGGAACAATTGGCAGATGGTTTAATCAGTCAGCTCGGGGCAGAGGTGGCAGATTACATGGCGGATGCAAAATCTGGTAAAAAGGCCCAAGCCAGGCGTAGTAAGGATATTGATAAGCTTGGTCATGCCATGCGCCTAGCCTACCTGGGAAGAACCAAGGGAACCCCGGCACCGGAGGTATTTGAGGCCTGGATAGCAGAGCGTAGCGCTCAGGATCGGCGTAAGCAGGCGTTAGAAATTCGCGTGCTGCTAACCAAGGATCAACTCAGTGATTTGCAGATGGCTCTGCGGCAGGTCATTGAGGCGGGTGATATGACAGATCTGGCACCACAGGATTTTTTCAATCAAGTCCGTCAATTGCTGATTGTGGCTCAGCGCGACTCTTCCGAGCTTGCCCATGCCAAGACCCTGGGTGACCCGGTAGTGCTGGGTGAATACCTGGAGGGATTACCATACCAGAGTGCGCTAACTACCATAGATCAGGAGTCATGGTTGGCCATGGGGGCAGGGGAGCGCCAAGAGTTGATCGATGATATTGAAGCCAAGATTCAGCTCTATCAGGATATCCATGATAACCAGGACCTATGGATCACCCTGGATGATGGTCGTATCAAGGGGGATGCAGTTTATCCTGTGTCACTAACTGATTTGCCGTAGGTGCAGGAGACTAGAAGAACCTATGCCGATTTTAAACTCATGACAGCTGGTACAGTATTCAGCCTGCGGGAGGTAGTTAAGTCATGGGTTGCACCGGATGCAGTGTTTCAGTTGTCTATTCCGCATCTGGAGGTTAAGGCTGGTCAGCAGATAGTTGTGCAGGGGCAGAGTGGCTGCGGCAAGAGCACCCTGCTGGATGTCCTGGCCATGACCCTTGAACCAACCTCCAATGAGCATTTCCATTTTAGGCCGGATGCAGGTGCTGGTGTTGATATCCGGGATGCCTGGGCACATCGCCGCATGGATCAACTGGCTGGGCTGCGTGGGCGGCATATCGGCTATGTGCTGCAAACCGGTGGTCTGCTGCCATTCATTTCTGTGCGTGAGAATATTGAATTGCCACGGCTACTGTGCGGGCTGCCAGCAGGGGAGACCTCCCTGGCTCTGGCTGAACGGTTGCAGATCACGGATCAACTGGACAAACTGCCGGCCGCTCTGTCTGTTGGGCAGCGCCAGCGGGTTGCGGTGGCTCGCGCTCTCGCCCATGAACCTGCCGTGGTGCTGGCAGATGAACCCACGGCTTCCCTTGACCCCCATACTGCCACCGAGGTGATGGATCTGTTTGTAGAGTTGGCAGTGCAAAGAGGGGTGACGCTGTTGCTGGCAAGCCATGACTGGGCCAGGGTGAATGAGCTTGGGTTTACCAAACTTCATCACGAACAGATTGATGAAAAAGGTGTGCTGCGTTCGGAGTATTACTCTTGAGCCAGCCAGTGGCAGGCAGTGGGGCCACCATCATGCAGATTGCTCGACTTGCCACCCGAGATCTGCTGCATCAGAAGCTGGCCTCATTGGTTATGGTATTTGGTCTGGCTGCGGTGTTGACGCCATTGCTGGTGCTGTTCGGGCTGAAGTTTGGGGTGATTGATAATCTAGTGCGGGAACTGGTTGAGAATCCCCATAACCGGGAGATTCGCCTGATTGGTCATGGGCGCTTTGATCAGGCCTGGTTTGAGAAAATGCAGGCTCGGAAGGAGGTTTCCTTCGTCATCCCACGTACTCGCGGAGCTGCCGCCACAGTTGATCTTCGCTCTGGGATGGCGGATGGAGAGCGAGTCTCTGTGGAGTTGATTCCATCAGCTACGGGAGATCCGTTGTTATACCGGCATGCGCAACCGCCGACTGATAATAAATCTATTGTGATTTCTGCCAGAACGGCTCAGATGCTGAAGGCGAAGGCAGGGGATAGTCTCAAAGCTAGTGTGAGACGTAAGCGAGATGGTCAATGGTCCCGTGAACAGGCCCCCCTCAAGGTTATCGGGGTGGTTCCTGACAGTGTGTTTGCCCGCAAGGGTGGGTTTGTCTCTCCGGCCCTGCTGGCAGCCATTGAGGATTATCGTGATGGTTATGGTGTGCCTGAGATGGGCTGGAGTAAGGGAGATGATGCCTTTACTGGCATCCGTTATTTTTCCGGATTCCGCCTCTATGCCAGCAATCTGGATGATGTCCCAGTAGTGCGCGATTTGCTGATTGACGGCGGCAAGGGCTATGAAGTGGTCACCAAGGCCAAGGCCATTGAAGAGGTAAAACTGTTTGATCGTTATCTCACCTCCACCTATCTGATGATTGCCCTTATTGGCGTGGCGGGATACCTGCTCTCATTTGGAGCCAGCATGTGGGTTAATGTTGAGCGCAAGCGGCGGGAATTAAGTGTGCTGCAACTGCTGGGTTTCAAATCATCAGTGATTATGTTTTTCCCTATTGTCCAGTCTGCTCTTATCGCTCTTTGTGGGGCTGGGCTGGCAATTGCTCTGTTCTGGATGATCAGTATGCTAATAAATGGCTATTTTGCCCAGGCGACGGGACAATTTGCAGGTCTGTGCCGTCTGCTGCCATCACATCTGATAATCAGCCTGCTGGCGACCATTGTCTGCGCCGTATTGTCTGCTGCGCTGGCTGCTTACCGCACCACACGTATCGAGCCGTCAAAGGGACTCCGTGAACTTTAATCGACACATCCTGGCTCTGCTGCTCTCGCTGTGTGCCGGGGCGCTGGTGGCAGAAGTGCCGGTGCACATGCCTGAGAATACGCAGGGCTTTGGCGAGTTCCGGTCAATGCTTGGTAACCCAACTGCTATTGAGGTACCCCAGTGGGATGACAACCAGTTTGATCCTAAACCTGATGAGGATAATGATGATGAGCTGATTTTACCTCTGCCTTGCGGCGGCGCGATGGTCTTCCGTCGAATTGAGGTTGGAGGCAATGAAGGCTGGCTTGGGGAACAGCAGATTGAGCTGGGTAGTCCCAGTGAGATCGATGCACCCCTGGATTACAGGCGTGTGGCCTATATCTCAGGTACCTTTAGTGGTGAGGATCAGGATCCGAGAGGCGGGCACCACTACTATCTTGGTAAATATGAAATCACAGACTTGCAGTATCAAGCGGTAATGGGTGACTGCCCAGAGACCACCAGGGGGCGACGCCCGGCGGTCAAGGTTTCTTGGTACGATGGGGTGGAGTTTAGCCGACGCTACACCGAATGGCTCTATGAATATGCCCCTGAGCGTTTGCCCAAGGAGGATGAATTATATGGATTCCTGCGCCTTCCAACAGAGGTGGAGTGGGAATATGCAGCGCGTGGAGGCAATAAAGTCACGGCAGCAGAATTCCAGAAGTCCCTGTTCCCGATGGAAGCTGAGGTCATGGAGTATGCCTGGATTCGCGAGTCCGCCTCGGCAAGTTTTAAGCCGCGACCAATAGGGTCGCTCAAACCAAATCCGCTGGGTTTGTACGATATTCTGGGGAATGTCTCTGAACTGATATTTGATCTATTCCGTCTCAGCACCAACGGCCATCTGCATGGTCAGGCTGGCGGCTTTCTGGTAAAAGGCGGGCATTTTCGCAGTTGGCGGAATACCCTGCGGGCTTCCTGGCGGCGGGAACATCCACATTTCAATCTTGCCCTTGGTAAGCCAACTCGTCTGGAAACGGTAGGGTTCAGGCTGGTTATCTCGGCTCCGGTAATGACCTCTGAACAGCGCATTAAAACCCTGGCTCAGGAGTGGGAGAGCCTGCCAAAAGAGACTGCGGTGGCAACCGGGGGAGGGGATGGGTGCAGCATCCAGGTGGATGAGGTCAGCGCCGCTTTGCAAGCCAGAGAGGTGGCGCTTGATCAGTGCCTGGTTGATGCGGGTCAATTGCAGTTGCTCAAATTTCCAGATCCACCACTACCATTGGTTGCAGCACCAGGCCGCTTACCAGCCTGGTTTAAGCTGCGCGATACCGTTGAGTATATGGATGCGGCAAAGGTACGCCAGCATGGGATCTGGTTTCATCAGACAGCTGATGCTGACAAGGCTCTGCTACTGTTTAAGATTGCTGCCCGAAAGGGTGATGGCTGGTCTGCCTTGGCCATTGGTGCCATGTATGATCCACTGTTGTTTGAGTCACAGTCCTTCAATTCCAGGCAGACTGCCTTCTCTAAAGCCAATTTGGAGATGGCTTATTGCTGGTATTTGGTGGCTCGCGATCTGGGTGAGCGACGGGCTAAGCCCCGGTTGGATGCTCTGGTGGCCAGTGGCAAGGGTATTGATGCTTCAGGCAAGATAAGCGCTGGGTGCATCAAGGTTATGCAGAAGTATGGAGGCAAAAATCCTGAGTGATGCAATGCAAAAAAAAGCCTGGGTCATACCCTGAACCAGGCTTTTTCAATATGGCGAAGCTATTGCACCTTGGCGATTGTGGCTTTTTCAATCAGCAGTGGATAGAGGTATCCAGAGCCAAAATCAACATTGGTTGAGACGGTTCCGGTTATAATCACTGTATCGCCAACCTGAGCGGTTTCCTGGCTGGTGATGGTGAGGTCGTTGGTGCCAGACTGGCCGGTGCCATCTTGTAAATGGAGAAAATTACGGCCCATAATCTGGTTGTTTATCTTAACCACTTTGCCGTTAATTTGTACCTGTTCACCACTAAGCTGGGCTTTTTCCTGGTGGACCTCTGCTACAGTCTTTATTACAGGGTCGGCGGCAAATACTGCTGCTGAGGCAAAATAGAGGAAGAAGGCTAACAGACAGATGGTAAGACGATTCATAAATGTGCTCCTGGTACAAAATACAATTTTAAGTTTGGGGATATTACAGTCCAACCGCCCCAGTGTAAAATTTCAGGGCAAGAACTGCACCGGCATAGGCTCGTTAGGACAATTATGAACGAAGTTAGTGCCCACCCATATCAGTCCCTAACCCCAGATCTGATTCTTGATGCGCTGGAGAATCAGGGGTATCTGTGTGATGGCCGTCTGCTGCCCCTCAATAGCTATGAAAACAGGGTCTACCAGGTAGGGGTGGAGGATGCACGCCCGGTGGTGGTGAAATTTTATCGCCCTGGCCGCTGGAGTGATGAGGCGATTATGGAAGAGCATGCCTTCTCCAAGGTCTTAGCTGAGGCTGAAATACCGGTGGTGGCGCCCCTTGCAGGTCAGGCTGGTGAGACCCTGCACCAGTATGATGGCTTCCGCTTTTCTGTATCCCCAAACTGTGGAGGGCGATGGCAGGAATTAGATGAACCAGCACACATTGAGTGGATGGGCCGGTTGATTGCCCGTATCCATGCTCTGGGCAGAGTAGAGCGGTTTCAATACCGGCAAACTCTGGATATTGAGCAGAGAGGGACTGAATCCTACCGATACATTCTGGAGAACGGTTTTATTCCATACGAGTTGGAGGCAGCCTACCAAAGCCTGCTTGAGGCACTGATCCCGCGGATTCAGGGGGCATTTGAGGCGGCTGGTTCGGTTGCAATGATTCGGTTGCATGGTGATTGTCACCTGGGGAATGTCCTCTGGACAGATGCAGGCCCACATTTTGTGGATTTTGACGATTGCTGTATGGGGCCGGCGATTCAAGATCTCTGGATGCTGCTGTCTGGAGAGGTTGCGCACAGGACTGCTCAGTTGTCTTATCTACTTGATGCATATAGTGAATTTAATGATTTTGATGCTCGTGAACTACATTTGATAGAGGCACTACGTACCCTGCGCATGATTCACTACTCTGCCTGGCTGGCACGCCGTTGGAGTGACCCTGCCTTCCCGGCAAATTTTCCCTGGTTTAACAGCCAAAAATACTGGGAGGAACAGATCTTGTCACTGAAGGAGCAGATGTCACTGCTGGATGAACCACCGCTGCAATGGGGGTGATTTTATTATCTTTGTTGAGGTAATATTGCGCAGCGTGTAACTCTATTCAGTTTCCATCTGGAGGCTATTTGGTATTTCTGGGAGTATGTATGTTTGAATGTCAACAAGATGCAGTTAATCAGCTTCTGAAGTCAAATACAGAGTTCAAGCAGTTGCATGATCAGCACCATGAGCTTAAATACAAGGTCAGCGAAGCTTTATCCGGGCCAGAGGTAATGGACGACCTTGAGGTTGAGCAGATGAAAAAGGAGAAATTACTGTTAAAGGATCAGATGGCAGAAATACTCAGGGGGCACGATAGCCTGTAGGAGCGGTTGCTAACCGCGAAGAAAAAATCACCGTTTTCGGATGGGCAATGGTTAGTGGTAATCTCAGGAAAACAAGCGACTAAACCAGGATTTGTTTCCTTTGCTACCATCCTCCGCGTCATCTGTAGGGATGGTCGGTCTTGCGGGCCTTACTATTACATTCTTTAGGCACTGGGTGCAGATCTGGTTGTAGAGTTCCCTTGATTCTCTAAGCAGAGTATCGCGATCCCGCACAAAGTAGTCATTGACTGTAGCGCGGAAGGCGTCAGCAATATCTTGAAACCCTCTAAAGGTTTCAGCAATAACAAACTGAGTTGCACTGTCGTCCAGAAAATGCAGCTCTTGAATCATCTCAAAAAAGGTTTTTTCTTCATCTTTTTTACCGCCCATCAAGCCCTGGATCTTTATCTTCAGAACTTCACCGAACTGCTTGAAATGATCAGGCTTATCTTTACTTGGAGTTGCCATGGACTTGTCGATGACAAGCTTGAGTTCAGAGACACTTTGCATTAGATGGTAGGTGGTAAGGTCAGATATATACTTCCTCATAATAGAAAAGTCGATAGTCTCTTTCGTGTGTATGAGAAACTCGGTGTTGGAAAACAGGATAGAGTAGATTCTGATCCATGCCGTTATCTGCTGTGGAGATAATACTGTAGAGACACCCTGTGCTACACGTTCAAGCTCATGGAATGGTGTGTTAGCAGCGGTCTGTGCTCGTGCGGACTGGATCTTGAAAACACCTTCCAGGTTGATGATCTTTTCCAGTGCCAATTGGGCCTTTTCATCTCTTGCATGGTCAGGTTTGCCGTGGTTTGCTGGTAGCTGTTTTAGATATTCTTTGGTGGCAGCTAATTCTGATTCAATTAGTCCACAGCGTTGTTCCATTTGGCTTTCGGCAGTGCGGTACTCATACACAAATGACTGAGCGAGCCGCTTAGATACGGCTTGCTTATCATCATTGATCTCCACAATAAGTTCTTCCAGAAACTGGCGCACCTTGCCAGAAAGGCTCCCTTTTCCACGATGATTGAAAATGTCAGTGATACAGGTTATGGCTTGTTTATGTTCTGCTACGGGAAGGATTTTTCGTTTCCAGAGGTACTGGAAGAGCTTGACCACCTCAATCCTGAACCGGACTTGCTGAATGAGATCTGGTTCGATGCCGGTTGTGACATAGTCTGTAAACAGGGTGTAGTTAGAGATCTTTATCCGTTGTTCCTGGTCGCTTGCGGCCTGTGCGGTGAATTTTGCATCACCGGACTCAAATATGCTTAGAAAATATGCTTTTACGGTGAGGTATCTATAGTTTGATTTTAGCTTCAGATGAAGTTGCTCTATTTGCTCTGCAAGGCTGATGACATTCTGTATTGGAAAGTTGCTGCTGTCTTGAAGAATATCCAGGACTGCTTTGCGCCCATCTTCAAGACGTATCAGTTCAGTTTTATATTGGTTGACAAGGCCTTCGGTAAGCTTGGCTTCTTCTGTGTTGAGGGTCTGGCGTATTTCGCGTAGGAATGCATCAGGTGATTTGGTGTTGATGTAAATCTCAGCAACTTCATCACCGAAGCGCTTTTTTAGTTGCTCGGCGATTTCAAAGTAGTTGTCCTGAACTATGACATCACATTCCTGCTTAATGTCATCCTTCAACTCTGTGATAAGAGCGGTGGCAACTTCCTCAATCTTAGTGGTGGCAGGAGGCAGTTTACCCTCTTTTATCAGTCTTCGATTAATGGCAACAAACGAGGGTTTTGATATTAGTTCACTGAGATAGCGGATGATGCCGTCTACGTTCCTGTTGTCGTAGTACCGCCTTAATTCTATTTTATAATCAGTTTGTTCCATGCGTTTGCAGTGTTGAATAATTGTAGTTTTTAATTGGTTCTAATCTGTAAAACTGAATTCTTCTCGACTCTGCATTATAAAACACCAGGCAGTGCTTTTCTTGATGTTAACCAAGTTAGTTGTTTGAAATACATCATTGCCCCTAATCTAACACAGATTCTTGGCTGGAATTTGCTGATTTTTTAACTTTTGGGATGTTTGTTTAGTAGGAAAAGTGGAGTGAAGAAACGTTAGACGTAGTACCAGCGTTTGCCAGCATAGGCGGCAACGGACAATCAAGTGCTGCGGCAAAGGCTCGAACCAGCTCAGATTCCTGTGGTGTCACCCGGTCATCTGCCATTACTGCCGCAGTGCATGCTTTGAGCAATTGAGGCTTAACCAGCGGTTTTAGCATGGCCAGCCGCTTAATAGCGGTGTTCAGTTCGGTCAGGCTTAGTTTGTCCTTTGGGAGCAGTGTAATGTCGTTGTGTTCTAAGATCTTTTTGGCTGCGGTAAAGGCATGCTCGGCATCTTTTTGCTCAGCTCGGTCTGCATAAGCCAATAGAGAGATTAGCAGCGTCGTATCTGGTTTAAGTTCACCAAGTGACCTGTGTTTTGCCTGGGCTGTTGGCCGTTTTATAAAGTCTGTATCCAGATGACGCAGCAGAATATGTTGCAGGGACCACTCAAATAAATTTACCCTCTTATCTGCTGCTATTAAAGCTATGAGGTTCTGCTTGAATAGTTGATATTGGCGCAGGGATAGCTGTCGCAAGGAAGGCATGGCCAGGTCGATCATTGGTAGTCGTGCATTAGTATCTAAGGTTGCCATCTCCGGCAGGAGTTTTATCGTCAGAGCATGGATGCCAATATCTCCATTTTGCTCCAATATGGCCAACTGTTGTTCCATAACCACTTGATCTGAACTTATTAGCAAGACATAGATTACAGCCCTGGCACCATATGGCTCGCGTACTGCCTCTTGTATGGCCGGCGGGATGCCGGTGAGGATTTTGCGGGCGTATTCAATATGGGCTTTATCTACCTGGCCTGCCGAGCCTAAGGCTTGCATAGCCTCTGCCGCAGCCGTTACAACGGCGGCGGTGGCAGCAACAGTAGCTGCTTTTTGGTTAGGTAGCTCCTCTGGTGTGGCATTTTGTACATCTGTGATTACAGTTTTATCAAACTTGCCGTTCCAGCGAGGTTCAATGCGTTTTATCCTTTTCTCCAATGGTGGGTGAGTGGATAGCATTGAACCAAAGAATGAATGTATGGCTGAGCAGAAAAATAGATGGCTGGTTTCTTTTGCGGAGGAGCTTTCAATATACGATTGAGCCTTAAAGCCACCAATCCTTTTTAAAGCTCCGGCAATGCTGTCTGGGTTGCGGGTGAATTGTACCGCTGATGCATCTGCCAGATATTCTCGTTGCCTGCTGACTGAAGCCTTGATCAGGTTACCAAAAAAAGTGCCTGCATAACCTATCACCATTAGGCCACCACCAAGGGCAATCAAGGCCATCCCGCCATTGCCTTTACTGCGGCTGCTCCCGCGCCTGGAGTATGTCATGGAACGCAGAATGAAATAACCGATGAGGCCGATGATCAGGATGCCGTGGAGTACACCCATCAGGCGTATATTCAAACGCATATCACCGTTTAGGATATGGCTGAATTCGTGGGCCATGACTCCTTGTAACTGATCTCTGTTCAGCTGTTGTATGCAGCCCTTGGTGACGCCAATGACGGCATCACTGGGGGTCATTCCCGCTGCAAAGGCATTGATGCCAGCTTCGTCCGCCAGTATATACACCGGGGGTACCGGGGTGCCTGCGGCTATCGCCATCTCCTCAACCACATTCAGCAGTTTCCGGCACATGGGATCTTGCGTGTTTTGGCTGACCAGTTGCCCTCCCAATGCTTCAGCCACTACTTTGCCGCCGCTGTTCAGTTGGATCATTTTGTATAAGCTGCCGGTCAGGATAACGATGGTCACTCCCACGCTAACCAGGGCAAAGGTATACCAGTCAAATTCTGCTGCGAAGTGGTTAAGGCTGGGCGTCTCATTTATTCCTGCGCCTGCCCAGGCCATTACTCCCATTATTAGCAGGTTGGTCAGGATAATAAGCGAGATCACGGCAAGAAAAAAATAGCATACCAGGCCTGTGGTGCTCTTTCGTGCATTATCCTGAGCGGTAAAAAAATCCATGCCTAAAAAGACACCTCAGGTGCGGCCTGAATTGCCTGACTATCTTCAAATTCCAGTAGTTCTGCATCCACCACATGTCCGAACGGCCCAGCCAGTATATTTTGTGGAAATGATTGCTTGTAGGTGTTGTAAACCATCACCTGGTCATTAAATGCCTGGCGGGCAAAGGCGACTCTGTTTTCTGTGGTGGTCAGCTCTTCAGTCAACTGTTGCATATTCTGGCTGGCTTTAAGATCAGGGTAGTCTTCCATTACGATATTAAGTTTGCCCAAGGCCCCCGATAACCCTCCCTCAGCACCAGCTAAGGCCTGCATAGCATCAGCATCACCGGGATTGGCGGCAGCACGGGCCAAGCCATCAGCTGCCGTATTACGTGCGGCAATTACAGCCTCCAGGGTTTCACGTTCGTGTTTCAGGTATCCTTTGGCTGTTTCTACCAGATTCGGGATCAGGTCATAGCGTCGCTTTAGTTGCACTTCAATTTGTGAGAAGGCATTTTTATAGCGATTTTTGAGGGCCACCAATTGATTGAATATGGCGATAATGTAGATGACCAGAACGCCAATGATTACCAATACCACTATGGTTGATGTATCCACGGGAACCTCCTCAAAGTTTAAAAATCTAGATGCAGCGATTTAGCCTGCCGTGCTTTTTTCTTAGCCAAACTACGTTTTGTCAGCATAATGCCAACCATAGTAAATATTGTGCCAATGATAAACATCATAATTGGCCCCAGCCAGGTGATAACTGTTATCTAGCTTGGCATTATTGGGGTCGCTGCTGCTTACCAGAATTTGCACTTCATCACCTATGGAGAGCTATATAGGTGGTTATCCCTAGTCTACAGGAATATGAGGTGATAACATTTTTATAGGATATGTTTCAGTGGTTGTCGAATTTGCCTGTGGCTTTTATGAAAAATTTTGATCAAGAATTGGATGCATGTGGTTTAAAATGCCCGCTACCAACCCTCCGGGCCAGCAAGGCTCTGGCTGGCATGGTTGCTGGCCAGGTGCTGCACGTTATTGCGACCGATTCCGGTACAACAAGGGATTTACCAGCCTACATTAAGAATAGTGGCAACGAATTACTGGAACAATACGAGGATGCGGGGAAATTCTATTTCCTGCTCAGGAAGGTATAGACTCCCCAAAGAGCTGTTCTGAAAAAGACTGAGAAGAGGAAGCGTTGTAATGCGGTTTATAACACAGTGGTTTAAACACCACTTCTCCGACCCAGGGGTGGTGTTTTTGGCTATGTTCCTGGTGATCAGCTTCGCCGTGGTTATTACCATGGGCAATATGCTGACGCCAGTTCTGGGCAGCATAGTTATCGCCTATCTGCTGGAAGGTGTCGTGGTGCGGCTGGAACAGCGCAGGTTTCCGCGCATGGCTGCTGTCTGGCTGGTTTATCTCTTATTTCTGGTATTTGTCACTGTGTTAGTGTTTGGACTGCTGCCTACTTTGTCCCGGCAGATCACGCAGTTGTTCCAGCAACTGCCAACGATGATTTCTAAAGGGCAGCAGGTGCTGATGCAGTTGCCTGATCGCTATCCTGAGGTGTTCACGGTTGAGCAAGTACAGGAGATGATGGGTGTTATTCGGCAGGAGATTGCTGAATTTGGCCAGACGGTGGTTTCTGTCTCTTTGGCATCAGTGGTGGATGTGATAACGATTCTGGTCTACGTGGTGCTGATGCCAATGTTGGTGTTCTTTTTCATGAAGGATAAGCAACTTATCGTTGACTGGGCTCTGGGTTTTATGCCGCAAAACAGGAAATTGGCCACAACCGTGTGGTATGAGGTGGATCTCCAGGTTGCCAATTATGTGCGCGGCAAGTTTATTGAGATTATTATCGTATGGTCAGCCACCTTTGTGGTCTTTGTGCTGTTCGGGCTGGAGTATGCAATGCTGCTTGGGATGTTGGTGGGACTGTCAGTGATTATCCCCTACATTGGCGCCACTGTAGTCACTATTCCGGTAGTAATGATCGCCTGGTTCCAGTGGGGGTGGAGCGGTGATTTTGTTTGGCTGACGGTGACTTTTTTGATTATTCAGGCATTGGATGGGTACGTGCTGGTGCCTTTGTTGTTTTCCGAAGTGGTAAACCTTCATCCAGTCGCAATTATTGTAGCTATCTTGGTGTTCGGTGGTTTCTGGGGCTTTTGGGGGGTGTTTTTTGCCATTCCTTTGGCTACTTTAGTGCAGGCTGTTATTCGTGCCTGGCCTAAGGCAGCGCTGGAAGCCGATGGAGATTAGTCGCACTGGTACTGGCGCTGTTTGTCTGAATATTCATCGGCTGTTTGCTGGTGGCCCCTTTTTTTCGCACCCTGGGCCAGGATGCTGGCTTTTGTGATCAGCATATCTGTGGCGGCCTGGCGATCAGCCTGGCTGAGTTTTGGATGAGCAATAATCTTCTCCAGGGCCTGGATGCGGAAACGATCCATCCCCCAGTGCTTGCGGGATAGCTGATCATCGTGGCCACCGTGTTTGATGATCTGTGGTGTCTCCACATACAGGGTCGGATGGAAGGCGCAGATGCGCAGCCAGAGGTCGTAGTCTTCACAGGCGGGCAAGGTCTCGTCAAATAGCCCTACTTCGTTAAACAGAGAGCGGTGGATTATTACTGATGAGGGTGAAATAGCGCAGATGGGCAGGCATTTCTGGAAGATCCAGCCGCCGCTCTTGGCATGCTTTTTCATCTGATTGACCCGGCGGCCGTTGCGGATCCATATCTCCTCTGTATGGCAGATATACAGGCCTGGGTTTGCCTCCAGGGACGCCTTTTGAGCGGCCAGTTTGCCTGGTAGCCACTCGTCATCGGAATCGAGAAATGCCAGCCACTCACTGTCGGCTGCCTCAATCCCACTATTACGGGCGCTGCTGACACCCTGGTTGTCTTGCCACAAGTAGCGGCAACTGGGGAATATATCATTTACCAGTGCTGCGGTGCCGTCTGTGGAGCCGTCGTCCACGATAATTATTTCTGTTGCAGCCAGTTGCTGTTTTTCTACTGATTCGATGGCCCTGGCCAGGATATGAGCGCGGTTGTGGGTGGGGATGATGACGGAGACGTTCATATACAGACACCAGCTTGAATATTTGTGCCAAATATAACAGAACACGAGGTGCATGGTTGGATAGACAGGGATGCCCTGGATCAAGTAGAATTCCCCAGCTTCGCGACGGACTCTGTCTTGTTGCTTGTTCTAATACTACGAGCGGGGCGAGTTTACTAAAACTCATCCCGTTTTTTATGCCTGTTCCGGAGTGTTTTTTGAGAAAACCTGCGCTTCTGGCCCTGGAGGATGGCACCCTCTTTCGGGGTGAGTCCATCGGTGTCGACGGTCAAACGGTGGGAGAGGTGGTATTTAATACCGCCATGACTGGCTACCAAGAAATCTTGACCGATCCCTCCTATTGTCGCCAGATTGTCACCCTTACTTATCCTCATATTGGAAATACCGGTACCAATGAGGAGGATGAAGAGTCCCCACGTATTGATGCTGCTGGCTTGATTATCCGTGATCTGCCGTTGCTGGCCAGCAGTTGGCGTAGCCAACAGCCCCTGGATGAGTACCTGCAACAGAACGGCGTTGTCGCTATTGCCGATATTGATACCCGCCGCTTGACACGCATTTTGCGGGAGAAGGGTGCTCAGAATGGCTGTATTCTAGCCGGGGATAACATCGATGAAGCGGCTGCACTTGCTGCTGCCAATGGTTTCTCTGGACTCAAAGGAATGGATCTGGCCAAAGAAGTAACGGTCAGTGATTCGTATTCCTGGGAGCAAGGTAGTTGGGATCTGGAGAAAGGCTTGCCGGAAGATGCATCCGATCTTCCCTATCATGTGGTGGCCTACGATTTCGGTGTGAAGCGTAATATCCTGCGCATGCTGGTGGATAGAGGTTGTCGGTTAACGGTAGTGCCAGCTCAGACTTCAGCCAGTGATGTGTTGGCTATGAATCCAGATGGGGTGTTCCTTTCCAATGGCCCAGGTGACCCAGAGCCATGTGATTACGCTATAGCAGCGATCAAAGAGATTGTTGATAGTGGTGTGCCCACTTTCGGTATATGTCTTGGCCACCAACTGCTGGGATTGGCTAGCGGTGCCAGCACGCTCAAGATGAAGTTTGGCCACCACGGCGCCAATCACCCGGTGCAGGAACTGACTGCTGGTACGGTCATGATCAGTAGCCAGAATCACGGTTTTGCGGTAGATGAGCAGAGCTTGCCGGACAATCTGGAGGCTACCCATCGTTCCCTGTTTGATGGTTCTCTACAGGGCATCCACCGCACTGATCGTCCCGCCTTCGGTTTTCAGGGACACCCGGAAGCAAGTCCCGGCCCCCATGATGTAGCACCGGTATTTGATCATTTTATTGAGTTGATATGCCAAAACGCACAGACATCCAAAGCATCCTGATCATCGGTGCTGGCCCCATTGTGATCGGTCAGGCTTGTGAGTTTGACTATTCCGGTGCCCAGGCCTGTAAGGCCCTGAAGGAGGAGGGGTACCGGGTGATCCTGGTCAACTCCAATCCGGCCACTATCATGACTGACCCGGAGATGGCGGATGCGACCTATGTGGAACCCATTACCTGGAGGACGGTAGAACGCATTATCGAGAAAGAGCGACCTGATGCCCTGTTGCCAACCATGGGCGGCCAGACGGCTCTCAACTGTGCCCTTGATCTTGACCGTGAAGGAGTGCTGGAGAGGTATGGCGTTGATATGATCGGTGCCTCAAAGGAGGCCATTGATAAGGCAGAGGACAGGGATCTGTTTAGAAAGGCTATGATCAAGATTGGCCTGGATATGCCCCGTTCAGCTATTGCTCACAGTATTGAAGAAGCACGGCAGCTACAGGCATCTATCGGTTTTCCAACCATTATTCGCCCATCTTTTACCATGGGTGGCAGTGGTGGTGGCATTGCCTACAACAGGGAAGAGTTTGATGAGATCTGCACCCGTGGTTTAGATCTTTCGCCTACCACCGAACTATTGCTTGATGAGTCGGTGTTGGGTTGGAAAGAGTACGAGATGGAGGTGGTGCGTGACCACAAGGATAACTGCATCATTATCTGCTCAATCGAGAACTTTGATGCCATGGGTGTGCATACCGGTGACTCGATCACCGTGGCTCCGGCCCAGACCCTGACGGACAAGGAGTATCAGATAATGCGTAATGCCTCGTTGGCGGTGTTGCGTGAGATTGGGGTGGATACCGGCGGCTCCAATGTGCAGTTCGGGATTAATCCTGAAGATGGGCGCATGGTCATTATTGAGATGAACCCACGGGTATCCAGATCATCAGCCCTAGCTTCAAAGGCCACGGGGTTCCCTATTGCCAAGGTGGCCGCCAAGCTGGCTGTAGGTTACACCCTGGATGAGTTGCGCAATGAGATCACTGATGGTGCAACACCAGCATCCTTTGAGCCGACCATCGATTATGTAGTTACTAAAATCCCTCGTTTTGCGTTTGAAAAATTCCCCAAGGCAAATGATCGCCTGACCACCCAGATGAAATCGGTGGGTGAGGTGATGGCTATTGGTCGCACCTTTCAGGAATCTATGCAGAAAGCCATGCGTGGGCTTGAAACTGGTAAACATGGTTTCTGTGAAGCGGTAGATCTGGCGTCTGACGGTGCTCTGGATACCATCTGTGAAGAAATTCGTCAGCCAGGGCCAGAGCGCCTCTGGTATATTGCTGATGCCTTTCGTTCTGGCATGTCGCTGGAGCAAGTGTTTGATTACTCGCATGTAGATCCCTGGTTCCTGGTGCAGATTGAGGAACTGGTGCAGATTGAGGCTGAGGTCAAGGAGCAGGGGGTTGATACTCTGACTAAGGAAAGGCTCTTTGCCCTCAAGCGCAAAGGGTTTTCAGATATACGTTTGGCGGTGCTGACCGGTGTATCTGAAGGGGATATCCGCCAGCGGCGTCAGGCTGCCAATGTGCGCCCTGTGTTCAAGCGGGTGGATTCGTGTGCGGCTGAGTTTGCTGCCACTACTGCCTATATGTACTCCACCTATGAGGAGGAGTGCGAGGCCCAGCCCAGTGAGCGCAAGAAGATCATGGTGTTGGGCGGTGGCCCTAACCGTATCGGGCAAGGGATTGAATTTGACTACTGCTGTGTGCATGCCGCTTTTGCGCTACGTGATGACGGTTATGAGACCATCATGGTCAACTGCAACCCTGAGACTGTATCCACAGATTATGATACCTCTGACCGGCTCTTTTTTGAGCCGCTGACCCTGGAGGATGTGCTGGAGATTATCCACATTGAGCAGCCAGTGGGTGTTATCGTTCAATATGGTGGCCAGACCCCGCTCAAGCTGGCTCGGGATCTAGAGGCCGCCGGGGCACCTATCATTGGTACCAGTCCTGATTCTATTGATCTGGCTGAGGATCGTGAGCGCTTCCAGCAGATGATCCAGAAGTTAGGGTTGCTGCAACCCCCTAATCGCACTGCGCGAGACCCTGAGCAAGCCGTTATTCTGGCCGAGGAGATTGGTTATCCGCTAGTGGTGCGCCCATCCTACGTCCTGGGCGGTCGGGCGATGGAGATTGTTTATGGTGAGGATGACCTGCGGCGCTATATGCATGAGGCAGTCAGTGTTTCTAATGATTCTCCAGTGCTGTTGGATCGGTTTCTGGATGATGCTATTGAGGTAGATGTTGATGCTATCTGTGATGGTGAGCAGGTACTGATCGGCGGCATCATGGAGCATATCGAACAGGCTGGGGTGCATTCTGGTGATTCCGCCTGCTCCCTCCCGCCCTATACGCTCTCGCAAGATGTGCAGGATCGAATGCGTGAACAGATGCGCATGATGGCCCTGGAGCTAAAAGTGATTGGCCTGATGAATGCCCAGTTTGCCATTCAGGGTGATCAGATCTATATACTGGAGGTAAATCCGCGCGCATCGCGTACAGTACCTTTCGTCTCAAAGGCTACGGGTGTACCACTGGCCAAGGTGGCGGCCCGCTGTATGGCAGGTTGCAGCCTGGCGGAGCAGGGCATGATTGAAGAGACCATTCCAGAGTACTTCTTTGTCAAAGAGGCAGTTTTCCCGTTTGTTAAATTTCCCGGTGTTGATTCAGTTCTGGGGCCTGAGATGAAATCCACCGGTGAGGTGATGGGTGTTGGCCGCACCTTTGGTGAGGCGTTTGCCAAGTCATTAGACGGTGCTGGTGCTGCGTTACCGCAGCAAGGTACGGCGTTGCTGAGTGTGCGGGAAGCTGACAAAATACGGGTTGTGGGTGTGGCAAGAGCGCTGAGTGAGCTGGGCTTTGACCTCGCCGCTACTCACGGCACTGCAAAGGTGGTGCGTGAAGCGGGCATCGATTGTGTCCGCATAAATAAGGTGACCGAAGGCCGACCACATATTGTGGATATGATCAAGAATGACAAGTTTGACCTGATCGTCAACACCACTGAGGGTAAGAAGGCCACCGAGGATTCAGCCGCCATTCGCAGTGCAGCGTTGCAGCATAAGGTCAGCTACACCACTACCATAGCCGGTGCAGAGGCAAGCTGTATGGCGCTGAGAGAACTCGAATCTGCAGATGTAAACCGTTTGCAGGATCTGCATTAACTGTAACTACTAAGATGATGTAAGGATTGGAATAATGAGCAAGGTACCGCTAACCGCACGTGGAGCAACGGCACTACGTACAGAGCTTACAGAGCTAAAATCTGTTGCCCGCCCAAAGGTGATTCAGGCAATTGCAGAAGCTCGTGCCCACGGAGATTTGAAAGAGAATGCTGAATACCATGCCGCCCGCGAGCAGCAAGGGTTTATTGAAGGCCGCATTCAGGATATTGAGGGCAAGCTGTCCCATGCTCAGATTATTGATGTGACCGCCCTGAATGCTGGTGGTAAGGTGGTGTTTGGTGCCACTGTTGATGTGGCCGATGAGAATACCGGTGATGAATACACCTACCAGATTGTTGGTGAGGATGAGGCCGATATTAAAGCTGGTCGCATTTCAATAACCTCGCCAATTGCCCGCTCCCTGATTGGCAAGATGGAAGGTGACATTGCCTCCTTCCAGGCCCCTGGTGGTGTTAGGGAGCTGGAGATTCTGGAAGTTCGCTACGAGTGAGTAAACGCAGTAAGAGTAGTCGTCAATGGCTGGATAGGCATTTCAAGGATGAGTATGTAAAACAGGCGCAACAGCAGGGGTATCGCTCACGTGCTGCATTTAAGTTATTGGAGATCCAAGGGCGTGACCGGCTGCTGCAGCCGGGGCAGACAGTGGTTGATCTGGGTGCCGCGCCTGGTGGTTGGAGTCAGATAGCAACACAGATTGTCGGAGCCAAAGGTTCTGTGGTTGCGCTGGATATTCTAGAGATGGAACCCTTGGATGGCGTTGAGTTCATACAAGGAGATTTCCGTGAAGACGGGCCTCTGGAGCGGTTAACAGATATTCTGGCTGGTCGGCCGGTAGATCTTGTAATCTCTGATATGGCCCCCAATGTAAGCGGCATGACTGTGGTTGATCAGCCGCGAGCCATGTATCTGTGTGAACTGGCTCTCGATTTTGCCAGACAGGTGTTGAGGCCCAGTGGTGGATTGGTAGTGAAGGTGTTTCAGGGGGAGGGCTTTGATCAGTATATGAAAGATCTCCGCGCCTGCTTTAAACAGGTGGTGACCAGGAAGCCGAGTGCCTCGCGTGCTAAGAGTCGTGAGGTGTACCTGGTGGCACAGAGCTATAATCTATAGTATTGTCAGCGAGTTTTAATGAAATATCGGATTATTTCAGCATGGAAGATAGTCCGATGATGAGGGTGTCACTTTGAATGATATGGTAAAAAATCTGATTCTGTGGGCAATCATTGCGATTGTACTTATGTCTGTGTTCAATAACTTTACAACCCAGAAAACCACAGTAGTCCCCATGCCTTATTCCCAGTTTATTGATGAGGTGAAGCGTGGCATGGTCAAAGAAGTAGTGATTGATGGTCAGGCAATAACTGGTGTAGATGCCAATGGCGCCAGTTTTTCAACCTACAACCCAAATGATGATCAGTTGGTCAGTGATCTCCTCAACAGTAAAGTAAATATCATAGCCAAGCCGCCAGAGCCACCATCCCTGCTGGCAACAATCTTACTGAACTGGTTTCCACTGTTTATTTTGATTGGCCTGTGGATCTTCTTCATGCGCCAGATGCAAGGTGGTGGTCGTGGTGGTGCAATGTCTTTCGGTAAGAGCAAAGCACGCTTGCTCGGTGAAGATCAGATCAAGGTCACTTTTAATGATGTAGCAGGTGTTGAGGAGGCCAAGGCGGAGGTCTCGGAAATGGTGGAATTCCTTAGCGATCCCTCTAAATTCCAGAAGCTTGGCGGCAAGATCCCTCGTGGTGTGCTCATGGTTGGCTCACCAGGCACGGGTAAGACCCTGCTTGCCAGGGCTATCGCCGGTGAGGCAAAGGTGCCTTTCTTCACTATTTCCGGTTCTGATTTTGTCGAGATGTTTGTGGGTGTGGGTGCATCCAGAGTGCGGGATATGTTTGAGCAGGCCAAAAAACATGCTCCCTGCATTATCTTTATCGACGAGATCGATGCCGTTGGCCGTCACCGTGGCGCAGGCCTTGGTGGGGGGCATGATGAACGCGAGCAGACCCTAAATCAGCTGCTTGTTGAGATGGATGGTTTTGAGGGCAAAGAAGGCGTAATCATTATTGCCGCCACCAACCGTCCTGATGTATTGGACCCCGCCTTGCTGCGCCCAGGCCGTTTTGATCGCCAGGTGGTGGTGCCACTGCCTGATATCCGCGGGCGGGAGCAGATCCTCAAGGTGCATATGCGCAAGGTGCCTATGTCTGAAAAGGCCAAGGCGTCGGTTATTGCTCGTGGTACCCCTGGATTCTCTGGTGCAGACCTGGCCAATCTGGTCAATGAGGCTGCCCTTTTTGCTGCCCGCGCCAACAAGCTCGAGGTGGACATGGAGGATCTGGAAAAAGCCAAGGATAAGATCATGATGGGTGCTGAACGGCGCTCTATGGTGATGAGTGATAAGGAGAAGAAGCTCACTGCCTACCACGAGGCAGGTCACGCCATTGTTGGGCGCTTGGTACCAGCTCATGACCCGGTGTATAAAGTCAGCATCATTCCACGAGGCCGCGCCCTGGGCGTTACCATGTTCCTGCCTGAGGAAGATCGCTATAGCCTGAGCAAGGAGCATCTGGAAAGTCAGATCTCCAGCCTGTTTGGTGGACGTATTGCCGAAGAACTGGTGTTTGGCCCCGAGAGCGTGACCACAGGTGCCTCTAATGACATAAAGCGTGCCACTGAAATAGCCCGCAAGATGGTCACTCAATGGGGGCTTTCCGATAGAATGGGGCCACTGCTTTATGGCGCAGAGGAAGAGGAGGTTTTTCTAGGCCGCTCAGTCACTCAGCATAAGAGCGTATCTGATGATACGGCCCATACCATTGATGAGGAGATTCGGGTGTTCATAGACCGTAATTATGATCGTTCGAGCAATATTCTTAATAAGAATCTGGATAAGCTGCATGCTATGGCTGAGACGCTGCTCAAGTACGAGACCATCGACATCCACCAGATTGATGACATTATGAATGGCAAGCCTCCCCGCCCACCTGCAGACTGGAATGACTCAGACTCAGATTCAGATGGCGATGCTGCTGTTGTCGAAGAGAAGCAAGAGACAGAGAAAAAGACAGGCAAAGGCAGCATAGGTGACCCGGCAGGGCAGCATTAAGTCAGGTACAAGTTGCAAGCCGCAAGCCTTATTTTAGATTGTGCTGGAAAATCTCTGGATTTATCGCGCCCACAGGTAATGGGTATTCTAAATATCACCCCCGATTCCTTTTCGGACGGGGGTGATTTTTTTTGCCTTGATGCCGCTCTTGAACAGGCTCATATAATGGTGGAGGAGGGTGCCGCTATTATCGATGTGGGGGGAGAATCCACCCGTCCTGATGCCCAGCCAGTGAGTGTAGAGGAAGAACTTGAGCGGGTTGTGCCAATAATAGAGCGCATTACCCGTGAGTTGTCGGTACTGATCTCCATTGATACCAGCAAACCTGCCGTTATGCAGGGTGCGGTTGAGGCCGGTGCCGGGTTGATCAATGACGTGATGGCCTTGCAGGCACCTGACGCATTGGAGGTAGCGGCTAGACTTGATGTGCCTGTCTGTCTGGTGCATATGCAGGGTGAACCGCGCACTATGCAGCATTTACCCAGGTATCAGGATGTTGTCTCAGAGGTTAAAGCCTTCCTGGCTGAGCGCATTGCTTGTTGTAAGGCAGCAGGCATTGCTCTTGAGCGTTTGGTAGTTGACCCAGGGTTTGGTTTTGGCAAGACCCTGGAGCATAATCTTAAATTACTGAAACATCTGGCGACGCTGACTGGTCTGGGTGTGCCGGTAATGGCAGGCATATCACGCAAGTCCATGATCGGCGCGCTGTTGGATAATGCCCAGGCAGATCAACGTCTCCATGGGGGTTTGGCAGCGGCAGTGCTGGCGGTGAGTCAAGGTGTAAAAATAATTAGAACCCATGATGTAAAGCCGACGGTTGATGCCTTAGCCGTGGCTACAGCTGTTAATAATTAGGGGAATCTGGTGGAACGAAAATATTTTGGTACTGATGGTATTCGTGGACAGGTGGGAAAGGGGCATATCACCCCAGATTTTATCCTGAAATTGGGCTGGGCGGCTGGTCGGGTGCTTGGTAAGGGCGGCAATAACAGCGTCCTGATTGGCAAAGATACACGTATCTCCGGTTATATGTTTGAATCTGCGTTGGAAGCAGGGTTGGTTGCAGCTGGAGTGAATACCCGCCTGCTGGGGCCAATGCCTACACCAGGCATTGCCTATTTGACTCGAACTCTGCACGCGCAGGCAGGTATTGTTATCAGTGCTTCCCACAATCCTCACCAGGACAATGGTATCAAATTCTTTTCTGGCCATGGCTGCAAGCTGCCTGATGAAACGGAGTGGGCGATTGAACAGGAATTGTCCAGCAAGATGGTGACTGTAGGTTCGGTAAATCTGGGTAAGGCCAGCCGTGTACCTGATGCACCTGGCCGCTATATCGAGTTCTGTAAAAGCACCATCCCATCGGTGCTGAATTTTCGTGGTTTTAAGCTGGTAGTGGACTGTGCGCATGGTGCTACCTACCATATTGCCCCTCATGTTTTTGATGAACTGGGGGCTGAAGTAATTGCCATTGGCACCGAACCTGACGGGCTGAATATCAATGAGGGAGTGGGGTCTACGAGTCCTGAGCGGCTACAGGAAACAGTCCAGGCCACTGGGGCTGATATGGGCATTGGCCTGGATGGTGATGGTGATCGGTTAGTGATGGTCGATGATCAGGGGGATCTGCTGGACGGTGATAATCTCCTCTATATCATTGCTAAATCAAGGTTGGAAAATGGCGGATTGCGTGGCCCGGTGGTCGGCACAGTAATGAGTAACCTTGGCTTGGAACTCGCTTTGGATGAGTTGGGCGTAGATTTTGAGCGGGTAAATGTCGGTGATCGCTATATCCTGGAGCAGCTACAAAAAAATGGCGGGGCCATTGGTGGCGAACCTTCAGGCCATATTATCTGCCTTGATCGCACCACTACGGGTGATGGCATTATTGCTGCCTTGCAGGTTTTGGCCGAGGTGAGCAAAAGTGGTAAAACCCTGCGGGAGCTGAGTGCAAAAGTGGAGAAATGTCCTCAGGAGCTGATTAATGTTCCTGTTACCGATAAAAATGCAGTTATGGGATCGGCAGTATTGAAACAGGCAGTCGCAGAAGTGGAGGCAGAGCTAAAAAATGCGGGGCGTGTCCTGTTACGGCCTTCCGGCACTGAACCATTGATACGGGTAATGATCGAGGGGCGTGATGGGGGGCAGGTTGCACGGCTGGCCGAGCAGTTGGCTGATGTAGTGCGGGGGGTTTAAACACTAGGAGCCTGCCTACCAGTACACCAGTGGATATTGCTCTTTTAATCCGGCCTTCCAATACCGGATCATATTAAATTCCAAATATTGGTAAAAAGGGATCAGCTTCACTTTTACCTTGAATGCTTCAAGGATGCAGCAGACCAATCGCTGACCGCCATGGAGAGCAAAGCGAGGGCGGTTAGTCTCTGGTAGGCAACGCTTATTTAAGGAGAGAATTGAGGTGCTTGCAGGGCGCCGTTCTGCGGCCAGGCCAAGGGGCAGACCGAGGAAAGCAACCGATTGATTCGATCTGCCCTTGGGATATCTTGATGATTCCATGGTATTTTTCTCTATTCTGGAACTATCTATCCCTCTCCTCTTACTTTTATTGCCAAGCAATCATTCTTCAGCTTTACACGTAAATAACAATGGGGTACGGTTATCCTCGTTAAATAACCTCGTCAAGGATAAGGAACTGTAGATGGCCAGCCCAGGCAAACATCTCCATTTAGATAGGTATTTCCCTCCGATTCGCCCGGATCGGTTGATTTTTCGCGTCTTGAAAAGTGTTATATTTGGTGGCTGTTGTTCTTCATCAGGGCAGTGTTATGCTGACCAAAAACACCTGAATTGTAGGGTTGATCATAAAAGGGAGTTGGTTGATTCGAGTCTGACCATATTTTCCCATTTTCCGCCATTCCCCCCCCCCGACGCTTCCCGCCGACTGGGTGCGTATTGCTTTGCTTGCTTCTATTACCCTTTTTCTTCTACTGATACCTGCCTTGCCAGTGGGCGCTACGGGTTCAGTTTGTGCCGTCGTAAAGATTGAGATTCAGCAGGAACTGGCGCTTGAACGCCAGGGCTTTGATGCCCGCATGCGTATCCAAAACGGTCTGGATACGACGGCGTTAACCGATGTTGGAATCAACGTAACCTTCGCTGACCGGGACGGCAACAGTGTTCTTGCCACCTCTGACACAAACAATGTGGATGCCCTGTTTTACATTAATGTGGACTCCATGGATGGCATTTCTGATGTTAGCGGAACTGGTGTTGTGCAGCCTGCGTCAACAGCGGAGGTTCATTGGCTTATCGTGCCTGCGCAGGGCGCTGGCGGCCAGTTGCCTTCCGGAGAGCTATATTTTATAGGAGCAACGCTTTCCTATACTGTCGGTGGAGAAGTGCAGACAGTTGAGGTCACGCCCGATTCAATTTATGTTAAACCGCTGCCGCTGCTCTCATTGGATTATTTCCTAACCGCCGATGTCTACGCGGATGATGCCTTTACACAGGAGATCGAGCCGCCGGAACCCTTCACGTTAGGTGTGCGGATTCGTAACAACGGCTATGGCCCGGCTTATGGTGTCTCTATAGGTTCGGGACAACCCAAGATCGTAGAGAACGAACAAGGTCTCCTAATCGGATTTAGTATCACTGGCGCCAGCGTTAACGATGCGCCGACGACTGTGTGCCACGAAGGCGCACAGGAGGACGAAGTCCTCCGTGCAGCTATGCTGCATAAGAGATGAGGGTAGGCCCCTCGAAACCGCCATGCAGGTGGAGGTTTCAAACCACCGTAAGCTGCGCTGGTAAAGAGCCAGGGTGGTGAGCGTTACGGAAAAGGCAGGGCAAGACCTTGTCAGGTACGGATCAATGGAGACGAACGCAAGTGAACCACTGATGAAGTGTCGAAAGCGTATTGATGAGATCAAAACCGAGGGGTAGTCGTTACTTCGGGATAAGTCTAGCGGAAACCTGTTAACTGGCTAGGCGGTCTCCGGCATAAAGGTGGCGTGAACGTGATCCAGGCTCTTATGTGGAACGTGGGAACCTGTCGCTCCGATGATAAGGGAGAAATCCAAGTGGAAGCCCCACAAGGATCTGAGTACCAATGCGGAGCACAGGGGCGGAGTAACCCGTAGTAGTGAAGAAGGGCCTGTAATGGGCCTGGAGCGAAGGGGTTACATCGTCCAGCTTGAAGAGAGAAAACAACCGGAAACGGGAGGATTGGATTGAAGCAAGCAAAACCGTTTGGTATTACCAAACGACAAGTATGGGAAGCGTACAAGCGAGTAAAGGCCAATAAAGGAGCTGCCGGAGTTGATGGACAGACGATAGAAGCGTTTGAGAGAGACCTGGAAGGGAACCTCTACAAGCTCTGGAATCGACTGGCATCAGGCAGCTATATGCCACCTGCTGTCCTGAGGGTAGAGATACCCAAAGGCGACGGGGGGATCAGGCCGTTGGGGATACCCACGGTATCTGACCGGATAGCTCAGATGGTGGTGAAGCAATATTGGGAACCGGAATTAGAGAAATATTTTCATCGGGACTCATATGGCTACCGACCAGAAAGATCGGCGTTGGATGCAGTGGGAATTGTGCGCAAGCGGTGTTGGCGAAATGACTGGGTACTTGATTTGGATATCAAGGGCTTTTTCGACAATATAAGTCATGAGCTAATGCTAAAAGCAGTGAAAAAGCATACGGAAGATAAATGGGTAATCCTCTACATAGAGCGGTGGTTAAAAGCACCGATTAAAGGAGTAGATGGAACCCTGACATATCCGGATAAAGGAACGCCACAAGGAGGAGTGGCAAGCCCACTACTGGCGAATCTTTTCCTGCATTACGCATTTGACATATGGATGGACAGAGAATTTCCAGCAATTCCATTTGCCAGATATGCTGATGATGCGGTCTGCCACTGTAAAAGTGAAGCACAAGCTGAAATGTTAAAACAGATGCTGACTGAGAGGATGAAAGAAGTTGGACTAGAACTGCACCCGGAGAAGACAAAGATAGTCTACTGTCAGGATGACGACCGGAAGCAAACCTATCCTCGTACCAGCTTTGATTTTCTGGGTTATACCTATAGGGCCAGGAGATCAAAGAATCGGTACGGAAAATACTTCATCAATTTCAGTCCAGCGATCAGCAAGAAAGCAGCAAAAGCTATTCGGCAAGAGATACGCCGTTGGAAGCTGCATCTTCGTAGTGATAAAAGCCTAGAGGATCTGGCGTGGATGTTTAATGCCAAAATCCGGGGTTGGATCAATTACTACGGACGCTACTACAAATCAGCGATGTACCCAACATTACGCAGCCTAG
>UOFX01000011.1_pt1 | contig 125705 bp, 122 predicted proteins | sample 1989101 | NCBI WGS metagenome assembly UOFX01 (sample SAMEA4712195, study PRJEB27164) | hydrothermal vent metagenome | biome: marine basaltic hydrothermal vent biome; feature: marine hydrothermal vent; material: mineral | place: Pacific Ocean | collected 2011-06-14/2011-07-23 | depth 1719 m
TCACCAGCTCATCCCCGTTGCCACTCCTCTTATAGATCTCTTGCATCTCATGCATCTGGTAGATTGCAGCTTTTTCTGAGTCACTTGCAACTTCATGCATAGAGTTGATGATGCTAAAGAAATTTTGCATTACACCCAGGGTGTTACGCATCTGCGTTAGCTGGTCATGGCGTTTTTGTCTGCGGTTGTCTCGATTTTGCTGCTGCCCTTGCTGTTGTTCAAGCCATGGGCGGTCATAGTTGCTGTCCTGTGGGTAACTTGGCTCAGCTGAAGTACCTAATGGAAGGAGGATTAGGCTAGCCAGTAGTAGGCCGTAACTGAATGTCTTGGATGACTGTGTGTATGTGGTTTTCATATGGATGCTCCTGTGTGGTGTAGGTATGCAATTGCCGGGCTGTCTGTGGGGAGAAAGTGCAGAGATTGCGGTTGAGTTGGAGGGATTTCTTCCTCTTCAAGGTCGTGCCAGCTCGGCATCAAAGGTAATGCCGTGAGTTCTGACATGGTTGGTATAGTCATGTTGTACTGTTCTTCAGATAGCCAGTCACTGACTTCAGAGAGATGGGGCAGTTGATAATAGGGTTCGATCATCTTATCTGGCAGCTTGTTGTTCTGGCTCCAGAGGATTATTGCCAGTAAGACTATTGATGCGGCTAAGGCTGGGGCTAAAAACCATCTGCTGCTAATGGGGACTGGGCGGTGAGTGGTTGCAGCATGGCTGACTCGGATGGCGAAGCCGGCAGGGGCCTTGATACGCTGGTAATCCTCAACCTGTTTTGCCAACTCAGGCATAAATTTCTGATTGTGTTCATTCATGTTCCATACCTCCACATTTGTGTGAGCGCAGGTTTTGCATCGCCTTGTGCAACTGGGCCTTCACTGTCCCTTGGCGGCAGCCCATGGTGGTGGCGGTTTCTGCTACAGACATCTCTTCAAAAATGCGTAGCATTACCACCTCTCTTTGTCGCTCTGGTAGCCCAGATACCAGGTTGCGTTTTTCATAAGGGTAGCTTCTTGGCAACCAGCTGCTGGCAGCTCATTTGGATCTAATGGGTATGGATCATGCCGTTGTGAGCGCCGGTTGTGTTCATGGCAGACATTGCGCAGGGTTCGGTAGAGCCAAGTGAGTGGCTGGGCACTAAAGCGGAAATGTCCCAACCCCTTAAACGCCCTGAGGAATACCTCTTGTGCAGCGTCTTCAGCCTCCTGTGGCAAATGCAGGTAGATGCTGGCGAGGCGGAAGATACGATCCTGATGGCGCAGGGTCAGGGTTTCAAAGGCGGCATGATCGCCACGGTGAAACCGTCTTACCAATTGCTCATCTGTTTCGGTTTCCAACGGCCGTATCCTCTATGTGATTAAAGGTTAATGCAGCCAAGAGGAGAAAGGTTTACTTACCGGCAGTTGAGGGTGTGGAGGCAGGTGGTATGCCTCACAGGTGGGTTGTAAGTCGAGCTGAAGCCCGACCTACAATAGATTTTTCTAGAATTATATAGCCTTAGGGCTTCATGCCAGTCACAAATTGGGTGACAAGATCAATTTCAGTATCAGTCATTCTACTGGCTGCGTCTTGCATTATCCTCCCAGGGTCAGTAGTCCGTGTCTTGGTACGATATTCCTTTAACGTCTTCACCATGTACATGGCTTGCTGGCTGGCGATGTTTGGAAATCCGGCACTGGGGTTGCCGTAGCCATCTATCCCATGACAAGTACTGCATGCGATAAGGCCTTTGGCAGGGTTACCTTGCATGTATATCTTTCTGCCTTGCGCAGCTTTTTTAGGGTCTGCTATGCCTGCAGTGCGCTTTACAGACGCAAAATAGGCTCCTAGATCTGCAATGGATTTGTCATCTAATGTCATAGCCATAGGTGCCATAATTGGGTCTTTGCGCACGCCAGCCTTGAATGCGTCGATCTGTGTCTTCATGTATGCTGGATGCTGGCCAGATAGTTTCGGCCACATGGGATTCAGGCTGTTTCCTCCTGGGCCATGGCATGCAAGGCAGGTAGCAGCTCTGGCTTGCCCAACGGCAGCATCACCAGCCGCCTGAACACAAACACCGATCGATAGGCCCACTAATGCAAGTATCGCAACAAAGCTTTTTCTCATGACAATGCACCTTATATTCTGAGAGCTGTGGTTCCTTTAATTTTGCTCAGTAGTATGAAAATAGCGTCCTTTTTCACATTCCAGTGCCTGATTCTACATACAGGCTCAAGAATACTCTAGTAAAGCAGTCAGTTATATTCGGTTTACTGTTTAGAGTACAGGAAAACCATCATGGAGGTAATGCAGAGGGCTATCTGCAGCGTTTATCGCCTGTCAGCGGGCATATCCTGCCTGGTGGGATGTTTATATTCTTATTGAACTCCGTATGTGCGTCTTCATGGGCGAGTTCACATAGCCCCTCGTGGTTAAGGATGGTTATCTGGTTGCCTTTTACTCGAATGATTTTTCTGTAGCTCAGATCGTGCAGGATGCGAGAGAAGGTTTCTGGCTTGACAGAGAGGCGTGAGGCCAGAATGCCCTTTGGTGCGTCTAGGGTGAAAGTGTCCATGTCCCTCATGCTGCGGTATCGGTATAGCAGGCCAGCTACACGGTTGGTGGCACTTTGCAATGTCAGGTCGTCGATCTCTTTGATGAGTGAGCGCAGTCGCTGGCTCATATCTCCCATCATGCGAAAGCAGCTGTCTACTGAATCGCGTAGCATATGGGAGAATTGCTGGTTGTCGAAACCCAGCAGTTCAGTCTTTTTTATGGCTGTGGCGGTGACCGGGTAGCTTGGTTGCTCCTGGAACATCAGGGCTTCGGCAAAGGTATTGCCGGGGTTGATGATACCGATGACCTTTTCGTCGCCATTCATTGACAGGCGAGAGAGTTTGATCTGCCCGCTGAGCATGAGAAAAAAACGGTTGGCTGGGCTACCACATTCGAACAGGACTTCATCTTCATTGATGTTAATGCCGCGTGATAGATCTCTAACCTGCGCCAACTGCCCGTCAGTTAGCGTTGTGAAGAGATAGGTATCTCGTAGTTCAACTGGCATTGCCGATCCCCGTAGTAACAATAAGTAACTGAATTATTATCATTAATAAACAGACGGTTATCTGGCCTGGATGTAGCGTCCTCAGTCCTGAGTGTTTGCTATTGAACCAAGACTTAAAGAAGAAAGGGTAGCCTGCTGCGAGAGGATTCTACCCTGAAGCTTCAAAATCTGAAAGCTCTTGATCAATCTTCTGGTAGAGGTGGCCTGCCAGAATCATATTGGTCAGGAGGAGTGTGCAGGATATACCAAGGCTCAGGCCTGCGACTCGTGCCATGGGATTTGGCCATAATGCAGCCAATGTGAGTAGCAGCAGGGTTGCCAGGTGAGCATGCAACTGCTGCCTGGAGAGGCGGTCTGGAATCAGCTCCTTCATATTGGGCACCTTGACCTTACCCATGCTCATGAGGGCCACTTGGCGGCTCTGGAGGTGAAACCAGGCCAGGAATGGAATGATTTTGTACAGCATGCCACTGACCACAGATACAGCAACCCCAAACAGTAGCCAAACTCCGAGTAGCAGCGGGTAGTTCATTTGGCTGCTGGCAGCAGGGATGAAGCCGATCAGCCATAGCAGCAGGCAAGCTCCTATGGTGATCATGCCAGTACGCCAGAATGCTAAGGTAATATCTGGTATGCGACGGCGGCGCTGCATTTGCAGCCGTAGAGTGATGACTGCAAACAGGAGGTAACCGATTGCGGGTATAAGCATCCAGGTGTCTACGATGGTGCGATGTAAATGGCCACTGCCCCAAGCCAGATAGAGTAGTCCCCAGAGGATCAGGGCGGTGAATAGGATTTTGCTTAAAGGCTTAGTTACTTTTCCTGGGTATTCCGGTGTCAGTTGAAACATGGGGACAACCTGGTACGCGACGCTGACCATCAATAAGCCTATCCAACCCAGCAAGCCCCAACCCAGGTGGATGTCCGTGAGAACAATGAGTTGACTTACTGGTACCATTCCAGAAAAACCAGCGCCTACTGTTAAGCCAAGAATAACGGTGACTAGTAGAGAAGCTACCGCAAGGCGCATTCCATGTATGGTTGCGTTAGGGGTTTTGATGCGTATAAGCGCGATGGATACAGCGGTGATAAATATCAGAAAGCCCAGCCCCAGAGTGGCCAGGGCCAGGTGAAATAACCCCTGTTCCCCCGTTAGAAAGCCGAGGGCCAGAGCCAAGGTGCCGGTGGTTAGCAGGATGTGGGTCCACGTCGCCACCAGTTGCACCTTGGGGACAGGGGAGCCTGCCAGTACCGGCAGCATTTGCATCATCGCGCCACACATAATGAGACCCAGGAAGCCAAGGGTGATCAGGTGGGTTAAAGCCAAGGTCACTGGTGCCCAACGGTTGGTCATGGCGTCAGGGCCGTAGACCATTAACAGCAGGGCAGCCAGCAGTCCAAAAATTGGGGCAGTCAGAAAAAATCTGAAAGGTACTGAGATGGGGGGGGCTTGCTCTAGCGAAAGATTGGATTTGCTTGCTGGCATGAAATTCGGTTTACCGTTGGCGGTAAAAGAGCATAAAACCTAAACTACACAACCTGTAAACCGCTAAGCCGGAATAGCTGCGCCTGCCGTTTCATCTTCTCTGCGCCAGATAAATACCTCATAACCCTTAGGCCCGCCTGCTCTGGTCATCCATGCAATGCCCATATTTTCCAGCATGGGGTAGATCATATGAGGCTCTCGGCGGTGGATGACATAGAGATAGTCGCCATCCTTGAGGGTTTCTATTATCTCAAGGATGCGTTCCATTGGCTCAGGCGGCTCCAGTTCGCTAACATCCAGTTTGTGTTCCATGATATGTTCTGTGATTCGTGGTTATCAGGCTGGTTAAGTGGATGGAAGGTTGCAATCTGCTCAACCATTATGGTGATGTGGTGTTATTACATTCCCATCTGATTCAGCACCTGACCGGCATCAGCTCCCAGTGATTGATCAGCCATTACGTAGACGATTTGCTCTTCCTTTGTGTTGTGCTGCTGCATCACCATGAGAAGAGTTTCTGATAGGCCCAGGTATTTCTCCTGATTTTTTTCCTCTGCCGCCTCATTCATATCGGCAAAGAGCTGGCGCATCTGCGTGTGCTCCATCCTCATTACCTGGGTCGGCCCTGAAGTCATACCTGTGCGCTGCTCCACGGCTGGAAAAAGTACATTCTCTTCCATGGTGAAGTGCTGTTCCATGGCGTCATTAAATATACGAAAGCTGGCGATCCCTTTGTCCCAATCTCCGTTGGAGATGGCTTCTTCCGCCTGGGCAAAGATCTCGTCACACCGATGGTGTTCGGCTGACATAACATTTGTAATCATTGGCATAAGCGTTTCATATTTTAGTTAGAGGTGGTGAGGTAATAAGCGAGAATCGGGGAGATCATATGAGGAGCGGCTAAAGCGAGTCATTGATGTCGGTCAAATAAAAAAGCCGCCCCACCGTTGTGGGGCGGCTCTCCAAGCTGCGGGGCAGCTTGAATGCTGAGAAATCTACGGTTAGGGTTCAGGGTTCCTTAGGATTGCTTTCACTCTCACCCTTACTTTCACTTTCACAACTGATCCCTGGTGCATCTTCACAGCAGCATCTTTTGATCTCGTCGTTGTCGAGAAGCCCCTTGTCCCTGAGGTAGACGGCGTAGAGTTGATCGACGTCGCGGATATGGGTGAGCAGCCAGTCCCGAACCAGAGGAGCGACATCGACTAGAGCATCGTGGCCGCGTTCTTCATAATCCTTCATGGAGGTAGCAACCCTGGTCAGCATGGCATCATGCAGTTTTTTATGATCCGCATAACCAGGGTATTCATGGCGCTGCATCAATCGTTCTTCGCGGGCGAAGTGGGTCTTGGTCCATTCGGTCAATTCTTCCATGGCCTGCTTCTCATAGCATTCGCCAGTGTGATAACGACACGCCAGTTTTAGCTTGTTGATAAGATTCATAAGTTTCATATGGTCTTCATCGATCAGATCGACGCCGACATTGTATGAGTCCTTCCACTTCACATATGAGCGCTCTTCAAGTTTATTGTTGAGTATGGGCATCCCGATCAGGAGGGCCAGGATGACCCATGGAACCGGGTGTGCCGCACCAAACGATACGAAGGACACAACTGTAGCGACTGCTAAGATGCCAAATACCATGGCCTTAAGGAACATCTCTATGGCTTTCATCGAAATACCTTAAAAATCGTGGGCTGTGATGTTGCGTTTGCCAGCGAACGGATTATGCTATGGCTGTCGCAACGCGGATGCGCATGTGTACGGTATTCAAGGTTGACAGAGATTTACGTATAAATTATTGATCTATGTCAAATGCTGCCTGTGCTCGGCGTAAAGTTAACGTTTAGCGGCTTGATTTAGGTCAAAGACGCTAAACGGCAGAAGGATCAATGTACCGTCCGGCAGTTTGTCGCGTCACCGTAGGCACCGGCCGCACGGTTACGGATCCTATAACTGACATTAAAATAATTCAGGGGAAAGGTTAATGAAAAAATCAAGTTTTGGAGTATCTGCTCTGGGTCTGGCTGTGGGTCTGGCTATGACTGGTGCAGCGTCTGTGGCCACTGCAGAGGGTCCATCCCTCTCTGAGGCGGACTTCGAGAAGGCAAAGGCCCTTTACTTCCAGCGCTGTGCTGGTTGTCACGGCGTGCTGCGTAAAGGCGCAACCGGCGGGAACCTGGAGCCGGGGCCAAATGCCAAGAAAAAGAGCAAAGGCACTTTGAAGCTGGGCCAGAAGCGTCTGGAGAAGATTATCAAATTTGGCACCGAAGGTGGCATGAACAACCATGATGATATCTTCAACGACGAGGAGATCAAACTGCTGGCCACCTATATTCAGATGGAGCCGCCGGTTCCGCCGGAGATGTCGCTGGAGCTGATGAAAGAGCGGGTTGTAACCTACGTGGATCCGAAAGATTATCCCACCAAACCCATGCATGGCCGCAACTGGCAGAATTTCTTCCTGGTCATTGAGCGTGACGCCGGTAAAGTGGCGGTAGTGGACGGTGATACCAAAGAGATCGTCACCCATGTCGATACCGGCTACGCGGTTCACGTTCTCAAGACCACCGAGAAATCTAAGGTGCTGAAGGGCGAAAATCCCGGTCGTTTCTGGTACACCATGGGCCGTGATGGCAAGCTGACCAAGATCGATCTGTGGCAGACGCCGGACAAGATGCGGGTGGCCGAAGTGCAAGTGGCCTATGACGCCCGCGACGTGGCGGTCTCCGGTGACGGCAAATACGTCATCGGTGGTGGTTACTGGCCGCCGCACTTCGTTATCGTTGATGCCGCGACCATGCAGCCGCTGAAGGTGGTATCCACTCGTGGCGTGAATATAGACGGCGAATATGTCAACGAGTCCCGCGTAGCGGCGATTTATGATACCCCGCTCGCACCCACCTGGCTGGTTGCCGCCAAGGAACTGGGGCAGATGTGGCAGGTGAACTACAGCGATATTGATAATCTCGCCATCACCAAAATCGATACCGCCAAGTTCCTGCATGATGGTTTCTTCGATCCCACCGGTCGCTACTTTCAGATCGCGGCCAATGCCTCCGACAAAATGGTGGTTGTAGACAGCAAGACGCAGAAGCTTGAAGCCTTGATCGACACCGACAAGAAGCCACATCCTGGTCCTGGCGCCAACTGGATCGATCCCAATTGCGGGCCGGTAGGCGGCACGGTGCATCTTGGTGTTGGCAAACTCACCGTATGGGGTAATGACCCGGTTGGTAATAAAGACAAGGCGTGGAAGATCTGCTACGAAACCGAACTCGATGGTCCCGGCGTGTTCCTGCGCACCCATCCCAAGTCGGACTACGTATGGGTCGATCAGACCTTACACCCGGAGCCTGAAATTCAGCAGTCTATGAAGGTGATTGAGAAAAAGACCGGCAAAGTCGTCAAGACCATCCGTCTGACCGAGAAGGAAGGCTATGTTGCCGTCCATATTGAGTTCAACAACGATGGCACTGAGGTCTGGGCTTCCGTCTGGAACCGTAAGGACAGCCTGGAACCCAATGGTGAGATCATCATCTTCGATGCCAAGACCATGAAAGAGAAGGCACGCATCAAGGGTTTCTATGCACCAACCGGCAAGTTCAACGTTTACAACCGCGTCAATCACGTAACCTGATTGTCCGCATAGACGTTGTCTAACAAGGCGGGCATGGATATTCATTATTCATGTCCGCTTTTTTTTGCGTTATTTTTCCTTAATCAATAATTTAAGTTTAAGTCCATCCGTGGGGGCGTGAGACTATGGTTCAGCCATTTAAAAAACCGAATTTTTTCTCTCGAAGGATTGCCTTCGGTGCTACAGTTGGCAGCGCTGTTGTGTTTTTTCTTGTCGGTGTTTTTTTCTGGGCCGGTTTTAATACCGCGATGGAAGCAACCAATACCACGCCGTTCTGTATCAGTTGTCATGAGATGGAAACGACCGTCTACCAGGAGTACGTCCCTACCATTCACTATTCAAACCGTACCGGTGTGCGTGCTGGGTGCCCAGATTGCCATGTCCCACGTCCCTGGATTGCGAAGATGATCCGTAAGGTTCAAGCCAGTGGCGAGGTCTACCATAAAATTCTGGGTACGGTGGATACGCCCGAAAAATTTGAAGGTAAACGCCTACTGCTTGCCAAGCGTGTTTGGAAGTCCATGAAAGAGACAGATTCCCGCGAATGCCGGAACTGTCACAATTTTGAATCAATGAATCCTGAATTTCAGAGTCCCAGGGCGCGGAAACAGCATCTGAATGCCTTTGAGACAGGGCAGACCTGCATTGATTGTCACAAAGGCATTGCCCACAACGATGTGCGTAAACTCCTCACCGACGAGGAACTGGAGGCGCTGGAGGCACCGGATCCAGAGATGATCCGCGAAGTGCCGCAGATGTTTCTGGATGGCCTGGCAGCGGTTGAAAAGATCGAAGCCGAAGAAAAAGCCGAAAAACAGGCAGCAAAAGACAAGGCCCGTGCTGCAAAGAAGGCGGCTAAAGAGGCCGAGAAAGTACGGATAGAGGAGGCAGTGGCTGCTGCCCTTGCGGCTTACAAGGCGCAGGCTGCTGGCGGTGCTGTTGCAACAACTGCTGCGGCATCAGATGTTGGTGTTGCTGGCCCTGACTGGGATGATGTGCCTGCCCGCGAGATCAGCATTTTTTACCCCGGTCAGACATCCATGGAGTGGACATTGAGCGGCAAGGATCACGGTGGTGCACGCGCCTTTATCAAGGGTGGTGATCGTTGTTTTGATTGTCATGACAACGAGATCATGGATATGGGGCCACGAATCGTCGGCGGCGAGCACGAGAAAGCACAGGAGCCAACGGTTATCCCCGGTAAGCGGGGCGCCTTTCCGGTTCAGGTGCAGGCTGCTCATGACGGCGAGAACCTCTACCTGCGTTTTCAATGGGAGGCCAGTGAGCACACTCCAGCGCCCTTTGTGGACGGCGGCAAGATGGATCCGGAAAACCCCGTCAAATTTGCGGTGATGCTGGCTACGGATGATGTGGAGTACGCCGCTCAGGCCGGTTGCTGGGGCACCTGCCACCACGATATGAATGGCATGCCTCATCTGCCAGAAGGACAAAAGGTCACCAAGTACCTTGCGGAGAGCCGCACCGGCATCGAGATCAAGGGCAAGCGCGGCAAGAAGCGTGGCGGCTGGGACAAGCGCAAACCTGATGCGGATATTCAGGCCGAGCTGGGCGCTGGTCACTTCATAGACATCCTGCGAGTTAATTCTGGCACTGGCCAGACAGAGGATGGATATATCCTGGCGGATCGGGTTATGGAAGGTGGTCAGGGGCTATCGGCAAGTGCCACCCTGGATGGTGACACCTGGACGGTGGTGATGCAGCGTAAGCTGGCCTCCGACAAACCGGGTGATCTGAGCTTGGCACTGGATAAGGTCTATAATCTTGGCTTCGCAGTCCATGATGACTACACCGACGGTCGTTATCACCACGTCTCAGTTGGCTACAAGCTAGGCTTTGATAATGCTGAGACCGAGGTCAACGCAGTTAAGCGCGATGTTAAAGCGGCACCCGCTGCTGCGGCTCCAGCCGCCGCTGCCTCCCAGGCTTCTGGCGGCGGTGCGGAAGTGGCTGCAAATGTTGATTGGAGCAAGGCTTCAGACCGCGAAATCAGCATCTTCTACCCCGGTCAGACATCTATGGAGTGGACATTGAGTGGCAAGGATCATGGTGGTGCACGTGCCTTCATCAAGGGCGGTGATCGCTGTTTCGATTGCCATGATAATGAGATCATGGATATGGGGCCACGAATCGTCGGCGGCGAGCACGAGAAAGCACAGGAGCCAACAGTTATCCCCGGTAAGCGTGGTTCTTTCCCGGTTCAGGTGCAGTCTACTCATGACAAAGAGAACCTCTACTTGCGTTTTCAGTGGGAGGCATCAGAGCACACCCCAGCCCCATTTGTAGATGGCGGCAAGATGGACGCTGATAACCCAGTCAAGCTATCAGTAATGTTGGCCACGGACGATGTGGAATACGCTGCTCAGTCTGGTTGCTGGGGTACTTGTCACCACGACATGAACGGCATGCCCCATCTGCCGGAAGGGCAAAAAGTCACGAAGTATATTGCTGAGAGCCGTACCGGTATTGAGGTTAAGGGCAAGCGCGGCAAGAAGCGCGGCGGCTGGGACAAGCGTAAACCTGATGCCGATATTCAAGACGGGTTGGCTGCTGGACACTTCATAGATATTCTGCGAGTCAAATCTAGTACTGGTGAGACTGAGGATGGACACATTCTGGCGGATCGCGTAATGGAAGGTGGTCAAGGGCTGGCTGCAAGTGCTGCCTTGGATGGCGATACCTGGACAGTGGTAATGCAGCGTAAACTGACGTCTGATAAACTAGGTGATCTGAGTCTGGCTTTGGATAAGGTCTATAATCTGGGTTTTGCAATCCATGATGACCACACCAATGGCCGTTATCACCACGTATCCGTTGGCTATAAACTGGGCTTTGATAATGCTGAGACTGAGGTTAACGCCACTGCTCAGTAACACAGCACATCTTTAGCTGGATCGGTTTTGGGGCCGTAGAGGAATACTCTACGGCCTTGTTTTTTTGGTGTTCAGTGCGGATAAGAAAATTTTGAGGTCTGTTAGCGTCCATGCCATCATTACCTACTTCCAATTTCTTAGGGGTAACAGGTTTGGCGTTTAGCTGTAGATCATTACTTGCCGGTATTGCGTTGATGTTGTTCAGCCTTGCTGGTGTTGCCGGTTCTGCAACGCAGCGGGAGACGGATATCCTGCATTTGCTCAAGCATGATTGTGGGTCATGCCACGGGATGACCCTGCGAGGTGGTTTGGGGCCGCCCCTGCTTCCAGATCGGATGAAGTTGTTTACTGAAGAACAACTGGCAGCAACCATTCTCTACGGTCGCCCCGGTACTCCAATGCCGCCGTGGAAGCCCTTCCTAACTGAACCAGAGGCCCGCTGGTTGGCGGGACTGCTGATAAAAGGTATTGAACCATGAGGCTGATGATTATTGCACTCCTGCTGATTTCATCCGCAGGGCAGGCTGCTGAGTGCCTGGTTCGAGGTACTGGCGATCTTGCCGTTATCATTGAGCGGGCCATGGGCAATGTGAAGGTTGTGGATACCACTGCGCGTAAGGAGCTGTTCCATATCAAGGGTTTGGGTGATCTATCTCATGCCTCTGTCGTCTATTCCCGTGATGCTCGTTACGCCTATGTCTTTGGCCGGGATGGAGGCTTGACCAAGGTGGATCTGCTTTGCGGCACTCTGGCGAAACGAGTGATGCAAGGTGGCAATAGCATTGGCGGCGCAATCTCTCAGGATGGAAAGTTAATCGCGGTCTCCAACTATGAGCCTGGCGGGGTGAAGGTCTTTTCGGCAGATGATTTGGAGTTGGTGGCTGATATACCAGCAACAAAAACCCCAGCAGGAAAGGGTTCAAAAACCGTTGGCCTGGTGGATGCACCGGGGCAGCGTTTTGTCTTTGGCTTGTATGATACCAATGAGATATGGGTTGCTGACTTGCATGATCCTAAGGCACCAAAATTACAGCGGTTTAAGGATGCTGGACGCCAACCCTATGATGGATTGATTACACCAGACGGGCGTTATTACATTGCCGGCTTGTTTGGCGAAGACGGTCTGACTCTGTTAGATCTCTGGCATACAGAAAAAGGCCCAACCCGTATTCTGAGTGACTATGGTAAAGGTAAGCAGCAGTTGCCAGTCTACAAAATGCCGCACCTGGAAGGCTGGGCTGTAGCCGGTGACAAAGCCTTTCTACCTGCTATTGGGCACCATGAGGTGCTGGTGGTTAATCGTAACAGTTGGCAAGCTACCGGGCGCATCCAGGTTCATGGCCAGCCGATATTCGCTATGGCTCGCCCTGACGGACGTCAGATATGGGTAAATTTTGCCTTCCCAAATAATGACACCATTCAGGTTATTGATACCGAAACCCTGAAAATCATAAAGACCCTCAAACCAGGCAAGGGTGCCCTGCATATGGAGTTTGCCCCCCGTGGTGAAGAGGTATGGATTTCCATACGCGATCAGAATCTAGTGAAGATCTTTGATACAGATACGTTAGAGCAGATTGGCCAGGTGCCAGTGGATGCGCCCAGCGGGATCTTTTTTACCTCCCGTGCGCACAAGACTGGCCTTTGAAATGCTTGTGGAGGCCCAGTCTGGCTTCACAGCCCGATCCAATGACACCTGAGCAAGACACGCTATCTGAACTGGAAAAGTGCTTGTTGAATGACTATCAGCGGGGCTTGCCGCTATCGGCTACGCCGTTTGCTGATATTGCAGATGCCCTGGGCACAACCGAAGCAAAGATTCTTTCCATCCTGTCTAATCTTCAGGAGCGGGGAGTTATCAGTCGAGTCGGCCCTGTATTTAAACCTAAGAAGGCTGGTGCCAGTACCCTTGCAGCGGTTGCGGTTGCACCTGGGGCTTTGGCGTCAGTAGCAGCCTATATAAGCGCCTTTGATGAGGTCAATCACAACTATGAGCGAATGCACCACTTTAACCTCTGGTTTGTGGTGACTGCCTCTAACCAGCAGCGGGTAGAAGATGTGCTGGCCGAGATCGAAGACTACTGTGGCCAGCCTGTGCTCAATTTGCCATTGATGAAGCATTTTCATATTGATCTAGGGTTCCCGCTATGGTGCTGACTGAGCAGGATTGCCGGCTGATCTCAGCCATTCAGGGGGGGATGCCGCTGGTAAGCCATCCCTATGCAGAGGTTGGTAGAGCGATTGGGATGTCCGAGGAGCAGGTGATAGGCCGTATAGACAAGATGCAGGAGCATGGTGTTATCAAGCGCTTTGGCGTGGTAGTTCGTCATCATGAACTGGGATATAAAGCCAATGCCATGGTGGTTTGGGATGTGCCTGATGAATGTTTGGATGAGCTGGGGGAGTCCCTTGGTTCTCAAGATTGTGTAACCCTTTGCTATCAGCGCCCGCGGCGGTTGCCGGAGTGGCCGTACAACCTGTTCTGTATGATTCATGGTCGTAGCCGTGAGAAGGTGCTTGCCCAGGTTGAACAGATGGTAGATGAACTGGGGTGGGGTGAAATCCAGCACGAAGTCCTATTCAGTGGTCAGCGTTTTAAGCAGCGGGGGGCAAGATACCAGTGATCAGCTGGTGTAATTTGGTTTTTTCTGATGGATGATATAGATCGTAATATTATCAATAACCTCCAGGGTGGTTTTCCCATCTGCGCTCATCCCTATGCTGTGGTGGCTGAGCAGTTGGGTATTGATGAGACGGATCTGATCCGGCGTCTGGAACAGATGCTGGAGAAGAAGCAGCTCTCCCGTTTTGGCCCCATGTATCATGCTGAGCGCCTGGGTGGTGGCCTGAGCCTCTGCGCCATGCGTATACCGGAGGCGGACTTTGAGCGGGTCACCGAGCAGGTCAATGCCTTCCCTGAGGTGGCACATAACTATGCTCGGAACCATGAATTCAGTATGTGGTTCGTGCTGGGCACCGAAACCCCTGAGCGGGTTGCAGAGGCTTGCAAAGAGATAGAGCAGGCAACAGGCTACCGGGTTTATAACATGCCGAAAAAACAGGAATTCTTTGTTGGCCTGAAATTTGAGGTTTAGATGCCAACAGATTTGAATTTAAATACACTGGATGATCTGGATCGGCGGATTGTGGTTGCAACACAAGCCGGACTGCCGTTAACCACCGAGCCATACCAGCAGGTAGCCGAAGAAGTGGGTACAACAGAAGGTGAGGTGATGCAACGCATGGAGCGGATGCTGGAGGATGGCATTATCCGGCGAATTGGTGCGGTACCTAATCACTACACTCTTGGTTTCCGAGGTAATGGTATGACTGTCTGGGATGTGCCGGATGAGAAGGTAGTGGAGTATGGTGAAAAAATTGGTGCACTGGATTTCGTAAGTCATGCCTATCACCGGCCTCGCTTTCTGCCAGAGTGGCGCTATAACCTTTTTGCTATGGTTCATGGCAGCGACCGGGATGCAGTGCAGCACAAAGTAGATGTGATTGTGGAGGTGCTGGGAGATGACAACCGAGCCCATGAGGTTCTGTTTAGCACCCGGATACTTAAAAAGACAGGATTAAGATTAGTGACTAGTCACTAGAGACTATTAAAAGATGTTTCGTATTTCTCAATACATGCGCGAGCTGATAGACCCCAAACCCATGGGGCCGGTGCGTAATCCCCCTGGCCCAGTGGTAATCTGGAACCTGATCCGGCGTTGTAACCTTACCTGCAAGCACTGCTATTCCATCTCTGCGGATACCAATTTCCCCGGTGAACTGACAACCAGTCAGGTCTTTACCGTAATGGATGACTTGCGGGAGTTTCGAGTGCCGGTGTTGATCATCTCCGGGGGTGAGCCGCTATTGCATCCTGATATCTTCAAGATTTCTCGTCAGGCCAAGGACAAGGGATTTTTTACCGCCCTATCCACCAATGGAACCTTGATTGGGGATGACAACATCGATGCTATCGCTGCGATTGGTTATGACTATGTGGGCATCAGCATCGACGGCATCAAAGATACCCATGATGAATTTCGGCAGATGAAAGGTGGTTTTGATGCTGCCATGAATGGGCTGCGGATGTGTCGTGATCGAGGTATAAAGGTAGGACTGCGTTTCACTATGACTCAGGACAATGCCGAAGAGCTGCCACAGTTGTTGCAGCTAATGGAAGATGAGGGCATTGATAAATTCTATTTCTCCCATTTAAACTATGCTGGGCGCGGCAACAAAAATCGTAAGACAGATGTTTTTTTGCAGACTACCCGCTGGGCCATGGAGTTGCTGTTCGAGCGTGCCCTGGCAGATGTCCGGGCAGGCCGAAATTCAGAATTTGTTACCGGCAACAATGATGCTGATGGGGTCTACATGTTGCATTGGGTGCGAAACAACCACCCGGAGCAGGCCGAACACATGGAGGCCAAGTTGAATCAGTGGGGTGGCAACAGCTCCGGGGTCAATGTGGCCAATATCGACAACCTTGGCAACGTCCACCCGGATACCATGTGGTGGAACTATAACCTGGGTAATGTGAAGGATAGGCCATTTTCAGAGATTTGGGTGGACACCTCAGATCCCATTATGGCCGGACTCAAGGCCAGACCGAGAGTGATATCCGGGCGTTGTGGGCAATGCAAACATTTTGGTATCTGTGGCGGCAACACCAGGGTGAGGGCGATGCAGTTGACTGGCGATGCCTGGGCGGAAGATCCTGCCTGCTACCTGACTGATGCGGAGATTGGTATCAAAGATGAAGTGGATAGAGATATGTCTAAAAACCCAATGAATCTATCTTCATGAGCATCATAGCTGATAGTTATAACTACGCGTACTTAACGGGCTTGCTAGTTGTTGTCTCTGGTTTGGGTAGTGCCGTTGCTGATGAACCTGCCAATGCTGACGCACTCTATAAAACGCATTGTTCTGAATGCCATAATCCAGAACGGCTGGGTGCCATGGGGCCTGCACTGCTGCCGCAGAATCTGAAACGCCTGCGTAAGAAGGCGGCTGCCAAGGTGATAACAAATGGTCGTGTCGCCACCCAGATGCCACCATTTAAAGAAAAACTGAATGCTGAGCAAGTCAATGCCTTGGTGGATCTTATTTATACTCCCCTGGCTGAGGTTCCTAAGTGGGGCATGGAAGAGATCCGCGCCAGCCACCTGACGCCTGTCAATCTGGAAGAGCTGCCTGATAAGCCGGTGTTTAAAGCAGATATGGATAACCTGTTTGTGGTGGTAGAGCTGGGAGATCACCACGCCACGCTGCTGAATGGTGATACCTTTGAGCCTATCCACCGGTTCCCCACCCGCTTTGCCCTGCATGGTGGCCCCAAATATGGTGTGGACGGGCGCTATGTCTACTTTGCATCGCGGGATGGTTGGATCAGTAAATTTGACATCTACAATCTGAGGTATGTAGCTGAGGTGCGGGCGGGCATCAATACCAGGAATTTGGCAGTATCGGCGGATGGGCGTTACGTCATTGTGGCCAACTACTTGCCCCATACCCTGACGATACTGGATGCAAGAGATCTTCGGCCGCTCAAGGTGATCCCAGTGGTGAACGATGCAGGGCAGAGTTCCCGGGTGAGTGCTGTCTATACCGCAGCACCACGCAATAGTTTTTTTGCCGCCCTAAAGGATATCAAGGAGGTATGGGAAATCAGCTATGAGGATCAACCGCCCATGGGTTTTTCCATCTGGATGCATGATTACCGAGAGGACTCCGGTGAAGGCAACCAGGAGCAGCGTTTCGCGGTGCGACGAGTTAAGACCAAGGCGTACCTGGATGACTTTTTCATGAACCAGGATTACAGCCAGATCATTGGCACTTCCAGGGGTGGAGGTGGCCAGGTGGTGGATTTGGATCTCAGGCGTGCGGTGAATAAGGTGGCATTGCCGGGTATGCCTCACCTCAGCTCAGCTATTACCTGGGAATATAAGGGAAGCACTGTAATGGCAACCCCAAATATTAAAGAGGGGCTGGTTACGGTGATTGATATGGAGAGCTGGGAGGTGGTGAAGGAGATTAAGACCGAGGGGCCAGGTTTTTTTATGCGCAGCCATGAGAATAGCCCCTATGCCTGGGTGGATGTCTTTTTTGGCCCCAATAAAGATCTGATGCATGTTATCGATAAGCGCACGTTGGAGATCGTGAAGACCTTGAAACCAGTGCCGGGCAAGACTTCAGCCCACATTGAATTCACCAAGAATGGCTCCCACGCGCTGCTGAGCATCTGGGATAATGACGGTGCCTTGATCATCTATGATGCCAAGACTCTGGAAGAGGTGAAGCGGCTACCAATGCGCAAGCCTTCTGGCAAGTACAATGTGCATAATAAGTTGACTCGTTCTAGTGGGACAAGCCATTAGGGCAGGAGCAAGGTAGACTGGCAAATACTATGAACAAAAAAATACCATCTCTTGGGTTTATTGCATTTCTGTTGTTCGCCGCAGCTAGTGCTATGGCCGATACAAAATCACTGGTGCTGGAGGCGGTTGAGGATGGAGATACCATCATCGTGATGATGAATGGTAAGCAGGAGCGGCTACAATTGGCTGGTATTGATGCCCCTGAGGATGTAGACAATGCCAAGCTAAAGCGTGACGTTAAGGCCACTAAGCTGGATCGGCAAGTGCTGCTCACTCTGGGGGTGGATGCAACCAGTTACCTTCGATCATTACTCAAGCGAGGTGATGCCCTCCAGATCAGTGGCAACTTTGCCAGGCGTGATCGCTATGGTCGGGTATTGGTGGTGGCCGTTGATGGTGACGGGCACTCTATTAATGAGCGCATGGTGCAGGATGGTTACGCGATAGTCACACCTTACGGTGTTATTGGTGCTGAACTGAAGGCTAAGCTGGAGCCACTGGAAGCGGATGCCATTGCCAATCGGCATGGGTTATGGGGTAAGTCTCGCGCAACAGCCATGGTTTGGAGTGGTCGTAAAAACGGTAGTGGCTCAGTTTCAAAATAGACCCTATTGACAAGAGAGATACATAGGACAACGACCCGAAGGGCCAAGCGTCCGTCTAGTCCATATGACGGCGCAGCACCATGGATCACATTAGCCTTTTTGAAACCCGCAATCCAGGACGGGGCAAATATCCCAGAAAAATCCTACATAGGCTTAGTAGGGTATTGGCAATCTGGATTTGTTTTATATGCCAACTGCTCAAACAGGATGGTCAACAACTTAAAACCAACAACATGGCTAGTGCTGGTAACCGCATCCACAATATCCACGAATGAATGCTGCGACACCTCAATAGGGTTCTCAATAACAATAATAGAACCATCGTGACGACGTATAGATGCCCGATGCATACCTTCACACGCTATAACAACAGCAAACAAACCATTTTGATGGTTTGGTGTCTTGACTAGATCAGACGAAAATACATCCACAGACAAAGGATTGGCAATAGGTCGTTCGTTAACAAAATGGAGCGCAAAAGAAGCTGCTTTTTTAAAGATACTCGACCCTTCGATGCCATCCTTACAAGGGAAATCATAGCGCATATTCTTGACCACTAGATCGACAGCATGGTCATCCACCTCAATGGGGTGTATGCCGTAATCACGAGCAAACTGATCCAGAAAAGCAAGCAGATTAAGCAAATCTGTCCTTGGATCATCGTTAAACAGGAAGTTCATATCCGTATTCCTTAAATGAAAAAGCGCCCCGCCAACGGGACGCTTTTTATATATAGCGGGTCACACCAAGATAGTTAGTCAAACAATTCCTTCAAACGGGTTGCAGCAAGACCGCCCAGCACAGCAGCGCCTTCAATGCCGTCAATCTCCCGAAAATCACCGGGGGCATTAGCAGCCTGGAAAGGGTCGGTAACCACCCGCGCAGTTACCGGCTTGGTTTCACCAACCATGTCCCGGTCTGGACGCACTAGGTTATCAAAGTAAATCACATCGTCTTCTATTCTCATATATATCCCCCTATGACCCTGCAAAAGCCACAACCCTTACCCTGTAGTTTTCCACAAAAACAAAACCCACCCCAGAAACCTGGCGTAGGTATCAATAAATTCGCTTACTCGTGTATAACAGCCTTCTCTCTGGCACGCTTGCCTCTTTCATACCCGGTCACCGTCAATACTCATTAGTAATTAGTATAGACACCCAGGCGAATTTCATAGCTATTTACTAGATCGGCAGATTTAACTGTTACTTAAGTCGCAAAACACGCCTAATACAGGCGAGAGGGGAGCATTCCTCCCCAGATCGGTACTATCACACTTTGGTACGTGCGCGGAATTGACCTGAGTCAAGTGATGATGCCTATTACAGACTCTAACCTTGCGCGCCTGATTTGACCTAAGTCAATCATGATACACCACTAAGAGACACTTTAATCCATTTAGTTCCCTGCCATCAATAATCGCACCTTAGCCCACCCAAAGATGGCAGCTCAGCTTAAGTTCTTCTTTTTGTAAGACCCGCGCTTCTTCGGTTGATCCTCTGGAATAAGCCCTGCAATCTCTTCCAAGCTCCACAGATGATCGGTTACACCGGCTTCCATAGCAGGGCTAACTCGTAGGGTCTTATGGATTCTCCCAAAGTTGTAGTACATGTAGTGCAGGGAGATAGCGTGCATGTGGTTTTCCAGCTTCTTGCTGAAAGCGTTGGTTAATTTGGTGAACCGGCGCATGCTCATACGCATGGTTAGATTCTGGCGTTCTACATAGCTGGTTGAAATGTGCTGTTGATCTGGAGATCCGTTCATCACCTCTCTTTTGGCTCCTGCGTAGGCAGCAGGGCTATACCGCTTCTCTTGGCCTTTGTCACCATCGTATAGCTTTATCAGCATGGCGTAATCTACTTCCCCGCCAAAAGCATCTTCTACGGCATCAGCATAGACTTTGTAGCCGCCTGTGGTTAGTTGGATGCGGCTAGCCATGCGGCCAGCTAGATCTTCCATAAAGTGCTTTGCTGCTGCAAAGCCCCGGTTGTCTACATGCCAGCAAGGAACAATCTTGGTATCAGCGCACATTGCAACCCAAGTCCACACGTCACCAACTCCAAAGTGATCTTCTAGCTCTTTGGGTACGTTCTTCTGCTTGGCATAGACGAAAGACCAGATTTCATCACATTGAACACGCTTACAAGGGAGATTCCGTAGGTGTTCGTCCGATAGGCTAAACAAGTTGCCCCAGCGTCCCTCAAGAGCTTATCTACAGCATTTGCCGTAGCTCTAAGTGAATTTCTCTCTACGAGCATGTGGAGGATTTGGGCGCGTTTTTGTGTAGATAACTTATTCATACTGAACGTTGTACGTGAGCGACCTATAAATGCAAGCATATTTTATTTCATGTTGCATGCTTGCAAATTTTACCTTATGATGCAAGCACATTCACTAAGAACAGGATGCTTGCATCATGGGTAAAGATAAATCTAAGATTGCTGGTGCCATGGCGCGTGCGGCTGCGCTATCCCCAGAAGAGCGAACAGAGATCGCAAAAAATGCAGCAAAAAAAAGGTGGGGTGTACCCCAATCCGAATACACCGGGGAGCTGACAATTGGAGAGATGAGCTTTCCTTGCTCTGTACTATCAGATGGGACGCGAATTTTAACGCAGAGTGATTTTATGGCCGGTATGGGTATGTACTACAGCGGATGGGTGGCACAAAACAAACCTAAGAATACGTCTTCTGCAGGAATACCTCATTTTTTGGCATTTAAGAGCCTAATGCCACATGTAAACAAGCACTTAGGTGATATGCAGTCAATCACATTAAAGTATAGAACGGAGCGCGGTAGCATAGCCCACGGGATCAGGGCTGAGATAATTCCAAAAATCTGTGATGTGTGGCTGGATGCCGAAGAGAGCAGCAATTTAGGCTCCAGACAAAAGAAAATCGCACAAAAAGCTAAACTCTTGATGAGGGCATTGGCCCATGTTGGAATTATTGCCCTTGTTGATGAGGCCACCGGCTTCCAGAGAGATCGGGCCGCGAATGCCCTGGCAGAAATACTAGAGAAGTATATAGCTAAAGAATTACAGCCGTGGGTAAAAACATTTCCAGATGATTATTATGAAGAGTTGTTTAGATTGCGAGGATTAGAGTTTCCTAACGCAACGGTAAAAAAACCTCAATATTTCGGCCATCTTACTAACGACATTATTTATAAGCGTCTAGCGCCAGCAGTGCTAGATGAGTTGAGAAAAACAACCCCCAAAGATGGTAAAGGCAGGCGACGGCATAAATTCTTTCAGCAGCTCACCCCCGAACTAGGAAACCCCAAGTTACGTGAGCATATGGCGTCCGTGGTAACCATTATGCGGTTAAGTGATGATTACAATGATTTTCGGGAAAAGCTCGAAAAGATCCATCCTCCATATAATCAGACGATGCCTTTACCATTTGAAGATGAGTCTAGCTCTGGCCTTTAACTTTTTTATTCCACCGAGCCTTAGTCGCCTTCCGCCCTTGAGTCCACCTTTCCGGCCAAGGGCTACGGCAGCAGGATCTTTGCCGCTATCTTCTGTCGTTTCTGGTTCTGCCTCACCTACGGATTCCTGTACAATCTGAAAGGCCAGCTTGTTTGCGTCCCTAGGACGGCTTTTGGGTTTCTTGCTCATAGATTAAGCGTAGCATGACCGGTCAAGCATCCAGAAAATAATTAAATTCAAACTGAGCCACTACCGTAAAAACTAACTGTGGGCGTTTGTGCCGCTGCTGAGGTAACATACGCAGTTACAAAAGTTTTTACAGAAGTTAGCCGATGGATTACTTGCCGATTTTTATCAATATTAAGGCCAAACCTTGCGTTGTCGTGGGGGGAGGTGAGGTTGCCAGCCGCAAGGCTGCCCTGTTGCAAAACGCTGGTGCCTGCATTCGCATTATCTCCCCCGAACTTGGCCCGAGTCTCTCCGGGCTGAAGGATAAGGGTGAGATTGAGCATGAGGCCAGAGAGTATTGTCAGGGGGATCTGGTGGATGCCCGCCTGGTGATTGCGGCTACAAATAATACCGAGGTAAACCGGCAGGTCTCGGAAGAGGCTCAATCCCGATCTATCCCCGTTAATGTGGTGGATCAGCCAGAGCTTTGTAGCTTTATCATGCCCGCAATCATTGATCGTTCGCCGGTAATTGCTGCCATCTCCACCAGTGGAGCCTCTCCCGTGCTGGCACGCCTTATTCGTGGCCGTCTGGAGTCACTGATCCCATCTGGATATGGACGTCTGGCGGAGCTGGCCAGCAGCTTTCGTGACCAGGTAAAGGCCCGTTTTTCAAGTCCAACTGATCGACGTCGGTTCTGGGAGGATGTGCTACAGGGCGGCGTTGCAGAGCGAGTATTCTCCGGCCATCTTGAAGAGGCAGGCCTGCTTATGGAGCAAGCCCTGGCGGAGACCAATCCCACCGATGGCATGGGTGAGGTATACCTGGTCGGTGGCGGGCCTGGTGACCCAGATCTATTAACCTTTCGTGCCCTGCGTCTGATGCAGCAGGCTGATGTTGTAGTTTATGACCGTCTGATTGCCAAGCCGGTACTGGAGATGACGCGGCGTGATGCGGAGCGCATATACGTGGGTAAGGAGAACAACCACCACGTCATGTGTCAGGAGGATATCAACCGGCTGCTGGCAGACCTTGCCAAGCAGGGCAAGCGAGTAGTGCGCCTCAAGGGCGGTGACCCCTTCATCTTCGGCCGTGGTGGTGAAGAGATTGATACCCTGGCCGCACAGGGTGTGCCATTTCAGGTAGTGCCTGGTGTGACGGCCGCTTCCGGCTGTGCCTCTTATGCAGGCATCCCGCTCACCCACCGTGACTATGCTCAGTCCGCTGTGTTTGTAACCGGTCACCTGAAGGACGGCAGTCTTAACCTGAACTGGAAGGCTCTGGCCCAGCCTCGGCAGACGGTGGTGTTCTACATGGGGTTAATGAGCCTGCCATATATTTGTCGTGAGCTACAGGCTCACGGCATGCCGGCTTCTCTTCCAGCAGCCCTAGTGCAGCAGGGAACCACGCCGCAGCAGAAGGTTTACACTGGTACCCTGGCAACATTGCCTGAGATTGCAGAAAAGCATCAACCCAAGCCGCCAACCCTGATCATTGTGGGTGAGGTGGTTGAGCTGAGGGACAAGCTGAACTGGTACACAGCGGCAACCGATAGGGCCACTGAAGAGAGACCGCCTTTTGAGCCTGGTGTCTGGCCTGATGCGGAGCAGGCTGTTAATTAGAAACCAGGTGCCAGGAATTGCTTTAGATCTCCAATAATTCGGTGAACCCCGTGGCAGCGGGCGCAGATAGCTACAGCGGCCTTGCCCAGTAGTTTTCCGGTCTGCTTTGGCTGGTTATCCTTGATGCTTTTCTCCAGATCTTTTAGCAGCGTGCGGGTTGCTGCACCCAGGATGCGCTCCAGAGGTATCTTGTCGCTGTGACATTGAGCACAGCCTACCTCTAATGCCAGTAGTTGCTGGTTAAGTTTTGCCAGTGATTGCGCCGCTACCTTTGGATGCTGATCTTCTGTGGCGATCTTGATGCGGTTAACGGAACGGGTCAGTTGATCCATAAACTCAGGGTAGCCATATTCCTTGTCGGCAAAGGTAACCTGGAGCTTGCTGTAATCCGGAACCCGGTACAGAGCTGCGGCCAGAGACCTGAATTCCCGGTGGCAGGAGTTGCAGGTGTTCTCTAACTTCTTCCGGGCGCGCGCGGCGAGCTTGAAATTTCCTTCGATTACCGCCTTCTCAAGTCTATCAGCCCATTCCATATTTATCTCGTCCTGCCACTCTGGCACCATCTCGGAGATCTTGCGGTAGCTGTTAACTAGGCGTTGCCCCCATTTTTTAGTGCCAGCATGGTTTTCCAGGGCGATATATTCCTCCACTGCCTGCATCTCCCGGCGCAGGCGAAACATGGTATGCAACCATACTTGCCGCTTGTTTGCCGGTTTATACCATTGCTCCAATGAGGCGGGAGGCATAATGATGACCTTCTCTTCCTCGGCCCAGGCCAAACCGGAGGCTGATATGAGTAGCTGGAGGGTAATAATTATCGGTAGTAGACGCATAATTGGATGGCCAAATTGAGTGTAAAATAGCAGCCGCTATATTTATGAGTAGCATTTGCTCACAATGCCATCATTCGCATGCTAGCGCGATAATGCCCAATTGCTCAAGGATAATCAGTGTCGATATTGCTTGAGTACATTAACCGGCAGCATTTATATTACTTTTAAAGCTAGCCAGTTTGAGTGGTATATTCTCCCTTCTTACATATTGCTAGATTTTGATCCATCCAATGCCCACTAGAACTCAATTACTTCATAACTGGCTGTCCGGGCCAGCAGGTCTCACCAGCTTCACCCTCAAGCCGGCTTCTGGTGATGCCAGTTTTCGTCGCTACTTTCGTGTCAGCTATGATGGGAAGAGCCGTATCGTCATGGATGCGCCACCTGAGCAGGAGGATTGCCGCCCATTTGTTGCCATTGCTCAACGGCTAAGGGCTGCTGGATTGAATGTGCCAACGGTGCATCACCAGGATCTGGAGCAGGGGTTTCTGTTGCTTGATGATCTTGGGTCAATTCTCTATCTGGATGTCTTGGATGAGGATAATGCCGACCAGTTATATGGTGATGCTATGCAGGCATTGGTGGTTATTCAAGGCAAGGTGTCTGGTGAGAGGTTGCCACTTTATGACCGGGCGCTGCTGCTGCAGGAGATGGAGCTGTTTCGAGAGTGGTTGGTGCAGAAGCATCTGCGGTTAGAGCTATCAGCAAAAGATCAAGATATGTTGGATCAGGTCTTTGATGTGTTGGCAGATAGTGCTCTGGAACAGCCATGTGTGTGTGTCCATCGGGATTATCACTCTCGCAATTTAATGCGGGCTGAGCCTAACCCTGGCATTCTGGATTTTCAGGATGCTGTTTATGGCCCGGTGACTTATGACTTGGTCTCACTATTGCGGGATTGTTATATCCGCTGGCCCGTTGAACAGGTAGAGAACTGGGCTATGAGGCATTTCAAACTGGCTGTACAAAATGGTGTGCTGGATGCCGGACAGGAGGCTGACTTTCTACCCTGGTTTGATTTGATGGGTGCGCAACGTCAACTCAAGGCGGCGGGTATCTTTGCCCGACTTAATCAGCGGGATGGTAAGTCAGGTTATCTCATGGATATCCCCCGGACGCTTGGTTATATCGTAGATATTGCCCCGAGGTATCCAGAGCTGTGCGGGTTGGCTTCACTTATTACCGACAGAGTGCTGCCAAAGTTTGATTATGAGCCAGTAGACAAGTAAACCTCCAGCATCTGCAACCATATCCAGCAGTGAGAATGAGCGGTATGGCAGATGGTACTGGATGATCTCAATAGCCAATCCGTAAAACAGCAGGGGAGTCCATACTGCCCAGTCATATCTCCTCTGCGGAAAAGATAGATCGGCCAGCTTTGCCAGTACCAGAAAACTGATTACGTGGGCCAGCTTGTCATTTATCTCTTCTGCCGCAGCAGTATGAGTGAGATCTGTCGTGGTGAAGTAGGTGGTTGCTCCTAGCGCCAGAGTCAGTAGCAGGCGGGAAGCAGCAATACCTGGTCTGGTTATGGACACTGGCTGTAAGCTACAGTTGCTCCCGTGCGATGGCTCGGTAGCCAATATCAGTGCGGTAGTAGACATCCTTCCAGTGGATTTGCTGAACTAGCTGGTAGGCATTGTGCTGGGCTTCTGCAACGGTTTTACCCAAGGCCGTGGCACAGAGTACACGACCCCCACTGGTGACGGTTTTACCATCTTCCTCAGATGTGCCAGCATGGAATACCTTCAGCCCTTCAGTCTCGGTTGTTGGCAGGCCGCTGATTGGTTCACCCTTGGCGTAGTTGGCTGGGTATCCACCAGCTGCCAGTACCACGCCAAGCGCTGGGCGTTGATCCCATTCGGTATTGCATCGATTCAGTTTCCCGTCCAGCGCAGCGTTGCAGAGTACCACCAGATCAGATTTAAGGCGCAGCATAATGGGCTGTGTTTCTGGATCTCCAAAGCGGCAGTTATACTCAAGCACCTTGGGAATGCCATTGCTGTCGATCATCACCCCGGCGTAGAGAAAGCCGGTGTATGGGTGGCCTTCTGCTGCCATACCTTCCACAGTGGGACGGATCACCTGATCTATGATGCAGTTGTGCATCTCTGGGGTAACTACAGGGGCGGGTGAGTAGGCACCCATGCCGCCGGTATTTGGACCTTTGTCGCCGTTGTCACGGGCCTTGTGATCCTGGGAGGTAGCCATTGGCAGTATGTTCCTGCCATCTACCATGACAATAAAGCTGGCCTCTTCACCCTGCAGAAACTCCTCAATAACCACTCTGTGCCCTGCTGCGCCAAAGCTGTTGCCGGATAGCATATCCTCGACTGTTGCTTCTGCGGTTGCCATATCATCGGTGATAATGACTCCTTTGCCGGCAGCCAGACCATCGGCCTTTATAACTATTGGAACACCGACCTGTTGTAGGTATGCCAGGGCTGGCTCCACTTCGGTAAAGCTGCCATAGGCAGCGGTTGGAATGTTATGGCGGGCCAGAAAATCCTTGGTGAAGGCCTTAGAGCCTTCCAGTTGGGCAGCACCTTGTGAAGGACCAAAGCAGCGTAGCCCTGCCTCTTGAAAGGTATCCACGATTCCGGCTACCAGAGGGGCTTCAGGGCCTACGATGGTCAGACCAATGCTGTTCTCCTGGGCAAAGCCTAGCAGACTGGGGATATCCTCAGCGCCAACGGCGACGTTCTCCAGCTTTGGTTCCAGAGCTGTACCAGCGTTGCCTGGAGCTACAAAGACCTTATCTGCTTGAGGGGATTGTGACACCTTCCATGCCAGTGCATGTTCGCGTCCACCGCCGCCTATGATGAGGATATTCATGGTTTTCTCTTATCTCTAGCTCTGTTAACTTGTAGCTACTTCCCATCAACGATGGGAAATTATGCCTCGTTTGGCGGCCTCGAAGAAGCGGATAATGAGTTGCACTTCTTCTGGTGGATTGTCTGCCTTTAGTTTTGCCAGTGCTTCACTCGGTTTCAGGCCTGTCTTGTAAATGGTTTTGTAGGCGCGTTTGATTAGATTGCGTTGCTGCGGATTGAAGCCGTTGCGCCTTAGTCCCACAATATTGAGGCCAATGATCTGTGCGCGATGGCCATCGGCAATAACATAGGGAGGGATATCCTTAACTACGCCACTGATGCCGCCGACCATAGAGTAAGCGCCTACGCGGCAAAACTGGTGAATAGCGATATGCCCGGAGAGGAAAATATGGTGCTCCATCTCAACATGTCCGGCTATCATGGCAGTATTGGCGAAGACATTGTGATCACCCACAATACAGTCATGGCCGATGTGGGCATTGGTCATCATATAGTTGTGGTTGCCTACAATGGTGCCGTGATCGGTTTTTGCCCCACGGCTGATGTTTACCCCCTCCTTGAAGTGGTTATGATCACCGATGGTGAGTGGTTTACTCTGGTCTGGGGTGTAGGAGAGATCCTGTGGTTCACTGCCCAGGGTGACGCCATGGCAGGCCCGGTTGTGACTGCCCATACGAGTGGCGCTGTAGATACGGACATTGCTCTCAATGATGCATCCTTCACCGATAACGGCTCCCGTCTCAATGATGGAGTAGGGGCCGACTTGTACAGAAGGATGGAGTTGTGTGCCGTCTTCTATTATTGCGGTTGGATGGATGTTCATCAGTGCCTGAAATGCCGCATGCCGGTAAAGACCATAGCGATACCATGCTCATTAGCAGCGGCAATCACCTCTTCATCCCGCATGGAGCCACCGGGCTGGATTACCGCTTTGATACCTGCGGCAGCAGCATTGTCCAGACCATCACGAAAGGGGAAGAATGCGTCTGATGCCATAACCGAGCCTGGAACCTCTAAGCCTGCATGCTCGGCCTTGATGCCTGCAATACGGGCGCTATTGATCCGGCTCATCTGGCCGGCACCAACGCCGATGGTCATACCATCCTTACCATAGACGATGGCATTGGATTTGACATACTTGGCTACCCGCCAGGTAAATAGCAAGTCGATCATCTCCTGTTCGGTAGGGGCACGTTTGGTGACTATCTTGATCTCATTGATCAGGGCCAGGTCAGCGTCCTGCACCAGCAGGCCACCATTAACCCGTTTGAAGTCAAGTCTTGCTGCCTGCTCAGGCCATTCACCACACTCCAGCAGGCGCAGGTTTTTCTTGGTGCTGACTACTGTTGCTGCTTCGGCAGAGATACTGGGGGCGATGATTACCTCAACGAATTGACGAGCCACAATGGCTTCAGCAGTGGCAGCGTCTAATTCACGGTTGCAGGCAATGATGCCGCCGAAGGCTGACTCCGGGTCGGTGCTGTAGGCCCGGTCATAGGCCGCCAGCAGGTTATCACCGATGGCGACCCCACAAGGGTTGGCGTGCTTGACTATAACGCAGGCAGGGCCTTCGTCGAACTGCTTTACACATTCCAGGGCAGCATCGGTATCAGCGATATTGTTATAAGAAAGTTCTTTGCCTTGTAGTTGTCTGGCGGTAGCGATACCCGCCTCAGATATCTCGTGTTCGATAAAGAAGGCTGCCTTTTGGTGTGGGTTTTCACCATAACGCATGGTCTGAACCTGTTGGAACTGTAGGCTGAGGGTGCGCGGGAAGGTGGTAACTTCACCACTAGTGCGGGCACCCAGATAGTTGGCTATTGCACCATCGTAGTATGCAGTGTGTTCAAAGGTCTTTACTGCCAGATCAAATCTGGTGGCATCACTGACGGAGCCGTTGTTGGCAGCCATCTCTTCAAGGATGCGGCTATAGTCATCTGCATCAGTCACCACAGTGACCGCTGCGTGGTTCTTGGCAGCGGCACGCAGCATGGTGGGGCCGCCGATGTCGATATTTTCAATAGCGGTGGGTAGATCACAATCAGGGTTGGCAACGGTGGCCTCGAATGGATAGAGATTGACCACTATCATGTCGATGGGGGGAATGCCATGTTCGGCCATTACGGCCTCATCGGTGCCACGGCGTCCCAGGATGCCACCATGTACTTTGGGGTGCAGGGTCTTTACCCGGCCATCCATCATTTCTGGGAAGCCAGTGTAGTCACCAACCTCGATTACTGGTATCCCGCTCTCGGCCAGAAGTCTGGCGGTACCGCCAGTTGAGAGTATCTCAACATCCTGCTGATGCAGGCTGCGGGCAAAATCTACAATGCTGGTTTTATCGGAAACGCTGATCAGTGCGCGGGTGATGGTTGTCATGCTTGCTCTCGTGGGTCAATTAATCATTGGTGGTCAAAAAGGGAGTACGTTGTTATTTATCCAAACCATAGATGGCTAGTTTTTTACGCAGGGTGCTGCGGCTGATGCCCAGGAGTATAGCGGCGCGTGACTGGTTGCCTCGGGTGTATTCCAGAACAGTCTCCAGTAGCGGCGGTTCCACTTCACTCAATACCATTTGGTAAAGGTTTGCGGAGCTAAAACCGTCGAGATGCTGGAAATAGTTTTGCATAGCACCTCTCACTTGATCCCTCAAAGGGATGACACCTGTGTAATCACTCAAGATTGGTTTTAGGTCTTGTTCGTTTGGCGGAATGAATTTTATATTCACGCTGCGATTCCTTTTTTTATGCCACTACAGGCGAAAAACTCATTAATCAAAGCGATCTGCTGCGCAATAGTGTCAGTGTTATTTATTTGGTGCCTAAAATTAGCGCTGCCAGGCAGGCTCTTGCTATACCAGGCGATATGTTTTCTTGCGATACGAACTCCCTGGAAGGCACCATAAAAACTGTAAAGATCATCTAAGTGCTCCAGTAACACAGCTTGAATCTGAGATGGATGGAGCGGTGCTGGATGTTCTCCGGTCTGCAGGTAGTGGTGAATTTCATTAAAGATCCAGGGTCGACCCTGGGCCGCTCGGCCGATCATAAGGCCATCAGCGCTGGTTTGCTCCTGAACCTGTTTTGCCTTCTCAGGGGTGCAGATATCGCCGTTGGCGATGACCGGGATGCTGATTGCCTGCTTGATCTGCCGAATGGTCTCGTATTCCGCCTCGCTGGAAAAGCCGCAGGCCCTGGTGCGGCCATGTACTGCTAGTGCTTGAATGCCAGCTTGCTCGGCAATACGGGCAATAGAGAGGCCGTTACGGTTGTCTGCATCCCAGCCCGTGCGGATTTTGAGGGTAACAGGTACATCCACGGCATGAGTTACCGCTTTCAGGATTTGGCCGACCAGAGGTTCATCCTTCAGCAGAGCTGATCCAGCATTGATCTTGCATATTTTTTTGGCCGGACAACCCATGTTGATGTCGATGATATGGGCACCAAGCTCCACGTTAATGCGCGCTGCCTGAGCCATTTTTTTAGGGTCTGATCCCAGAATCTGCACTGAGACTGGCTCTGGCTCTCCATCCAACCTCAAGCGGCGCAGGGTCTTGGGATTGCCGCAGAGGGTAGAATCAGATGAGACCATCTCAGTTACGGCCATTCCAGCCCCAAGCCTTCGGCACAGGCGTCGGAATGGCAGATCAGTTATTCCGGCCATAGGGGCAAGCAGGAGATTATTGGCTAGTTTGTAAGGCCCGATTCGCATGCAGAAAGAAAAATATTATGTGCCAGGAAGGCCACATATGGTACCCCTAAATTGGGTTTAGGCAAGAGCCAGAGGCTGTCTTTTTATGTGCGTCTAACCAGTTGATATTTATAGTAATAATTAATTTAGATTTTTATAATGCATTGTAAAACAAGCGGTTATAATTTGTGGGTTAATTTGCAAAAATTAGATCTGACTCGCAAATCAGAAAAAATTAAATTCAAACCCGGTAACGCTATGCCCCGGATCCTGGATTTCTATCTCAATCTGCTGGGATATACCGGGTGGCATTAGAGCCGTGCTGTTTTTTTCAGTTTCCAGATATTCACCAGGTACAAAACTGCGGCGGGCCACTAATTGCTTATCGGTGGTGGAGAGACTAAGTTCCAGTACTGGGAAGGGTTGCGGGTAGGATGCCTGGTTGACGAAGAGCAATCGCACCAGCAGCATCCCTGTTTTTTGTGGATGGGATGAGACCTGTCGGCGGATAACCTTAATGAGATCGGTGTTGCGAAGTTGTGGAACCTGGCACTTAGCATAGCTACAGAATCTCTCCAGGAGTAGCTTCCCTTGTGGGTGTTTAACCACCTGTTCTCGCTTGAACCAAGTCAGCTGTGCCATTGCTATGGCAACCAGGGTAAGGCTAGCCAATAGCCAAAACAGGGTGCTGACAATGTTGCGTTTTTTTCTGGCTGGTGCAAGTAGATCTTTTACGGATAGGGAAACCGCTGCCTTGCGATGTGAAGATGTGGATTTTGTGACTTTCTGTGCTGGCGGCTGAAGTATTCTGGGTTGGAGCTCCTTCTCAAAATCGGCAATAATATCCTCAATCTGCTGTGGACTCATCTCATCAGCGGTTAAATCTGGCGGCAGGCTGGATGTGGATAAAGGTGCCTCATCCGGGTGCTGTTCCTGCAAATTACCCCGCGCATCAAATACCTGTGTGCAATAGTAGCAGTGAGCTTGTCCATCTGCGATTTCGAGCTGTTTTGCATGGATGTGGTAGGTGGTTTTACAGTGGGGGCAACGGGTTATCATCCTCGGCGCACTCCCACAATGGATATCCAATCTCCCTGTATTTCTGGATGCCTCATGTCGAAGCTGGTGCTAAATGTCTGACTCACCTCATCGGCTTGGTCGGCCAGGATACCAGCGAGAATAATTTGCCCCCCGGAGGTCACATGGGATGCCAGCAGGGACTCAAGGTTGATTAAAGTGCCAGCAAGGATATTGGCCAACAGGATATCCCCCTTAATCGCCGGCATCTGTTCAGGCATGACGGTTATCAGCTCGGAATCAACGCCGTTTTTTCTGGCGTTATCCCGCGTGGCTTGCAGAGCCTGGTGATCATGATCGGCGGCGATGGCTTGCTCTGCACCCAGTAGCAGGGCGGCAATAGCGAGGATGCCGGAGCCACAGCCAAAGTCTATTACGGTTTTGCCCCTAAGATCAGTGCTGTCGAGCCACTTGAGACAGAGGGCAGTAGTGGGGTGGGTGCCAGTGCCAAAGGCTAGCCCTGGATCCAGCTTCATGATTATTGCATCTGTGGCCTCCGGGCGCTGACCTGTGGGACAGACCCAGAGGCGTTTGCCAAATAGCATGGGATGGAAGTCGGCTAGCCAGGTTCGCTCCCAGGCCTGATCTTCCAGGCGCTCCAGTTGTAGTTGGCGTGAGACATCTGCTTTCAGGCTTTGGTTTATGAGGTTGCGTAGCTCCTCCTGGTTCCGGTTGCCTGCAAACATGGCAGTAACCTGAGTGGCTTGCCAGAGTGGTGTCTCTCCCAGTCCTGGTTCCAGGATTGGTTCGTCCCCGGCGTCACCCAGAGTAACGGATAGGGCATCCATATTTTCAAACAGTACCTCAACCAGCGGGGCCTGTTCCTTGGGGACGGTTAGGGAGAGCTGGAGCCAAGACATGGGTCTTGTATCTATTTACAATCCTAACTTTTTTTCCAGATAGTGAATATTAACCCCACCCGCCTTGAATCCAGCATCCTGCATGATCTCTTGCTGTAGCGGGATGTTGGTCTTGATGCCGTCGATTACCATCTCGCTCAGGGCGGTACGCATGCGAGCCAGAGCGGCGTTCCGATCAGAGCCGTAGGCGATTAGCTTGCCAATCATCGAATCATAGTATGGAGGCACTCGATAGCCATTGTAGATGTGAGTGTCCAGTCGGATACCTGGCCCACCAGCCGGATGGAATTGAGTGATGGTGCCTGGGCTGGGCATGAAGGTATTTGGGTCTTCGGCATTGATGCGGCACTCAATAGCATGGCCTCTGATCTCAATATCTTCTTGCTTGTACCTGAGCTTTTCACCAGCAGCAATAAGGATTTGCTCTTTGATGATGTCTACACCGGTGATCATTTCAGTTATGGTGTGCTCCACCTGCACCCTGGTGTTCATCTCAATGAAGTAGAACTCATCGTTCTCGAACAGGAATTCAAAGGTACCGGCACCACGGTAGCCGATACGGCGGCAGGCCTCGACGCAGCGGTCGCCCATTGTATTGCGCAGCTCCTCGGTGATGCCGGGGGCTGGTGCCTCTTCCACCACTTTCTGGTGGCGACGCTGCATGGAGCAGTCGCGCTCGGCCAGGTGGATGGCATTGCCGTGCTGGTCGGATAAGACCTGGAATTCCACATGGCGCGGGTCTTCCAGGAATTTCTCCATATAGACCTCGTCGTTACCAAAGGCTGCACCTGCTTCTGCCTTGGTCAGGGATATGGCATTGAGTAAAGTGGCCTCGGAGTAGACAACGCGCATGCCGCGCCCACCACCACCACCAGAGGCTTTGATGATAACCGGGTAGCCAATCTCTTTGGCCACCCTTAGGGTCTTCTTTTTGTTGCCGCCCAGGGGGCCATCTGAACCTGGTACACAAGGAACTCCAGCCTCCTTCATGGTCTCAATGGCTTTAATCTTATCGCCCATAATGCGAATGGTCTCGGGTTTTGGCCCGATGAAGGTAAAACCGCTGTTTTCCACCCGCTCGGCAAAATCCGCATTCTCGGAGAGGAAACCATAGCCGGGATGGATGGCTACGGCATCAGTTACCTCGGCGGCACTAATTATGGCGGGGACATTCAGATAGCTGTCCACAGATGCGGCTGGGCCAATACAGACAGACTCGTCGGCCAGACGCACATGTTTTAGCTCTCTATCTGCCTCTGAATGAACGGCAACGGTACCAATGCCTAACTCGCGGCAGGCACGAAGAATCCGGAGAGCAATCTCGCCCCGGTTAGCGATGAGGATTTTCTCAGTCATTCGATGACAAACAGCGGCTGGTTATATTCAACAGGCTGGCCGTTCTCCGCCAGGATCTTTTTCACTACACCAGTCTTGTCTGACTCGATCTGGTTGAGTATCTTCATGGCTTCAATGATGCATAGGGTATCTCCCTGGGATATGTGTTGGCCCTCTTCCACGAAGGGTTTGCCGCTAGGTGTGGGGGCGCGGTAGAAGGTGCCAACCATGGGGGATGTAATCTGGTGGCCGGTTATTTCCTCCTCAGATTCAGCATCAGCGATTGTGGCTGCGGTTGTTGCAGGCACCGCCGCTGGGGCGGCTATGACCTGTGCCTGGGATACGAATGCACTGGGCCGGCTAATACGGATTGATTCCTCGCTCTCGTGAATCTCAATCTCCGCAATATCGGATTCTTCCAGTAGTTCGATGAGTTTTTTTACTTTTCTGATATCCATTGATATGACTCGTTTTATGAATTATCCGGGTTGGCCGGTAGCGGCATCGCTGAGCTTTTTCACAACAAACTGGAGCGCAAGTTCATAGCCTTGAGCGCCAAGGCCACAGATCACGCCTTGAGCTATGTCGGAAAAATAGGAGTGTTGGCGAAATTCTTCGCGGGCATGCACATTGGAGAGGTGTATCTCAATGAATGGGATTCCGGTACCCAGTAGAGCATCTCGTAAAGCCACGCTGGTGTGGGTAAATGCAGCGGGATTTATGATGATGTAGGCGGTTTTTTCCGCTTGAGCCTGGTGGATTCGTTCCACCAGGTCATGCTCGGCGTTGCTTTGCATGAATATGAGCTGGTGACCGGCCTGCTGTGCCAGTTGCTCTAACTGGATGCGAATAGTGTCTAAGGTATCCCGGCCATAGAGTGCTGGTTCCCGCGTCCCTAGCAGATTTAGGTTTGGTCCGTTGATTACCAGGATGGTGGACATGTCTGTAAACCCAGATTTTTGGGCTGGTTGTCCGATCTGAACATCAACCCGATAGTTAAGGCTAAATCCGGCTTTTCATCACCGCTTAGTGCTAAGTGGATTGTGCATAATTAGAGCGAGTTTGTCTAGTTTTACTGCAAGATAGGAGCAGATCATAGATTTTAGAGCAGTGCCTGTCTGGCGTGGGCGGCGAATTCTTCGGCTGACATGTAGCCGATTACTCGGTAGTTGCGCCGTTCCTGACCATTACGATCGAAAAAGATGATCCCCGGCGGCCCCGGCAAGCCGAAGCGTCCTTCGATGAGGGCCTTGTCCTCATCGTCATAGGCGGTGAGGTCGGCTTGTAGCAGTATATAATTGTCCAGAGCCTTGATGACGCCTGGATCTGAGAAGGTGTAGCGTTCCATCTCTTTGCAGGAAACACACCAGTCGGCGTAGAAATCCAGCATTACGGGCTTGCCTTGACTGCTGGCGGCTGCAAGCTCACGGTCGAGATCAGCCACAGTTTTGATGGGGCGGAAAACGGCGTGGGATGCCTCATAGGCATTGGCGGCCATGGTCAAACCGCGCAGGGGCTGGATGGTGTCTTTTCCGCCTGCCGCAACGCCTACCAACATCAGGGCACCGTAGACCAGCATTGCCACACCCAGCCCTTTCCAGAGGCGCGCCCAGCCAGTGGCTTCGACTGGCAGGATGCGCAGGGCACCCATGTAGATGGCGCTGGTGATCAACAGTAGTCCCCATAATGCCATAGCGAAGGCGGGGGGAATAATGCGTTCCAGCATAACGATGGCCACGGCCAGCAGGCCAACACCAAATACGGCCTTAACTGCATCCATCCAGCGTCCGGCCTTTGGTAATAGTTTGCCTGCTGAAGCACCAAGCAAGAGCAGAGGTGTCCCCATACCCATACTAAGGGCAAACAGGCTGAGTCCTCCACGCTGCCAATCACCAGTTTGACCGATCACGATTAATGCAGCAGCCAGTGGCGGGGCAACACAGGGGCCAACTATCAGGGCTGAAAGGAAGCCCATGATGGCTACGCCGATCAGGCTGCCACTCTGTTGTTTGTTAGTGATTTCGGTGAGCTTGCTCTGGAGGCTGCTGGGTAGTTGCAGATCGTAGAAGCCGAACATGGACAGCGCCAGAAGTACAAAGACCACAGCAAAACTACTTAGTATCCAGGGGTTTTGAAAGGTGACCTGCAAGTTGCTGCCCAATAGTCCGGCAGCCACACCGATGACGGTATATGTGCTGGCCATCGCCAGCACATATACCAGGGAGAGTATGAATCCTTTACTTTGGGTAATCTTCTCCCCATGCCCCGCGATGATGCCAGAAAGGATTGGGATCATGGGAAAGACGCAGGGGGTAAGCGACAACGCCAGGCCAGCGCCAAAAAAGACCGCCAGCACCAGCCAGATGCTGCCGGTGGTCAGGATGTTAGCCAGCCGGTCTTGTTCAGCAACTGGTTCATTCGCTGCCTGAACTGGGGCTATTGTTGGCTTTAGAGCAGTTGAAATTGCTGTAGCGGCAGGCAGAGAAAGCTGGATGGTTTTTGTTACCGGTGGATAACAGAGGCCGATATCTGCACATCCCTGATATTTTACCTCCAGAGTGATCTCCTGGGGTTCCAGGTTGCTGCGTAGCAGAGGGATTTGTAGATCAATCTCACTGTAGTAGACAGGGAGTTCTCCGATAGTGCCGTCCAGGCGCAGGGCATCTTGCTTGATTTTGGGTTTTGGCAGTTGATATTGGCCCAGGCTGACGCCATCGCCTTCTGTAAGCCTTATCTCAATCTTGTCGTTATAGAGGTAGGTTTCATCAGCGATCTGCCACAGCAGGCGCAGTCGATTAGGGCCTTCCACCGTGGCGCTGAATTTATAGGCTTCCTCTACCCGCAGAGGTTCATCACTACTGCCAAATTTCAGGCTGGAGAGAAAGCCTTCCGCCTGAGAAGAGAGTGGAATGGCTAATAGTAGCAGTAGGTAGTTCAGGAATTTGAAGCGCTTGTTGTGCATTTTTCGACCCAGTTCAGGTACCCGGATAGGCCCTGCTCTACAGGGACAGCGATGATTTCTGGAAGTTCATAGGGGTGCAGGGAGAGAATCGTCTGCTCCAGCTCGGTATAGCGGTGCTTACTGGTTTTGATCAGCAGCAGGATCTCCTCTGCTGTCTCAAGCTTACCTTCCCACTCATATATGGATGTAACCGACGGTGCCAGGTTAACACAGGCTGCCAACCCCCGAGTGACCAGGGCGTTTGCGATTTGTTCTGCTGTTTCCCGATCCGGGCAGGTACATAAGGTCAAAAGGACTGGGGTTGGCATGGCGCAAAGATACAGGATAAAGGGGGCAGTTGTCAGGGGGCAGTTGTCAGGGTATGGTGCTTTTTTCTGACAACTGTTCACTGACCCAATGAATCCAGCGTTTATTTTCCTATTACTATTTGTTGGCACCCCTACCCTTGAACTCTATTTTATGATTCAGGTGGGATCTGAGATTGGTGCCTTTTCAACGGTTGTCCTGGTGCTGTTTACTGCCGCCCTGGGTGGAACACTGGTGCGGATGCAGGGGTTCTCTACCGCTCTGCGGGTGCGGGAGGCCATGGCGCGTGGAGAGATCCCAGCCGTTGAGATGCTAGGTGGAGCCTTGCTGCTGGTTTGTGGCGTTCTGCTGTTGCTGCCAGGTTTTGTGACTGATGTTATAGGTTTTATCTGCCTGGTTCCCGCATTCCGTCATGCCTTAGTCGTGTGGTTTCTAAAACGAGCCAATATCATGCGCCATGCGCCACCTAATCAAGCCGGGCCACCATCTGACCAGCGTGTGATTGATGGGGAATCCCGGCGCGAGGACGATTCAAAGTAAATTTCCTTCCCCCAGGGGGTTGACTATGCACTTTTCGCCCCTATTATTAGCACTCATACATGGCGAGTGCTAACAGCACACCATTATTGAAACCAAAAATTTTATCCAGCTACCATTTCTAAGGAGATAGCAATCAATGAATATTCGTCCATTGCACGATCGTGTAATCGTTCGCCGTAAGGAAGAAGAGCGCACCAGCCCAGGCGGTATCGTACTGCCAGATGCCGCTACCGAAAAACCGGTTCTGGGTGAAGTCCTGGCCACCGGTCATGGCAAGATCCTGGAAAATGGTGAAGTACGTCCTCTGGATGTAAAGGTTGGTGATACCGTGCTATTTGGCAAATACTCCGGCACCGAAGTCAAGGAGCTTGGGGAAGATGTGCTAGTTATGCGCGAAGAAGACATCATGGGTGTGGTTGAGTCCTGATCCCATACCTTGCACCCTGACGAACATACAATCTAATTTATTAAGGAATTTCTCATGGCAAAAGAAGTAAAATTTGGTGATGACTCCCGCGCCCGCATGATGGCCGGTGTCAACGTATTGGCCAATGCAGTAAAGGTCACTCTGGGTCCCAAGGGCCGCCACGTGGTACTGGAGAAGAGCTTTGGCGCACCTACCGTCACCAAAGACGGTGTCTCTGTGGCCAAAGAGATCGAGCTGTCCGATAAGTTCGAGAACATGGGCGCTCAGATGGTTAAAGAGGTCGCCTCTCAGACCTCAGATGTTGCCGGTGACGGCACCACCACCGCTACCTTGCTGGCCCAGGCCATGCTGCGCGAAGGCCTGAAGGCTGTTGCTGCTGGCATGAACCCTATGGATCTGAAGCGTGGTATCGATAAAGCAGTTATCGCTACCATTGATCAGTTGCAGAACATCTCTAAGCCCTGTGCCGACGACAAGGCCATCACCCAGGTAGGCACCATCTCTGCCAACTCTGATGACACCATCGGTGAGAAGATCGCTGAGGCCATGCAGAAGGTTGGCAAAGAGGGCGTTATCACCGTCGAAGAGGGTTCTACCCTTGAGATGGAGCTGGACGTGGTTGAGGGCATGCAGTTTGATCGCGGCTACCTCTCCCCTTACTTCATCAACAATCAGCAGAGCATGAGCGTTGAGCTGGAAACCCCTTATATCCTGCTGGTGGAAAAGAAGGTCTCCAACATCCGTGACCTGCTGCCAACCCTGGAAGCGGTTGCTAAAGCTGGCAAGCCCCTGCTGATCATCGCCGAGGACATCGAAGGTGAAGCCCTGGCTACGCTAGTGGTCAACACCATCCGTGGCATCGTCAAGGTCTGTGCCGTTAAGGCCCCTGGTTTTGGTGATCGTCGCAAGGCCATGTTGCAGGATATTGCTATCCTCACTGGTGCTACCGTGATTGCTGAAGAGGTTGGCCTTTCTCTGGAGAAGGCTACCATCAATGACTTGGGTACCGCCAAGAAGATTCAAATCACCAAGGAAGAGACCATCGTCATCGACGGTGCTGGTTCCGAGAATGACATCAAGGCTCGCGTCGATCAGGTTCGTGCCCAGATCGAAGAAGCCTCTTCTGACTATGATAAGGAGAAGCTACAGGAGCGCGTAGCCAAACTGGCTGGCGGTGTTGCGGTAATCAAGGTTGGCGCAGCCACCGAAGTCGAGATGAAAGAGAAAAAGGCTCGCGTCGAAGATGCCCTGCACGCTACTCGCGCCGCAGTGGAAGAAGGTGTGGTACCTGGTGGCGGTGTCGCCCTGGTTCGCGCCCTACAGGCCATCAGTGACCTCAAGGGTGCCAACCACGATCAGGATGTCGGTATCGCTCTGGCCCGCCGCGCTATGGAAGAGCCTCTGCGTCAAATCGTTAGCAACTGTGGTGAAGAAGCCTCCGTCGTCCTCAACAAGGTTGAAGCTGGTGAAGGTAATTATGGTTATAACGCTGCTACCGGCGAGTACGGTGACATGATCGAGATGGGTATCCTTGATCCCACCAAGGTGACTCGTTCTGCATTGCAGAACGCAGCTTCCGTTGCGGGTCTGATGATTACCACTGAAGCCATGGTAGCCGAAGAGCCTAAGGAAGATGCCCCAGCCATGCCTGACATGGGTGGCATGGGCGGTATGGGTGGAATGGGCGGCATGATGTAATCGTTCCTCAGCTACTTGCTGACCAAGAAAGCCCCGTTTTTTAGCGGGGCTTTTTTTGTTTATTTCTTATCCTTGTGTTTACCGTTATCAAATTTTGAATGCTCAGCTTGTTGCTTCAGGTTAAGAAAGACCCTCCTTACCCCCTCTATGACTATAACAATATCTTCAGAACCATAGTATTCCTCTATTCTGTCGGTCTGCTGGATCATTTTGATAGTATATTTCCCCGCATCCAGGTGTCGTTTAGCCTGCAAAAAATACAATCATATTGCATCCTAAGTTATCATGTTGCAGGAGTACCAGCATTTTCCTTACCACTTGCATCTTTCTCTCATGACAACATCCCAACGCATCCGCGAAATACCTTATAACTATACCTCTTTCTCTGACCGGGAGATTGTAATCAGATACCTGGGTGAGGAGATGTGGAATTTGATTGAAGAGCTGCGAGGATCCCGCCGCACCGGGCGTTCGGCACGCATGCTATATGAGGTGCTGGGTGATATGTGGGTGGTCGATCGTAATCCATATTTGCAGGAAGATCTAGAGCAGGACAAGCAACGTCGCAAGGCCCTGATCAGTGCCCTCAATCACCGGCTGGATCAGTTTGCAACTCGCACTGACGGAAATGCCCAGGCGGTAATGTTGTTGCAAGCTGCACGTGAGGCAGTGGCCTCTTTTGCTGAGGGGTTGAAGACCAATCTGGCGCTGCGCAACAAGGTGGCCAAGCGTCTGCGTAAGGTCACCCGCAAGGATAATATCGATTTTGGCGGCTTAGCTCGCGTCTCTCACGCCACAGATGCCACGGATTGGCGTGTCGAGCATCCCTTCGTAGTGATTTGCCCAGACCAGGAAGCAGAGGTAGCTGTTATCGTCAAAGGCTGCATAGATGCTGGACTCTCCATTATCCCCCGCGGTGGTGGCACTGGCTACACTGGCAGCGCTGTGCCACTGCATGCTCACACAGCAGTGATCAATACTGAAAAACTGGAGGATATAAGCAATATTGAATACCTGGATCTGCCGGGGGTCAAGGGTAAGATCCCAACTGTACGCACCGGCTCAGGTGTGGTGACTCGGCGAGTGTCTGATCTGGCTGAGGCCCATGGTCTTGCCTTTGCCGTAGATCCTACCTCGCAGCATGCCTGCACCATCGGCGGCAACATTGCCATGAATGCCGGGGGTAAAAAGGCTGTGCTCTGGGGTTCCACGCTGGACAACCTTGTCTCTTGGCGCATGGTTACTCCGAATGCAACCTGGCTGGAGGTTGAGCGCATTAACCATAATCTGGGCAAGATCCATGATCAGGAGTTGGTGACCTTCCGTATCAGTCGCTATGAGGCTGATGGTGTAACTCTTATTGACCAACCGGAGTTACTTGAACTCCCCGGAGCCTCTTTCCGTAAGCAAGGTCTGGGCAAGGATGTTACTGACAAATATCTCGGCGGCTTGCCTGGGGTACAAAAAGAGGGGTGTGATGGTCTGGTAACCTCGGCTCGCTTTGTGCTGCACCGTATGCCCACCGAGATGCGCACCATCTGCCAGGAGTTTTATGGTGATGACCTAAGTACGGCTGTGCCTGCCATCTCGGAGGTAATCGATTATATCAAGAGCCGGGATGACATAGCCCTCTCTGGCTTGGAACACCTGGATGAACGCTACATCCGAGCAGTGAAATACTCCGCTAAGGCAGCCCGGGCAGACCACCCCAAGATGGTGTTGCTGGCCGATATTGGTAGTGACGATGCCACTGCCGTGGATGAAGCTGCAGCAGAGATAGTGCGACTTACCCAGGCACGGGATGGGGAGGGCTTTATAGCTCATAGCCCCCAAGCCCGTGAACGCTTCTGGGAGGCTCGTGCCCGTACGGCTGCCATCTCTGCCCATACCAATGCCTTCAAGATCAATGAAGATGTGGTGATCCCGTTGGCTCGGTTGGCGGAGTACAGTCGGGAGATCGAGCGCATCAATATTGAGTACTCCACCATCAATAAGCTCAAGATCGCTGATGAGGTATTGGAGTTCCTGGCCGGTGATATGCAGGAGGCCAGGCCAGAAGGTAGCTACCAGGAGTCTGAGGAGAGCTGTGCCATCATGGAGGGTAAACGCAATGCAGCACTGAAGATTGTGCAGCAGGCCCGTAGCCGCTGGCAGAATGTTCTGGATCAGCTTGATACCGATGCGGCCTCTCAAGCCGATCTCATGAATGAGGTAGAGCAGGCTCTTATCCGTGAAGGTGACAAGCTGCTGAGTCTGCTATTGCGTCGCGACCTGGTGATCTCTTACCGACAGGAGGTGATGGAGCCACTGCATGAGGTCTTCCTTGGTCGGGATATGAGCCGAGTGCGGGAACGGCTGGATGCCATCCATGCCGAGATTCGTAACGCCCGTCTCTTTGTGGCTCTGCATATGCACGCAGGTGACGGCAACATTCACACCAATATCCCTGTTCACTCTCAGAACTATGAGATGTTGCATGAGGCAAATCGTGTGGTTGATCGGATAATGGGGCTGGCCAGCTCCCTGGGTGGAGTGATCTCAGGTGAACACGGTATCGGCATTACCAAGATACACCACCTGGAACCGGAGAAACGCCAAGCCTTCGAGGCATATAAAAAACAGGTAGACCCGGAAGATAATTTTAATCCCGGTAAGCTGATGCCTGGTTCCGGCCTGGGTAACGCCTACACGCCATCGCTGGCATTGGTAGAACAGGAAGCGATTATCCTGGAAGAGAGTGAGCTGGGGGCGCTGAACAATCAGATACGCCATTGCCTGCGTTGTGGTAAATGCAAGCCTGTCTGTAGTACCCATGTGCCCAGGGCCAATCTGCTTTATTCCCCACGCAATAAAATCCTGGGAACTGGCCTCATCACCGAGGCATTTCTCTACGAAGAGCAGACCAGGCGAGGTCTTTCTCTACGTCATTTTGAAGATATGCATGATGTTGCAGACCATTGCACGGTTTGTCACAAGTGTGTAACAAAATGCCCAGTTAACATCGATTTCGGCGATGTTAGCATCCGTATGCGTAAGATATTGACAGATTCAGGTCATAAGCGGAACAGCCTGGGTGGTAAGGCAGCCTTCACCCTGCTCAATGCCACCCATCCAACTGCGGTTCGTTTCCTGCGCAAGGGGTTGGGGGAGTGGGGTTTTAAGGTGGTCAATAAGGCCCATGACATTGCCGGGAAGCTAAAGATACTGGGCAAGCCTGATCAGATCCCGGCAGCCACTACTGGCAAGCCAGATCCAAAGGCCCATCTGGTAAATCTGGTGCGACGCCCTCTCCGAGTAGAGGTGCCCAGCAAGACCCCCCGATTTATGCTGGGGCTGGAATCCAAAACAGAAATACCCATCCTGCGTGATCCCGCCAAGGTAACGGATGAATCTGATGCGGTGTTCTATTTCCCAGGATGTGGTTCAGAACGTCTGCTGAGTGATATATCTTTAGCCACCCTGGCCATGCTCTATGAGACCGGAGTCGAGACGGTGCTGCCTCCCGGCTATATCTGCTGTGGCTATCCGCAGATCTCATCTGGCCAGCATGATGTGGGGCATAAAATCAGCACTGAGAACCGGGTATTGTTTCACCGTGTGGCCAATACCCTCAACTATATGGATATTAAAACCGTGGTGTTTTCCTGTGGTACCTGCATGGATCAGTTGCTTACCTACCAGTTCGACAAGATCTTCCCCGGCTGCCGGTTGGTGGACATCCATGAATATCTGCTGGAGAAGGGGATCTCTCTGGAGAGCGGCAGCGGCGGGCAGTTCCTGTTCCATGATCCCTGCCATAGCCCCATGAAGCGCAGCAATCCGCTGGCAGTGGCATCCAGGCTAATGGGTGCAGAGGTGATCCTTAGTGACCGTTGTTGTGGTGAAGCTGGCACCCTTGGTACTATCCGCCCGGATATCGCCAACCAGGTTAGGTTCCGGAAGCAGGAGGAGCTGAAGCAGGGGATGTCCCAGTTGCCAGAGGCTAAAAAGTTGCTTACTTCCTGCCCCGCCTGCACCCAGGGTCTATCACGTTACACAGATGAGACAGGTCTGGAGGCCGGGTTTCTGGTGGTGGAGCTGGCGAAGGCATATTTGGGAGATGGCTGGCAGGAGGTTTTTGTGGAGAAGGTGCGGCGGGATGGGATTGAGCTGGTATTGTTGTAGGAGCAGTTGGTAACCGCGAAGAAAAGTGTATTTTGCTTAAGCCAAGCTGATGCTACAAACCATATTCAACAATCAGTCCTTTTGTCTTAAAATCTTTTTCCAGATTTTTCAGAGACATCTGCGCCTTGGAGAGTTCAGTAACTGGCCCAACATAAACACGGGCGCTCTGTTTACCTTTAATATTTATACTTTCAACAAAGCTCATAAAACCATTTTTCCGTAACTTATTTCTGAGTCCTATGGCATTCTTGACATCGCCAAAACTACCCAGTTGCACAACCCAGGCTTTTTGGGGTACAGAATTACCAGTGGGTAATACCGGTGCTGCCTGTTCGGCATCAAGGGGGGTGATTTTAGTTGAAATCATGGTTGACGGTGCCAACCTCATAGTCGTGATTTGTTGCCCTGAAGATATCAAGAGAGTTGGTTTTTCCTTGCCTAGTTTTGGTGTAATAACCTCCCGCAAAGCAGGGGCCTGATTTTTATCAGCAGTTTCTATTGGAGGGGTAGGGGAGCTTGCTGCGGAGATAGTGGCTATTTCCAGTTCCTCTTGTGCAGCAAGCTCAGCCATCACAGCCGCGATCTCAGGGTCTTCTTGCTCTTCAACTAGCTGATCCTCTGCGGCTTCAGTTACTTCCGGCTCTGCTGGTTTAGTTGTTACAACCTTGATTTCAGGTTGTCTGGCAACAAGCTGTTCTGCCTGACTGGTGTTTTCTGGATCAGTAGCTGCCAAATTGTCTTGTGGGTCATTTCCTTCTGTGGGGACAATCATAGAACGGAAAGCAACATCTTCTCCTTGGATAGATCTGTTATCTCTGGGGCTAAGAGTGTCATCCATGAGCATAGTGGTAGCGATTATCACCATGGCGACTACTACTCCTAACTTGACCAGCTTATATTGCTGCTGGATATTCATTATATTTCTCTCAGGCCATCAGATGGTTGAATTCTTGCGGCTCGATAACCGCCAAGGGCCGCAGCCAGTACCGCAGAACCTACCGTAAAGGCTAGTGCGATCCAAAAATGAATTGGCAGCAAGCGACATACAGGGTTGCCGTCTTCGGTTTGAGCAATCAGCATATTATTGACGCTTGTCTCTACGCCTATATAGACCCCGCTGGCCAATGCCCATCCCAGGATACCGGTAAGCAATGCCTGCAATACAGGAAACCATACGATATCCCCAGTGCGGTAGCCTACCAGGCGTAGCACACTTAGATCTTTCTGTTTACGATCTACATTGGCCCAGAGATTGGCTCCCATGGAGAATGAGAAACCTGTCAGGCCAATGACAGCAACAAACCAGAACACAGTGTTTAATCTTTGCTCCATGGTTTGTACGATATCAATGTCTGCGGCGCGGGTTCTTACCTCCACTCCGCTGGTAATCAGCCCATCGCGCAGAGGTGCAACATAATCTACCGAGCTGGCATAGAGTCGAAAACCAGGGAAATTGCGTGGCCCTTCCAAGGGTGCCCCCCCTTGCCAGTCCAGTTCAGCTACTGCTCGACCATCACGGAAATCCTCTGCTGCTATGACAAGATCCAGTGAGGTGAAGGCACCATCCCTGGCAAAGGCAGCCAGATGCGAGACCCCCACCACCTTAAAGTCCAGGTGTACCCGCTCACTCTTCTCCTGGTAGCGCCGACTGAGGCTGCCGCTTACTGTATCACCCACTGCGACCTTCAGCTTGCGGGCAGCAGACTTGGATAGTACTACCTCATGAAAACCAGTGGGTATCTGCATGCCTTTCTTAAATAGAGGTTCACCTGCGGCGGTTGGAATGAGTTCAGCAGACAGGATGCGTTTGGCATTGTCACTTTTGAGTTGCATGGTGGCAGCCAGGCTACGGGTGCGAGGTATTACAAACCCCACCTCAGGTTTGGCCTTTACAACCTTAAACCATTCTGGCCCATAGTGGTTGCTGCCCACGGGCCGGATCTCCCGGTTGCGTGGATCCTGGATCAATTGCTCCATCATGCTCCCAATAATGCCAAACTTGAGAGCGAACAGGATCATCATGGGTGCCAGCACGGCCGCGAGGGCCAGCACAAAGCAGATTGACATCTGCCATTCATGAAAATAGTCAGCCAGTGCCAGCCTGAAGATGTTGCGAATTTTTCTGGCCAGGCTCAACCTGTCACCTTTGTTATGGTCAGGGTCCCTTGGGCATTTTGGCGTGTACGGTGGGACAGCCGACGTAATCCCAGCTTCCTTACATGCTGCCAATCATGGCTGGCGATGATCACGGTGATGCGTAATTCTTCAACCAGTTCTACGAACAGGGCCATAATCTTTCTGGCAGCAATGGGATCCAAGGAAGCGGTAGGTTCATCAGCAATAACGATGGAAGGATGGTGGGCCAGGGCGCGGCCGATAGCCACTCGCTGGCGTTCGCCGGCAGAAAGCAGATCTGGCCGCTTGTCCAGGTGGCGGGAGATGCCCAGGTTTTTTGCCAGGTTTTCTATAGTATCGTCCTCGGGCATCCCTAGCAGGTTACGCGACAGGGATAAATTTTCCCGCACCGTCAGGTAGGAGAGTAGCCCCCCGGTCTGCATTACATAGCCAATACGCTGCTTACGCAGATCCCCCAGATAGTTTAGATCCCCTTGCTCCCACGCCTTTGCGATATCCATGGGGGGTGCATCTTTTTCTGGACGGAAGCGGAATGCGCCTACCTCGGTAGGCTGCAGGATCATGGTAAGGATATCCAGCAGGGTGCTCTTACCACAACCACTATGGCCTATCAGGGCGATCTTCTCACCGAGGGATATCTGCAGGCTGGGAACACTAAGCCGGAACTCCACGCCTTCGGCCATGCGGGACATCGACACATCGCGCAGGTGATAGATAAGTGCCCGCTCGTCATTGGTTAAGCTCCCACTGGGGATTTTTGTTGCTGCGTAATTCAACCTAAATCTCTTAGGGCAGCATTTCCAGTGCGACTGGGAACACAGAATCACCAGTAATGGGGCCGCCATCCAGTGCGATCCAGAGGTCGGTATGATCGTGCAGTGTCTGGTAATAGTTGATCTTATCTTCCAGTCGGTGGGTAAATTCAAGCTGGCGCTTGGCTGGCCAGTCTGCCCAATTATCCAGGGATAGATTCATCACTTCGCCTGTATACGGAAGATCTTCAATATATTCTCGCATGTACCCCAGATCGGCCAGATTGCTGCCACTGCCAGTGGCTCTGGTGCTGCTGCGCAGTTCACCTGGATCACGACTCAGGGAAGCCGATAGACTCTTCAGGTCGTTAAGAAAGTTACTTGGTGATAGCAGGCCATCCTCAGCTGCTATCAAGACCTGTTTCAGGACATACTGCAAATCGCTTAGTTGGTCTCTGGTGAGCAGTACCCGCACGTCCAGGGTGGAGCGGGTGGGATCTTGAAAATCACGATCCACCAGCCACGCGTTGAATACTGAAGGTACGGCATTACTCTGGTCACTTTGCAGATAGCGCATGCGCAACGCGTACCCAAGTTTTGCCACTTTTCCCTGAAACTCTGCAAGTTGGTCATTTATTTGTGGCTCAGGTTTTTTGACAGGTACTAGTGCAGGTTTAGGCGATTGCGCTGTCTCAGCCTTTGCCGCCTCAATCGTGACTACCTCTCGTACCTGCTGGGTGATCTGAGAGGCCAAGGCGTCCAAGACCCGGCCAAACTCTTTGACCCGGCCCATCTTTACCCCGTAATAAAAACTACCAATACCGGGATAATATGATATGCGCTTGTATTGCTCAGCTGCTGAGGCATGGTTGGATTGTCCTAGTGTGGTGCGCAGGTGCAACACCCAGATCGATACGCCTTTATCCAGTGCCAGTTGCCGTAACTCATCTTCATTCAGGCCAGTACTTCCCAGGGGATCGTCTGCTGTCCTGGCACCGGCATCGGTAATCAGGACAATGTAACGGGCTGCGTGGTCACTTTTATCTAATTCGCTAATGGCCCGTTTGATACCGGCGAAGGCATCTTCCACAAATCCCTGGCTGGAAACATTGGCAGGCTTTAGAGCGCGTGCACCACGGAAAAAACTGTCTGCCGTTGTGCCTTCCTTTAGCGAGACGAAGGTACGAGACAGGTAACCCAACTGAGGTACCGCTGCAAGGCTGTCCCGGTAACCTACTAAGCCAAAACTGACCTCATCTTTCAGTCCAGCCTGCTCAATGGATCTATAGACCTTGCGTACTGCCTCTCGGGTGCGGTTGATATACGGACCCATTGAGTTGGTGGCGTCAGTCACGAAAACCAGGCCAGAACGGAAACGCTTCACCTGCTGTGTTGCTCTAGTTTGAGGTTGAATTTCCGCCCTTATTCTTTCTTTTTGTTGTTTGGGTGGGGCAGATAATTTCAATGGCACAGAGGTCACTTGTAGCATCAATGCCTGCTCACTCCCCAGGAAAATATCCTCATGTTGCTGAATAGGTACCAGATAGAAATCCTCCTTGATATCGATGTGGTTCTTAGGTTGCATGGCAATAACAGGTGAGTTGGTGCCAATGCGTCCCGACTCTGCTGCCTGATACAGCTTGTGATAAGCATTGCTATCATTTGATTCAATCAGGCTCTTGAGCGACTTTCGATCACGAAACAGCAATACTCGATCATGTTTCGCAGGATCGCGGAAAGCCACTGTAAGCACTTGATTCCATGGGGTAAGCTTAGACGCTAGCACCCAGCCCATGGTTTTGCCATGACTATCTATACCAACCTTGATCCATTTATCCTTGCCGACCACGCGCTGCCCATAGATATAAAAAGCAGTGAAGGGTTTTACATTCCGCATTGGTTCAGCTGCGCCTGCTGCGGCATACAGTTGTGCCCCAGGCCGCGCTAACACCCGCTGGAACAGGGTGCTCTTGCCAGACATAAGCAGTGGTTTTTGCGCAGCGGCCCAAAGCGACGTAAATCCTCCAGACAGCAGCATGAGGACGATTAAAACTGATAGAGCTACTCGTTTTTTTATCATTTTTTGCTCCTATCTATCGCCACCGTAGTAATAGTTGTTTGGCCTCATCATTACCATCTGTGGCGGCCAACTCAACTCTGATACGTAAATCATTTAGATGCGCTTTGGCCATAACGTTGCCAGCCTTGGCAGCTCGTTGGTACCATTTGTAAGCCTGGGACAGGTCAGGCTTATCCATGATGCTGGTAAGCTCTGAATGGTAATCTGGATCATACATCGTAGCCAGCACCATGGCAGCGGCAGCATGGTCATTGCGTGCAGCATAGTAGTAGAGCAGATGAGCATCTGTGAGTTTTGTCTCTGCCTTGAACTGCTCCGCCCTGGTAAACACCTGATCATAATTTACATCTGCTTTATTTGCTCTAAGCCGGGCGATGATTTCACGGGCCTCCGTACCAGCGGCAACATGCTGTTTTGTAGCTGCCTTCACTGGAACAGATGCTGGTTGTGCAGGTGATGGTGTTGAAGTTGGTGCTGCCTGGATGGCGCTGCCAATCGGCCTTACCCCAGCCGGTGTGTCTGGCATGGATACGACGACGGGCGGCTCTTCTTCCGTAGAAAGAAAAATCGCCAGCATCAGTACTATGATAAGGGCAATGATAATATGGGGTAACAGATTCGCCGCCTTCTTTTTTACTGGCTTCGCCTCGATAAGGAAACCGCCGTCTGTACCTTTATTGTCAGCCATGTTCATCTATAGATCTTTCTCAGGGTAACGAAATGTCGGGGTGGATTCTACACTATTTGAGCGGTTTGGGTTTTTCTCTGCTCTCAGTTTCTTCTGTTTCAGAGCCAAGCAGTATCGCAATCCAGCGGGTATCTTCATTGCTATCTAACGCGATCTTGAGCGTCATGGTCAGAGGCACCGAAAGAAACATACCCACTGGCCCCAGAACCCAGCCCCAGAACACCAGAGAGAGAAATACTACCAGGGTGGATAGCCCCAATCCTCGTCCCATAAAACGAGGTTCAATAACATTGCCTACCAGATTATTAACCACCAGAAAGCCTATGCCGGTCGAAAGCGCAGCTCCAGGCCCAAGCTGCACCAGAGCCAGTAGCAGGGCCGGAATGGCTGCAATGATGGAACCAATGTTGGGTACATAATTGAGTAAAAAGGCCAGGGTTCCCCACAGCACCGGATAGTCCACTCCAATCACCCAGAGCCAGATGGCAATAGTCAGGCCGGTTATCAGGCTGGTTCCGGTTTTAATTGCCATATAGCGATTAATGTTACTCGTAAAGCGTTCCAGATGAGAGAAAGATGCTTCTGGGTCATTAAAAATCAGCCGCAGTTTGGCGGGAAAGCTGGATGCCTCCAGCATGATGAAGATAACTGTGAGCATGATTAGGAAGGTATTGGTTAGCAGGCTACCAAGGGTATTCAACCCCTGAGCCGCCATTTTCATTGCCTTGACTGGATCCAGCAGGTTATTAATCGCTTCGCGTGAAACCTCAATCCCTATCTCGGCCAGCCAGATCAGGAGATCTGAGGTCTGGGCTTCCAGCTTTTTCTGGTACACAGGAAGCTGGGCGGAGAAGTCATCTATTGCGCTGCCAACCAGAGCACCCATTAGCATACCGATACCCACCACGCCGGATATAACCAGCACTAGTGCAAGTCCCTTAGGCAGACCCCGGCGCTGCATAAATACCAGCGGCGGCATGGCGATAATGGCGATAAAAGCTGAAAGCAGGAAAGGTACCAGGATCGGTTGAGCCTCCCGCATGCCTGCAACCAGAACCACAATGGCCGCAGCGGTTAGCAGAAAGATAGCTGATGAAGGAAGGCGGTTGGGATGGTGCATTCTTAGCTGGCAGTTACCTGCCACCCAGTGGTGAAGTGCGAATTTTGGGTGGAGCCACAAATACTGGAATATTGCTCATCAGATACCAGCGCTTATCTTCAATATCATATTCCCAGAGTTGACGATCAGTCAGGGTTCGCTCCTGTTGTCGATCTTTTTCGACAAACCGGATCAGTGCTACCTGCATGACTGCATCCGCATTACCAGTTGCTGGTTCCAGAATTTCATAGTTGGTTACACGAATATTCTCTAAGTCAGTAGGGATTTTTACTTTCTTTGCCTTTTCTGGCCTAAGAAATCCATAGGCTTGCCTAATATAACTCCAGCGGATAGCAGTTTCGTATGAGCGTAAGGCCTGCTCCAGGGCCTTTTGCTGATCCCGTTTAAGCAAGGTTTGGCAGCCAGACAACAATAGGGCTGACAGTAGCAGCACAAAACCTGTGGTGAAGGCTCTTATCATCATGATTCCCGATAAAATTCAAATATGCAGATGTGAGTATAAGTGATTCGGACCTGGGCATGTTAATCCACAAGTGCGGGGTTGCGTCAAGCCAGTGAATGCCCGGAATCTCAATAACAACAATTGCCGGGTGAATCATTATCCATCCTGCTATTATGTGCGCCCACATTGATGCCAAAGCTGGAGTAATAGCAAAACATGAGTGACAACAATCAAGAACCCTTGGTTGATATTCAGATCGGAGATAGCCGTATTACATTGCTCGGCACAGCCCATGTCTCACGGGCTAGTGCGGATAAGGTAAGAGAGTTATTGGCCACGGATGAATACGATGCCATAGCGGTGGAGTTGTGCCCCAGCCGATACAATTCATTGATTGATCCTGAGTCTTTGGCGCGGATGGATCTATTCCGGGTAATTCGTGAAAAGAAGGTGCTGATGGTGATAGCCAGCTTGGCTTTAAGTGCTTTTCAGCAGCGCATGGCTGAGCAGTTTGGCATCGAACCAGGGGCTGAGCAGCGGGCAGCCATCAAGGCAGCCCAGGACAGCCACCGTCCGGTATTGCTGATAGACCGCGAAATCGGCGTCACTCTCAAGCGAGTATCCCATAACGTACCCTGGTGGCAACGCTATATGCTGTTTACCGGGTTGCTTTCCAGTGTTGTCTCCCATGAAGAGGTAACCGAAGAGGAGATTGAAAAACTGAAAGAGGGGGATATCCTGGAGACAACATTTGCCCAGTTTGCCGCTGAGCAAAAAGATCTCTACCTGCCCCTGATCGATGAGCGGGATCAATACATGGCTGCCCGGTTGCTGGAAGAAGTGCAACGAGATGGGCATGAGAACGTATTGGCAGTAGTAGGTGCGGGCCATCTGAAAGGGATCCAAAATTACCTGGAAGCGGGTGTTGGTCAGCCAAGAGCAAGGATTGATGAGCTGGATCAAATGCCAGTTCCAAGCCTCTGGCCTAAAATGATTCCCTGGGCCATTGTTGCCCTTATTTTGGTGGGCTTTGGTATCGGCTTTTCCCGCAGCCCCGAATTAGGTTGGCAGATGGTAGCTGACTGGGTGCTGATCAATGGTGGGCTATCAGCCCTCGGAGCAATCCTTGCGGCTGCCCACCCGCTGACTGTGATAACTGCTTTTCTAGCGGCCCCTCTTACCTCCCTCAACCCCACTATCGGTGCTGGTATGGTGACGGCAGCGGCAGAGATCTATCTGCGCAAACCGGAGGTGGGTGACTTTAGTCGATTGCGCAAGGACACCATGAATGTCAAAGGTTGGTGGCGCAACCGGGTTTCCCGCGTCCTATTGGTGTTTGTGCTGAGTACTCTGGGATCTGCTATTGGCACCTACGTTGCGGGGTTTAAAATTTTTGGCAGGCTAGCAGGTTAGCAAGCTAGGGGAGAGTAATTATGTTTTTCTCAAGAATAAACAGCAGCCATTGCATGAGTTGCGCAAGTATCTCAGCAGTTATTGTATTTACGGCCTATTGCGGAATCATGGGCAAGTCTGCTCATGCAACTGAACAGGCACCAGACCATGAGCTAAGAGAAATAATATCTGCCTTCAACATAGAAGGCCTGTCTCTTAGCCTGACCCCTCTTCAGGCGCATGATGATCTGGTTGCGGCTGGTTATCAGGTGCATAAAGGCACCGAACCAGGGCATGGAATCTACTGGAAGAACGAAACCAATGGGGTGACAAAACGAATTCGCCTAAAAAGCAGCATCGACCGAATCTATCAAATACATCTTTCGTTTGCCGAAAAGGATGGAGACAAGGCTTGGCGATTGCTCTTTAATGACATCAAAGGCAGCTTAGGCACAGCAACCAGGCTCTGCGAAACCGCCACAGAGCGGGTGCTAAGCTGTGTGCTGGTCTCAGAGAAACCTACCCAGTTAAGTGCGGAGGTCACTGCCAGCCAGAGCAGTAAGGCCAACAGGATACGAGTAAAGCTTGATCAGCGCACAACCAAGATCAGCATTAAAAGCAATCTGAGCTTTGGTTCTCCAAGAAAACAATAATATCTTCGACTATAAACAATTTATTACTTCATGCTGATTATCCTGGAATCATGCCTCCTGTAACCCCAGACGCCCATACCTTTGCCGTCCTCTTCCTGGTTGCGATTGCGCTGGTCCTGTTTACCCGTGAGCGCCTGCCACTGGAGAGTTCCTGTCTGGTAATTCTGATTGCGCTGGTTATCGGATTTGAGGTATTTCCCTACCATCGTGATGGAGTACAGTTGCATACGGAAGAGTTTTTTCTGGGTTTTGGCCATGAGGCCCTGGTAACTATCTGCACTCTGATGATCCTTGGCCGTGGTCTCGAAACCACTGGCGCTTTGCGTCCTCTGGCCACGATTCTGTCACGGTTATGGTCAACCTCACCTATGCTGTCGTTGTTGTTGACATTGTTTAGCGCCGCCGTGCTGAGTGGTTTTCTCAATAACACTCCGATTGTCGTGCTGTTGCTGCCTATCCTGATTAGCGCATCCCTGCACAGCAAACAACCAGCATCAGGCATTCTGATGCCTATGGGTTTTTCAACTCTGGTTGGTGGCATGGGCACCACCATTGGTACTTCAACCAACCTTCTGGTTGTGGGCATTGCTGCCGATCTTGGTATACGCCAGTTCGGTATGTTTGATTTTATTTTTCCGGCTGCCATCACTGCCAGTATCGCCATTATCTATCTGTGGTTGATTGCACCACGTCTGCTGCCTGAGCGTACGCCAATACTGGCCGACACCTCACCCCGCGTATTTGAGGCGCTGTTGCATATTGAGGAGGAAAGTTTTGCCAATGGCAAAACGGTAGCTGAGCTGCTTGAAAAAACCAGCCGTAAAATGCGGATAGAGACCATCTATCGGAGTGCTGATCTGCATCTAAGCAAGTTACCCACAGCGGTGATTCTTGCAGGTGATCGATTACTTGTGCGTGACCTGCCAGAGAACCTCAAAGAATTTGAACGCTTACTTGGGGCAAAGCTCTATAGCTTCTCAGATGTAGAGGCCCCCATTAGTGATGAAAACCCACTCTCGGCCAAAGGCCAGCAATTAGCGGAAATTATTGTCACAGAACACTCCCCACTCTTTCAGACAACCCTCCGGCGCGCACGGTTTGCAGAACGGTATGGACTGGCGATTGTGGCAATACACCGTACTAGTGGTGCTTCTATCCGCCGGGGTGATATCAGCGATACAGAATTGCATCTTGGAGATGTATTGCTTGCTCAGGGTGCCGCAGACAACCTCAAGGAGATAAAAAACCGGGGTGATGTATTGGTGCTCGATGCCACCGTTGACCTGCCGCATACCAATGAGGCCCCTTTGGCCCTGGCCATCATGCTGATGGTGGTGCTCCTGGCGGCATTTGGTATTGCCTCCATCACCGTAACCGCCCTTGCAGGCATGGGGTTGATGCTGATGACCCGTTGTTTAACCTGGCAGGATGCGGCTGATGCCCTTAGCACCCAGGTGATTTTGATTGTTGCTGTCAGCCTGGCTCTTGGGCATGCACTAATGGCAACTGGAGGAGCTGAATACCTGGCCCATAGCTATGTTGCGCTAGTAGCCGGTTGGCCTCCAGAAATGATAATAAGCGGACTCATGCTGCTGATGGCGATCCTGACCAATGTTGTATCAAACAATGCCGCTGCCGTAATTGGTACACCTATTGCCATCAGCATTGCCCAGCAGCTTGGCCTGCCACCTGTGCCATTTATCCTGGCGGTGTTGTTTGGTGCCAATATGAGCTATGCCACACCTATGGCCTACAAAACCAACCTCCTTATCTTCAACGCTGGTGGTTATAAATTCTCAGATTTTATGCGCGTGGGTATACCGCTGACGATTATTGTTTGGGTTTCGTTGTCCATATTGCTGCCAATATTTTTTCCTTTACGTTAACGCCCAGAAACCCCATCGGCATAGCCGCCTCGTATAATCTCAATAGCCTCATCCATATGCTGGAAGCGGTGGTTGCCTCCTGCAAAAATATATAGCTTTCCAGAGTCTCCGTATATATCGGCTGCAATACGGTAATCGATATCCTCGTCCCCTTTATCCAGAAAGATGGTGGTAGACACACCGTCATTGATATCTTTGATCTCAAAGCAGCGGATCTGCGCTACATCCTCAGTGGTCAGTAGATAACGCTCGCCAGTTATGAAGTTCTGTTGCTCACTATCAACCCCATGTAACAAATCCCAGGGTTTGAGTGCCGGGTTAATCATCATCAGGTGAAAGACTGGGAACTGCCGGGCCAGATACTGGCCATAGAACCCGCCTACGGAACTGCCGATAATCATCAGCCTGGGGTGCTCTAGTATCAGCTCTCTGATTAGTTGGCTCAGTTCAGTGATTGCTTGCTTTGGGCGGTGGGCTGGATAGGTGGGACTGATTACCGGAACAGGTGCCAAGGCATCTTGCAATGTTACTGCTTTGCCTGCGGTACCTGCGCTGTTGAGGCCGTGGAGGTAGAGGATCATGTTTATTCATTTGGTAACTTCTCAACATAGTTGAGAAGTTAGTGGTTTAAATGGTTGGTATCCTTGATTGTATCCCTTACTCAGTCGAGTTTTGCTTGGTGCCGGTAAACATGGCACGCACCAAATTTTCGCTGTGAAGAATACTGCCCAGGATGATGCCTGCCACATGTATACAAATCAATAGTAAAGCAAAATTGGCGAAGAATTCATGCACTTCCTCCAGTGCCTCTTTACCAAACTCACTCGCACCGGATAACCAGCCAGCTAATGGCCCACTGCCTTCGATGCCGTAGGCACCAAGACCGGTAAGAGCAGTCAACAGCAGGCTCACCAACAGCGCTACGATCATGGCTCCACCAGCTGGATTATGGCCCAGATATCGCTTTGCCCTCAGGGCCATCATGTCTTGGAGATAAGCCAACACCTCACGTGGAGGACGTACAAAATCTGAGAAACGTGCGTGGCGAGTGCCAATGAGGCCCCACACCAGCCGCAACACCAGCAGCCCCATGATGAGATAACCCGCATAGGCATGGATGGTCATGAAATCGTCCTCACTTACATAAGCAACGATGAATGCAGTGACCAAACTCCAATGAAATATGCGAACCAGTAGATCCCAAACTTTTATCTGTTTTAAAATATCATTCACAATATAACCCTCTTTCATTAATCAATAACTTCAGCTTAACCAAGCAAGCTGAAACCAGGCTGAAAAAGGGGAAGAGACCTAGTATTTACATTTAGCACCAATCAATTTCAAGTGGTTTTTGAGGAAAAAGACTCCGTCTCATAGCGATAAACCTTAATGGTATCTGACCAATAGGCGGCTGGCAGTCTGGCTTTAAGTTTGAGGTGTTTGAGAAATTCTTCAGGGCGGGGCAGTGATTCCCAGACCGATGGGAGAAAGGTGCCTTGTTTGGCACCTTCCTTTAGAATCAGCCCATCCTGGCCGGGACTTAGTTGGCTGATTAAATTTTCTTCAGAGCTGAATACCATAGGTGTGGCTGGGGTGAGAACGGAGATATGGATCTCCAGTCCTGCCAGTTCCCCATTGGTCAGCTGCGGGAAGCGTGGGTCTTGAAAGGCAGCAGCAAAGGCGTTGTCTGCGACATCCTTTACCAGAGGATTGATAGCCTCAAGATGACCGATGCAGCCGCGCAGATTGCCAAGACGGTTGAGGGTGACGAAGCTGGCTCGGTGAGCTTTAAGATCATCAGAGTGGTTGCCAATTAAAACAGGTAAAGCATGGCCGTTTGACAGACCGTGGCAGATGGAATCTGTGGCTATCTGTAGCAGTGTTGTGCGGTCTTGTTTAGATAAAGGCATAGGCCCCATATCCTACCACTCGGTCGCGTGACCCGGCGGTGTCCCCAGAATTGCACAGAGCCAGAGTTGTGGTTGTAAGGTGATGTTTCTTTGCGGCTAATAAAAGCCCACAGATGGGTATTCTTCCGCAAGCCTGGTGATGGCTGATAGCGTCCGGCTTTAGCTCCTCAATTGCCTGGGTGGTTTTTGCATCTATGGCCTGTGCCTTGCTGTACTCCAGGAAGTGGCTGAGGTCAGAGCTAATGATGATCAGAGTTTCCTCCCCTCCCCACAGTAATTCTAAAACCTCAGCGACCTCCTCCGCCTGAGCATTGCCTACCAACAGAGGCGTGATCTTTATCTCTGCCAATGCAATTTGCAGGAATGGTAGATGTACCTCAAGGCTGTGCTCACCTTTGAATGCATCATCCAGAAGATGCACCTGTGGTAGTGAATTGATTTTCTCCAGTGCAGCCAGGTCAACCTCAAGGTCTCCCAGAGGGGTGCGGAATAGAGTGGCACTGCTATAGCTCAAGCCGTTAAAAGCCATGCGGTGCGCAGGTGCCAGGATGACGACATGGTGGATTTGGTCGGCTACAGTTTGCAACTGGGCATAGGCGTGACCGGCCGCAGGCCCGGAATATGTATAGCCAGCATGAGGGGCAATAAGCGCCTTTGGGGCTGGCCCACGGTTTGCCTGACCGGCACCCAGAAATGCCAGCACCTGTTTGCGCAGCTCAGTGGGATCTGTCGGGTAGAAGAGGCCAGCTACGGCAGGATGTTGGATATTAGTCATGAAAAACACCTCGTGCTCAAACCGTAACGATGATATATAGCTTAAAGACCCAAGGCCAGGAGATCGTATGAAATTGTTCCCAACGCACTATTGGCATCGGCTGGCTGATGGACGGATTCAATGTGATGTTTGTCCACGGGCATGCCAGTTGCATGATGGCCAGCAGGGACTTTGTTTTGTCCGTGCAAGTGAAGGGGGGCGGATAGTCCTGAATACCTATGGCCGCTCCAGTGGCTTTTGCATTGACCCGATTGAGAAGAAGCCCCTTAACCATTTTTTGCCTGGTACTCCAGTGTTGTCATTCGGGACGGCTGGATGCAATCTGGCCTGTAAGTTTTGCCAGAACTGGGACATGAGCAAATCGCGAGACACCGATATCCTGGCCAGTATCGCTACACCTGAGACAATTGCAAGGGCAGCCAAGGAATTGAAGTGTCGTAGTGTAGCCTTTACTTACAATGATCCGGTCATTTTTCTTGAGTATGCGGATGACACAGCTATTGCTTGCCATGAGGCAGGAATCAAGACTGTGGCAGTAACAGCTGGATATATTTCATCTGGTGGGCCGATGGAGCAGTTTTTTCGTCATATTGACGCGGCCAATGTGGATCTGAAGGCATTCAGTGAAGATTTCTACCATAAACTGACCGGTGGACACCTGCAGGTGGTGCTGGACACCTTGCTTTACCTGCACCAGGAAACTGATGTGTGGCTAGAGCTGACGACTTTGCTGATTCCTGGTGAGAATGATTCAGGACATGAACTGCATAGGATGACCCAATGGATTGTTGAGCACCTTGGTTCTGATGTACCCATGCATTTTTCCGCTTTCCACCCTGCCTGGAAGATGCAAGACAAGCCGCAGACGCCTCTTTCGACTTTGATGCAGGCCCGCGAGATAGCCATGGGTAATGGGGTTCGCTATGCCTATATAGGTAATGCACACAACTGGAAGGCCGACAGTACCTGGTGCCACAACTGTGGAAGCTTGCTGATTCAGCGTGACTGGTATGAGCTTGGAGAGTGGAATCTTACCCCAGAGGGGAACTGTAAGGCTTGTGGTACCAGCTGTGCTGGTGTTTTCGAGTCCGCGTCGGGAACCTGGGGTTCTCGGCGGCAACCGGTGGCTATTTGAATTAAACAGTTTTAAAAAAAGCCTTTTTTTCTACAGTGTTTGGTGATTGGTTTATTGCCTTTTACCATATAGCAAAGAATCAACAGTCTGTTCTGCTGTTCTGCAATCTTTATTGCTTTTCCTGGGTTTCTGGTTGCCGCATTTTGAATATTGTCTCTCAGGTTTCTCTTATTTTCTGGGGTGAGGTTTTGCCAGGCGTGCAGCCCCAGTTCTGCCATGTTTAATACTATTGTTGACTCCCAAGGGCCTAGCTTTATCGCCATGCCGAATGCGTATTGGAATTCGGTATCGTTTTGGCCTGCCTGATTAAGTGCTACTGCAAGGTTCATCCATGCGTATGGCCATGTTGGGCGTTGTCTGGTTGAGGTGCGGTAGTATTCGATGGATTGGTTGAGGTGCTGGTCTCGAATCTCTGTATCGTCAGTATCCATTGCAATGCGCCACTCATGTAGGATTCCTCCATATTGCAAGAGTTGGGGATCCTTGGGCGTCTGGTTGATGGCAGTTTGAAAAAAACCTTTAGCTTTATCCCATGCTGCTTCTGTTGGTGCTGTTGCTGTGCTGCTCCAGCTATTTAGATGCGCTTGTAATAAATAGGAGTGGACATTGGCTATACCTCGTTTTGCAGCTAGCACCATTGTTGTACAAAGTAAGGCTATTGCACATACGGCAGCTATTTGTTTTAGGCTGTGGCTCATCTAAATTGACTATTGCAAATTGCTGCCGGGTTGTCGCGTACTAGCTTCCATGCGGTTTCTTCACCAGCTAAACGAGCCACCGCTTCTCTACCAGGAGACATCTCTGGTATTCGGTGTGTTGTGTTGTGCGCATCTGTTGCCAGGACGTGGATCCAGTCGCGCTCCAGCATCTGTTCAGATGTTATTCTGATTGCTTCGCCAAAGAATCCAGCAATGGATGATGCGGTTACTTGCATTAGGCATCCGGCATCTATAAAACAGCGCAGCTTATCCAGGTCGCGAAGAACATCATTGATTCTTTCAGGGTGAGCGATAAGTGGGCGAATATTTCTTTGTATTAGAAAATCGATTAGTTTCTCTGTTCCTGGAAGGATGTGGCTATGTGGGAACTCAAGCAAAAGTATTTTATATCCATCCAGTGTGCCTAAAAATGGAATGCGTTCTTCTATAACCATTTGAATTATTTCAAATGATATTCTGACTTCTGCGGCCATGCCAATTGCCAGGGGAATATGGTTTGCGGTTAAGTCTGTTTTGAATGCTGTAAAGGCAGATGAAATCGTATGAATGTCGTTGTCATAGACTCCTGGCTGTATGTGGGGGGTTAGTATGATGTGAGTTATGCCATCTGCCACGGCCTGACTGGCCATTTCAAGGGCGATGCCCGTTGTTTGGGCACCATCATCAATGCCCGGTAGGATATGACTGTGTAGATCAAACATTTATGGGGATGGTGAGCGGTTGTTCAATCTGGAAGCCAAGCCGATGCAGCTTATGCTAATCGTTGGTATATCCGTACGAGCCGTAATAGCATCCGTCATAGTAGCTGTACTTGCCGTAGTTCCCATAGCCACCTTTTTTGCTTTTACTCACATTGTTAAGCACACCGCCGATGATACGGGCATTGGACTGGTGGAGACGTTTAATAGCATCCTGGGCTACGGGATAGGGGGTGGCATCAGCTTTTACTACGAGTATAACGCCACTGGCACATCTGGACAGAACCAGAGCATCACTCACTGCCAGACAGGGTGCTGAGTCGATAATGATGTGATCAAAGTTTTTACCAAGATGATCCAGTGCGGTGGTAAAACGGTTAGAAGATAGTAGTGCCAGAGGGTTTGGTGGGACAGTCCCGGACGGCATGATATGGACGTTGGAGTCTTGAATCTGGTAGACGCATTCTGACAACTGGGCGCTTTCGGCAATAAACTCTGAAAGCCCGGGGGATCTTGGATCAAAATCCCATGTCTTTGCAATAGTTGGGCGACGCATGTCAGCATCAATAAGCAATACCTTGTGAAGTTCGCCCATTGATTCTGCCAAGGTTGTTGCTACTGCGCTTTTGCCTTCGCCTGGGACAGATGATGTAACAAGGATAACCTTATAAGGGTCATCAAGACCTGAGAGTAGCATTGCGGTACGGATTGTGCGAATAGATTCAGAGAAAAATGATTGTTTATTGCCCTTGGCATAAGAGAGGGGGGATGCTGTTTTGTGTTTTTTTAGATCTAATTTTGGCAATAATCCCAGCACAGGTAAATGCAGCCTGTCTTCAAGGTCGCTGGCCTTTTTTATAGTGTTATCCAGATGCTCAAATAAAAAGGCTAATAGAATGCCTAAAAAGCCACTGATCAATGTAGCAATAAGAACAATAAGTTGTTTCTTGGGTTTTATCGGCTTAATCGACGGCTCTGCGGGATCGACAATTCTGGCGCGTACTTGTTCCAATCCGCTGGTTTCCTTTGTCTCTTTGAATCGATTTAGAAACAGTTTATAGAGCTGGCGGTTAGATTCAACCTCACGCTCCAATACGCCGAGCTTGTAGCCTTTGCGGTTGATATTTTGCATTTCCCCCTTGGCTCGTTGCAGTGAACGTTTGAGTGAGGATTCAGCGGCCATGGCAATTTGGTACTCCTTCTCAACACCATTGGTTACGCTGCGTATACGCCGGTTAACATTTTGTGTGGCCTTGGCCAGATTGGCTTTGGCTTGTATCATCTCTGGGTGCATAGGGCCATAGCGTTTGGCCAAGGCTGAAACCTCGCGTTGCATATCAGATTCACTATGTTTAAGTGAACCTACCAGGTCATCGTTTAATACGGCAGGTATGGCACCGAGCTTGTCTGGTGATTCGCCAGCCAGACTCTTGATCTGTTTTAATGAGATTTCAGCGGTTGCACGTTGCTGTGTAGCAAGTACCAGCTTTTCATTTAAATCCTGTAGTTGCCTGGTTGAAAGAGTTGATACGCCACCGGCCTCAAGGAGTTCTTCCTTTTCGCGATAGGCCTGTAGTTCATTTTCTGATTGCTGGAGATTGGATTTTAAGGTCACTAACCGCTCGGTTAACCAGTTTGATGCCGTGCTGGTCATCTCTAAGCGTGCCTCCATATCGCTTTCAATGTAGGTATTAGCAAGGGTATTAGCGACCTGGGCCGCCAATTTTCTGTTATTGGCTTCAAAAGATATTTTTACCAGTTGGCTTTTTCTAACTGGTGCGACGCTTAGACGCGCAGAAAAATCTTTGATTAGTTCGGCATTAAATGCTTCATATTCATCGATCCCTGGTTCCTCTGGAATTGTATTGTCAGGTAACAATTCTTTGATCCAGGCTCGCCAGTCAATAGATATTAGCGGTTCACTCTCATCAGGTAGAAATTCAGGATTTTCTTGGAGGTTTAATTTGGCAATGACCTTTGTAATCAAGAGTCGTGACTCAAGGATCTCGTGTTGAGTTTTGTAGTACGTGCTAGTATCACTATCGCCGTACACATCCTCAATAGACACAACATTGGCTGAGCCAGGTTCGATCAGCAGAGTGACGGTGGAGCTGTATATGGGCTTCATGGCGAAGACAACTAGCGCACTGAGGATAGCAGCAAGGAAGGCAAGGCCAAATATACTTGATTTATGGCGCATGATGACACGCCAATATTCTCTAAGGTCGATCTCGTCCTCTTCGAGTGGCTGTTGAGCTTTGTTTTCTTGCATTGTGATGCTAGTTTTATTTTGCTTCATGGGATCAAAAAAGCTGACTCAAAATGCCAGCTTAGTCTACGGGTGAAGCCAAGATTTTGTGAAATCAATATATTGCACTCCGCACTCGCCCTGAATGCGCGGATTCAGGAATATACCAGGAATATGTCAAGATCAGAAGAAGCTTCGTTCAACGGTGATGATGTCACCGGGCTGTACATGTGCGTCTATTGTGATTGGGACTGGTCTGTCTGAGATGGAGTCACTGTTAACTACAAAAATACGCCCTTTGTTTGCGCGTTCCTCAAAGCCACCTGCAAGTGAAATGGCCTGGCGCACGGTCATCCCTGGTTGAAAGGGAAACCCGCCTGGTTTCTCTACACGGCCATTTACAAAAAACTGTCGGTACTCTAGGATTGAAACGGTTACCTTTGGATCGATTAAGTATGGCCCCTTCAAGCGTTTAGTAACCAGCGCCTCAATGCTTGATGGAGTTTGCTTCTTGACCGTTATTTCACCTAACAGGGGAAATGAAATAGTTCCTGAATCACCAACCAGGGTTTCTACGGTTAGATCTTCTTCACCAAATACCATAATCTTGATTTTATCACCAGAGCCAAGGGTGTATTCCTTTAGGTTTTGGCCTGCGAATGCAGTATTTGTAAGCAGGGTGAGCAGCGCAAACAAGAACCCAATAGTTTTGGTTTTACTCATGGTATACAGCTTGCTCCTGAAGGCGTTTCTCTGGCCGGATACTAACTAGTTTACGATTACATAGGCCTCAATGATGTTGAGATCGTAATCAAGCCCAGCAGAATTGCTGTCTCGCTCAGAATAGGCGTAGCCCGCACCGACGCGTAACGAGGGGTGCATCAGATATTCCAATGATGCCTTGAATTCCAGCATGTCATCCTCACGGGGGTTGCTGGCGTATTCATCAGTACCGGCTGAGAGGGCGAGTGAGGAGCCAAGAAAACTGTTCCAATCATGCTCCCAGGTTAGGCTGGTTGCTGTACCTTCAATAAAGCTGCCTGTGCCTGAGGATTCACCAAAACCCTTGGATGTTTCAAATATTACGGTGGAATAGCTTAATGGCTGCCAGTTAACACCTACAGCCCACGCCATTGATGAGTCATCGCGTATGGTGCTTGAGTCAAAATCTTTTCTTTCCCTGCCTAGCTTCAGGTAGCCTTCGGTCTGGTAGGTGGCTTCCCAGGTGATACCGGCAAGTAGGCTGTATTGTTTACTGTCTCTGACGGCTCTGTCGTAGTCAATATCGGTGGCAACGCCTTCTAGCACGAGGGATGTAGAGGGCATGATCCGGTAAGACAGGGTGGCGTTGAGCCGGTCTTTTTCCAGATCGCGGGTTCTTGTGGATGCTCTGTTATTCTCAAACGCTCGATCACTGCGGCTGACACCTATTTCAAGCTGAGGTGCACCAACCTGATCTACTCCGTATTTGACTCCACCGCTTATCTCCAATGTGTTGTGCTCGTCTGGAGAAGAAGAGTTTGTGGCAGCACCACCTTCCTGGCCATAGGTACCACGGGCATCATGACCCTCCTGGTAACTGAGTTCACCAAAAAATGCAATTCTTTCGGTTGGGTATATGCTTACCGATAACGTCGTTTTAGAGTCAATATAGTCGTCCGCATGGCTGTTGTCATAGGTGCCATAATCTGCTTTAAAATCTAAGGCAATCTCGGTGATTTCACCATTAAGTTCCAGTCTGGCACCGGGTGAAATCACGGTAATCAAAGATGATTTTTCATCGTTGTCCTGGAGGAATATGTTATCGCTATATTTAACATTCACGCCAATGGTTGGATACAGGTAAGCGCCGCCACCTATTGGGATTGCTTCTTGCTCTCCAGTCGGGAGTGCATGGGCGGTGCTGCCAGCGATCATGGCTACGGCAATGGATGCAACCCATAGATTTAACTGATTGCTTTGTTTGTCATTATCGGTCATTTTGCTTACTCGGCGCCTTAGAATTTAATAGGCCGTGGGGCCTACAAAGCCACGAACAATAGTTAATGTTATTATCTTTAGATCCAGCCAGGTAGACCAGTTACGGATATACCAAAGATCATGCTGAATACGATTTTCCATTTTACTCAGGGTGTCGGTTTCACCTCGCCAGCCATTTATTTGCGCCCAACCTGTAATGCCTGGTTTTACTGCGTGGCGCAGCATATAGCCCTTGATTTTAGGGCGATATTCCTCGTTATGGGCAACAGCATGGGGGCGAGGCCCAACAATAGACATACTGCCCATTAGGACGTTGATAAACTGTGGTAGCTCATCTAGGGAGGTACGCCGCAACCTCCCACCGATACGGGTTAGCCTAGCGTCATTTTGAACGGCCTGAATGACCGTTGCTCCATCATCCTGTACATGCATGCTTCTGAATTTCCATACCATAATCTCTTTGCCATCAATGCCGTAGCGGCGTTGCTTAAATAGCACAGGCCCGGAAGACGTGGCTTTGATGGCTATTGCGATAAGCATCATAGGGACACCAATGAGCGCCAAAATGATGGCTGCCAGTATTATATCCTGAAAGCGTTTGATCCATCCATCCACGCCCCAAAATGGTGTATCGAACAGACTTATTGTAGGCAAGTCACCAAGCTGTGTCCAATGGTTGCCTTGGCCATGAAACAGGCTGTAGATGAAGAAGTCTGGCACTAGGTAAACTGAGGTTGTGGCATCTGCCAGCCGGTCGGTAAACTCCATGATGCGTGGCTGGGCAGTAAGCGGTAACGTGATATATATTGCATCAACCTCTCCCCGTTGCTCTAGCTGTAGCAAATCATCAAAGGTGCCTTGGAGTTCACAGCCAGGTGCTGTCCGCTCTGGATCTGGTGCTCGATCATCAAAAAACCCCAGCATCTTGAATCCCAGCCAGGGAGATTCATTTACTGTCCTGACTACATTTGCTCCAGTCTCGTTCGCACCAATAATGGCAATAGCTCTGGTGTTGTACCCTTTGGCTCTGAGTCTGCCTAGGATGCTGCGCACTATAATTCTCCAGCTGCCCATAGCGATTGGAGTTGTGCTTGCCCAGAGGCCAAGTGCAAGACGGGAAAATTCCGCCGTTGTTTTAGTGGCATATGCTATCAGCAGAAGAATTACTACTGTTCCCAGCCATGTTATTATCAGATGGTTAAATTCTGCTCGGAAAGGGGAACCGCGCCAGGTATGGTAGAGTGTGGTTATCTCTGAGACAATCGCGAAGGTGAGCGCTGCACCCAAGCCAAGGAGGGTATAGGTACTGTTCCAGGTTGTGGGTGTGTAGCTCCAGGTAGCTAAGCCTAGTACAAAAAAAATGCAGGCCATGTCTGTGATTTTGAATCCAATCGCCAACGATTGGACGTTTTTCAAGTGCCCTTTGCTCTGGTGTCTGGTCATTCCAAATTCCGTTTAATCTCTTGGGGTTCTATTCCCCGCTGCTTGCGGCGTTTAGATTATGAGGTCAGTTAATACCCCGTCCGCTTGCGGCGGGGATATTTATTATAAGATTATTAAGGTGTTACCCATGATTAATTGTGGCTTTGTGCCTCTAATACCCTCGATTCAGTACAGAATTGAAGAAAGGTATGAGCCACCACCACAACTTATCACAGTAAAAACAGGTAAATCAAGAAAATATTTAATCTTATATATTAGGTTGTTATCCTTATTTGTTTATTTTACTGGCTTATATTAATTTGTATTTTTAGTTGGTAGGGTATATTTGTGGCTGCGGCCAATCCATGCAAACGCCAGTATTAGCATGAAGAGGGTGGCATTTGCGGGGATCTGTAGATTGAAGTCCACAGTCGAATGTATGAGTAGTGCCAGTATCCCCATGAGGCTTGAAAAACCTAGCCCGCGCATTGTTGGATTATGCTGCCGGTAGATTGTCATGATGGCTGCCCATAATGTAATTAAGGTAATTAGTCCCAGTAGGCATAGCCCGATAGCACCTGTTTCAACTGCGAACTGAAGATAGTCGTTATGGGCAAACTTATAATATCCCTTAATGTTTTCCTGTCGATAAGCTGGAAATACGGTGTAGAAAGAGCCTCCTCCGCTTCCGACTAGCTGAAAATCTGCAAAATACATGAGTCCCTGTTGTACGACTTCATCCCGGGTTTCTGTGGTTGCACTGGTGTTTTCCAGTCTCTCCACCACCTTGTCTATTCCAAACCAGGCGCCAACGATGTAGATGTCAATGATGAGTATGGTTGCCAGCAGTATGAATGCGGGGCGCTTTGGTCGTTTTTTGGCAAGCAGAAACCATATTCCAGCAGATATAAGTAAACTGGAAAAAAATGCGGTATTGCCCATGCGGGAATGGGTAAGCACCAGCCCGATTACCATTATGGCTAGGAAAACACGGAGACGCATTTTGGGACTTATCAGCCATTGCACGATGTTTCTGAGGTGTGCCCGCCAGCTGCTGGCTGTATTATTCCCGGAATCTGCAACCAATATACCAATACCGGCAGCCAAGCACATTTCCAGATAGCCGGCTAAATGATTGCGGTTTATAAAGGTGCCAGTGGCTACCCCCCTGTAGTCTGTTTTCTCAAACAGGAATCCATATTCGATACCAGACAGAACCATTAGGCTACCAAATACTGCCTGGAATACACCGCTGAGCACCAGGATGGTTACGGTTAGTTTTATGCGGCTGGTGCGTCTAATCAGCAATAAAGCAAGCGCAAAAATCATGATATAGGTAAGGCTTTTCAGCAGGAAACCGGTAGTGGCATAGGGGTCTACGGAGGCCGTTATTGCTGTTGTATTGTGGGCCAGACCATGTATCTCGACTGCTTTGGGGGATATTGAGGCCAGCAGCCATTCGGGCATTGGGGTGAGTTGGAAAAGCAGTAACAGCAGCCATAGCCCAAATAATACAAAGATTGGTTTGGCGCTCAGGAAGGCCTGTGTGAGGGATACCTTATTGTACAAAAACAACAGTAACCACCAGACCCCAAGGCCAAATACCCATACTTCCATAATGGACCAAGCCCAGGCTCGATTGCTTCCGAGTGGTAGGGGGAGCCATATAAACAGTGCAAGGAATGCAAGAAACAGCTTCCTGTCTGGCTGGGTATTGGCATTGGTATGTGAGGTCACCAGTGGTTTATCTTAATACGGTAGCTGCTGTGGATTGCCTGGGTGTGGGAATGTCCCAAGTATTATGTAGTCAGCCTTTGCCAATGGCTGCTGCAATAAAAAAGCCTGCGTCACAGATGCAACGCAGGCCCTTAGTACACTTTAAATGCCAGTTAAGTCAGGATGGACTCGTATCGCCGCCTCCGCCTGAAGCATTGGATTTTGTACTGGAGGGTTTTGATGGTCTAGCAGCTCCATCGCCCGACTTACCAGCAGCTGTTCCAGAATAGGGTGATGGATCTAGCCCAGCTGATATGATTCCAGATATTACATCGCCCTTGTGATCTGCCCCGGCTATGGTTAACGCAGTGGAGATGATGCTGCTATGTGCAGCTGGTGGTGTTGCACCCAAGGCGGCAGCAACTATAGATGCGTAAGCGCTTGGATGAGCTTTAAGGGCTTGTTTAACGGCGGCGGCGGGATCCATGTCCTCTGCGATTAGTTGCTGCACCAATGCAGCGGCCGGGTCTGGCTCAGTAGCTGCCTGCGCTTGACCCAGCGCAAAGCAGCATAGAATAAGGAATGTTGCCAGGATAAATGATCTGTTTTTCAGGTGCATGAGAATACTCTCCATTTCATATTCAACTTCTCTCACAATTCTACTTTTATTTTGTCTCTTTTTCCAATAATTCCGGTGGGCTTGGTATGAAATAACTGCACTGGGTTGTTTTTATTGAGTAATATGCGCACTATTCATATGATTTGATGCTGGTTTTGGCATGCCATAATCCTTGGGGTTGGTATTGGTGTCCTGAAGGTGAGATTTATTTTTCGTGGGGTTTGCCAGAGAAACCTGTGTAGAATCGGTAGGTTAGATGCCCCCAAGGTTTGGCAGTTCTACAGGGTGATTATCCGTTTATGATAGGTATGGCAATATTGGATTTTTCTCTTGCTGTTGCCTTGCTTGGTAGCAGTTATGTTTTTTGGGAACACAGGTTTGATTGATGCGTAAATATAAGTCTGTGAGCAAATGTCTGTTATTGATTCTCCTGCTATTGCCGCTGACCTCAGCCAATGCTGAGAAGCCGCAATTGCTGGGGTATGGCGTTAAGCTGTGTGAGGCGTATGTAACAGCATATGAAGGCTGGGATGCAGGGCAAGAGAAGCAGATTGCACAATATCTGCACTTCCGTGATTGGCTCACAGGTTTTGTATCTGGGCTAAGTCTAGCTATGGGGTCTGATGTGCTGCGCGGGGTGGAGGTGGCGGGGGCTATGCGGCGTATCCAGCTTCATTGTGATGAGCACCCCACTGAGGAGTTTTTTACCGCTGCTTTTACCCTGATCAAGATGCTTGATAAGTTGGAGCGTGGGGAGTCGAAAGAGTAATGAAAATAGTCTCATTCAATACAAACGGGATTCGTGCTCGCCCTCATCAACTATTGGCACTCAGGGAGAATTATGACCCTGATGTCATCGGTATTCAGGAGACCAAGGTGCAGGATGCTGAATTCCCAGGGATGATGGTTGAGGAGATTGGTTTCCAGTCTGCCTACCATGGACAGAAAGGTCACTATGGGGTTGCACTCTTATCGAAGACCGAACCTGTCTCGATACAGAAAGGTTTTCCATCCGATGAGGACAATGCCCAGCGCCGCCTCATTGTGGGTACCTTTAAGACCACGGCAGGGCAAGAGGTCACAGTCATAAACGGTTATTTCCCCCAAGGGGAAAACTCTGCTCATGAGACCAAGTATCCCAATAAATGCAGGTTCTATGCGGATTTGATGTGCCTCCTAAATGACCAGTTTTCCCCTGAAGACTATCTGGTGGTGATGGGGGATATGAATATTGCCCCCCATGATGCTGATATTGGTATTGGTGCGGCCAATGCAAAACGCTGGTTGCGTGAGGGTAAGTGTTGTTTTTTGCCGGAAGAGCGAGAGTGGCTGCAAACCCTTATGGATTGGGGGTTGCATGATACCTTTCGGGCATTGCATCCTGAGGTTGATGATAGCTTCAGTTGGTTTGATTATCGTAGTCGCGGCTTTGAACAGAATCCTCAGCGAGGGCTGCGTATTGATATGATTCTGGCAACAAAATCGTTAGCAAATCTTTGTACTGATGCGGGAATAGCTTACGATATCAGAAGTATGGAAAAACCTTCTGATCACTGTCCGATCTGGGCAATGTTTGATGTTTGATTATGACTGATAACCAACGACTCGCGTTTCTGAATGAATGGCAGGGGGGCGATGAGGCGTTATTGATAAGGGAGTTTGAGATCTGTAGCTCCCAGCTGTTTGGAGCGGACATCCTGCTTGCGTCCCATATGCGTGATGAGTTTTGTGGCGAGGCCTTTGTGTTGTTTCGGCGGCAAGGGATGCTCTATGAGGTCAATGCCAGCCATGACTCCGATGGGCGTATTGAGGGGCAATGGGAGCCGGAGGAAACATCAGTAGATGTTTTGCGGCACCGCCTTGAGCAAGGGCGTTTGGGCAGCAGTGCAGATGGGTCTAATATGTTTGCCGATGAGTTGCGCTTTCTACTGGCTGAGTTGGAGTGTGGTGCGTACATATAGGCTCAGATTATGGGCTGGATAAGAGAGGCCATTTGGTGCTCACCAGTGTCTGCAATCTGCTCCAATCTGATAGTTCTGATGCAGTTTTCCAATGCCAATCCTGGCTTGGTCCTGATTGTCACCCGCAGGAAATTGGGGGTATAGCCGCCCCATATCTCTTGACCGTCGGCCCCGGTTGTTGGCTTGCCCTCTATTAGCACTGAGCATTCCTGACCAATATTGGCTTTCATACTGGCCTTTCTGAGTTGGTGCCCCAGGGTGTGCAAGGCCTTGCTGCGAGCCTTGCTGGTTTCCCTGTCCACCTGATCTGGCAGTTCTGCCGCTTTGGTGCCGGGGCGGGGTGAGTAGGCAAATATGTGCAGGTGGCTGAAGCCAATCTCCTCTACAAATTCCAGAGTCTGTTGCCACTCCTCTTCGGTTTCACCGGGAAACCCAACGATCACGTCAGTAGTGACGTTGAAGTTAGGTATATTGTGCCTGGCATCTGCTACCAACTGCCTGAATTCTGCCGTGCTACAACGCCGTGCCATGCGTTGTAGCACTGAATCTGCACCGCTTTGCAAGGGTAGATGAAGATGGGGCATCAGGCGTGAGTTCTGAAACAGAGACCAAAAATTATCCAGTAGATCCCAAGGCTCAATGGAACCAAGCCGGATGCGAGGTATCTTGGTGTCCGTCAATATACCTTTGATGAGCTGCAATAGATTGCTGTTGATATCGCTCCCATAGCCTCCAATGTGGACGCCAGTGAGCACCACCTCCTGTATGCCTTCGGCGTGTAAAGCATTAATGTCGTTGACTATCTCCTGGGTTTGCCGACTGCGTTCTTCACCACGAGCCAGGGTTACGATGCAGAAGGTGCAATGGTACCGGCAGCCGTCTTGTATCTTGAGGAAGGCCCGTTGCCGTCCTCTTGCCAGTAGTGGACTTTCTCCAGGTTCAGTTGTGGTGGCGGGCATGGTGTGAAGGTCAAGCTGCTGAGTGGCAATTTCTACCAGCCGATCCTTATCCTTGTTGTGTACTACAAGGTCAATGCCAGCAGAATCAGCGGGATCCAGGGAGGCATAACAACCACTAACCACCAATTTGGCCTTGGGGTTTGATTTTTGAGCACGCCGTATCAGCTTGCGGGATTTTCGTACCGCCTCGGCCGTGACGGCACAGCTGTTCACCACCACCAGATCGGCACTGTTTAGTTCTTGGGTTAACTCATGGCCTAACGCCAGGAAATCTCTGGACCAGGTTTCAAGCTCTGCTTCATTTAGTCGGCAGCCGAGAGTTTTCAGGTGCACACGCATTTATTGAGGATTTTAGGTTAAAGCAGCTCTGCCCCAGGCAGCCCAAGTTTTTTCCAGATACCAAGCACTGAATTTGCTTGATTCATAGTGTAGAAATGCAGGCCTGGTGCTCCTTCGTCCAGCAGCCGCTGGCACATCTTACTGATTACATCCTGACCCAAAGCGTGGATGCTCTCCAGGTCGTCACCGTACCCTTCCAGACGGCTGCGCAGCCAGCGTGGAATCTCGGTACCGCAGCCATCGGAGAAACGGGCCAGTTGGGTAAAGTTGGTAATGGGCATGATCCCAGGCAGGATGGGGATATCAAGGCCCATTTTTTCACAGCTATCCACAAAACTGAGGTAGGCGTCGGCATTGAAAAAGTACTGAGTGATAGCTCCGTTGGCTCCAGCTTCCACCTTGCGCTTGAAGTTATCCAGGTCTGCCCGGGCGCTACTGGCCTGGGGGTGGAACTCGGGGTAGGCGGCAACCTCAAGAAAGAAGTGATCTCCTGTTTCTGTGCGGATGAATTCCACCAGCTCATTTGCATAACGGAAGTCCCCGGCTTCACCTGCTCCCATACCAGAGGGAAGGTCCCCCCGCAGGGCTACTATACGGTCAATGCCTTTACTTCGGTATAATTCAAGCAGATCAAGAATCTCTTCCTTAGTGGAGCCGATGCAGGAGAGGTGTGGTGCGGCGCTAACCCCGGCCTCCTGAAATTCTGTCACGGTTTCAATGGTGCGGTCTCTGGTAGTACCTCCTGCACCATAGGTTACGGAGATGTAGAGGGGATTAACCTGCATCAGTCGGTCACGCACCAGGCGCAGCTTCTCGGCCCCCTGTTCTGTCTTAGGGGGGAAGACCTCGAAGCTGTAGGTGGGTTGGAATTTCTTTTGAGATTCCATCGTTTTAATACCTGTAATGCTCCGGCTTGTACGGCCCTTCTACAGGAACACCGATGTAGTCAGCCTGCTCCTGAGTCAGGGTAGTGAGATTGACGCCAATTTTCTCCAGATGCAGTCTCGCTACCTCTTCATCCAGTTTCTTGGGCAGGACGTAGACCTCATTTTTGTACTGCCCAGGGTTGGCATAGATCTCGATCTGAGCCAGTACCTGGTTGGTGAATGAATTGGACATTACGAAGCTGGGATGGCCGGTGGCACAGCCCAGATTCACCAGTCGCCCCTCGGCCAACAGAGTGATGCGCTTGCCATCTGGAAAGATGATGTGATCGACCTGTGGCTTGACATTGTCCCAGTCGTACTGGCGCATCTCGGCGACCTCGATCTCGTTATCGAAGTGGCCAATGTTGCAGACGATGGACTCGTTCTTCATCTGCACCATGTGATCATGAGTGATGACGTTGAAGTTGCCGGTGGTAGTGACAAAAATGTTGCCCTGGCTACAGGCCTCATCCATAGTAACCACCCGGTAACCTTCCATTGCGGCCTGCAGGGCGCAGATTGGGTCGATCTCGGTGACGCAGACGGTGGCACCCAGGCCGCGCAGGGATTGGGCGCAGCCCTTGCCTACATCTCCATAGCCCAGAACCACGGCGATCTTGCCAGCAATCATTACATCGGTGGCGCGTTTGATGCCGTCCACCAAGGATTCGCGGCAGCCGTAGAGGTTGTCGAATTTGGACTTGGTGACTGAGTCGTTGACGTTAATGGCGGGGAATGGCAGTTCGCCAGTCTCCTGCATCTGGTAGAGACGGTGCACGCCGGTGGTGGTCTCTTCGGTAACGCCCTGAATGTTGGCCTTGATTCTGGAGTAGAAAGTGGAGTCAGTCTTGAGACGCTCACGAATGGCGGCGTAAAGGATGGTTTCCTCTTCACTACCTGGGCTATCTAGTACGGAGATGTCATGTTCTGCTTTAGAACCCAGGATTACCAGCATAGTGGCATCGCCGCCGTCATCCAGGATCATGTTGGGGGTGCCACCGTCATGCCACTCCATCAGGCGGTGGGTATAGTCCCAGTACTCTTCCAGGGTCTCGCCCTTGTAGGCAAAGACGGGGATGCCTTGATCAGCGATGGCAGCAGCGGCGTGATCCTGGGTAGAGAAGATATTGCATGAGACCCAGCGTATCTCTGCGCCTATGGCGATCAGGCTTTCGATCAGCACAGCGGTCTGGATGGTCATATGCAGGCTGCCAGCAATACGGGCACCCTTGAGCGGCTGTGCATCTTTATACTTGTTGCGAATGCTGATGAGTCCAGGCATCTCGGATTCTGCGATGCGGATCTCTTTGTGACCCCATTCAGCCAGGGATATATCGGCGACGATATGGTCTTGTGCCGGTGCATTCATGGTTGTTACTCCTTGAAGGAACCGAGCGCAGTTGTTAATAAAGCCGCAATACCGAGCCTGGCAGGGGAAACCCCGTTGCAGCGCTCCTCAGTATGTGGCGGTGTCAGCTTGAAGTAATTCTTCGGCCGGTTAGTTAGAATCTACAGTCCTGCTGCCTCACGCAGTTCATCAGCCTTGTCGGTATTCTCCCAGGTAAACTCTGGCTTTTCACGACCAAAGTGGCCGTAGGCTGCGGTGCTCTGGTAGATGGGTCTGATCAAATCCAGCATCTGCACCAAGCCATAGGGACACAGCTCGAAGTGTTCACGTACCAGCTCTACCAGGCGTGCCTCATCTAGCTTGCCAGTGCCAAAGGTTTCGATGCTGATGGAGGTGGGTTCTGCGACACCGATGGCGTAGGAAACCTGGATTTCGCACCGCTCGGCCAGACCAGCAGCAACAATGTTCTTGGCTATATAGCGGCCTGCATAGGCAGCAGAACGATCTACCTTGGACGGGTCTTTGCCGGAGAATGCGCCGCCGCCGTGGCGGGCTGAACCGCCGTAGGTGTCAACGATGATCTTGCGGCCGGTCAGGCCGCAATCTCCCACTGGCCCACCGATAATAAAGTTACCGGTAGGGTTGATGTGGAACTTGGTGTCACTGGTTAACCACTCCTTTGGCAGAATGGGCTGAATGATGGTTTCCATCACGGCTTCGCGGATATCTTTCTGGGTAATATTGGGGTCATGCTGGGTAGAGAGCACAACTGCATCAATGCCCACTGGTTTGTTGTTCTCGTAATGAAAGGAGACCTGGCTCTTTGCATCTGGGCGTAGCCATGGCAGCATGCCATTTTTACGCACCTCAGCTTGGCGCTTTACCAAACGATGAGCGTAAGTGATGGGGGCAGGCATCAGCACGTCTGTTTCGTTAGTGGCGTAGCCGAACATTAGACCCTGATCGCCTGCGCCTTGCTGCTCCGGGTGTTCCCGGTCTACGCCCATGGCGATGTCATCGGACTGTTTTCCAATCAGAGACATAACGGCGCAGGTTTCGCCGTCGAAGCCCATGTCTGAGCTGTTATAGCCTATATCCATAATGGTACGGCGTACCACCTCTTCCAAGTCTACCCAAGCAGAGGCGGTAATCTCGCCAGCTACGATGACTGCGCCAGTCTTGATCATAGTCTCACAGGCAACCCGTGCGCTTTTATCCTGCTTCAGAATTGCGTCCAGAATGGCATCTGAAATTTGATCGGCAATCTTATCTGGGTGGCCTTCTGATACTGATTCTGAAGTAAAGGTAAAATCATTCGACATTGGTTTAGTTCCGTATTGTTTAAGGTAACTAGCGGTTACCTGTTGTTGGGTTGTTGTGCATACGCAATAGTGCGGCGTAACCCTTGATTATACAATCAACTTTTTATTTTTGCACAGTAAATTAGCCTCGGCATCGTTGGTTCAGGGGTTATGATGTGCTGTATTTTTAACCTGATTGATTTGGAGTCAAACATATGGTGTCACTACAACCCCCTGTATGTGAATTTGGTAAACCGGCAGTCGATTTTTCTCTGCCCGGTGTTGATGGGGAGGTATGGACTTTGGACAAATGCCGGGGAGAGAAGGGATTGCTAGTGATGTTTATCTGTAACCATTGCCCGTATGTGAAGCCCATTTTTGACCGGATTGTGCGTGATACACGGGAACTGCTTGAGCAGGGTGTTAACAGCGTAGCGATTATGTCCAATGATCCTGCTGAGTATCAGGAGGATTCCTTTGAGAACATGTGCCGTGTAGCTAAGGCGCTGGATTTCCCCTTTCCCTATTTGCTGGATGAGACCCAAGAGATAGCTCATGCCTATGGTGCAGTCTGTACGCCGGATTTTTTTGGCTATAACGAGAGGCTGGAACTTCAATACCGGGGGCGATTGGATGAGAGCCGCAAGGTGGCAGCGGCTGAGAATATCCGCCGGGATTTGTTTGTAGCTATGCAACAGGTAGCTGTAACTGGTGTGGGGCCACAGGAGCAGGTTCCAAGTATGGGTTGCTCGATAAAATGGCTTGATCGGGCATGAATGGAGAGCATTCGCTATTGTTCCTGCATGGCGGTTGAGCGAGAATGGGCGATTGTCATGAGGGCTTTTTCTTATCGTCCCCAACAATATAAATCATGATTTAGCCAGGAGGGACGCATGTCCTCACGCAGTGAATTAGCCAATGCAATCCGTGCCTTGAGTATGGATGCAATTCAGAAAGCAAAATCAGGCCATCCAGGTGCTCCAATGGGTATGGCAGATATCGCCGAGGTATTGTGGAATGATTTTCTGCAACACAATCCGAATAACCCGGATTGGGTAGATCGTGATCGATTTGTGCTCTCTAACGGTCATGGATCTATGCTGATCTATTCACTGTTACATCTGTCTGGATATGACCTCTCCATTGACGATATAAAAAATTTCCGCCAGCTCCATTCCAAAACCCCAGGTCACCCAGAATACAGAGATACCCCAGGTATAGAAACCACCACTGGGCCGCTCGGTCAGGGGATCTGTAATGCAGTGGGGATGGCGATTGCCGAAAAGATGCTGGCAGCGCAATTTAATCGCCCTGGTCATGAGATTGTTGACCACTACACCTACACCTTTCTTGGTGATGGCTGCATGATGGAGGGGGTTTCTCATGAGGCCTGTTCGCTGGCTGGTACTTTGAAATTGGGCAAGTTGATTGCCATGTATGACGACAATGGGATCTCGATTGATGGCGAGGTAGAGGGTTGGTTTACGGATGATACCGCCAAGCGCTTTGATGCTTATGGCTGGCATGTGATTGCCGGAGTTGATGGCCATGATGCAGATGCCATTAAGCAGGCTATTGAAGCGGCGCGTGGGGTCACAGATAGACCTAGCCTGATCTGCTGCAAAACGATTATTGGTAAGGGGTCGCCAAATAAAGAGGGTAAAGAGGATTGCCATGGCGCACCACTGGGTGATGATGAGATTGCGCTGGTACGGAAGAATATTGGCTGGCCCCATGCACCATTTGAAGTGCCTGATCATGTTTATAGTGGCTGGGATGCCAAAGCAGCTGGTGGGGCATCAGAGTCTGCATGGAATGAGTGCTTTGCCGCCTATGAGCAGGCGCATCCTGAGCTGGCGACTGAATTTAAGCGCCGCACAGCTGGTGAGTTGCCGGCAGACTGGAATGAGAAAGCGGATGATTACATTCAGTCTGTCAACGCACTGGCGACCAAGGTTGCTTCCCGCAAGGCGTCGCAAAATGCCATTGGAGGTTATGCCCCGATGTTGCCAGAGTTGCTGGGTGGCTCTGCTGATTTGGCCTGTTCCAACCTGACTATGTGGTCTGGCTCCAAGGCAGTGACAGCGGATGATGCCTCTGGTAACTATCTCAATTACGGTGTCCGTGAGTTTGGTCAGGCGGCCATCATGAATGGCATTGAGTTGCACGGCGGATTTCGTGCTTATGGCGCAACCTTCCTGGTATTTTCAGAGTATGCCCGTAATGCCTTGCGTATGGCGGCACTGATGGAGATTAGCCCGATCCATGTATTTACCCATGACTCTATCGGTCTGGGAGAGGATGGCCCCACCCACCAGCCAGTAGAGCAGACGGCTACCTTGCGGATGATTCCGCATATGGCGGTATGGCGTCCCTGCGATGCGGTTGAGACCGCCGTAGCCTGGAGGAATGCCATTGAGCGCAAATGTGGGCCAACCAGTCTCATATTGTCCCGTCAGGGATTGCCGCATATGGCGCGCACCGATGAGCAGATTGCAGCGATAAACCGTGGCGGTTATGTACTATCTGAATGCGATGGTGTACCGGATGCTATTATTATTGCCACAGGATCTGAAGTAGAGCTGGCCGCACAGGCTGCGCAGATCTTGCAAGAGGCTGGCAAGCAGATCCGCGTTGTATCCATGCCCAGCACCGATGCCTTTGATGCCCAGGATGCAGCCTACAAAGAGTCAGTATTGCCGATGGCAGTAACGGCCCGGGTGGCGGTGGAAGCGGGTGTTACTGACTACTGGGCAAAATATGTAGGGCTGCATGGCCGAGTGATTGGTATCGACAGCTTTGGCAAGTCGGCACCTGCTGCTCAGGTCTATGAGTACTTCGGCATTACCACAGCGAATGTGGTGAAGGCGGTGGAGGAACTGACCGCCTGATCGAAATTAGAGTACTTTCTTTTTTAAACTAATTATCTGGAGAAACAAGAATGACTATCAAAGTCGGCATTAATGGGTTTGGCCGTATTGGACGCATGGTCTTCCGTGCAGCAGCAAAAAACTTTGCAGATATTGAGGTGGTTGGTGTCAATGATTTGCTGGAGCCGGACTACCTGGCCTATATGCTGAAATATGACTCGGTTCATGGCCGCTTTGATGGTGATATTGCAGTAGAAGGCGGTAACCTTATCGTGAATGGCAACCTGATCCGTCTGACCGCCGTCAGAGACCCTGCCGAGCTGAAGTGGGATGAGATTGGTGCTGATGTGGTGGTTGAAGCTACCGGACTGTTTCTGACCAATGAAACAGCTGCAAAGCACATAGCTGCCGGGGCCAGAAAAGTCATAATGTCCGCTCCTTCCAAAGATGACACCCCTATGTTTGTGTATGGCGTTAATCATGAGACATATGCTGGTCAGGACATCATCTCCAATGCATCCTGTACCACTAACTGTCTGGCTCCGATTGCCAAGGTACTGAATGACAACTTTGGCCTCAAGCGTGGCTTGATGACTACCGTACATGCTGCCACTGCTACGCAGAAGACTGTGGACAGCCCATCTAATAAGGATTGGCGCGGTGGTCGCGGTATTCTGGAAAATATCATTCCCAGCAGCACTGGTGCGGCAAAGGCCGTGGGTAAGGTCATCCCGGAGCTGAACAAGAAACTGACAGGTATGGCTTTCCGTGTGCCTACATCTGATGTTTCTGTGGTGGATCTCACGGTTGAGCTGGATAGAGATGCCACTTATATAGAAATTTGTGATGCCATGAAGGCTGCCTCAGAAGGCTCCATGGCTGGAGTGCTGGGCTATACGGAAGACAAGGTTGTCTCTACAGACTTTATTGGTGAGGCCTGCACCTCTGTGGTTGATGCTGGGGCGGGCATGGCATTGGATGGTACCTTCGTCAAGGTTGTATCCTGGTACGACAACGAGTGGGGTTATTCCAATAAGGTGCTGGAGATGGCTCGGGTTATTACTGCGTAATTAGTAGTTAGTTGCTCGAAGCTATTATTTAAGAAAATCAGTTGAAGCCCCGTCTTCAACTGATTTTTTCGTTTTTAAAAGGTATGAAATGTCGATTATAAAAATGACTGACCTTGATCTGGCGGGTAAACGAGTGCTGATCCGGCAGGATCTGAATGTGCCGCTCAAGGATGGCAAAGTGGCCAGTGATAAGCGTATCCGTGCCAGTCTGCCGACTATAGAGCATGCTATGCAGGCCGGAGCCAAAGTGATTCTGATGTCTCACATTGGCCGCCCAACAGAGGGTGAATATGAGGAGCAGTACTCTTTGCAACCGGTGGCGGATCATCTTGCCATGCTACTGGGCAAGAACGTAAGGCTGATTAAGGAGTATTTTGGTCAAACCCTGGATGCGGCTGATGGTGAAGTGGTACTGCTGGAGAACGTCCGTTTCAACAAAGGCGAGAAGAAAAATGATGCAGCTCTCTCCAAAGCGTATGCAGCCCTGAGTGACATCTATGTGATGGATGCCTTTGGTACGGCTCACCGTGCCCAGGCTTCTACTCATGGCGTTGGGCAATATGCACCGGTTGCCTGTGCTGGCCCATTGTTAGCGGGTGAGTTAGAGGCTCTTGGTAAGGCCCTGGATAACCCAGCTCGTCCCATGGTGGCAATAGTTGGCGGATCCAAAGTCTCTACAAAACTTACAGTGCTGGATGCCCTGTCCAAAGTGGTAGACCAGCTTATTCCAGGTGGAGGTATTGCCAACACCTTTATTGCAGCTGCTGGTCATAATGTTGGTAAATCCCTGTATGAAGAAGACCTGGTTCCGCAAGCCAAGCGCCTGATGGAGATAGCTAAGGCCAAAGGCAGTGAGATCCCGGTTCCTACTGACGTGGTGGTTGGCAAGGTGTTTTCCGAATCTGCTGAGGCGGTTATAAAGCAGGTGGATGAGGTGGATGATGATGACATGATCTTTGATATCGGCCCTGAAACTGCTGCCTGTTACGGGGAGATGATGCAGTCAGCTGGGACTATTGTCTGGAATGGCCCTGTCGGTGTGTTTGAGTTTGACCAGTTTGGCGAAGGCACCCGGGTACTGGGAGAGGCCATTGCCGCATCTGATGCCTTCTCTATCGCTGGTGGCGGAGACACCCTGGCAGCGGTGGATAAATATGGGATTGCTGACCAGGTGAGCTATATATCCACTGGTGGAGGTGCCTTTCTCGAATTTTTGGAGGGCAAAGAGTTGCCAGCAGTTGCGATGCTGGAGCAGAGGGCAGTTGGTAGTTGATCCTTTCGCTTTATATGCTACGGCATTGATACGATCCAGGCGTATCTTGGCACGTCGTTGTATGTCGGTTGGCAGTTTTTTAGAGTAAGTGTCATTAGCAATTGCTCATAATCCTAGGATCTCATCCCAGGAGTTTTTTTCCCTTTAGTTTCTTCTAGCGGAGCCGCTACAGAGTGTGGAGGCGGTAAATACACATCATTAATGGGTATATCCGCTAAATATCAACCTTAGTCACTATGCGCCCGAAAGCGTGGCAGCTAGAGGCAATAAGGAGAAACGAAAATGGCAATGGTAATAAATTCCAACGTTATGTCCCTGAATGCACAACGCAATCTGGGCAAATCTGGAAATTCTCTAGCAACCTCCATGCAGCGTCTTTCATCCGGTCTGCGTATCAATAGCGCGAAGGATGATGCGGCTGGCCTGGCAATCTCCAATCGTATGACATCTCAGATTCGCGGTCTTAATCAGGCTATGCGAAATGCTAACGACGGTATCTCACTGGCTCAGACGGCTGAGGGTGCATTGCAGGAGTCCACTAATATCCTGCAACGTATGCGGGAACTGTCCATCCAGTCGGCTAATGCTACCAATAGCGCAACTGATCGGGCTTCACTGCAATCCGAGGTAAATCAGTTGATCTCTGAGATGGATCGTATCGCCAGCACCACCACTTTTAACAGTCAGAAGCTGTTGAATGGTACCTTCAGCAATCAGGCCTTCCAGGTTGGTTCTAATGCCAACGAGACCATTCGGGTCAGTGTGGCTTCAGCCAAAACAAGTGACCTTGGCCAGATCAATTCGGTAGCCTTTGCTGGCTTCAATCTTGCTGACGTTAGCGCATCAGCTGCATCACCGGCCTCCGGTGTACTGGCTCAGACCTTGACCTTCACCGTTGATGGTACGGCCGAAACCGTCAGTGTTACTGCTGGTGACTCAGCCTCGGCTATTGCAGACAATGTGAATGCGAATGTCAGCTCTATTTCGGCTGATGCCCGTACGGGTGCACGGATAACGGTTGGATCCGATACAGCGAACGACCGGTATGACATCACCATCAATGGAACGACAGTTAGCGCCATTGATACTGCCGGAACGGCTGCCGGGATGGGCGCAGCTGTTGCCGCAGCAATCCAGGGCAGTTCTGCCCTGTCCAATTTGACAGTTACCGATAATGGGGATGGCACGGTGGACATCGTTGATGAAACGGGTGCGGACATCCTGTTCGATGATGTCACTGAGACAGTTACTGCCGGTGCTCTTAGTTTTACCGTCAGTGAGATGAGCTACGCTGGAGCTTTTAGCGCCGCTACCACCGTAGCTACTACTGAAGGTGCCTCTGTCACGGGTGATATCCAGTTCACCTCCACCCTTGACAGCACCTCAACCATGTCACTGTATAGCTCCAATGGTGTCGGCCTTGTCACCACCGCAACGAGTACAGGTGCTGGCGGCGGCACAGTGACGGCAGAGACCGCCCGTATTGTTGATGTCGATATCTCCACGGTATCTGGATCCAATACCGCACTGGGCTTGATTGATGCCGCGCTCGCAATGATTGACAGCCAGCGTGCTAATCTGGGTGCTATCCAGAACCGTATGGAGAGCACGATCTCTAATCTCGCCAACATTTCTGAGAATGTATCCGCTGCTCGTTCACGGATTCTGGATGCCGATTTTGCAGCTGAAACGGCTAATCTAACTCGTTCGCAGATCCTGCAGCAGGCTGGTGTCGCCATGTTGGCTCAAGCCAACGCTTCACCGCAGAACGTGTTATCACTACTGCAGTAAGCTCCGCAAATGGATAGCCGATCCGGGATCTGATCCTGGGTCGGCCCTCTCCCCCTTCGCAGAGTTAAGATAGTGAGGAATGGCTATGGACATTATAAACAAAGTAGGTTCTTTGCTGAACCCAGCCAGTTTAAATCCTTCTGCACGCAACCCTGGAAATACTGCTCCAGCGATTCAAACCGCAAACAATGCTAGCTCGGACGTGATGGGTACCCACAGGGTGCTGGCATCTGGGGATATTGTGGCAAGCAATAAGCGTATGGAAATGACTGGTGCTGTTAGCAGTTTGAATAGGTCTGTGCAGAGCATACAGCGTGGCATTGAGTTCAGTGTTGATGAAGCGAGCGGCCGTTCTGTCGTAAGGATAGTGGATCGTGAAACAGGTGATGTGATCCGGCAACTGCCTCCAGAAGCTGTACTCGCGGCTGCAAGACAGATCAAAGAGTTTCTTGAGGTGCGTCAGGCATCAGTAGATTCCAGCGGCGAGTCAGATGAGGCGCTTGGATTCATTATGCAAGCGCAGGCCTAGTGCCCGAATGGCCTGAGAATTGCTTGATAGTGTAAAACTGGTTTACTAAGAGATGTGAAATATGGCTTCCATTACTGCGTCCGGCATCGGGTCTGGGTTGGATATTAACTCAATCATCAGTCAAATTATGGCGCTGGAACAGCGGCCGTTGCTGGTGTTGCAGCAAAAAGAGGTTGGCTATCAATCTCAACTGAGTGCGCTGGGGCAACTGCGTAGCGCAGCTGCTTCTTACCAGTCATCCATTACTGTCCTTAAATCGGCCTCATCTCTGCAAAGCTATACGGCAACATCTGCCGATACGGCTAAATTTACCGCAACTGCGGACAGCACAGCGGCAAAAAGCACCTATGATATTCAGGTGACAAACCTTGCTGAGGTGCAGAAGCAAGGTTCCAATGCGTTTGCAGATTCCGACACCGTCACTGTGGGCAGTACGGGTGACAAAATAACAGCCACTATTGGTTCCAGTTCTTTTTCCGTGGAGATAGGTGGTAAAACCCTGTCTGAGATTGCGGAAGCTATCAATAGTGCAAGTGATAATGTAGGTATAACTGCAAGTGTGTTGCAGGAGACCTCAAGCAGCTATCGGTTGATGCTTTCAAGTGATGATACCGGTATCGCCAACAGCATGACCCTGGCGTTTGAAGATAGTGGTGGCTTACCAATTGCTGATCCTCTGGGCATGGCGCAGATACAAGCTGCTGAGGATGCCTCTTTTACGGTAGATGGCATCTATACGATAACCCGTAGCAGCAATACTATTAACGATGCCATCCAGGGAGTGACTATTGAGTTGCTTGAGGAAAGTGCCTCTGCGGTGCGGTTGGATGTTGCCTTGGATACCGGGGCTATTACCAGTGCAGTTAATGGGTTTGTTAAAGCTTACAATAGCTTGCAGAGCACGCTGTCTGATCTCAGGAATGGCAGCCTGTCTGGGGATTCAACAATACGCCAGTTGGAAAACCGGGTGCGGTCAGTCTTGAATACACCTCCAGCTGGCTTATCTGGCTCCTATTCCACCTTATCTGAAGTTGGTGTGGCGTTTGAAAAGGATGGCACTCTCTCCTTGGATAATACGAAACTTAGCGCTGCACTCACAGCTGACCTGGATTCTTTTGCGGATCTCTTTGCTAACGATAATGAGGGTTATGCATTCCGCCTGGATGCGCTGATGGATAACGTGCTGGGAAGTTCTGGGTTAATTGATGCCAGAGAGGATGGTATAAATTCCAGGATTGACACTATTCAGGATGGGGTTGAGAGCATGGGGCGACGTCTTGTATCTATTGAAGAGCGCTATCGCGCCCAGTTTACAGCGATGGATTCACTGGTGGCAAGCATGAATTCCACCGGTAATTTTCTTTCCCAGCAGTTTGATATGCTGAGTAATTTGGTCGCAGGCAGTAGAAAATAGAGAGAGATCATGAATGCTTTAAAAAAACGTGGTTTGCAGCGCTATGGCCGGGTTTCTGTGGGATCTGAGGTTGACGACGCCACTCCCCACCGGTTGATCCAGATGCTGATGGAAGGTGCGCTGGAGAAAATAGCCACCGCCAAAGGTTGCATGGTCAGGGATGATGTTGAGGCGAAGGGACGACATGTCTCCTGGGCTATATCGATTGTTGGGGGGTTGCAGAGTTCTTTGGATATGGATGCGGGTGGAGAAATTGCCCAAAATCTTGATGATCTCTACTCCTACATAGGCCGGCGCTTGATGGATGCCAACCTGAATAACAACCCTGATGTCCTGGATGAGGTGATGTCTTTGCTCCTGGAAATCAAGGGCGCATGGGATATTATGCCAAGCAGCGTGAAAAAAATGCACCCAAAGATTGGAGAGATGCAAGGAGCTGAGGTGTAAATATGACATGGGAAGATCAGCAGCTTGAAGGGGTTCTGGATCAGTCAAAAAAAATCTGTAATTTGGCTGTTGCTGGAGAATGGCAGGAAGTTGAGGCCCTTGAAATTAAGCGCCGAAAGTCAATTGAGGCCTGTCTGTCTGTGGACAGTGTATTTGGTGACCCGGAAAAGGCTATGCGCCTGATTCAGGAGGTAATGGAGCTTGACAAGAAGGTAATGGGGCTTGGGATAAATGCTCGTGACGAGTTGGGAGGTGCCTTGCGAGAGTTTCAGCGTGGGCGTCAGGCCGTCAAGGCATATCGGATGACAGCCTCCTAGAGTATCAATTCAATCACGGCCTTACTGCCAAAATAGGCCAGTGCCAACACCACAAAACCAGATAGTGTCCAACGAATAGCGGTGCGACCGCGCCAGCCAAATTGCAGGCGTCCCCACAGCAGAATGCTGAATACAAGCCAAGAGACAATGGAGAGAATGGTCTTGTGTACCAGGTGTTGGGCAAACATATTTTCGAGGAACATGAACCCGCTAAATAGGCCAATGCTTAGCAGGATGAAGCCGATAATGATCATCTCGAACAGCAGAGCTTCCATGGTCTGGAGTGGTGGCAGAGAACGGATAAAGCCGCCTGGATGGCGGTTGTGTAGATGCCGATCCTGGATGGCGAGTAGTATTGCCTGAACGGCCGCCATGGTGAAGAGGCTGTATGCCATGAGTGAGACCACGGCGTGTAAACGCAGTCCCCATGGTGCTGATGCATCAAATATGAGGTTGGATGGGAACAGCAACTCCAACGCCATTGCTAGAGCAGCCAACGGCAGCAACACTATACCCAGGTTCTCAATTGGTTTGGAGATGGCTGAAAGCATTAGTGCCAGGACAATGATCCAGGCTGCCAGGGAGGCTGCGATAAAAACACCGAGGTTCAGCCCACTATCGGTGACCATGGTCTGATATAGAACTATCGAATGCAGGGCTACCCCTGCCAATCCTAAAGCAATTCCCACTCGGCGTGCCGGTTGCCATGCACAGCGGTCACTGAAAAGCCTCATGCCGATAACAAGGCCGCCTGCCAGATAACAGACTCCTGCCAAGATTGTGAAAATGGTTGTGCTCATATTGAGTGGAATCATGGCACAACTCTATCCATTATGAAAAGGGGGGGGCGCTCTTCTTTGCAGGCCGTATTGCTTTATAATGGATTTTTCGCCTTCATTGGAACAGCTAAACAGGAAACTCAGGCATGTTTGACAATCTTACCGACCGGCTGGGCCGGACACTGAACAACCTGCGTGGCCGTGGGCGTCTCTCTGAAGACAATATCAAAGAGACCATGCGCGAGGTTCGTATGGCCCTGCTGGAGGCCGATGTTGCGCTACCGGTGGTACGGCGGTTTGTTGATGCTGTACGTGAAAAGGCTATGGGTGAGGATGTACTGAAGAGCCTGACCCCAGGCCAGATGCTGGTTAAGATCGTCAATGATGAACTGGTCAGCCTGATGGGCGAAGCCAATGAGAGCCTCAATCTGGCGGCTCAACCACCGGCCGTAATACTGATGGCCGGATTACAGGGTTCAGGCAAAACCACCAGTGTCGCCAAGTTGGCTCGCTGGCTTAAAGAGAACCAGAAAAAATCAACCATGGTAGTGAGCTGTGACGTCTACCGGCCCGCTGCTATCGAACAGCTCAAGACCCTGGCTGCTGAGGTGGAAGCGGATTTCTTCCCCAGCAGCCCGGATCAAAAACCTCTTGCCATCGCCAAGGCTGCTATCGATCAGGCCCGCAAGAAATTTGTTGACGTGCTTATCGTTGATACCGCAGGTCGTCTCCACATAGACGATGAGATGATGGCAGAAATCAAGGAGCTGCACGCCTGCCTTACCCCGGTTGAGACATTGTTTACCGTAGATAGCATGACCGGCCAGGATGCGGCCAATACTGCCAAGGCCTTTGATGAGGCCCTGCCTCTGACTGGTGTGGTGCTGACCAAGACCGATGGCGATGCTCGTGGTGGTGCGGCTCTGTCTATCCGTGAAATCACTGGCAAGCCAATTAAGTTTCTCGGTGTAGGTGAAAAAACCTCTGCTCTGGAGCCTTTCCATCCAGAGCGGGTGGCTTCCCGTATCCTGGGTATGGGGGATGTGCTCTCTCTGGTGGAGGAAGTGCAGGCAAAGGTAGATCACACCAAGGCAGAGAAGCTGGCCAAAAAGCTCACCAAAGGTAAGGGTTTTGATCTGGCTGATTTTAGAGAGCAGTTGGAGCAGATGAGCAACATGGGCGGTATGGCCTCAATGATGGATAAGTTACCGGGTATGGGCGGGGTGCCTGATCATGTGAAGAAGCAGGTCAATGATAAGGAAATGGGTAAACTGGTGGCCATTATCAATTCCATGACCCAGCAGGAACGCCGGTTTCCAGCCGTCATCAAAGGTTCTCGCAAGCGCCGTATAGCCACTGGCTCAGGCACCCAGGTTCAGGATATAAATAAGTTACTGAAGCAATTTTCTCAGATGCAGCGGATGATGAAAAAGATGAAGGGCGGCGGTATGGTTAAGATGATGCGTGGCATGCAAGGGCGGATGCCGCCGGGGATGTCGTTGTGAATACTCCACCGGCTAAAGCTGGCAGCTTCAATCTGGGACTTTAAACCTGGAAGAGCCAGTTGCACCTGCTGCCTAAATATTCTTCTTCAGTATGGGATTGCCCATGCTTGATTTTCCAGAGATCCATTTGTTGAGCGGGGTTTTTGAACCTCCAGATGAAAAGTTCTTGGCGGTGATCCACCAGATGTACCATTTGTCGCTGTCGTTTTCTTTGAGTGATGCGGCGAACTTGAATTCCTGCCATTTGTATGTCCATGTGGTTTGTGTTCCTGACATCTTCAGATCGCCACCCAGAGTCAACTTAGCATCATCAATCTCCAATTCACTGTCCTTCCGCTCGCGTTCCACGACTCCTTCAGTGGTCAAAACGATGCGGCTAAATTCTCCATATTCATACTTGGGGTTTTCCAGAATCTCTCTGGCGATGGCCAACAACTTGCTGTCCTTGGATTTGGACTCTGGCATGCGGGATGCACTCAGGGCAATATCCTGGTTGCGGATAAAATCCTTTTTGGCCTGCTCGATTTTTCCAGCTATCTTATGTGCGTCAGGCGCATCCCGTCCCAATGCCTGTTCAAGGTAGATGGATGACTGGGCGATGGCCAGACCCCTGGCAAAGGAGTCCATTGCGTTTTTCTCATTGCTTGCGCCGAGGAAGACACCGCTTTTCTCACCGAGCGGATCTTCCTCCCAGTGCGCGAAGGTATTCCGCTCAACTCCGTTTAGGCTGTCTTTCAGCATTTTGGCCATGCTTTGGTAACCCTGCTCAACGTCATCCAGCATGCCCATAGCGTTGTTTTGCAGGCGTCTGACATCGCCGGTGTCGTAGGGAGCCCCGGTCTGCGGGGTTCCCGGATTCTGGGGCAAGTAGGCAATGGGAGCAATAGCCTGCAATTCCTTCAGGTTATGTTCTGCCACAGTCCGCGCCTTGCCAGCCGCATCAACCCAGGCTTGGGCATCAGCCTTGCTGAAGGGGATGGCTAAAGATTTGGGTGGTGCATACGTGCGGCTATTTTTTTCCAAGGTGGCAAGCCGTTGCTGGACATCGCCAAGCTGCTTGAGTTGCTGTTTGGAACGCTGGAACTCAGCATTGAGTTTTTGCGTCAGCGCCTTAAAGGATGCCCGGGCAGCCTGCACATCAGGATCGTTCAACTGCGGATAACGTGAAAGGGCCTTTGCAAATTGGTCGATGCGTTTCTTGAGAGCCGCGACCTCAGCAGGCGTCTGAAGTGGAGATGGGCCTGTAGTGACTAGATCTTGGCTAATGCCATCCATATCACGGGTCAGTTTCTTCACGCGAACACGCTGTCCCGAGACCAATTCAGGGACATTGTTGCCTGGCGCTGAAGCCGGTGCCGCCATCCTGGTGGCTGGGGCACTGTTTGCGGGAGCCGCAGTTGCTGCGCTGGTGGCACCTGGTTTGAGCAGTCCCTCCAGTTGGGATTTCAGGGATACGAAGCGTTGATTGACCTCCTGCCAGGAGGGATGGTCTTGGTTCTGAGAGTTTTGCAGGCGCTGGTGCGAAAGATTCAGCAGCTTCAGGATGCGGCGGGCATTGGAGCTGCGAGTCGGGGTCAATCCATTTGCCTGTTGTTCAAAACGGGCAATGTCAATCTGCGCATTTTTGATAATGTTATCTGCTGGATCTGCTGCAAGAACGCTGGCCATCAGACCAAAGCAGAGTAGAAATGCCAATATTTGATAAGCTGGTTTCATGGTAAATATTTTCTGAAGATGGTTGAATAGTGGGAGTGATTATGGATTATTTTCATCATTATAGTACGAAGTGGCCCCGGCTTTGTATAAGAAATCCCGTAACTATTCAGGTACCACAGTACCACAGGTACCAGGTTTTTCTCCAGGACTTGAAAACATGAGGTAAATAGATGTGAGCAAGGTAATTTGACGCCAGATTAGTTGGCATTTAGTTTGCGGAGGCGATGCACTTAAATCAAGTACAACTATTTGGAAGGGGCGTAGTCTGTTAATGAAGAAGCGGTTCAATAATCAACCAATTGAGAAATTATCATGATGCACGAAACATCTGTTTGCAGGTGTCCCCCGTGGGTAGTCATTGCCTCTGTGCTGTTGGCATTGTTATCTACCCAAGTGATTGCTGATGGAGTGCAGACCCCGGAGGCAGTAATCAAGGAGGTATCGGATGAGCTGAAGATAATCCTTAGGGATAACCGGGAACGCATTAAAACAGATCGTGCCTATGTTTTCCGGTTGGCTGATGAGGTTGTAGCGCCTCATGTGGATTTTTACCGATTGTCCAGTCTGGCTCTCGGGAAACACTGGCGTCGTGCGACACCGGCTCAACAACAGGAGTTTATGCGTCAGTTTCAACGCATGCTGGTGCGGACGTATGCTACGGCTTTTCGTGAGTTTGGGGATTGGTCTATGCGTTTTCTGCCGCGTCATGATGCCCAGGATGCAGATAATGTGATAGTGCGGAGTGAGATTCAGCGTCCAGGCGCAACGCCAGTAACTGTTAGTTATCGGATGCACCGCAACAATGGAGTCTGGATGGCCTATGATGTGGTTATTGAGGGTATTAGCTTAATCACCAATTACCGCAGTACCTTTTCCAAGGAGGTGCGCCGCAACGGCATGGATGGATTGATTAAGCGCATCTCCAGGCTGAATGACCAACGTATTGCACCACCGAAACTGGCTGATTCAGACTAGCCATAAGAATTTAATTCACCAAAGGAGTCGCAGGCAGGTGAAGTGCCGACAATTTTGGTGTTTGTGCTACAGTTATTACTAAGGTTATGGCTAGGTGTATGTGCTTGTAAACGGTATCGCACTCCTCCTCGGGCGCTGATACAGCGCTATTTCAACCCGTCCACTCTCCCCGGACGGGTTTTTTCTTATGGACTTGTCAGAATATGATCAAGTTATTTTCTGACAAGTCCTTATCAATCTACCACTAATGGCATCTCTGATGGGGGTTGGATGTTTCAATAAACCAACCGGGCCATTGAGGATGAAGTCGGTTTGTCCCTTGAGTTGGTGACGCAATGCAAGCGCATTACGGGTTGGTGGGCGATTGGAAATGTTGGCGCTGGTAGATACCAGAGGTGAATTGCATGCGTGGCATAGTTTGGCGGCAAGGGGATGTGCAGTTACCCTGACGGCCAGGGTGTGGTGTTTGCCTGTCAACCAAGCTGGGAGGTTGGGGGCGGCAGGCAGGAGCCAGGTCGCCGGGCCAGGCCAGGTTGCAAATACGGGGGCCATGATCTTGGCTGATGGCTCGCTGATGAATGAGCGCAGTTGCTTAAATTCAGCGGCAATCAGGATAAGTCCTTTATCCAGGGGACGTTGTTTGAGTGCCAGCAGGCGCTCTACCGCATGCCAATCAAGGGGGTTGCAGCCCAAGCCATAGACGGCCTCAGTGGGATATGCAATCAGGTCGCCTTGCCAAAAATGCCGGGCTGCTTCTCGTAGCTGCCATGGGTGGATCAATTCCGCAGGTCTGCCTGCAGCTTGGCGTCTTTGGCCTTGACGGCGGCGGAGTTGGCTGCACGCTCTTCGCGGATACGCCCTGCAAGCCCTGCATCTGACAGAGCCAGCATTTGTGCTGCCAGGTAGGCGGCATTTTTGGCTCCAGCCTTGCCGACCGCTACGCAGGCCACGGGGATGCCACCGGGCATCTGGACAGTTGAGAGCAGGGAGTCCATGCCCTGAAGTGGCCCCGCGTCCATGGGGATGCCGATCACCGGTTTCAGGGTCAGACCGGCAACCGTTCCAGCCAGGTGCGCGGCCAGACCGGCGGCGGCGATAAATACGGCACAACCGCGCTGGTCGGCATCTTTCACGTAGCTGTGAGTGGCATCTGGCGTGCGGTGGGCGGAGGTGATCTTGACCTCGTGATGGATCTCAAGGTTCTTCAGTACCGATAGGGTGGACTGAAGTACAGGCAGGTCGGAATCAGACCCCATCAATACGGCAACAAATGGTTTGTTCATAGCTTTAAGTCTCTTCGATTTGTTGTGTGAAATTGCAGTCTTTTTGTGGGCAGACCTTTTCTGTGCCACGGCGTTTGGTGGTTTTGATGGTTACTATGGGCCAGCCGCAACGGGGGCATGGTTCCTCAACTGGCTCGTTCCAGATGGCATAGTCGCACTTTGGATAGGTAGCGCAGGAGTAAAATATTTTACCCCGGCGGGACTTACGCTTTAGCAGGTTGCCTTTGTTGCATCTTGGGCAGGTTACCTCTGTGTCTTCCGGTTTCTCAAGTGGTTCTATGAAGCGACAATTCGGATAGTTGGAGCAACCAATGAATTTGCCGTAGCGGCCGCGCCGGATGATGAGGTCTGATTCACACTCTGGGCATTTACGGTCGGTGATGACTTCCGGTTCCTCTTTTTCGCTGGCATCAGCGTTAAGGTCGCGGGTGTAGTCGCATTCCGGGTAGTTATTACAGCCTATAAAGCGGCCATGACGGCCCAGGCGAATAGATAGTGGTTCATTACATTTGGGGCATTTTTCATCCATGGCCTCGTGGGTAACGTCACTGCGTTTGATGTTCTTCTCGGTATGATCGATCAGATCTTTAAATGGCCCCCAAAACTGCTCTAGTAGTGGTACCCAATCTCCCTCACCTCGAGAGATTGCATCAAGTTCATCTTCAAGCTTGGCGGTAAAATCATAATCCACATACTTGGTGAAGTATTCAGTAAGGAATTTGTTGACTACCCGGCCCACATCTGTGGGATGGAAACGCTTTTTCTCCAACTGTGTATAGCCGCGATCCTGTAGGGTGGAGATGATGGAGGCATAGGTTGAAGGGCGGCCAATGCCGTGCTCCTCCAGGGACTTAACCAGGCTGGCCTCGCCATAACGCGGGGGCGGCTCGGTGAAGTGCTGCTCTGGGCGAATAGCTTTGAGGGTAACGGTTTCTCCCTGCTCCAGAGGTGGCAGCATTTTTTCATCACCGTCTCCAGCCTTGGCATCATCAATGCCCTCAAGATAGAGGGTCATGAAGCCTGGGTTTGCAATGGTGGAGCCTGTGGCGCGGAAGCTGTTGCCCTTGCCGCAGCCCAGATCAGCGGCCACGGTGTTAATGGTGGCATGAACCATCTGGCTGGCGACGGTGCGCTTCCAGATTAGTTCATAGAGCCGGTACTGATCTTTGCTTAGATGGGCCTTGAGTTCATTGGGGATTTGTTTAGCTGATGTGGGGCGTATTGCCTCATGGGCTTCCTGAGCATTTTTGGCCTTGGTCTTATATACACGAGGCTGCTTTGGAATCTGTTTGTCTCCGTAGCGTTCGGAGATAAAATCGCGAATTGTTTCCAGAGCTTCATGTGCCAGGTTTACCGAGTCGGTACGCATGTAGGTGATGAGGCCCAATGTTTCACCGCCAATGTCTATGCCTTCGTAAAGCTGCTGGGCAGTACGCATGGTGCGCTGAGTGGTAAAACCCAGTTTGCGGGCGGCCTCCTGTTGGAGGGTAGAGGTGATAAAGGGGGCAGCAGGATTGCGGCGGCGTTGTTTTTTCTCAACCTTGTCAACCGTTAGCTGACCGTTAGCGGCGGCCAGTAGAGCCGTTTTTGCTGTTGCCGCAGTGTCACCATCTATGATGCTGAATTGCCCAAGCTTCTCACTCCCGTAATGAGTCAGTTTAGCGCTGAAAGTTTGTTTGTCTTTGGTGATGTCAGCTTCAATGGTCCAATACTCCCTGGTTTTGAAGGCTTCGATCTCTAACTCTCGCTCAACGATTAGACGCAGGGCTGGACTTTGCACTCGACCGGCAGACAGGCCGCGCCGCACCTTTTTCCACAGCAGGGGAGACAGGTTGAAACCAACCAGGTAGTCCAGGGCGCGGCGAGCCTGCTGAGCATTGACCAGATCCATGGATAGTTCCCGAGGATTGGCAACGGCATCCTGAACGGCTCGCTTGGTGACTTCATTGAATACCACCCTGGAGACAGTTTTCTTTTTCAGTTTGTTCCGGCTCTTTAGTAGTTCATACAGGTGCCAGGAGATGGCTTCACCTTCGCGATCAGGATCAGTTGCGAGCAGCAGTGAATCTGCTTTTTTCAGTGCTTTGGTGATGGCCTGGACGTGCCGGTCATTCTTTTCAATGACCTGGTACTTCATGCTGAAGTTATTAGCCGTATCTACGGCCCCTTCCTTTGGAATGAGGTCGCGCACATGGCCGTAGGAGGCCAGGACTTCATAGTCCTTGCCCAGGTATTTTTTGATGGTTTTGGCCTTAGCCGGTGATTCTACAATAACCAGGTTCATAGATGTTGTTGCAAGAGTGTGATGTTTAGATTGTTATTATCTGCATATATGGGCGTACTGTATGTGAGCCTTCAATGCAGGTATTGGGAATCCTCATTGTAGATCAGGTCTTCCATGCGGGCAAAGGCAGATTCCTGGCCTGGCTGATTCATTAGTACCAGCAGCACAATCCAGCGCAATTCATCGACAGAGATGTGTGCTGTATCCAGCGCGAGAGCGCGATCAATGACGAGTTCGCGGCTGATTTGATCCAGAATCTTATGCTGTTCAAGAAATAGCAGCAGGCCACGGCATTCTGTATCCAGGCGGATGATTTCATGGGCGGCATAGATGCGTATAGCATGGTCCGCCTGGGCGTTTTGTTGACAGGAACTTTGGCGCCAGGCCAACTCGTCCAGCCACTGGAAGGCCTTCTTGATCATGGCATCAGGAAAACCTACTTGGGCAAGTTCTGCCTGCAGCTCGCCCTGGCTGGGCGTAGCGGTTTGTTCCATATCCATGCAGTTCTCAAACAGGTATATGAGAATATCTACAACATTTTCGTTCATTTTGCTTCCTAAGTGTTATGGCCGTTTTTACCGGTACGGCAAAAACAACCTCCGGGTGCTGGTGCAACATATCCTTCCAGCTCAAGCAACAACAGCATGGAGGAAACTGCCTCAGCGGTCAATCCAGTCAGGCTAATAATAGTATCAACTGGCGTAGGATCATAGCCAATATTATCAAGTATTTGGCGATAATCTGCGTCTAATTGCAGAGAATGGTTATTTTTGGGAAGCTCTGTCTCCGTTGGCTCTGCTTGGATCAGTGTATTGAGCAATGGCCCAAGCTCTTCGATAATGTCTTGCGCGGTTTCCACTAATTTTGCGCCTTGGCGGATGAGGATGTGGCATCCCCTGGCCAAGGGGTTGTGGATAGACCCTGGTATGGCAAATACTTCGCGTCCCTGTTCTGATGCCAGCCGTGCAGTAATTAGGGATCCACTGCGCATGGCAGCCTCTACCACCAGGGTGCCCAGGCTAAGGCCGCTGATGATGCGGTTGCGACGCGGAAAGTGCCCGGCCCGGGCTGGTGTGCCAGGAGGGAACTCAGAAACCAGTGCCCCCCCCTGTTGCGCAATCTGGCTAGCCAGCCCGTGATGGCTGGCAGGGTAGACCCTATCCAGGCCGGTGCCGGTTACGGCGATGGTGGTACCCTTTGCTTTCAGGGCACCTCTATGTCCAGCACCATCAATACCGGTAGCCAACCCACTGGTGATAGTTAAGCCTGCGGCGGCCAGATGCTTGGCAAACTCATGCGCTGTCTGGCTGCCGACAGTAGATGGGTTGCGGCTGCCCACTATGGCCAACTGCGGCATAGCCAATAGTGTAGGGTCACCATGCACAAATAGGGCCGATGGTGGGTCGGCTATCTCCTTCAACAGCGATGGATAGCCAGGATCATGGATGGTAATTAGATGGTTATTTGGTAAGGCCAGCCAGTATGCCTCTTCTCCGGCTTGCTGCCGGTTATCGACTGCTTCGTCCATGCTGGTGTTAATGTGATGGAGCTAAGGATTGCGTACTTTGTCAAGTACATTTATGGCTGTGGTAGCCGACATTATGATACCGAAACTGACACGCGGGAAGGTGCGGAAAACCATTAGGATGCCAGCTTCCTCATCGGGTAACGTTACTTTCGCTTGGGGGTTCGGGTCTACACGATCAAAGACTGTTTCACCGCGTTGGTCTACGGCTAGTACGTCACCTATGGTGAGTCCATCGGCTGTTCCCCTGTCCAATACTACGATGTTGTACTGCCCTATCTGGTTTACCCCGTTAAACAGATCAATGATGCTGCCGCTGATCTCTGCAACAGGAACTCTGGGGAAAAAATCCTTTAAGGTTGCATTGTTAGAGGCAGGCAACAAGCGATCACCAGGCAGTACCTCTTGTTTTGTGTGGAGCAGGTAAAGTGAGGCTGGGTCTCCTGTGCGCTGAAGCTCTGCTGCGCCGATATATATTCCCTCATAACCTAGAATTTCACCAGTGTCTGCATCTTTGTATGGCTCGCCCGGTCGAATTACGTCATATCGTGAGTGCTCGTTGGTGTTGATAGAGCGCACATAGATTGTCTTGCCTGTGGTGCCGGCAATATGCTCATCTTTGAAGCCGACCACGTAAGGAGCGGCATCAAGCTCTGCCTTGTCCAAGGCATAGTTCTTCGCCAGAAAAGGCTGGATATCACCCATTGGGATAGTTGGGATGGATGTATCCAGAGGAACTGAGCGCATGTGTGGGGAGAGCTTTATTGAGCGTGAGCCAGGGCCGCGTTGGATGGACAGCCTGGGTTTGCCACCGGCAAAGGATAAAACAATGATGTCACCAGGGTAGATCAGATGAGGGTTGGCGATCTGAGGATTAGCCTGCCAGATCTCCGGCCATTGCCACGGATGCTGGAGAAATTTGCCTGCGATATCCCACAGGGTATCGCCCTTAACAACTACGTGGCGGTCGGGATGTGTGGGATTAAGAGGAACCGATTCGGCTGCAAAAATACTACACGACAACAGCAGGCCCAGAACGATTCCTGCAGAGTTGAGTCTTGAGTGAGGCATGGCGGTCTCTTTGATAATGTGATAATCGGGTTGAGTGTAGCCCACATATTCGTTGGTTTCAAAAAAATAGAATCCTGTGTGATCATGATGTTAGCGTATAATCTTGCTTTTGTACTGTAAATTTAGGACTTCTGGGAAAACTCATGGCAATTCTGCAAATACTAAGGTATCCAGATAGCAGGCTTCGAATCAAGGCGAAATCTGTCAAGCAGGTGGATGGTGCGATTCAACAGTTGGTCGATGATATGCTTGAAACCATGTATAAAGCACCGGGGATTGGTCTTGCCGCGACCCAGATAAATATAGCCAAATGCGTGTTGGTACTTGATTTATCTGAAGAGCATGATGAACCTCTATGCTTGATAAATCCAGAGATCATAGCCAGAGAGGGTGAAGAAGAAACTGAGGAGGGATGCCTTTCCGTACCCGATGTATATGAATCGATTACCCGCTCCAGCAAGATCCAGGTGACGGCGTTGGATCGTGATGGTAATCCTCTTGAATTTGCGGCAGAAGGCATGCTGGCAGTATGTATCCAGCATGAGATAGATCACCTTAATGGTAAGCTTTTTGTAGATCATCTCTCCAGCTTGAAGCGTCAGCGAATTCGAAAAAAGTTGGCAAAGGAGACGCGCAATGCAGAAAAAAAAGCTATCTAGTACCGTGACCTGATTTCCATCCCATTCTATGAAAATAATATTTGCTGGTACCCCGGAGTTCTCTGTACCTTCTCTCGCCGCTCTCCTGAATTCAGAGCACCAGGTGGTGGCGGTTTATACTCAGCCTGACAGGCCCGCTGGCCGGGGCCGTAAACTCACAGCCAGCCCGGTGAAGTGTCTGGCTCTGGAGCATGGCATAGTTGTCCATCAGCCAAAAAACCTCAAAAGTGAGCAGGATTTGCTTGAGCTAGAAGCCTTGCAGGCAGATCTTATGGTGGTGGTGGCCTATGGTTTGCTACTGCCAAAACGGGTGCTGGATGCTCCACGTCTTGGTTGTATTAATGTACACGCTTCCCTGTTGCCACGTTGGCGGGGGGCTGCGCCGATTCATCGTGCCATTCTGGCAGGTGACAATGAGACTGGCGTTACCATCATGCAGATGGATGAGGGGTTGGATACGGGAGATATGTTGTTGCCCCTCATGTGTTCCATAAAGCCAGATGAGACGGCTGCTGATCTCCATGATCGACTGGCGATTATGGGGGCTGAGGCTTTGGCAGCAGCTTTGCTGGGAATTCAGGATGGTTCCTTACAGGCTGAGATTCAGAATGATAGCTTGGCTACATATGCCAGTAAGCTTGAAAAAAGTGAGGCCCGTATGGATTGGCGGCGTACTGCTCAGGAGCTTGCGCGGCAGGTCAGGGCATTTAACCCGTGGCCTGTGGCTCAAGCCGAACTGGATGGCAAGACTATTCGCGTGTGGGAAGCCTGCCCGTTGTTGACTGAAGGGGGAGCGGAGCTGGGGCGAGTTATGGCTGCTGGTCGTGATGGTATTGATGTGGCTACTGGAGCAGGTTTGTTACGTATTAAAACTTTGCAATGTCCAGGCAAGCGGGCCATGAGTGCGGCAGATTTCCTGAATGCACACAGCGTTGCGGGAAAAGTGTTTGGCTAAGCGATATGCAAGCTCACGGGCTATAGCCGCCGACATAATCTGCCAGGTTGCCGGAGGGCGGTCGCTCTCAGATGAACTTAGTCGACGACTGGATAAGGCCCAACCAGACCAGCGACCGCTTATCCAGGAGCTTTGCTATGGGGTAATGCGTTGGCACCCTCGCCTGGTTGCCCTGATCCGACTGTTGTTGCAACGGCCCTTAAAATCCAAGGATGGTGATGTGCATGCCTTAATTCTGCTCGGATGCTATCAACTGCTTTATATGCGGGTGGCAGACCATGCCGCAGTCACGGAGACAGTGGAAGCTACCAGGGCGCTGGGCAAGCCATGGGCTGCTGGCCTGGTAAATGGTGTGTTGCGGCGTCTACAGCGAGAACAGAAGAAGTTGCTGCAAATCCTAGAGCAAGATCCCGTTGCTCATAATGCCTGTCCCGCATGGTTGCTTGACGCTTTGCAGACAGCCTGGCCTCGCCATTGGCAGGATATTATCGAGACAACCAATGCACGTCCACCTATGAGTTTACGGGTTAACCTGCTCCAAGTGGATCGTGCAGATTACATACAGCAATTAGCTGATCGGGGTATTGCTTCTGCTGCTATACAGCATGTGCCGAGTGGTTTGGTATTGGAGCGGCCGATTGACGTATCTGAACTGCCTGGATTCTCTATGGGGGCAGTTTCCGTGCAGGATGGTGGTGCCCAACTGGCAGTTGATCTACTGGATCTGCATCCTGAGCAACAGGTGCTTGATGCCTGTGCTGCCCCTGGTGGCAAGAGTTGCCATATCCTGGAAACCGAACCAGAATTGGCCTCTCTCACCGCCATTGATGTAGATGCCGGACGGCTTGACAGGGTGAGGGAAAATCTTCAGCGGCTTCGGTTACGGGCGGAGGTTGCTGTTGGTGACGCCAGTGCACCTGATGGTGCCTGGGTTCAGCATAGCTACGATCGTATCCTGCTGGATGTACCCTGTTCTGCAACTGGGGTGATTCGTCGCCACCCGGATATCAAATTGTTGCGTCGGCCCGAAGATATTCCGGTGCTGATGATGCTACAGTCCAGCATCCTGGATGCCATCTGGCCCTTGCTGGCCCCCGGAGGAATGTTACTCTACTGCACTTGCTCTATCCTGCCGGAGGAGAATGAAAAGCAAGTGGAGGGCTTTCTGCAACGCCAGGGTGATGCTGCCGAAAGGCCTCTGGATAGCGAGTGGGGGCATGTTCGCAGCTGTGGCCGCCAAATCCTGCCTGGAGAACAGACGATGGATGGTTTCTATTACGCTCGATTGGATAAAAGCAGTTGAGAATCTATCCCTTGAGTCTCTCACTGGTGGCGGTGTTGGTTTTATTGCCAGGCTTGCTGTGGGCGAAGGATTTTGAAATCAGGCCGCTCCAAATTCGCTTGCAGGATGAAGTCTATGTGTTGGATGCCATTGCTCATTACCGTCTTAATGGCACGGTACTGGAGGCTTTAGAGCATGGGGTTCCGTTGACCATGGTGCTGCGCCTGCAGGTATTGCGGAAAGGGGCTTGGTTTTGGGAGCAGGATGAGGTTGATGTTCACTATTATCGGGTGCTCAGTTTTCATGCATTGACGGGGCTGTATGAGGTGTTTGATCAACAGCAGGGGCGTTCACAGAGCTTTGTAACTCGGGATCTGGCTATTTCTGCTATGGGTGATTTCCAGGGGTTGCCGGTAATGAGCGTGCGGCAGGTAGAAGAGGGGGTGTCATACTTATTGGAGCTGCATGCCCAGTTGGATATCGAGTCTCTGCCGCTGACCCTACGGCCACAGGCCTATTTGACCAAGGATTGGAATCTCTCCAGCGATTGGAGCATTAGCCCGCTTTTTTCCTCTGAATCGCCACCATGACTCCAAAACGGTTTGTTACCCGCATCCTACCAATGTCAGTACTGCTGGTGCTGTTGTTGACATCGCTGCATCTGATGACCACGGCAGTGGGGAGTTCAGACGAACTTAACCGGCTTTACGTCCCCCTGCTGCTATTCAGTATCTTTGGTCTAGTGGTGCTGGTGGTGATGATCGGCATACAGCTGATCAGACTGGTGCGGCAATATAGGCGCAAGAAAGTAGGCTCTCGCTTACGAATTCGGCTGGTGCTGATGTTCGTGTTGCTCTCTATCGTACCCCTGTCTTTGGTCTACTATTATTCGTTGAATTTTTTACTGCGGGGTATTGATAGCTGGTTTAATGTGCAGATCGACCAGACTATGGATGATGTGCTGGAGCTTAGTCGTGCTTCCCTTGATCTGCATAAACGTGAGCGGCTAAAACGCACGGAACAGGCCATAGAGAGATTAAGCGACTCATCTGAGGTGGCTATGGCCCTCAGTCTTGATGATCTTAGGGAACACTATGGTGCCTCGGAGATAACCCTGCTGAGCCTTAATGGTCGACTGATTGCTACCAGTAATGATAATCCAACTGTCCTGATACCAACCCCAACTGCCAGCCATATTGTGCAGCAGGTTCGGCAGGGTGATACCTATGTGGGGTTGACCACTCATGGTGACGATGCAGGTTTGCTGGTGCAGGTGGTAGTACCGAGTCCGTATGGCCGAGCACTGATGCTCCAGGCTATCTACCCCACATCGACCAATGTGACGGTGTTGAGTAATAAGGTACAGGAGTCCTACACCCACTATAAAGAGCTGTCATATCTGCGTCAGTCCCTCAAATACAGCTTTACCCTCAGCCTGTCTCTGGTGCTTTTGTTCAGCATGCTAACGGCGGTTTGGGCTGCTTTTATCACTGCTCGGCGGATGGTAAAACCGGTGGCAAATATTGCTGAGGGCACCAGGGCGGTAACTCAGGGTAACTACGATACTCAGTTGCCGGTACCAAAAATGCGGGATGAACTGGCTTTTCTGGTTGAGTCATTCAACACTATGATTCGGCACCTGGCCCAGGCTCGTGACCAGACTGCCCAAAGCCAGTTGCAGGTAGAATCTCAGCGTGCATATCTGGAAACAGTTCTGGGACGGCTATCCTCTGGAGTGATGGCGGTAGATCGAGATCTCTGTCTGCGTACTGCCAATCAGGCTGCACACGATATCCTGCAGGTGGATTTGTCTGATGCCATTGACCATCCCCTTGCGGATCTTGCCGAAGTGACACCCAGATTGCAGCAGTTTGTAGATGCTATCCTTGAGCCACTTTCTGCTGAAGGTGGTGAGTGGCGAGAGGAGATCACCCTGTTAGGGGATGATGGCCGACAGGTTCTACTGTGCCGTAGTAGCCCTCTTTCCCGGCCTGAGGGTGATCAGTCCGGGCAAGTGTTGGTGTTTGATGACATCACCGCCCTGATCAAGGCGCAGCGCGATGCGGCCTGGGGTGAGGTGGCACGGCGTCTGGCCCATGAAATCAAAAATCCGCTTACCCCTATTCAACTTTCAGCAGAGCGGTTGCGGCGTAAATTTCTGGATAAGATGGAAGATAATGATGCCAAGGTGATGGATCGTGCAACACACACCATTGTGCAGCAGGTAGAGGCTATGAAGGAGATGGTCAACGCTTTCTCCGACTTTGCCCGTCCGGCTGATATGAAGGTTCGTCCGCTGAAGCTGGATCAATTGATTATAGAGGTGTTGGAACTCTACGGCAGCAATACAGCTGGGGTAAAGATCTCATGGTGTTTGGAGGCTCCGCAGGCCTTGATTGAAGCTGACCCGGTGCGCTTGCGCCAAGTGGTGCATAATCTGGTAAAGAATGCTCAGGAAGCGGTAGCAGGGAAGAAGGACGCCTGGATTGAGATCACCAGTCAAGAGAAGGAGGTAGGTGATTGTTTGTTTGCTGAGCTGAAGGTGGTAGATAATGGCACTGGTTTTGATGAAGAAATATTGGGCCAGTTGTTTGAACCATATATCACTACCAAGCCTAAAGGTACTGGTCTGGGATTGGCTATTGTAAAAAAGATTGTGGAAGAGCATGGTGGCATGATCAGAGCAGAAAACAGATCCGAAGGTGGTGGTTGTATGGTTCTGCGTCTGCCTCTGATGTGTGGTAGCAAAGATTCCTGTCAGCCGATAAATGAGGAGTGATAACAGATGAGTGGCCCTTATATCCTGGTGGTGGATGATGAGCCGGATATTTGCAATCTGGTGCAGGAGATCTTGGAGGATGAAGGGTTCCAGGTTGCTGTGGCCGAGGATGGCAATGCAGCCCGTCAGGCCCTGCGTGACAGAAGACCGGATCTGGTTCTGCTGGATATCTGGATGCCTGATCTGGATGGCATCAGCCTGCTCAAGGAGTGGGCCGAGGGCGAAGGTTTGCCATGCCCGGTTATTATGATGTCTGGACATGGCACGGTGGAGACAGCAGTAGAGGCTACTCGCCTGGGTGCCTATGATTTCCTTGAAAAGCCTTTGTCCCTGGCCAAGCTGCTGCTAACCATTGAGCGGGCATTAGAGGTAGACAAACTTCAGCAGGAAAATGTTGGCCTGCGTCGTCAGATGCAATATGTTCAAGAGCCGGTAGGTAAGAGTCCGGCCATTCTTCGCTTGCGGGAGCAGGTGAAGCGACTTGCCCAGCACGATACCTGGGTGCTGATTACGGGTGAACCGGGTAGCGGTCGTGAGACCTTTGCGCGCTACCTGCATGCTCAAAGTACCCGCCGGGAACGGCCCTTTATTGACCTGGGTGTATCTGGAATAGCCAAGGGCAACGAGGCGCGAGAGTTGTTCGGGAGTGAGGAGAGTGGCCGTATCCACTATGGCAGCCTTGAGCAAGCCAGGGGCGGCACTCTGTTCCTTGATGAGGTGGGAGATATGGGGTTGGAGGCGCAGGCACAATTGCTGGGGGCGCTGGATACCGGCTCTTTTCTGCGCGCAGGCGGCACTGATCCAGTAGAGATTGATGTGCGCATTATCGCTGCTACGCAGCGTAATCTGGAGGAAGAAGTTCAGGCCGGACGTTTCAGGGAAGATCTGTTCTACCATCTCAACGTAGTGCCGCTACACATTCCACCGCTCCGTGATCACCGGGAAGATATACCGGAGTTGCTTGGCTATTATGTGGATTTTTTTGTAGCCCACGAAAAACTGCCTTACCGTTATTTCGATATGGGAGCACAGAATTTTCTGCGCAACCACTCATGGCATGGCAATGTGCGGGAGTTGAAGAACCTGGTTCAACGCCTGTTGATTCTAGGCGCAGGTGATGAAATAAAGGCTGATGAAGTTGAATCTGCAATGGGCACCTGGGAGCAAACGGCCGGAGGTGAAATTGTGATGCAGGTATCTTTTGACCTGCCCATACGTCAGGCTAGAGAACAGTTCGAGAAAATCTACCTGGAATACCAGTTGGAAAAATACACAGGTAATGTGACCAAGGCAGCTAAGGCGGCTGGTATGGAACGCACCCATCTTTATCGCAAGCTGCGTTCATTGGGCGTGGAAATTAAAGACCGTAAGTGACTATCTATCCATTGGGTTTGTAAGTAACGCCCATGAACCACTACTCAGATCACAGTGTAATAAAAATAAACAAATGAAAATTATAATTCTTGGAGCAGGGCAGGTTGGCTCTTCGGCGGCTAATAGCTTAGCCAGTGAGGCCAACGATATAACCGTAGTGGATGTAAATGCACAGCTACTAAGTGAGATGCAAGATCGCCTGGATCTGCGCACTGTGCTGGGACATGCTGCCCACCCAGATGTGTTGCGTCGTGCCGGGGCGGACGATGCAGATATGATCCTGGCGGTTACCAATAGTGATGAGACCAATATGGTCGCTTGCCAGGTTGCTTATACCCTGTTTCATACGCCAACCAAGATTGCCCGTGTACGCGAGCTTGGGTACCTCAACTATCCTCACCTGTTTGCTCATGGTGCGTTGCCGATAGATGTATTGATTAGCCCGGAACAATTGGTGACTGAATATATTCAGCGACTGATTGAAAATCCTGGTGCATTGCAGGTGCTGGATTTTGCTGGTGGCCGAGTACAGCTGGTTGGAGTTAACGCTGTTGAAGGTGGCCCGCTGGTAGGCAACCAACTATCTGCATTGGCAGAACATATGCCGGGTGCAGAAGCACGAGTAGCCGCTATCTACCGTCAGGGGCAAGCTATCCAACCGGAGGGAGATACGGTTATTGAGGCGAATGATGAGGTATTCTTTATTGCTGCAACCAGTAACATCAGTTCGGTCATGAACGAATTGCGCAAGCAGGAAAAACCTTTTAAACGCTTGATCTTTGCTGGTGGCGGCAGCATTGGCCGACGGCTTTGTGCCGCTCTGGAAGGTAAATACCGGGTAAAACTGATCGAAAAAAATATCGCCTGTGCAAAGCTTGTAGCAGAAGAGCTGGAAAAGACCATTGTTCTTCGTGGAGATGCAGCGGATGAAGAACTGTTGCTGGAAGAGAATATCGAAGATACGGATGTGTTCTGTGCTGTCACCAACGATGATGAAGCCAATATCCTTTCTGCCATGTTGGCTAAGCGGTTGGGCGCGCGCAAGGTGATGGCTTTGATCAACCGCGGGTCTTATGTGGATTTAGTCCAAAATACCTCAATCGATGTTGTCATTTCTCCCCAGCAGGCCACTATGGGTAGTTTGCTAACACACATACGCCGAGGTGATGTGGTGAATGTGCATTCTTTGCGTCGTGGTGCGGCCGAGGCTATTGAGGCAATTGCCCATGGGGATACTATTTCATCAAAAGTAGTTGGGCGTAGCATTGAGGAGATTGCCCTGCCAAAGGGAACCAGTATCGGTGCTGTAGTGCGGGGCGATCAGGTTTTGATTGCCCATCATGACACTGTTATCGAGTCAGAAGACCATGTTATCTTGTTCTTGGTGGACAAGCGTCGAATACCGGATGTGGAAAAATTGTTCCAGGTTGGTGTTACATTTTTATAGCGGCAAGAAGAAATAAAGCAGAAAAAACCGTGACTTTAAGTTTTTATATAAAATCTACTGGCTTTTTTTAAAGATTTTATTATACTCGTCAATGAATTAGGTACTTTCAGCCGGAGAAAACCAAATGGCCGTTAAGAAAGCTGCAAAAAAGAAAGCTTCTACAAAGAAAAAAGTGGTTGTAAAAAAGAAAGTAACCACTAAGAAAAAGGTTGCTACCAAGAAGAAGGCAGCGAAGAAAAAAACGGCCAAAAAGAAGCCGGTCGCTAAGAAAAAGGTAGCGGCAAAGAAGAAAGCCACTAAGAAGAAGGCGTCTAAGAAAAAGGTGGCGGCGAAGAAGAAAGCCACCAAGAAGAAGGCGTCTAAGAAAAAGGTAGCGGTAAAGAAGAAAGCCACTAAGAAGAAGGCGTCTAAGAAAAAGGTAGCGGCAAAGAAGAAAGCCACCAAGAAGAAGGCGTCTAAGAAAAAGGTAGCGGTAAAGAAGAAAGCCACTAAGAAGAAGGCGTCTAAGAAAAAGGTGGCGGTAAAGAAGAAAGCCACTAAGAAGAAGGCGTCTAAGAAAAAGGTAGCGGCAAAGAAGAAAGCCGCCAAGAAGAAGGCGTCTAAGAAGAAGGTTGTAGTTAAGCGTTCTCTAAGACCGCGTAAGGTTCGCCCACGCAAGAAGGCAGTGAAGAAGTAAGGTTGATTGGTAAACCATGAAAAAGGCCCGCATATCGCGGGCCTTTTTCATTAATTACTTTTTATCTCGCAGCTTGAGCACGTTCAGATACTGCTCAATAATGGTCTCGGGCTTATGTGGTTGGGTAAATGCCCCATGAATCCGCTGTTGTGGACCGATTAGATAAATAGATCCGGTATGGTTAACCTGATAGGTGCCAAGCTCATTTGGCTCCTCCAGGATATATCCAGCACTTAACTGGCGGGTGAATTTGTTGAGTTCCTCAACAGTGCCGGTTGCACCTATGAAGCTGTTATCAAAGTAGCTCACATATTGGCCTATATGCTCAGGGGAATCTCGTGCTGGATCAACTGAGATGAATACCACCTGGGTGCTGCTTTGTATCTCGGGGTATTTTGCCAAGCCGTCATAAACAGCCTTCAACACTGACATGGTCATAGGGCAAACGTCCGGGCAGTTGGTGTACCCCAAAAACAAGAGTGTCCATTTGTTGGCTAACCGCTCAAGATTAAAAGGCTTCTGCCCTTTTCCAAGCAGACTAAAATCAGTTATCTGGCGTGGTTCTGGCCATAGTACAGCCTGCAAGTCAGGAGGGACGGTTAGTGGTGTGGGTGGCTTAAAAAAGATCACGGATACAAATAGTGTGATGACCGCGCCAATGCCCACTAATGCTTTTATGGGGCTGTTTTTTATCTCAGAATTCATACTATTTTGATCCTATAAGGCGAAATGGATCGCAGGATTATAATCCAATGGTGATACAATCGCCGAATTCTGATTTATCATGTTGGAGGGGGCTGCCTGAGAGTTTATGGTTCAAATCACAAATTATGAAACTTTGCTTGATGCTGGCAGGCAAGAATGGCGTTATGCCAACTACTGATGAGGTGGAAGAGTCCTTGAAAATGATGGTTCAAGCCATTCAGTTTGGCGGTGACATGTCTGGCTATCTGGTCTTTGATCGTAAAGGTGCCACGGTTAGGTTTGTCTGATTCACCTTTTTCTTGCAATGGCGATAGCTTTTTTTAGTTGCTCGATAGAATTATTATAAGCCGTTATGGCTAATTTGTAGTCTTTGCCAGCCTCAGCACTCTGTGCCTTGGTGCGTGTTTCCTCTGCCTGCTTAAAGAGTGAAATGGCTTCTTTCCCACTTTCCTCTTTGCCTACGCCTCGTTGTGTGGCCAGTTCATGGTAGGCGTCGCTGATGGTGCGGGCGCTCTCGAGGTTGTCTTTTTCTTCTTTGGCTGCTCTATCCTTGGCCCGGACCAGCTTTGTGGCATCTTTTAAGGATTTGTTGAGTTCCTTGAGCGCCCAATATGCTGTTTCAAATTGGCCTTGCTTGACCAGTTCCCCTATCTTTCCTCGTTCTTTTCGGCTGCCTTGCAACAGCGCTATAGCTTCGTTGTTGCCACTCTGTTCTATTTTCTCAGCGCTCTTACCGCTGAGTAGGCGCTTGTCTATGTAGCTGAGGGTTTTATTGACGGATTTCTCTAGCTTTGCTGGGGTCATCCCCTTTGGCAAGGCTCGTTTTTCTACAGGCTGCATTTCAGCAACTTCTTCCGATTGCGCTGCAGCCGGGGTCTTTTTGCCTCCTTTTTGCCTTGCAATGGCGATGGCCTTTTTTAGTTGCTCAATAGAGCTTGTATAAGCTGTTATGGCTGATGCGTAGTCTTTGTCGGTTTCAGCGCTCTGCGCCTTGGTGCGTGTTTCTTCTGCCTGCTTAAAGAATGAAAAGGCTTCTTTCCCACTTTCTTCTTTGTTTACGCCTCTTTGTGTGGCCAGTTCATGATAGGCGTCGCTAATGGTGCGGGCGCTCCCAAGGTTATCTTGTGCTTCTTTGGCTGCTCTATCCTTGGCTCGAACCAGTTGTGTGGCATCTTTCAAGGATTTGTTGAGTTCCTTGAGCGCCCAATACGCTGTTTCAAATTGGCCTTGCTTGACCAGCTCCCCTATCTTTTCGCGCTCTTTGCGGCTGCCTTGCAACAGCGCTATAGCTTCATTGTTTCCACTCTGTTCTATTCTCTCAGCGCTCTTACCGCTGAGCAGGCGTTTGTCTACGTAGCTGAGGGTTTTATTGACGGATTTCTCCAGCTTTGCTGGGGTCATCCCTTTAGGCAATGGCCTATGCTCCTCGGCGTACAGCCTGTTGATCTCCATGAAGAAAATAGAACCAACGATAACTAGGCACCACCAACTTCTGGGATTTATCATCATGCTGTACCTCTAATAGCTTAAAGAGCCTTATCTAATGAGTGCTCAGAAATGACGGCCTTTTCCATTTAATTTAAGAATAGGAATACCTACTAATAAAGTCAAGTATTCATAAGGTGCTATATTTTGGTGGCTGAGGATTTTAGGATTATTGGTATGGGGATTTTGCTGATTGCATTTTAGTCAAAAGCTCATCAGTGGATGCCACATTTGCATAAGCAAAATCAAGTGCAGCCATAAAAGCAGCATGTACCTGATTTGCAGGGACAGTGATGCCTTTAAACTCCAACCCTAACGTAGCACAAGCATCATGTGCGATGGCACAGTTATAACCAAAGTCATGAGCGGCACGTGTGACCGCATCAATGCACATATGGCTCATGGCACCACAAATTAATACACTATCAACATCCAATCCATCTAAAATTTCTTTTAGATTGGTATCTCTAAAACTATTGATTTGCTGTTTAAGCACAACTGGTTCATCTTCTAGCTCCTGTACTGATGAATGTACTTTTGCACCATCTGAATTAGGCACAAAAAATGGGGCATCGGTTGTTGGAAATTCATGACGGACATGTACTATGGGCAATCCCTTTGCCCTGAAATTTTTGAGTAATGTTGCTGCTTTTGTCGCTGCAGCTTCAGTACCTTCAAGTTCCCATTTACCACCTGGGAAGTAATCATTTTGTAAATCAACAATAATTAATGCTGTTTTAGACATAACGCCTTCCTTTTGATTATTCAAACGGCGTTGGCTGCGGCGTTTTATCAGATGATGGCGGCAAAATAGGCAGATTGAATGAAGGCTGATCACCCGTAAGTGTCTTCAGAAAAGCCACAATCTTCGTTTTTTCCTCATCCGTAAATTGTTTCCCCAGTTGCAGGCGACCCATGATGTCCACCGCCTCTGTCAGCGTGGCGGCACCGCCATCGTGGAAATAGGGGTAGGTCAGTTCCACGTTGCGCAGGGTGGGTACTTTGAACTTAAAGCGATCGGCATCATTACCTGTCACTCCGGCACGGCCTTCAGCCTTGCTGGCAGTTTCGTAGGGTGCTACTACTCCCATCTTCTGGTATGTGGCACCACCCACCGCCGGGCCATTATGGCAAGCAACACAACCGCTCTCTTTGAACAGCTTATAGCCAGCCAGCTCGGTGCTGTTGATGGCATTTGCATCACCCAATAGCCACTGATCAAAGCGGGAATTTGGGGTTACAAGGGTCTTCTCAAATTCTGCAATGGCTTCGGTCACTCCGTCGATATCGATCTTGCTGGAATCGAATACCAGCGTATATTCGGCTACATAGCCCGGAATTGATTGCAGCAGATTCACCGCAAGTTCATGAGTGAAACCCATTTCACCGGGATTGGCGATTGGGCCGCCCGCCTGTTCTTTTAGATCCTTGGCGCGGCCATCCCAGAACTGGGCCAGATTCAAACTGGAGTTCAGCACTGTTGGTGAATTAATGGGGCCTTGATTCCAGTTGTGGCCGATAGAGGTCTTGAGGTTGTCAGTGCCGCCCATGCTCAGATTATGGCATGAGTTACAGGAGATAAAACCTGACTTGGAGAGGCGTGGATCAAAAAAGAGTTTCTTGCCCAGTTCCGCCATCCCCAGGTTGATGGTCTTCGCTGGGGCGATTGGCTGGATCGGCTCTTTAGTCTGGGATGATGCCCATACCGGAGGTAGCACGGCCATAACGGCCAATGCGCAGCTAATAATCATCGGTTTTTTATGTTTCATGTATCTCTCCCCTATGAGAGTTTGTTGAAAAGTATGATGCTAATAGGTCTGTTAGAGGCCAGGCATTCACCTCGGGAAAAGGATAGTGATTGCAGCATAATCTATCCAATTGATATTTTCGTATTCTGTATTCGTTATTTTCGATTTAAGTCTGGCAAGAGTTGTTGCTGGATGGCCCGCATAAAGCGGCGGTCGATTTCGCTGATGCTGCTGTTTGGGGTGACAAAGGTTTGCAATACTTTGTCGTATAATTCCCTGTCTTCCAGCATGACTGCATTGATGACCAGGGCGCGGACAATGGTTGGGTCGAGCTGTTGCCCACGGAACAGTTGTAACATGCCGCTGATAATTGGGCCATTGTCGCTAAAACGGTTTTGCGCCACATTGTCGAAAAAGCGGAAGAACAGCCGGGTTTTTTCGGGCGGAGTGCCTGTTTCGACATGAGTGCGGAATTGTGCGACCACTTCCAGCCGCTGCCACAGGTCACGTAACAGCAGTGGCGGCATCAACTGATAAAGCATCGCTTCCAATCGCTGCCAGTCGGAGTCTGTATCGGCGGCCTTCAATTGGCGTGAGAGTTGTTCCATGAGCTGCTGGTTGGGGCGATAACTGCGATAGTAGTCGTAACGATCCTGTAGCATTTGTGGATAGCTGTCCGGTTCCAGCAGTTCCTGATAAAAGACGATGGAATTTGCCAGAGGATTAAACAGATCAACGTGCTGGCGCAAATAAAATGCGCGCTCGGCTCCGCTGTCGATAATGGGTACATAATCGGAGTTGGCGGGGCTGGCGTCACTCAACAGACGTAACGTGTCGATGCCGGCGATATAGTTGCGATTACTGAAATAGCTGGTGGGTTTGCGCTGTTGCTGGAAATCCTGAGAGATGGTCTTACTGTCACCAAAGCGCGCAAACTTGTCGGCATTGAAATCCTGTTGACTGGCAACCAACAGCACATCATTTTCCTTGTAGGGAGAGTGATAGACCTTTACCTGTGAAAAGGCCGTGTTCAGCGCCTTGATAATGGACAACATCAAATCGGAGTTGAATTCCGGAAGGTGCATCCATTGTACCAGCAGGCCGTCGGGTTTAAGGAAGCGTTTGGTGTGCTGGTAGAACTCCTGGCTGAACAGGCTGGAGACGCCACTGACCCATGGATTGGATGGCTCGGAGACGATGATGTCATACTGTTTGCCGGTGGTGCTGAAATAGGTTCTGGCATCGTCAAAGATGAGTTTCAGACGTGGATCTTCATAGACACGTCGGTTGTGAGGCTGCATGGCGCGGGCCAGCCGGTAAACCTCTTCCTCGATTTCGATCAGATCCAGTTGCTGGAGCAGTGGATCACCTAGCATATAGTGGGCGGTCATGCCGCTGCCCATACCGATTACTGCTGCCGTATAGGGCTGGTCGATCATGGACATGGGCAGGAAGGCCAGGGCAGCCTGAGTCTCTTCGCCTTTGGTGCCGCCGACGCTGGCGTCGGTTTTGCCGTTGGTCTTGATGAGTTTGATGTTGCCAACTTCATGCAAAGAGATGGTGGCAGTCTTGCCATCGCGCACGGTCACTTTTTCACCCGGTACGACAAAGGCGGTGCGGCGGAAGTAGCCGCTGGCAATGAGATTGGGATTGAAACTGATGAAAAGCAGCGGTGTGATGGCAAGCAGGGTAACGCCAGTGGCTGCAATCAAAGGGCGGCGATTGGTGTGATACAGCCCCAACAACAGCAGGCCGATAGCCATATCAATGAAGGCACCGCTGGCAATGGTCATCTTGAGTTGCAGCAGGGGTAGCAAAAACAGCCCGGCCACAGTGGCACCGATTATGGAACCAATGGTATTGAAGCCATAGATGGCACCCACATATTTTTCGTTACGTGTAACGTTGGTCAGGAAAAAGGTCATGATGGGCAGGGTCATGCCGGCGACGAAGGTTGCAGGGAACATCAGAAGCAGGCTAAGGCCATATTTCAGCAGCGAAAACATCACATAGCCTTCTTCAGTTTTATCCAGAAATTCTCGCGAGTGCTGCATGATCCTGAAGATGGGTTCATAAAAATAGATGCTACACAGAGCGAAGATGCCCATGAGGATCTGTGCCACGGCCAGGATCGATATGACATGAACCGTCTTGCGCAACAGGTATCCGGCAAACAAGCCACCGCAGGCAAGCCCCAGCACGAAAGCCGAAACCATGATGTCAAAGCTGTGAGTGGAGGCACCCAGCAGCAGACTCAACAGGCGTATCCAGCCGATCTCATAAATGAAGGAGGCCAGGCCGGTGAACAGGCTTAGCCATAAAAACAGGGTGACGGAGATGTTGAAGGTTTTCCCTTCGTTCCATTGATGCTGCAACAGAGGAGGGCGCTCGACCTCGGCGAAACTCTCGCCGGTCTGCTCAAGTGTGGAACTCAGCCGGTTGCCGATGACATACAGGCCGAGTGCGATGACTGCATTGCCGGCGGCCGCCAATTGTAGCGAACCTGCGGTACCCAGCAAGGGAATGAAATAATATGAGGCCAGCAGAATGCCGATTGCGGCACCTATGGAGTTGCTGAAATAGAGCAGTGGAAAAGCTCGTTGTCCGCCATCACGGCTGATGCGCATCAGGGCGACGCCCATTAATGGGAATGTGGTACCCAGCAAGATGGCTATGGGGCCGGTGATTAGCACGCTAATGGTGATCTTCAACGATTCGGCAATCAGGGGAGATATGCCAATGGCGGTGTTGTAAAAGAGTTGGGTGCTTAGGACGTACAAGTCGTGGTAGAAAAAGCCGCCCACACCAATGAGCAGTTCAATCAAAGCATAGGCCAGAAAAGGGTTCTTTACGGACTTGCTGTAGCGTGCCGCCAGCAGCGCGCCGATGCCCATGCCGCCCATGAAGATGCACAGGGTAAGAATCTGGCCGTAGGATGAATGGCCTAGGAACAGCTTGAGGTAACGAGCCCAGACACCTTCATAAACGAGCGCCACCAACCCCGACAGGGCGAATAGGCAATAAATGGCAAGACGATAAGGTGCAGGCATTGTTTGGGGGCTGCGATGAGTGGGTATGGGCGACTGTGTGATTGCCATTGTCCATGGATTATCTTTTCGGAGCAATACCTGCCGCGCCTAAGCATGGAACTGTGGAAAAAGGATAGAGGCTGCGGCATAATCTATCCAGCTGATGTTTGTTGTTTTTATATTCGGTTTTTTCGATTTATGATGCTGCCTACCATTCGCCAACTACAATATCTGGTTGCTGTTATTGAGCTTCGCCATTTTGGTCAGGCGGCAGAACGCTGTTTTGTGACCCAATCTACCCTGAGTGCCGGTATTCAGGAGTTGGAACTGCTATTGGGTGCAAAGCTGTTGGAGCGGACTAAACGCAAGGTCATCCCCACCCAACTGGGAGTGGAGTTATCGGAAAAAGCCCAGCAGTTACTCGGGCTGGCCGCTGAAATGGTAGTAGTGGCGCAGGCCGATGACAAACCACTTACCGGACGCCTGCGTCTTGGTGTTATACCCACTATTGGCCCTTTCATCCTGCCGCTGGTACTGCCTGGAATTCGGGAGCGCTTTCCTGGTATGGAGCTGTTCTTGTTGGAGGATCAGACAGCCCGTCTGTTGGCACGCATAGCGGCAGGTGATCTGGATGCCGCCATCCTGGCACTTCCTTATGATATTGGGCGTCTTGAGAGTGAGACGTTTTGGAGCGAAGATTTTTGGGTGGCGATTCCCGATGGTCATCCCTTGAGTAACGGTGGTTTGATTACCGCGCAGGAGCTGCCGGTTGATGAGTTGCTGCTTCTTGAAGAGGGTCACTGCTTCCGTGATCATGTGCTCACTGCCTGCCATATGGAAGGGTTACGATCCAGTGCCGCCTTTCAAGGCACAAGCCTCTATACATTGACCCAAATGGTGGCTGGTGGTCAGGGTATTACCTTTATCCCAGAGATGGCGGTTGGTTCAGCCCTAATGAAACAGAGTAATATTTGTTTCCGGCCGTTATCAGAGAAGGGGCCGCACCGCCAAATCAGCCTGGTTTGGCGACCCAGTTATCACCGCAAGCGGGATCTCCAGACCCTGGCGGAGAGCATGAATAAGCTACTCGCGGTGGCCTCTGCAAATACATAGTCCAAACAGGTGATATAAAGTTGAGTCATAACCACCACCATCACGATCTGGAGACAATGGGTGATCGGCGACTGCTTGCCGCCATCGCCATCAATATGCTGTTGACCCTGGCGCAGGTGATCGGCGGTATTATCTCCGGCAGCCTTGCCTTGATAGCCGATGCCCTGCATAACTTCAGTGATGCTGCATCGTTGCTGATTGCCTGGGTAGCACGCAGGATTGGCCGGCAACCTGCTGACCACTTCAAAACCTTTGGCTACAAACGGGCTGAGGTGATTGCCGCACTGATCAATCTTGTCACATTGGTGATCGTGGGACTGTATCTGATCTACGAGGCGTTGTGGCGAGTCTATGAACCCCAGGTCATTGAGGGCTGGATGGTTATTATTGTTGCCGGTATTGCCCTGGTGATTGATGTGGCAACAGCGATGCTGACCTATAGCATGTCGAAGCAAAGTATCAACATTCGGGCCGCCTTTCTGCACAATGTCTCGGATGCTCTGGCCTCAGTGGGGGTCATTATTGCCGGAACCTTGATTCTGCTCTATGGCTGGTATTGGACGGATACTGCACTAACCTTGCTTATTGCCGGTTATGTGCTCTATCAGGCGGCAACACTGCTACCCAAAACCATCCATATCCTGATGCAAGGGACACCGGAGGATATCTCTATCGAAGAGGTTATCCGTGCCATGGAGCATATTGAAGGGGTGTCAAATGTTCACCATCTTCATATCTGGCAACTTGATGAGCATAAAAGCGCATTGGAAGCCCATGTGGTCATCATCGATTTTAATGAGTCAGAGCGAATCAAGATGGCATTGAAGGCAGTGCTGGAGAGAGAGTTTGCAATTTCTCATTCAACCCTGGAGTTTGAGATCAACCGTTGCAGCAAGGCGTGCTGCTGATGCCAGGTTGTGGTTGTGAAATAGAGATCAAGGATAGAGAGCAGAGCCGTGTGCTCGTCATCTTGCTGGCCATCAATGGCGTGATGTTTGTCGTTGAGATGATCGCCGGTATTATCGGTGACTCGACTGCCCTGATTGCTGATTCACTGGATATGCTGGCTGATGCCACCGTTTATGGCATTGGCCTTTACGCCGTGGGCAGAAGCCTGCTTGTCAAGGCAAAGGCGGCCCATATCAGCGGCATTTTTCAGATCATGTTGGGGTTGGGGGTGCTGTTCGATATTGTGCGCCGCTTTATCGTTGGCAGTGAACCGGAACCGATGATGATGATGGCAGTGGGTGCTGTGGCGCTGATTGCCAATAGCATTTGTCTGATGCTGATCTATAAGCACCGTCAGGGAGAGGTACATATGCGAGCCAGTTGGATATTTTCCAAGAATGATGTCATCGCCAATCTGGGGGTTATTTGTGGTGGTCTCTTAGTGGCCTGGCTGGGTTCACCATGGCCTGATCTGGTGATTGGATTGGCGATTGCCATGCTTGTGGTTCGGGGTGGGGTTCATATCATCAAAGATGCTAGGAGTGAGAAGAAGTTGAGGCTGAGACTTTTAAAAATTGACTAAGTAACATATACTGCATAGTGTTGATACGCCATCAATCTTGATGGCAAGATGCCTGTATCTTGCTTTAATTGAGGAGGCTACATATGAAAAAGTGGAAATGTACAACCTGTGGGTACATCTATGACGAGGCAGTAGGAATACCTCGTTATGGTATTTTAGCTGGAACTGTGTTCCAGGATCTGCCTGATGATTGGGAGTGTCCAGACTGTGGCTCACCCAAAGATGAGTTTGTTGAAGTGAAGTGAACTGGTGGAGGTATAGTGATGAACAGGACTAAGCTATGGCTGATTTTAGTGGTTGCAGCTAGTGCGTTAGGGGTATCTTTAAGCGTGCTGGCGGATGAGGATGCGGCCTTGGTTTCGATAGAAAAATATAAATATATTCCAGCGGAAGTAACGGTTAAGGTCGGAGAGACTGTCCGCTGGGTTAATAATGAAAAGCGGCAATATCACAGCGTATGGTTTGAAGAATCTGGAGCAGAGCCATCAGAGTATTTTTTCCCAGATGAAACCTATGAGCGTACCTTTGATAATGTGGGTGCTTTTCCATATACCTGCGAACCCCACCCAGAGATGAAAGGCATAGTACATGTGGTAAAGTAGTGCGTTTATCACCCAGGACAAAAGGAACCTTGATTATGGCTGCCAGAGTGTACAACGCAGTAGTTAGTGAACCTGTCTTCATAACATCCGAGACCATGATTCTGCGGGTGACGCCAGACGGATGGGAGCTACCGGACTATATCCCTGGGCAGTTTGCAGTACTTGGCTTGCCAGGTTGTGCGCCACGAATACCCCTGTCTGACCCTGATGAAAAACCGGCTGATCCAGATAAATTTATTGCCCGTGCCTATTCCATTGCCTCTTCATCCAAGCACAAAGATTATCTGGAGTTTTATGTCACCTTGGTGCGTTCAGGTGCTCTGACACCTCGGCTTTTCTCGCTCAAGCGGGGAGACCGAATTCACCTGGGGAAAAAAATGTCTGGCATGTTCACCCTCAGTGAATTGCCCCAGGATATAAATCTTGTGCTCATGGCTACCGGTACCGGGGTTGCCCCATATATGAGCATGATCAGAACCCTGCTGGCACCAGGTATGACCACTGAATTTACCGTGGTTCACGGTGCCAGGCATTCCTGGGATCTGGGCTATCGCTCAGAGTTAACGACCCTGGATCGTATGGTTGAGAACTTCACTTATCTGCCAATGGTCAGTCGCCCTGATGATGAGATTATTCCTTGGGGAGGCGAGACGGGTTACGTACAGAGTATCTGGCAACGAGGTGTCATTGCTGAGAAGTGGGGTCTGCAACCTACGCCGAAGAACACTCATATCTTCTTGTGTGGTAACCCTGGGATGGTGACAGCCGCATTAGAGATATTTGAAGCGGATGGTTTTACCGAGCACTCCCGCAAGCAGCCCGGCCAGGTTCATCTGGAGCGGTACTGGTGATTGATAACAATGACTCAATTATCAGTGTTACATGGCCAGAGTGTTTTGACCGATTTGGATGTGCATTTTGCTCGTCTGATGTGCCGCTTGGCAGGCGATTCTTCTGAGCTGGCTTTGGGTGCGGCTCTAGTCAGTAACCGTACAACCAATGGTCATGTCTGTTTGAATCTGGCTGTTGAGGCAGGGCAGAGGGGTATTGACACACCACCACTGAACCATTGGCAGACCGTATTACGCAAATCATCTGTGGTAGGACAACCAGGTGATTATTGCCCCCTTATCCTGGATGAGACCGGGCGGCTCTACCTCTATCGTTATTGGGAATATGAGCAGGAGCTGGCAGCGGCATTGACGGAGCGGGCGGGGCAATTGGATGATGCTGTAGATGAGGAGCAGCTTAGGAGTGGTTTGAATCAGTTGTTCCCGGCTGCCTCAGATGGTGAGGTGGACTGGCAGAAGCTGGCGGCAGCAGCGGCGGTTATTAATCGTTTTAGCGTTATTTCTGGCGGCCCAGGCACGGGGAAAACCAACACTGTGATCCGTATTTTGGCGCTGCTACGTCAGCAGCCAGGTGGTATGGATCTGAATATTGCGCTGGCTGCGCCAACAGGTAAGGCAGCGGCACGGTTGCAGGAATCTATTCACCAGGCCAAGCAGGGCCTAGCGGTGGATGATGCGGTACGTGAGGCTATTCCTGAGCAGGCCTCTACCCTGCATCGTTTGTTGGGCGCCAATCCAGATTCGGTTTATTTCCGGCATAACCGGGATAATCCATTGCCGGTGAATGTTTTGATCCTGGATGAGGCATCAATGGTGGATATTGCCCTGATGGCTAAGTTGATGCGGGCATTGCCGCAACAGGCGAAGTTGGTGATGTTGGGGGATAAAGATCAACTTGCTTCGGTGGAGGCGGGGGCGATATTGGCAGATATCTGCGGTAACAATCCTGGCTATTCTACTGATTTTACTGCACGGCTGACGGCTCTTTCAGGTGAGAATCTGCCCCAGCAAAAAACCCCTGTGCCGCCTATTAGTGATTCCATTATGCTGCTGCGCCGCAGTTACCGATTTGGCGAGAAAAGTGGCATCGGACAATTGGCGGCTGCTGTTAATCAGGGCCGGGGAGAGCAGTGTCTAGCCCTGATTCAGGATGATGATTATCCAGATATCAGCCAGATATCAGATCATGAGTCAATAGCCCAGCAGGCTGCCATGATTTATCGAGGGTATCTGGAAAGGCTTAAAGAGGGAGCGGCTGCTGGAGCGGTCTTTGAGGCATTCAACAGTTTCCGTGTGTTGTGTGCAATCCGCCATGGCCCGGTGGGGGTTGCACTATTAAATAGGGATATTGAGGCCTGCCTTGCTGGTTGGGGGCTGGTGGATGTCAGTGATATTTATTATGCAGGACGTCCAATCATTATCACCCGTAATGACCACAGCCTGCAGCTCTATAACGGAGATGTAGGTATCCTCTTGCCTGATCCAGATAGTGGCGGTTTGATACGTGCCTGCTTTCAGGGCAGTGACGAGGTAATCCGTAAGGTAGCTCCTGTGCGCTTGCCAGAACACGAAACTGTTTATGCTATGACGGTGCATAAGAGCCAAGGATCTGAGTTTGACCGGGTGCTATTGGTGTTGCCGGATGAGGATGTTCCAGTTCTCAGTCGGGAGTTGCTGTATACCGGTATTACTCGTGCTCGCAGCAGGTTTGAGATCAGTGCGTTAAGTGGTGTTATGCAGGCTGCGGTAGCACGGCAATTGCACCGTTCATCTGGGCTGGGTGATCTGCTCTGGTTATAAGGTTATAAATTCTTTATATCACCTGGTTTGCTAAACCTGTGAGATAATAACCAAAGATTCTTAATGGCCTTCGCGGCCTTCTTTCATTTTCCTGGAGAAATACCGAATGATCAAGCCCCATGGTTCTGAGGCTCTTAACCCTCTATTTGTTTACGATTCCGAGCAGCACCACGCTTTGATTAAGGAGGCCGAAGGGCTGCCATCAATCATTGTCTCTTCTGCCACTGCCGCAAATGCGGTGATGATGGGTGCAGGTTATTTTAATCCTTTGACTGGCTACATGAATGCGGCAGATGCTATGAGCTGTGCCGAGAAGATGCAGACCAGCAGCGGCCTTTTCTTCCCGGTTCCGGTGCTGAATTTGGTTGAGGATATTGCAGCTATCAGCGGTGTCAGGCGTATTGCACTGCGGGATCCAAATGTTGCAGGCAATCCTGTATTGGCTATTCAGGACGTTGAGGCTATTGAAGAGCTAACCGACGCACAGCTTCAGACTATGACTGAGAAGGTATTCGCTACTACTGATCCTGCCCATCCTGGTGTGGCGGCATTGAATGGTCAGGGTCGCTTTGCTGTTTCCGGTCCAATCCAGGTGTTGAATTTCAGTTATTTCCAGTCCGACTTTCCAGATACTTTCCGTACCGCTGTGGAGATCCGCAATGAGATCCAGGAGCATGGCTGGAACAAGGTTGTAGCCTTCCAGACCCGTAACCCTATGCATCGTGCGCATGAAGAACTGTGCAAAATGGCCCTGAAAGATCTGAATGCAGACGGTGTGGTCATTCACATGCTGCTAGGCAAGCTGAAGAAAGGTGATATCCCAGCTCCTGTCCGTGACGCCTCTATCAGGAAGATGGCTGAACTCTATTTCCCACCCAATACAGTGATGATTACAGGTTACGGTTTTGACATGCTTTACGCGGGGCCACGTGAGGCCGTATTGCATGCCCTGTTCCGTCAGAACATGGGTGCTACCCATCTGATCGTTGGTCGTGATCATGCGGGTGTTGGTGATTATTATGGCGCTTTTGATGCCCAGACGATCTTTGATAATGAGGTGCCGGAGGGCGCTATGGAGATTGAGATCTACAAGGCAGATCACACTGCTTACTCAAAGAAGCTGAATAAGGTAGTGATGATGCGCGATGTACCTGATCACAGCAAAGAGGATTTTGTACTGCTTTCCGGTACCGCAGTCCGCGAGATGCTGGGTAAAGGCATTGCCCCACCACCGGAGTTCTCCCGTCCTGAGGTGGCTAAAATTTTGAGTGATTATTACCAGTCTTTGGATGGTTAGTAGTTTTTCAATTATGAAATACGAATATGAGATTCTGGAACAAGAGGTCATTGCTACCGGTTTCCTGAAGCTCAGCCGTTACCGCCTGCGCCACCGCTTGTTTGCTGGGGGTTGGAGTGAGGAGATTGTCCGTGAGCGGGTCGAACCTCTACGGGCATCTTCAGTGCTGCTGTATGATCCCCAGCAGGATGCGGTGGTGTTGATCGAACAGTTCCGCATTGGTGCTCTTGAGTCACGACCACATGCTTGGCAACTGGAGATTATTGGCGGCCACATCGGAGAGGATGAAACCCCGGAGGAGGTAGCTCGCAGGGAGTCGTTAGAGGAGGCTGGCTGTGAAATTCTTGATTTGCTGCCAATCTGTGAGTTTCTAGTAACCCCTGGCACAGCCGGGGAGCGAGTTTATCTCTTTTGTGGTCGCGTGGATGCTGCAACAGCAGGTGGCATATATGGTATTGCTGATGAAGGTGAAGATATTCGTGTTGAGGTAATGAAAGCGGATGATGCCTTTGGTGAGATATATAATGGGCGCATCAACTCAACCACGGGCATCATGGCCATCCAGTGGCTTGCTTTGCACCGTGATCAGGTATTGGAGCGCTGGGTGTAGTGATTTTGTTGGCTAAGATTTCTCACCCTCGCCTTCATTGCTGGTATTTGTGTAATTAAAGCCAGTTGTCTCCTCCTCCTCTTCTTTATCACCGCCGTTTGCCTCATCTTCGCCCTCCGTTTCAATATCCTCCAGGCTAAGCCCTGAGTTCTCTGCATCTGCGGCAGCATTAGACTCTGAAAGCTTAATGCGTAGTTGAAGGTTGTTGGGGGAGTCAGAATTCTTGAGGGCATTCTCCAGGGTTATCTTGCCATCCTTGTAGAGCTTGAACAGGGCGCCATCGAAGGTTTGCATGCCAATACCTTCAGATTTTTCCATAATCTCTTTGATGCTGGTGAAATCTCCTTTCAAAATCATATCCTGGATAATTGAGCTACCCAGAAGTATCTCAATAGCAGCTACCCGCTTGCCATCTACGGTGGGTACCAGCCGTTGTGAGACAAAGGCTCGCAGGTTGGTGGATAGATCTTGAAATAGCTGTGCCCGACGCTCTTCAGGGAAAAAGTTGATGATGCGATCCAAGGCCTGGTTTGAGTTATTTGCGTGTAATGTGGAGATGGCCAGATGTCCCGTTTCTGCAAAGGCCAGTGCATGTTCCATGGTTTCCCGATCCCTGATCTCACCGATCAGAATGACATCGGGAGCTTGCCGCAGGGTGTTCTTCAGGGCATCAGCATAGGTTAGCGTGTCTACACCAACTTCACGTTGATTAACAATGGAGCGCTTATGCCGATGCACAAATTCAATTGGATCCTCAATAGTGATGATGTGGTCGCCGCTATTGGAGTTTCTGTGGTCTATCAGGGCGGCGAGGGAGGTGGATTTACCTGATCCTGTACCACCAACGAACAGGATGAGCCCCCGTTTGAGCATAATGACATCGGTGAGAACCTCGGGCAGCTTTAGATCCGCAACGGTGGGAACCTCGGCCTTGATATTTCGTATTACCATAGAGATTTCATTGCGCTGTCTGAAGATATTGATACGAAATCGCCCAACGCCTGGCTCGGAAACAGCCAGGTTCATCTCCAGGGTTGTTTCAAACTCCTGGCGTTGCTTTTCACTCATCACGGAGTCGGCAATCGCTTTCACACGGCCCGGTTTGAGGATTTCTTTCTCGAGGGGGCGAAGTTTGCCATGGAATTTAGCGCAGGGTGGAGCACCTGTAGCCAGATAAATATCAGAGCCATCTTTTGCCGCCAGAATTTTGAGGTAATCTTTGAATTCCATTACGAAGTCCCGTTGTGCCGTAGATTGGTGGTCATTGTAGCGTTAGTCACTGGATCTCTTCAATCAGCAGCCGGATCTGCCCTTCTTCCCGATTTGCAGTAGAGCGATGCTGCGCAAAGCCTGATCCACCTTGGTTTGAACTCTGGTCAATGCCGCCGACTGGTATCCATTCCCCAAGGTTTCCTGAAACCGTGGTGCTGGCTTGCTGTATATCAAAGGTACCACTCATTTGCCCCGGCCTATCCTGATGGGAGCTGATTTGCAGTGTGACTCTGTTACCATTAAGTTGTGCCACTACATAAAAGCCGGTAGTGGCATTGCGGTAGCGGGTGGTGCTCTGTTGATGAATTACTCCGCCAGAAATACTGGTGGTCTGCTCATAGATCGGGATGGCCTTGCCGGTAGCGATATAGGCAGGTTTGCCAGTAAGGGCCTGAACACGTTGGGTGGTGTCAAGGTCGCTACGGGTACTGCGGGAGCGCACTCGTAGCCTAAGAGTGTTATCTATGGTTGCCGCTTTTCCATACGCAGCTGCACCAGCATTGCTGCCTGCACTTAGATATTGCCGCTCATTCTCTGTGAGCCGTCCCTGGCGAACGTATATCATCAGTCGGCGGGGTGGTTGGTCAAATTTAGCCAGTATCTTGCGGATCTCTAGCAAGCGCTCTGGTGATGTTCTGATAATAAGTTGATTGCCCACGCCGGAGACGGCATCATCCGGGCCGATAAATGGTTTTATTAATGGGATAATCTCATTTGCTGGACGACCTTGCAGCTCGATAACCTCTATGGCGTCTGCTGCAACAGGGCTGCATATAAGTGCATATAGACAGCATAGGAGGGTGAATTTTACCTTCATCAGATGTTTTTAGCCTGTTCTGCTGCATTGCCAATGTAGCTGCCTGGTGTCAGGTTACGCAGGGCTACCTTGGCTGCATCCGGTATATCCAGTTTATCAACAAAGGCCTGTAATTCATCCTGAGTAATATGCTGGCCACGAGTTAGCTCCTTGAGTTTTTCATAAGGGTTTTCAAGGCCATAACGGCGCATCACGGTCTGGATTGGTTCAGCCAGCACCTCCCAGTTGCTATCCAGATCAGCTGCCAGTTTATGGCTGTTCACCTCAAGCTTGGAGATACCACGCAGGGTTGATTGCAGTGCAATGCTGGTATGGGCAAAGCCAGTACCAAGGTTGCGTAGGACTGTAGAGTCGGTCAGATCACGCTGCCAGCGTGAGATGGGTAACTTAGTTGCCAGGTGGTTAAAGATGGCATTGGCGATACCCAGGTTCCCTTCGGCATTCTCAAAGTCGATGGGGTTAACCTTATGTGGCATGGTGGAGGAGCCGATTTCACCAGCAATGGTTTTTTGCTTGAAGTAACCCACGGAGATATAGGCCCAGACATCCCGATTGAAGTCGATCAGGATCGTATTGAAGCGGGCTATGGCGTCAAATAATTCTGCCATGTAATCGTGGGGTTCGATCTGAGTGGTGTAGGGGTTCCAGTCGAGTCCCAGTGAAGTGATGAATCGTTGCGCCAGACTGACCCAGTCCAGAGCAGGATAGGCAGACAGGTGGGCATTGTAGTTGCCTACTGCGCCGTTGATCTTGCCCAGCAACATCACTGACGCAATCTGTTCCCGCTGGCGCTGTAGCCGGTAGACCACATTGGCCATCTCCTTGCCCAGGGTGGTTGGGGATGCTGGTTGGCCATGGGTGCGTGACAACATTGGTTGATTGGCATGCTCGTGTGCCAGTTGCTTGATGGCTCCGATGATCTCGTCGATCTGTGGCAGTAAAATCTGCCCTCGTCCTGCACGTAATATCAGGGCATGGGACAGGTTATTGATGTCTTCCGAAGTGCAGGCGAAGTGAAAGAATTCACTAATGGCTGCCAGCTCAGTGTTACCTGCGATCTTCTCCTTTAGAAAATACTCCACAGCCTTTACATCGTGGTTGGTGGTGCGCTCAATATTCTTGACCCGGTGGGCATCTTCGGTGTTGAAATTATCAACTATGTTGTTGAGGATGTTATTGGCATGCTCACCCAGAGTGGGGATCTCGGCAATACCGGTGTGTGCCGCAAGGGCCTGAATCCAGCGAACCTCCACCATAACCCGGTATTTGATCAGGCCAAATTCACTGAAAATTGGGCGCAGGTCAGTGCATTTGGCCCCGTAACGACCATCGACCGGGGAGATAGCGGTAAGGGTGGAAAGTTCCATAATCGTTGTGCTCAGGGATGGATAGTGTAAGAACGCGGAATTATACCAAGATCTATGCTGGCTTAGTGTGGCTAAATGGCCGTGCTGGTCTGTTGAATTTCATGCTGGATATTTTCCAGCAGTATCTGTGCCTGCTTAATTGCCTTAGAGCGGCCAAATATGAGTTGCAGCCTGGAACCTCCACATTGCCGCCACAGCATGGCGGAGCGGATGCCTGCCAGCAGTAGTGCTCGTATCTTGTTGGCGTTATCAGGGTTCTGGAGAAGCGTGGGTTCCCCGTTGACCATAATCCTGGGCTGTAAAGTGCTGACGGTTTCTGCATACACATCAGCCAGTTGGGCGATGATATTGCTGTGTAAGATTGGAAAATGCTGCCGCCTGTCTGACGCGACCTGGATGGAGTCGGCTATCTGTTTTAGCATGGCAGGGCTGCGGCTGAGCTTGCGTTCAAGATGAATGAGAGTTAATGCATAATGCATGGACTCAGAACCTTGCAGCTTTAGTTGCGGTATTTTAGTAACAATCTGTTGCAAACCCGTCTGGATGTTTTTCAGACCACCATATACTGCTTCTGTTGACTCGGCGTCAATCTGAAACAGGCTGTAAATACTTGCTTCCATAGCAGCTGAATCTGCCATTCCTTTGCGCGCTATATGGTCTACCAGTGTAGCGGTCTGGATAATGCCAGCCAATGCGATGATACGGTCACGTTCTGTTTTCACTGAAACTCCAGAGTTTTCTCAATAATGCCACCACCAAGGCAGTCTCCCCCCTCATAGAAGACAATAGACTGCCCAGGGGTTATTGCACGCTGTGATTGGGTGAATTGTACTTGGCAGCGGCCGTTTTCCAGTTGGATTATTCTACACTCTTGCAGTGGCTGCTGGTGGCGGATGCGGGCAAAAAATGTACCAGTAATATCATCAGGAGCATGGCCGATCACCCAATGCAATTGACTGGCTTCTAGCCCGGAAGCAAGCAGGAGAGGGTGGTTGTGCTGCTGGGCTACCAGTAGCCGATTGCGCCTTAGCTCCTTGCCAACAACAAACCAGGGTGAATCTGCTGCATCAGCCTGCCCGCCAATACCCAGACCTTTGCGCTGGCCCAGTGTGTAGTACATCAGCCCCTGGTGTTGGCCGATGTGTCTGCCTTCGGGGGTTTCAATGGGGCCTGGGTTGGCAGGTAGGTATTTGCTAAGAAACTCGCTGAACTTGCGTTCACCAATGAAACAGATGCCGGTGCTATCCTTTTTCTTGTGATTAAGAAACCCAGCATCTTCTGCAATATGTCGAACCTCACTTTTATGCAGTTCTCCGAGTGGAAACAGGCTGCGTGAAAGCTGTGTTTGCCCCAGCATATAGAGAAAATAGGTCTGATCTTTCCCTGCGTCTATACCAGATAGCATATGGATGCCGTCTGATCGTTGAGCAATGCGTGCATAGTGGCCGGTTGCAATGCAGTCAGCTCCAAGATCCAGGGCGTAATTGAGGAATGCCTTGAATTTGATCTCTCTGTTACAGAGTACGTCAGGATTGGGGGTGCGGCCAGCTCTGTATTCGGCCAAAAAATACTCAAATACATTGTCCCAGTATTCAGCGGCAAAGTTGATGCTGTTCAGCGGAATATTCAGTTTGTCTGCAACGTCCAGGGCGTCCTTTAGGTCAACGGCAGCTGAACAGTATTCATCGGTATCATCCTGTTCCCAGTTTTTCATGAACAGGCCTTCCACATCCCAGCCTTGTTGCTGCAAAATCAGGGCTGCTACTGACGAATCAACTCCACCAGACATGCCGACGATTACCCGACCCTTAGTTTTTGTTGAGTTATGCAATTTGTGCGGTTCTGCTGGTTGTGGATTTTGGATTGTTACCCGTAATAGCTGTGGTTAGCGTCTATTTGCGCGGTACCTGATTTTTTCATTTGTGAATTGCGAATAGAATATGCAGGTGGACTTTACCATGTGACTTGACGTCACCCAATCTTTCTGTCCCTTTCAGGCATCAGCAGCTCGATAAATAGTAGGAACGACGCTAATTCCAATTGTGGGTGCCGTAGGTGATTTACAAATCGAACCAAATCATTCAGTGATATCCTAGGAGCCTGTCGGACTTAGCATTGAAATGCGAGCCGCCAAGAGCCTCCAGTAAAAAAACATGCACTTTTTCTTGACCATTAAGATGATTTGCACTTTATTTCGAACGGCAAGAGCGTCCCTGCCCACTTTTCATCCCCTCAGGGCATGCATTCGTTTCAGATT